>Ga0326726_10007137_pt1 | contig 9988 bp, 10 predicted proteins | sample MHFenrmetagenome_2_FD_207603 | JGI IMG/M metagenome (GOLD analysis project Ga0326726, IMG submission 207603) | Lab enriched peat soil microbial communities from Michigan Hollow, Ithaca, NY, United States - MHF15MN | ecosystem: Environmental > Terrestrial > Soil > Wetlands > Peat | place: USA... | reverse complement strand
CGCACGCCCGCGACCTTGTGGGAGCCGAGGTTGTCCATGACGACGATGTCACCCGGCGCGAGGGTCGGGATGAGGCTTTGTTCGACGTAAGCCAGGAACGTCGCGCCGTTGATGGCACCGTCGATGACGCAGGGCGCGGTAATCTGGTCTTGGCGCAGGGCAGCCAGGAAGGTGCTGGTCTGCCAATGGCCATGGGGCGTGCCGGCGACCAAGCGCTGACCGCAGGGCGCGCGCCCGTAGCGCCGCACCATGTTGGTGGTGGCCCAGGTCTCGTCGAGGAAGACCAGATGCGCCGCCTTCAGCTGCGGCTGCTTGCCTTGCCAGGCAGCTCGGGCCTCGGCCACGTCCGGGCGACCCTGCTCGCTGGCGTGGAGCGTCTTTTTTTGCGCGTCCAGCCCAAGGCCTGCAGAAATCGCCCGATCGCCGACCGGCTCACCTTGACGCCCGCGTCCGTCAACTGCGCATGCAACTCGTCCAACGTGGCATCCGGTTGCGCCGCCAGCAGAGCGTGCACCCGATCCACGTGGCCGGCGAGCGCAAACGGCTTCTTGCTGCCCATCGCCGCCGGCGCCACGCTCCCGGTTCGCTCCCAGCGCTGCACCAGCTTGATGGCACAGCTCACGCTTACTTCAAATTGCTCCGCCGCCTCTCGGCGTGAGCTCCCCGCCTCAACGGCCTCGACGATCCGTTCCCGCAGATCCAGTGACAGTGGTCGTGGCATCCATACTGGCCTCCACTCCAGCTGCCAGCTTGAATCACGATTCGCACCGCCTGGGAATCCCTCACGATTCCTCTATTCCGGGATTTGCTCTACCGGAAGCCCCGGCTGTACTGTCGAAGAAGGCAGGATTGCGGTGCTGGCCGCAGACTCACGCCGCGGGCCGGCTGTCGCGGAGAAGACGGCGACCGAGCGCGATCGCCGCGACCGTCGCCCACGTCCCCTCGAGCAGCACGAACGGCATGAAATCGATCAGATAGGACGAGAAACAGGCGAGTGCGGCGCCGACCAGGTTGAGGCACAGATAGATACGATCATCGGCGCGCAGATGGCTTAGCAGGTTCAAAAAGAACGCCACCAGCAGGAGCGCCACGCCGGCAAAGCCGACGATCGTTGCATCGATACCCATCACAGACCTCCGGGTCCATGGCAGGGCCGTCCCCACCGAATGTCGGGAAACACGAGGTCGTCCTCGCGTCTTGCCATGTGGCAAGCGGGAGTGCCGAGTCAAGTCGATCGCCAGCGGGATCACCCGGCTGGCGGGGCGGATGCTAACGCGGCGTCGAGCGCGGCTTGCTTCCCCAGGGAAACGAACTGCGCGGCGGCAGCCTCCCGCCGATGGTCTCGGCCATGCGCAGGGCCTCGTTCCACTTGGCCGTGCGCTCGCCGCGGCTGATGGAGCCGACCTTCAGTTGGGGCACGCCCCAGCCGACGGCGAGGTGCACGATGGTGGTGTCTTCGCTCTCGCCGGAGCGCGCCGAGACGATGGCGCCCCAGCCGGCCGAGCGCGCCGCCGTCAGGGCCGCCTCCGCCTCGCTCAAGGTGCCGGCCTGGTTCGGCTTGATGAGGGCGGCGTTGCAGGCGCCGTCGCGGGCGGCGGTGTCAATGCGGCCGGCGTTGGTGACCAGGAAATCGTCGCCGACGACCTGCACGGTGCTGCCGACGGCGGCCGTGAACCCGGCGAAGGAGGCGGCGTCGTCCTCGGCCAGCGGGTCTTCGATCGAGACGATGGGAAAGCGGCGCAGCCAGTTCAGCAGCAGCTCGCACATGCCGTCGCTGTCGAGTTCGCGGCCGTCGCGGCCCAGCCGATAGTGGCCGCCGCGGCCGAACTGGGAGGCCGCGACGTCGACCGCGATCGCCATTTCGTCGCCGGGCACGAAGCCGGCGCGCTCGATGGCGCGCAGCAGCATCTCCAACCCCTGCTCGTTGCTGTCGAAGGAAGGCCAATAGCCGCCCTCGTCGGCGACGCCGGAAAGCCGGCCGGCCGCGGCCAGCAGCTCGCCGCCGGCGCGATAGACCTCCGCCGTCCATTCGAGGGCCTGGCCATACTCCGTCGCGCCGATGGCGATGACCATGAAATCCTGGATGTCGACGCGGCGCTGGGCGTGGGCGCCGCCGCCGAAGATCTGGATCTCCGGCAGCGGCAGCTGGGCGCCGGGCGCCGCCCGCAGCGACTGCCACAGCGGCATCCCCCGCGAGGCGGCGGCGGCATGGGCGACGGCCATGGAGGTGGCGACGATGGCGTTGGCACCCAGGCGCGAGCGGTCGGGCGTGCCGTCGAGGGCGGTCAGGGCGCCGTCGATCTGCGACTGGTTGTGCGGATTGAAGCCGCGCAGGATGCGGGCGATCTCGTCGTTGACGCCGGCGACCGCGCGGGTGACGTCGAGCCCGCCGAACCGCGGGCCGCCGTCGCGCAGGTCGACGGCCTCGCCGCTGCCCTTCGAGGCGCCGGCCGGGGCGATGGCGCGGCCGCTGGCGCCCCCCGCCAGGCGCACCTCCACCTCTATCGTCGGCCGTCCGCGCGAGTCCCAAACCCGGCGGGCGAGGACGTTGGCAATGGCGTCCTTGTTCTTATTCATCAATCCGGCCCGGCCGCCCCCAGTTCGCGGCGCCAGACCTGCAGAATAGCGTCGAGCCGGTCCTTCGGCGCTTGCAGCAGCTGCCGAGCCACGCGGCGTACCATATTCTTGTCACCCACCTCCGTAATGTACTCCACCGGCGACTTGCCGTCGATGCGCGCCAGCAGCAGGCCCGGCAGCAGCCGGGCGGTCCGGCCCTCGACCGCCGCGGGCGCTTCCCAGCCGACGCCCGCGCCATAGGCCTCGGCCAGGGCGGCGAAGCACTTAAGAAAGCCGGGAGTCGCCGCCTGGTTCCACAGGGATTTCAGCAGCAAGTGATTAAGACAAAAGGCGAGATCGAAGGCAGGATCGCCATACCAGGCGCACTCCGCATCGAGAAAGACCGGCCCGGCCGGTCCCACCAGGATGTTCTTCGGGCTGACGTCGCCGTGCACCAGGGTGTGCCTCGTCTCCGCCGTGGTGGACACGAGCTGGGACAGGGCAGGCGCCAGGTCGGGATGCACCCGCGCCGTCGCCTCCAGATAAGGCTCGAGGCGGATGGCATGGAAGATCGCATCGGTGGCGAAGCGGGCGGCCACCTCTGCCCGACCGGCGGTGCCGGCATGGATGGCGGCCAGGCTGCGGCCGACTGCGGCGGCAAAGGTGGGATCGGCCCGGCCCTCTCTCAGTTCGGTTTTCCACAGCCGATGCTGCCCCGGATCGAGATATTCCATGGCGAACAGGCCGACGCCGGGGTCATGGCCGAGAATGCGCGGTGCGCTTCCGGGCACGAGCCGTCCGGCGGTCTCCATCCAGGCCACCTCGTAGGCGTTGCGTTCGATCGGCGCACGCCAATCCGCGGCTACCTTCAGCTTCGGCAGGGCGCGCTTGATACAGATCGGCCCCGTCGCGAGATCGACCCGCCAGATGTCCGACGACACGCCGCCCGGCAGCGGCGTGAAACGCGGTGTCTCGCCCGTCGCGACGAGGCCGAGACGGTCGAGGGCTGCGACGAGATCGGCCGCGGGGGTCACGTGAAGCGGTACTCCCGATAGACGCAGACATCCTCGTAGCCAATGCGACGATAGAGCGCCGTTGAGATCGGGTTCTCGACATCGGCCAACAGCAGGCACCAGGAACGGCCGCTCGCCAGCAGGCGGCGGCTGAGTCCGCTGACCGCCGCCGAGGCGAAGCCGCGGCCTCGGCAGGCGCGCGGCGTGTACACCGGCCCGATGCGGACCGCGCGCGCCGTCGTCTCGCTGTAGCCCAGCATCGATACCGGCCGGCCATCGCACTCCCACAGCCACAGGCGCTCCGCCGCGATCGCCTCGTCGAGGCGGGCGACGAAGAGGTCACGGTCGGCGCTCGGCAGGCCAACTTCGGGGAAGAATTCGTCGCTCCAGTCGATGAGCATGGGGATGTCGGCCGCCACCGCCGCGCGCAGCGCGCCCGGCGCAACGGTCGCCTTGGGCGCGGCACTGAGCGCGAGGAGCTGCAGATCCTTGCCACGCTCGGCGCCGCACCCCTGGAGGCGCTGCCAGAGCGCGGCGAATGCGACCGCCACGGGCGCCAGCGCCATCACGCCGGGGATCGCGATGCCCCACGCCCGCAACTGCTCCGCCAGGGCTTCAAGAACGACGCTCGGCGCCGGCGAGATCAGGAGGTTGAAGGGTGGCACCAGAAGCGCCGCGCAGACGATCGTGCCGTCCGCTTCGACACCGGCCATGAAGGCGGTTTCGTCGGGTGAACGCGTGAGGCGGCGGGCGGCGCCCAGCAGCAGATTGTTCTCGCGCTCCGCCGGTTCGAGAGCGGGAGCGATGCGATCGCTGAACGCCCGGGCGTCGGTATAGCGCTGGACTCGCATCGACCCGACGACAGCAGCGTCACCCGAGCGCGCGCACGGGATCGCCCACCTTGATGATGCCCGGCTGCACCACGGTCGCATAGACGCCGGCCCGCGTGTTGTTGTACGCGGTGGCCGTGTGCAGGATCGCCGGGTCCATCGGCAAGTCGCCCTGCGGCAGGGTCGTCATCACGCAGCGCTTGCAGTGCTCGCTGATCGCGATCTCGACGCCGTCGCCGATGGCGAAGCGCCGCTCGATCCAACCCTGCTCCAGGAATCCGGTCTTGTCGCCGGTGTCTATCACGATGTTCGGCCGGAAGCGCGCCGGCGCGAACCGGCCTTCCGGATGATGCTGGGCGAACTGCCGCAGGCTCGCGGTGGTTAGCAGGTGGAGCGGCGAGTGGCTGTATTCGCTGCGCTTCTCTTCGGCGGCCTTGTCGGCGAGATGGACTGCCGCGCCGAGCGCGGCGGCGAGCCGTTCGTCGATATCGCGCTGGTCGTTTCTCAGCGTAGATCCGTCGCGCAGCAGAATCTCGACCGGGGGCGTGGTGTCTCCACTCGCGGGTGCGCCCAAATAGCGCGCCGCGAGGGTGACGATGTCGCGCCATTTGCGGCGGCCCTGGGCCGAGGAAACCACCATGCCGGCCTCGGGATCGACCGCACCATAGCGGCGGTCGCCGACCACGCCGCTCGCGACGATGTCGGCCGCCTCCAGCGCTTCGCCGCGCATGGACTGCACGGGATAGCGCCAGATCTCGGCGACCGTTCCGATCTCGTCTCCTGCCTTCGCCACGTGCCGCTCCCTCGCTTTAGTTCAGACCGGCATCAGCCGCCACACGACCGTTTCGCATTCCGTGCGGGTCTCCAGATCCAGGCTGGTAGGTACGCGATGGCGCGCCAGCTCCACAAGTCCGTCCACAGGCCGATAGCTGCGCCCGGGGTCGCCGAGCAATACGTCGGTGCCTGCCGCCGCAAGCTGTCGCAGCCAGGCGGTCGCGCGCCCGGCCATCGGCTGTTCGTAACAGACATCGCCGGCCAGCACCACGTCCCACGCCGATGGGCGGCCGATTGGATCGTCATCGATGATGTCGATTGTCACGCCATTGGCGGCGGCATTGAGGGCGATGGCGGCGGCGGCGAAACGGTCAATATCGGCTGCCGTCGTCGCGGCCGCCCCGGCCATGGCCGCCGTGATGCCCGCCAACCCGCTGCCGGCGGCGAAGTCCAACACGATCCGACCGCGGATTACCGTGGGGCTATCGAGAATGTAGCGCGCCAGCGCCTGCCCGCCCGGCCAGGCGAAGGCCCAGTAGGGTGGCGGCACCTCGCGCGCGGCCAGCGTCGCCTCGGTCGCGCGCCACAGCGGCGTCACCGCGTCTGCGAGATGCAGCCTGATCTCCGGCACCAGCGGCGGCGAGACCAGCGCCGTCTGCGCGCGCACGAACGCCGCCGGATCGGTCACCGCATCACTTGTCCGGCGACGATGCCGATGAGCAGGAACCAGCCGATCCAGCGGTTGGAGCGGAACTTGGCGAGGCAGTCGGCGGGGTCGTCGAGATCGGCGGTGAGGATCTGCCAGGTCAGATGCAGGGTGACGGCGGCAACGGCCAGCATGGCCGGCCATCCCAGATGGGCGAGCGCCATGGCAATCTCGAACAGGACAATGGTCGCGACGCTGAAGCCCGCCAACCACGGTTTGGTCTGGGCGCCGAGCTTCAGGGCCGTCGATTTGACGCCGACGAGCGCGTCGTCCTCCTTGTCCTGGTGCGCATAAATGGTGTCGTAGTGGAGCGTCCAGGCGATACCGCCGGCATAGAGCGCCAAAGCCGGCAAGGCGAGCTCGCCCGTCACCGCCGCCCATCCCATGAGCGCACCCCAGTTGAAGGTGAGGCCGAGAACGGCCTGTGGCCAATAGGTGATGCGCTTCATCAGCGGATAGGTGAAGACGAGCGCCAGCGACAGTACGCCCAGCAGGATCGTGAAGCGATTGAAGGTCAGCAGAATGAGCAGGCCGACGAGCAGCTGCGCGGCGAGAAAGACGATCGCCTGGCGCACGGTGATTTGACCGCTCGGGATCGGCCGCAGCGCCGTGCGCGCCACCTTGGCATCGAAATCGCGATCGACGATGTCGTTGTAGGTGCAGCCGGCGCCGCGCATGATGACCGCACCGATGGCGAAGAGCACGACGCGGACGGCCAGGATCCAAGCCTGAAAGGGCGTTTGCCAGCCAAATGTCGGGTGACTCCCGTCGAGGGCCAGCAACAGCCCCCACCAGCATGGGAACAGCAGCAGCCAGGTGCCGATCGGGCGGTCGAGCCGCATCAGGCGCGCATAGGGCCGAGCGGCCGCCGGCAAGGCGCGGTCGAGCCAGGTCCGGATGTCGGAAGCTGCCGCAGCCCGCTCGGCGGGAACACTGTCGCGCGCGCCCATCATCGCTGGGAAAAATGATCTGCCATTGCCGCCTGGATTGTGCCAGAGAATGGCCGGGCTTCCAGCCTCGATGTCAATCCTCTCCAGCGAACGCAGACCATGCCGGACATCAATTCCCTGACCGCGGCAGCGGGGCGCACGATACGGCTCTTTGTCGATCAGGATCTCCGTGCCGGCGGCGAGATCCAGGTCGATAGCGACCGCGCGCACTATCTGCGCCATGTGCTCCGCCTTGAGCGCGGTGCGCCTGTCGATCTGTTCAATGGCCGCGAAGGTGAGTGGCGCAGCCGCCTCGTCGCAGTCGCCAAGGGACATGCGACATTGGCCATCGAGCAGCAACTGCGGCCGCAAACGTCGGAACGCGATCTCTGGCTGGTCTTCGCGCCGGTGAAGCGCACGAGGATCGATGCAATCGCGGAGAAGGCGACGGAGCTCGGCGTCTGCGCGCTGATACCGGTGGTCACGCAGCGCACCGCCGTCGACCGGGTCAATGTCGAGCGGCTGCGAGCCATAGCCATCGAGGCCGCGGAGCAATGCGAACGACTAAGCGTACCCGAGGTGAGGCCGCCCGTTACCTTGGGGAAACTGCTGGCGGAGTGGCCGGCCGATCGTCGGCTGCTGCTGTGCGCGGAAGCCGGCGCGGCGCGGCCGATCGCCGAGGCGTTGCGCGCGCATGCCGATGGGATTGCCGCGCCTTGGGCCGTCATGATCGGCCCGGAGGGGGGCTTTGCGCGATCCGAGCTTGACGCCCTCGCGAAACTTCCATTTGTTATGCCCGTCGGTCTGGGGCCTCGCATCCTGCGGGCCGACACGGCGGCGCTGGCGGCGCTTGCCTGCTGGCAGGCAATCCTGGGAGATGGCCAGCAGCGTCCGCCGCATCGCAGCTCCGCTTAGCATCAGTCAGGGTCGGTGTATCGATGTCAGCGCCTCCGAAGTCGCGCGGCGAGCCCATTACGGACAAGCGCCAGCTTGTGGACTATCTGGCCGCCGGCTCGAAGCCGCGCGACAGATGGCGCATCGGCACCGAGCACGAGAAGTTTGCCTTCAATCTGAAAGATCTGCGTACGCTGCCCTATGACGGGCCGGCCGGCATCCGCGCCATGCTCGAGGGCCTGACGCGCTTCGGCTGGGAACCAGTGCTGGAAAACGGCAATCCGATCGCGCTCGTCAAGGGCGCCTGCAATATCACGCTCGAGCCCGGCGGCCAGTTCGAATTGTCGGGCGCGCCGGTCGAGAACCTGCACCAGACCTGCAATGAGGTGAACACGCATCTCGATCAGGTGAAGCAGGTCGGCGCCGAGCTCGGCACCGGCATGCTCGGCATGGGTTTCAATCCGAAATGGGCGCGCGCGGACCAGCCCTGGATGCCGAAGGGTCGCTACAAGATCATGCGGGACTACATGCCGAAGAAAGGAAAGCTCGGCATCGACATGATGATCCGCACGTGCACCGTGCAGGTGAACCTGGATTTCGCCGACGAAGCCGACATGGTCAAGAAGATGCGCGTCGCCATCGCGTTGCAGCCCGTCGCGACCGCCCTCTTCGCGGATTCGCCGTTCACCGAGGGCAAGCCGAACGGCTTCATGAGCTATCGCAGCCATATCTGGACCGACACCGATCCCGATCGCTGCGGCATGCTGCCGTTCGTGTTCGAGTCCGGCTACGGCTTCGAGCGGTATGTCGACTGGATGCTCGATGTGCCCATGTATTTCGTCTACCGCGACGGCAAGTATGTCGATTGCAGCGGCCAGTCATTCCGCGATTTCCTGAAGGGCAAGCTGCCGGCGCTGCCGGGTGAGATACCGGGCATGGGCGACTGGATCGACCATCTGACGACCGCGTTCCCCGAGGTGCGGCTGAAGCGCTTCCTGGAGATGCGCGGCGCGGACAGTGGGCCGTGGCAGCGTTTGTGCGCGCTGCCGGCGCTGTGGGTCGGATTGCTCTATGATGCGGTGGCGCTCGATGCCGCCTGGGCGCTGTGCAAGGATTGGTCGCTGGCTGAGCGCGAGCAGTTGCGCGCCGACGTTCCGCATGTCGCCCTGCGCGCGCGGGTCCGCAAGCGCAGCGTGCAGGATCTTGCCAAGGACGTGCTGGCCATCGCGCGCGCCGGCCTCCAGCGCCGCGCCGTCCTCGACACGAAGGAGCGCGACGAGAGCCGCTTCCTCGACATCCTCAACGAGATCGCGGCCAGCGGCCGCTGCCCGGCGGAAGACAAGCTCGTCCTCTTCAACGGCCGCTGGCAGGGTAGCGTCGATCCGGTGTTCACTGAATTCGCCTACTGAGTGCATCGCGGCAGAATCAAAGCGGCGTCAACGCGATGCGTTCCCGCTTGAACGGCACTTCCTCCGGTGGAGGGGCGCCAAACTCGCGAGCGTAGCGGTGACCGTCCTGAACGGCGGCGGCGATGGTGCCGGGGACGAGGCAATCGCCGACGCGGGTGACCGACTTGATGCCGGCGTCGGCGAGCGCGCTGCTGTCGCTCAAGAGTTCGTGGTAGAGCGCGTCGTTGGGCATGCGCAGCGAGACCAGCACAATGGAGCGCGCGGCGATGGTGCGCGGGCGTTCGGTGAAGGCGCAGACCAGCTCCGCCTCGTCTGCGCCGACAGCCGCGAGGCGGTGCGAGACGATGATGTCGATGCCAGCTTCGAGGAGCCGCGCCTGGATGTAGGGTTGCTCCTGGCTGCCGACGGTCCATTCGGAGACGACGGCGGCGGGCGTGACCAGGGTGACGGGCTGGCCGCGCTTGCGCAGTTCTTCGGCGACTGCGCCACCCATGTAATATGGGTCGTCATCATAGACCAGCACCGGGCCGGGGATGGCGCGGCCTGCCAGCAAGTCATCGGGTGTGAAGACTTGCGGCTGGTCGGCGCCGGGAATGGGCGCGAAGCTGCTGCGGCCTGAGCCGTCGCGACGCCATGCGGAGCCGGTGGCCAGCACGACGTGGGCGAAGCGGGACTCGCGGATCTCGGCGGCGCCCATGCGGCTGTCGCGGTAGATCGTGGCGTTCGCCATCTTCTCGATCTGGCCGACGCGGTAGTCGCGCACGCGCGCCCATTCGCTCAGGCCCGGCAGGCGCGATTCCAGCGTGACGCGGCCGCCGAGATCCTTAGTCGCCTCGGCCAGATGCACGTCGTAGCCGCGCTGGCCGAGGGCGCGGGC
>Ga0326726_10007136_pt1 | contig 9988 bp, 10 predicted proteins | sample MHFenrmetagenome_2_FD_207603 | JGI IMG/M metagenome (GOLD analysis project Ga0326726, IMG submission 207603) | Lab enriched peat soil microbial communities from Michigan Hollow, Ithaca, NY, United States - MHF15MN | ecosystem: Environmental > Terrestrial > Soil > Wetlands > Peat | place: USA... | reverse complement strand
GTGGCGGCCTGACTGGCCGCCTGATTGGCAGCAATAGTCGCCTCCGGCGTGCCGCTGAAGAGGTGTGCGAAGCGTGCCTCGCGTTCACCCGGCGAGCGTTCGAGCCGTACGACGAAGGGGCCGTCAGAGCGCGTCATGAGATTTTGCAGCGCCGCTTCCACTTCGGCCGCGTCATTGAACCGGCACAGCCTGCTCGTGCGCGTGCGCAGTTCGCCCGGCGTCTGCGGTCCGCGCAGCAGGAGTTCGCACACGATCCCGCGCTCCTGCTCGGTGAATTGCAGCGAGCCGAACTGAGTGTTGCAGAAGAGATGCTTGTACTTCGTGACGCGTCCGCCGTAGCCCGAGCGGTCGCTCACCAGGTGCTTGCGCATGAGCGCGTCGACGAGGTGCTGCACCTCACGCTCATCGATCTCGAGCACCGGATCGCGGTTGCTCTTCTGATTGCAGGCGTTGGTGAGGGAGTTCAAGGAGAGCGGGTATTGATCGGGCGTCGAGACTTCCTTTTCGATCAGGCAGCCGATGACGCGGGCTTCGAGCGGGCTTAGTTCGATCTTCATGCCCGCAAGAATAGCATTGGGACCCTGCCGCACCGCCGATAAACGGCTCCTGCCCGCAGACGAACGGCAGCGAGCCGACGAACGGAGCCAGGCAGCCGAACGAGCGGTGACCCCTCGCCGGTACCTGCGGTATTACCCTGTGTGTGCGTCGCCCCTGCTTTCTCTTTCGTGATACCCCTTGCGTGCGACGCCGGAGGTTAGTGACATGACACGACAGACGAGTCCGACACCCGTCAGCGGCGCCGTTCAGCAGCGCTCGCACTCGGTCGAAGATCTCATCAAGACGCTGGTGCGTGAAGGCTCCGCACCGTCGAGCACCGTGGTCGTCGAACATTCGGTATCAATTGCCGAAGATGAACCGGGGAGCGACCCGTACAACCACACTGGACGCTTCCGCAAGCTTTTCAAATAATACGTTTCGGTCTCACGCTATCATGGGCCGAGGAGGACTCGCCCATGCCTGTCGGTCGTGCTGCATATCGCTTAGCCACTATTCTGCCGGCCATAGCTCTGACGGCCATAGGTCTAACGGCCACAGGTCTAACGGCGACAGTCTGCGTCGCGCGCCCCACGGACGCGCCGCTCGACGCGACGCAACTCGTCAACGAAATCGGGCTACATGTCGATGCGCATCCAGTGCGCGAGCGGCCGGGCTGGAAAGCGCCGCGCAAGATATTGGTTGCGGCGGTGATGCATGACCAGATCGCAGCCTGGCAGCAGATCGCCCCGCAGGTAAAGTTCATCGAGATTTCGGCCAACACGCCCGCGCGCGACATCGCGGAAGCCGACGCGTCGATCGGAGTGTGTTCTCCCGACGTCGTTGCACAGGCCAGGAAACTTCAGTGGATCCAATTGCTCGCGGCGGGCGTCGAGCGCTGCGTGCAGCAGCCGCTGATCGAGGAGCGCCGCCCGCTCATCACCAACATGCAGCGTGTCGCCGGCGGCAGCATGGCGGAGCATGTCCTGGGGCTGATGCTGGTGCTAAGTCGCAAACTCAACGTGTTCCTCGCGGCCCAGCAGCACGCGCAGTGGCAAGCACCCGAGGACAATGGCTTGAAGCTTGAAGACCTGGAAGGCAAGACCTTGCTCGTCGTCGGACTCGGGGGCATCGGCACGGAAGTCGCCAAGCGCGCGCATGCTTTCGGGATGCACGTTATCGCAACACGTGCGAGCGGCCACGAAGGGCCCGACTACGTGAGTTACGTCGGACTCCCGAACGAACTGCCGACACTCAGCAAACAGGCGGACTTCATCGTCAACTGTCTGCCACTCACGCCTGCGACCAACGGCATCTTCAATGCCGGGTTCTTCGCGACCATGAAGCCCTCCGCCTATTTCCTCAGCGTTGGCCGCGGCCGCAGCACCGTCACGGCCGACCTCGTGGCCGCGCTCAAGGATCACCGGATCGCGGGCGCCGGACTGGATGTGACGGATCCAGAACCCCTGCCCTCGGATAGCCCCCTCTGGGCCATGCAGAATGTGATCATCACGCCACACACTTCAGCGTACACGCCGCTCGCCGATGAAATCCGCGTGGCGGTGGTGCGTGAAAACCTGCGCCGCTACGTCGCTGGCGAGCCCATGCTGTCGGTTGTCGATATAGATCGCGGCTATTAATCTTGCAGGATGGGGTTGGGCGAGACGCGCTCTAGTCGAGGCGTTTTCGAAAGCGCAGGCGCGCGGCACCGAGCGCGATCGCAAAGAAGAGCGTGAGTTTCCAGATCTGCGGGCTCAATTCCGTGAGCGCCGCGCCGCGCAGCACGATGCCGCGCACCATCACGTTGAAGTGAGTGAGCGGCAGCGCCTGGGCGATCCACTGCGCCGCGCGCGGCATGCCATCGAACGGAAACATGAAGCCCGAGAGCAGCACCGAGGGCAGCATCGTGATGAAGGCCATTTGAAAGGCCTGGAACTGAGTCTGCGCGATGGTCGATATCACGAGACCGAGCGTTAAGGTCGCCGCGATGTAGATCAATGCTGCCAGATAAAGATCGATCAGCCGGCCGTTGATCGGCACATCGAACAAGGCGTTGCCGACCGTAATGATCACTGTTGTTTGAATGAGTCCGATGAGTACGTACGGCATGAGCTTCCCGGCCATGAGTTCCGCCGGACTCACGGGCGTCGTGATCAGGAGCTCCAGATTCCCGCGCTCGCGCTCGCGCACGATCGCCCCCGCCGTGAACAGCACCATCGTCATGTGCAGAATCATGCCGACGAGCGCAGGGACGATCTGCACGGCCGTCCGGCGTTCCGGGTTGTACATCACCCGCACTTCGAATCGCTGGGGCGCAAGCAGGAGCTGGCCGTGGCGCTGAAACACCGGCAGTTGCTTCAATGCGTTCGCGACATTCTCGAGCGAGGGCTGGCTGCCGTCGACCAGAATCTGTGCCGCGGGCCTATTGCCACCAATCTGACCGTCGATGAGGCGGCGCTCGAAATCGGCGGGAATCGCGACCGCGAAGACCACGGTCGAATCGCGCATCATCGCGTCGATTTCGCGGCTCGACTTCACATGCTGGGTGACATCGAGCACCTGCGAAGCCTCGAGCTCCGCGATGAATTCGCGTGACGCCGAGGAGCGCGCCTCATCGAGCACGGCCGCCCTGAGATGTCGCACATCGAAATTGATCGCGTAGCCAAAAAGCGTGATGAGGAGGAGCGGCACGCCGATAATGAGCCCGAAGGTCACCCGATCCCGCGCCAGTTGCAGAAATTCCTTGTGCGCCACCGCAGCGATGCGCGCGACGGAAATCATGCAGGCGCCCCCGCCGCTTGCGCCGCCGCGCGGCGCAGGCGCGTCGCCGCGACGAACACGTCCTCGAGACTCGCGGTCGTTGCTTGCAGCTGCGCGGCGACACCCGCCTCCCTGAGCCTCGCAGCCAGAACCTGCTGCGGCGAGGTAACTGACTTGTGCATCATCACGCGCAGGCGCGTGCCGAGCTGCGCCGCGCTCTCAAGGCCGGCGACGCCGGTGATTGCCTTGCGCGCGGCTACCGTATCCTCGGACATGATTTCGATGACATTCGCTTCGATATCGCTCATCAACTGCTGCGGCGTGCCTTCGGCGACGATGTTGCCGAGGTCGAGAATGGCGAGGCGATGGCAGCGCTCGGCTTCGTCCATGTAGTGAGTGGACACGAGAATCGTCGTGCCGCGCGCGACGATAACGAACAGCGATTCCCAGAAGTCGCGCCGGCTCTGCGGATCGACGGCACTCGTGGGTTCGTCGAGCAACAGCAGATCCGGCTCATGGAGCGTCGCAGCCGCGAGCGCGAGACGCTGCTTCTGGCCGCCGCTCAGCGTGCCCGCGCGCTGCGTCATGAGCGCTCCAAGATCGTATTCGCGCATGCGCAACACGATCCGCTCGCGCGCGGCCGGCCGCGCGAGCCCGAATACGTTTGCCATGAACTCGAGATTCTCACGCACCGTGAGGTCGTCCCAGAGCGAGAAGCGCTGAGTCATATAGCCCAGCTTGCGACGCACGATCTCGGCATCGCGCGGGACCTCGCTGCCGAGCACGTTTACGGTGCCCGAGGTGGGCCGAAGCAGACCGCAAAGCATGCGGATGGTCGTGGACTTTCCCGAACCGTTCGGCCCAAGAAAACCGTAGATCTGCGCGCGCGGAATCTCGAGGTCGATGCCCTTGACGGCGAACTGCGTGCCAAAACGCTTGGCGAGACCGCGAGCGCGGATCGCGATATCGGCAGTCATCAGTTGCGCGGAGCTGCGCGCGCTCCGCCGACCTCGAGTCGCACGACCACGGGCACACCGCTCGGCAAGTCGCGCGCGGCGGTGTCGGTCAGTGAAACCTCCGTCAGGAAGCTCAGGCGCGCCCGGTCGCGCGCCGTCAGCGAGTAATACGGCGTGTAAGCGGCCTCCGAAGAGATGTAGCGCACGGAGCCATTGAATTTGCCCTGGACGCCGTCGACCGCGATCTCAGCGCGCGTCCCGGCAGTCACTTGCGCGCGGAGCGGCTCGGGCACGTAGATGCGCACGTAGGGCATGCGATCGGCGAGCAGTACGGCGACCGGCGCGCTTTTCGGCGGCCGCTCGCCGAGCCGGTACGGCAACGCGTCGACGATGGCGGCCTCCGGCGCGCGCGCGGTGAGACGCATCAGCGAAACCTCGAGTTCGGCCACACGCGCTTCCGACTGACTCGACGCCGCGCGTGACTGCTCGATTTGCTCGGATCGAGTGCCGCGCTCAAGCTCGAGGAGCGCCGCAGCAGCCTGCTTGCGGGTCGCTTCGGCGCTGTCGACGGCCGTTTGCTCCGCGTCAACTTCGGTCGCGCTCACGAGGTTTCGCTGCACCAGTGCTTTGCGGCGAGTGAGTTCGCGGCGCGCGCCGTCGACTTCGACCTGCGCACGCTCGAGCTGCGCGCGTGCCTGCTCGACCTCCTCGGAACGCGCGCCGCGCGTGAGCTCCAGAAGCCGCGCGCTCGCCGCGCGCGCTTCGGCCCGGGCCTGATCGAGCTGCGCGGTGGCTACGCTCGGATCGAGCCGGAGGATGACGGCACCGGCCGCAACTTTCTCGCCCTCCCGGACGGCGCGTTCGATGATGGGCTCGGAGGACTCGGCGATGAGCTCGATACGGTCCCGTTCGACGGTGCCCGGCAGGCTCGAATCCAGATCGCGCGCGCAACCCGCAAGTCCTGCGGTCACGGCGGACGCGAGGACCAGCGCGATGACACGCGCGCTCATTTGACTAACTGGACGGTGTAACCGCCCGACTTCTCGTCGCGTTCGAGCTTGATGAGCTTGCGGGCCTCGGCCTCTTCGAGCAATTCGCTGAAGGAGCCAAACCCGTAATACGATTCGTTGAACCCGGGCATGCGGCGCTTCAACGCCTGCTTGATCATCGAACCCCAGGTCCGCTCTTCCTCACCACGTTCGGCGACCAGCGCGGTCAGCGTTTCGACGATGAGATCCATCGCCTCCTGCTTGCGGTCATCGTCGCTCTTGCGTGGCGGCGTTGCCGACTCCGCCGCCGGCCGCGCGCTCGGTTTACGCTGCCCGCGCTTCTTGGTCTCGCGCTCACGCACCAGATCGTCGTAGAAGATGAACTCGTCGCAGTTCGCGATGAGGAGGTCCGAACTCGAGTTCTTCACGCCAACGCCAATGACATGCTTGGCGTTCTCGCGCAGCTTGCTCACCAGTGGCGAAAAATCAGAGTCTCCGCTGATGATCACGAACGCGTCGACGTGCGACTTCGTGTAGCAGAGGTCGAGCGCGTCGACCACCATGCGGATGTCAGCCGAGTTCTTCCCCGACTGGCGCACATGCGGAATCTCGATGAGTTCGAACGAGGCCTCATGCATGCCGCGCTTGAAGTCCTGATAGCGTTCCCAGTCGCAATAGGCTTTCTTGACGACGATGCTGCCCTTCAGGAGCAGCCGCTCGAGCACTTTCTGGATATCGAAGTCGGCATAGTGCGCATCGCGCACGCCGAGCGCGATGTTCTCGAAGTCGCAATAGAGCGCGAGGTTGCGTATCTCGGCGGCGGCCATTGTTGCTCTTCCGGCTTCGATGGGCTACCGCAACGCGTAGACGAAATCGTACTCGCTGCCCTTCTCATCGCGGGCATGCAGCTTCATCTGGCCGCGCGCGGCGGCGTACTTGCCCGTGCCACCGGTGATGGCGAGAACCGAGTCGCCCTTGTCGAAGAATGGGCCTTCCACCGTGAGCTGGCCGTCGGCGAGCGTCAGCGTCCAGAAGCACTCCCAGGACTTCCCGACTTCGGTGCGTACGCAGTAACCCTGGTCGGTTCCGATCTGATGCTTATTGGCGGCGTCGAATACGGGATTGGCAAAGGTCAAGAGATCGCCCGCGGTGTCCCCGGTCGCGCCGGTATCGGTGACGGCATCGGTCGCCGCGTGTTCAACAACCGTCAGTGTCGTGCTGGCCTGTGCCTTCGTGTCGGCCTGTGCCGTGGCGGACAGCAGCATGGCCGCGAAGATTGTCAACGGAATGCTCATGCGGTTCATGGACTGCACCTCAGTTGTGTTCTTGGTGTGTGGAGGCCCACGGAAGCGTATAAAAAAACAGCAAAATCGGGAACATCCCCGCCTCCCGGAGGGTCGATGGTAACAGGGAATCGATCGGTCTTGCCCAAACTCGCGGCAAAGAGAATCATGGCGTCTCTGTACGCACCCCGAGGGGGATCCATGTCACGCAAAGTCCCTGGTGTCGCCACACTTCTGGCCGCCATTCTGATAACACTCTCTGTGTTTGCACCGGCGCTGCGGGCGGCCGACCCCAGCAATGTCGACGATCTGGTCAAGCAGGCGGATAAGGCGATGCAGGACGGGAAGTACAAAGCTGCGCTCGCGGCGCTCGACCAGGCGATCACGGCAGCACCCGGCCGCGCGGATCTCTATGGGCTCAGAGCCCGAGTGAATGACGAGCGCAACGACGTCGACAAGGCGCTCGACGACATCAAGAAGATGATGGAACTCGCGCCGAATGACGCGACCGCTTACATGATTCGCGCCAAAATCAACATGGGCCGGCAAAAATTCGACGAAGCGCTGGCAGATGCGAATGCAGCCATCGAACGCGCCCCCAAGAATCCGGACGCGTACTACCTGCGCTCCGACGTCTACAACGATATGGGCAAGACCGCCGAATCGAAGGCCGACGAAGCCAAGGCCAGCTCACTCGAACGCTAGTCAACCCGATGCCTGTCGCCGATCGGGTGCAGGGAATGCACCTTCCGTGGTAACCCGGGACTCGACCGCGATGAAGCGGTCGCGGCCCTGTCGCTTTGCAGTGTAAAGCGCCCGGTCGGCAAGCTTGACCGTCCGGTCATGGGACACTTCGAGCGGCGGCTCCTGTGTTGCCGCGCCGATACTCACGGTCACTTGCTCGCGATCTCCGGCCGCCAGATGCTCGATGGCAAGCTTCCCGACCGCCGCAAGAACGTTGCGCGCCACTTCTTCGGCGTGGCTACGTTCGGAGCCGTACAAGACCGCCACCAGCTCTTCTCCGCCGTAGCGCGCGACAAAATCGGGGGCGCGTCGCGTCGCGCTCGCGCCGATGGCGCGCGCGACACGTCGCAAGCATTCATCGCCCGCCTGATGACCGTATTGGTCGTTGTAGGCCTTGAAGTGATCGATATCGATCATGATCACAGTGACTGGCTGATGATCGCGGGCAGCCTGCGCCCAGAGATCGCGAATGCGCTCTTCAAAGGCGGCCCGGCTGTAGAGGCCCGTGAGGCCATCTCGCGACGCCAGTTCCTGCAGCCGGCGACGTTCAAGAAACGCCAGCCGATTGGCGTGTTCGAGCGCGTAACAACCGGCGGCGCCGATGAGATTCGCGCAAAAGAGCGCGAACATCTGATAGACGGCCACCGGACCCGGGATGGCGTCGATCAAGCTGGCCACGGCATAGCCGCTCACGACAATGAGATTGCTGCGCACGGCGACGCCTAGCGGCATGCCGAGCATGAAATAGAAGAAGAAGGTCACGAGCAGCAGGCGCGCGCCGACCAGTGGCACCTGCAGTGCAGGTGCGTAGGCGGCCATGACCACGAGTCCGAGACCAAAGAGCGGTGCGGCGATCTGAATTGCTGACGCGTACCAGCGTTCGTAGAAGCGGCTCGAGGTCAACGCGATGACGATCAATACGATCGGCAATTGCAGACCGAAACGAACAACGTCCGGCACCGGATTCTGGAACCCCAGGACCCAGTGATCGATCACGGCGAAGCCGAGCGTGGTCGACAGCGCGAGCAACGTGCTCATGCGGACCCAGCGCCGTGCACTCGCTCTTTGCTGCGCGACGAACTCGCGTTCCAGGGCCGGCTCGAAGCGCAACGACCAGGTCTTGCCCGACGCGCGGGGCGCCACCGCTGTGTCGGCCAGGGTGTCAGTTGCCGTGTCGTTCATGGCTCTTTATCTCAATATTTGAGCGCCCGCGCAAAGACGCAGCGCTAGCCGGGCCGTTTGCGCTTGCCTGCCTTCGGCTGCGATTCTCGAGCGCAGGCGCGCGTGGTCTCTTCACGAATGATCGCTGCAAGGCGTTTCGTCCCGGGACCCGCGGCGTCGTGATCCGCGTACACCAGATAGAGCTCCGCAAAACGCTCCGCGCCCTCGCGCATCGGCAGTATCTTCAAGGTGCCGGCGGCGAGTTCCGTCCGGATTCTCTGCTCGGGAAACCAGGCGAATCCATGACCGCGGACGGCCGCATCGATCGATGTCGCGGGATGTCCGAACGTCCAGCGCTGTTCGACCTCCACCAATGGCCGCGTGTCACGCCGCGAGCCCGACTCGCGCACGACGAGATGACGATGGGCCGCGAGGTCACGCAGCGTGAGCGCGCGTCCAAGCTGATGGAGTGCGTGCGTCGGGCTCGCCACCGGCACGAACCGCACCCGCATGAGCGGATCGCCGGCAAATCCCTGCGGGATCTGCGGTGTGATTGCGAGATCCGCTCGATCGGACAGGAGCGCCTCCGAAGTGCCGGCCATGACGGACTCGATGACTTCGATCCGCGTGTGCGGGCTGTCGCCGGAGAAGCGTTCGAGACAATCGAAGAGGAGCCAGCTCGGGAAAATGATTTCGACTACCAGGTGAATCTCGGCTTCCCAACCTGCAGAGAGGGTGCGGGCGGCCCGTTCGAGGCTGCCTGCCTCGTCCAGCAGGACCTGCGCCCGCCGGTGCAGGAGCTCTCCCGTGCCCGTCAGCACGGCCTTGCGGCCCTGTATTTCAAAGGCTTTCACGCCGAGCTCGGATTGGAGCTTCTGCACGGCATAGGTGACCGCGGATTGACTCTTATGCAGCGCCTGCGCGGCCTGGGCATAGCCGCCGGCATCGACGACAGCCACCAGAGCGCGCCATTGGTCCAGTGAAATGCGTGGATTGACCATGAATGTTCTATCCATTAATCAGATAGGATTGGTCTATTTATTCTACTTTTTAATCTGTTCTATTGATATTTAAATACGCCTCACCAGATCAGGAGGCCAAGCCATGACGACGCTACTTCGAGGAGCAATGACATGAGCACCCGAACACTTGCCAACATCGTCGAATCGATGCCGACCTCCGATGGCGCAGGCGTGAAGCTGCGCCGCAGTCTCGGCTCACGTGCGCTCTTGCGCGCCGATCCATTTCTGATGCTCGATGAATTCTTCTCGGACGATCCGCGCGACTATCTCGCGGGTTTTCCGTCACATCCTCATCGCGGCTTTGAGACCGTAACCTACATGCTCGATGGCCACATGCGGCATGAAGATCACCTGGGCAATCGCGGCGAGCTCGTCGCGGGCGCCGTGCAGTGGATGACGGCCGGACGCGGCATCATTCATTCCGAGATGCCGCAGCAGCAGCAAGGCCGCATGCGCGGCTTTCAGTTGTGGCTCAATCTTCCCGCGCGCGAGAAGATGAAACCTGCGGCGTATCGCGACATCCCCCCGGCCGAAATACC
>Ga0326726_10007135_pt1 | contig 9988 bp, 10 predicted proteins | sample MHFenrmetagenome_2_FD_207603 | JGI IMG/M metagenome (GOLD analysis project Ga0326726, IMG submission 207603) | Lab enriched peat soil microbial communities from Michigan Hollow, Ithaca, NY, United States - MHF15MN | ecosystem: Environmental > Terrestrial > Soil > Wetlands > Peat | place: USA... | reverse complement strand
AGCAGGCGAAACGAGACGCGGCCGGGCTCGACGGCCGTCACCAACCGCACCGGAATCGCCACCAGGCTGAAACTGATCGTCCCACTCCATATTCCCTGCACAGCCATATCATTTCTCCTTGCTACCACGCAGTGGAGATAGAAACAGATTATTAATGTCCCAAAATAGTCTCTTCACTTCCACAAACGTCATTCCTGCGAAAGCAGGAATCCAGAGTCTCATCGTAAAGTCCCTGGATTCCGGGTCAAGCCCGGAATGACGGGCATTTAGCCACCGGATTCCTCTGCGCCCTCTGTAATTCATACCTGTCTTTCCGGTCTTCCCCTCAGGCGGCTTTCTTCAGACTCGCTTCAAGGACCTGAAGCAGTTCGTCTGATCTCGTGGGCTTCAGGCGTCTGGGGGCCAGGACCACAATTTTCTCTCCGCGGGCTTTTTTCTCGATCATCTCTTGCAGCTTCTTCTGATGTTCGTTTTCGAACTTCTCTGGCTGAAAAAAAGCCGTCAACTGATCGATCAAAAGGCTACCGATCTTCAGTTCTTTTTCCGACAAGGGAACGTCCTGCAGTCCAAGAGATTCTACCGGGATCACCTCGTCGGCATACCGCATCGTATTCAGGCGAAGAACCCCTCCGCGTGCCTCCAAGGCCCCGAGATAGGAGCGCTTTCTCATAGTCCAGGTGCAGATGCCCGTCACATCCATCTCCTTCAAGGCCCTGACAAGCGCGTTATATCCTTTTCCCTGAATATTAGTAATATCCGGTTCCAGGTAGTAGACGCGGTCAAGGAAGATGGGATCGATTTGTTCGGTTTTGACGAATTCGTGGACCTCGATCATCCGGCTGCTTTCAGGAGCAGTTTTTTCGAGTTCCTCCGGATCGACGATGATATATTTCCCGTCCTCCACTTCAAACCCTTTGGACTGTTCTTCCGCCGGCACCGGCTGCTTTTCGTACGCACAGACCATCTGCTGGCGCACTCTCACCTGGTCACGCTTGTGAAGGAGGTGAAACTGAATCCGCTCTTCTTTAACCGCGGTATGCAGCTTTACGGGCACGTCCGTATCCCCAAAATGGATGGTTCCTTTCCAGATTGTTGATCCTGCCATTGAAATCCCCCAGTTCTTTAAATTCCCTTTTTCGTTTAAATTCCACTACGTACGAAAGGGGGTAATTAAAATCCTTTATTTAAAGATAGTAACGGATAGGGCAGGCGTCAACCATCGAATCAGGGGGACCTTCCTGCGGGGCTTGCTTAGAGATTTCGATATCTTAGCCTGACGTCCTCTGTGAGCTACCGCTCAGCCACAATCCTCGTCACAGAGGAACCGGTCAGCTTCGGATATGTTCTTGGCGAGTTACTATTTTTGTTTCAAGCCTGATTATAATTTTTTCTCGTTCAATAATTTGTCTTGCTCGTTGTCGAATTCTCTTGGGTATATATTAGACAATCCACAGAAAGGGCAGAATTCAATTTCCGGCCATGTTCCTTTTTTTGTATGTTCGCGTATCAAAATGTTGGCCACTCCCGCACAGTGGACACATCTGTAAACTTCAGCCTCCGCGCTTGTTGGTTTTTCTTTCATCAGCACATTGCCTCACCGGTAGTATTGTACATTATCACTTTTTGCCCAATAAAGGGGACGTCCCCTTTATAGCTTCTTAGGCCTGTTCTATTTCGACCACTTTTGCTTCGTCTATTCGTCTTGCTAGTAAACTCGCAAACACTAGATACTGAGCGGCTTTGAGTGCAGTTAAATCGTGGGTAAGACTGTGCGCCTTAGGATTACGTATACCCTGAAAAGATCCATTAAGAATCTGTATAAAACCCTTTTGGTCGTTCTGCCCGGATTCGGTATCAAGATCACTAAGAATAAGATAGGGATTGCGTAAAGAAAACACTTTTCCAATAAGCTTATCCCCATCCTCCTTTAAGCCTGTTTTCTGCCTGATTAAATCAAATACAGCGATGATCGAATCTAAAACCGCGTCCCTAAGGTGCCCATTATCGTATTGTGGCAACGCTTGTTCAATTATTATCGGATGGAGTAGAAACCGAAAATCCTCCACATTTTCAGGTGATTGAGCGACCCAGGTCTCCGCTACGTTCACCTCTGATGACTTCTCTCGCCAGGATTGCATCTGCTCCAGAATCTCCCCGAATTTTTGATATCTTAAGATCCATTCCGAGGGCGTTATATATGCATCTTCAAATTCATGGAAGTTTGTCGTCCATCCGCCAAATATCGGAGCCTCGACCATATATGAAAGAGCGATATCGATATCTTTTCTTGGTATGCCTGATATTTTCGACAAATCATTCAGACTAAGCTTCTCTCCAGGATGTTCTATATAATATTGACGAAGAACTTGAAATAGATGATCACACCTGTGAAGCAAGACTTGCACTTCATCAACGCTATCAAAATGGTATAATAATGCGAGTAATCTCAGCTTGTATTTATTCTCTCGCCTTTCCAAGTATCCAGCTGATTCCAAAGCGTCTAATAAATCCAAATGCTTGTGGTGCTCTGCGCGAAACCTAATTGCGTCAACCCCTTTTGAATTGGCCACGTTGGCTCTAAATATTTTTTCCAAAAGTGACTTAGAGAGTTGATCGAGTTTCATGATTCCATTGCCCTTGTGATCACCCAAGCTAAACGTCTGCGCTCAGCGCAGGAGGGCGAGCACTGCTAGCCTGTAACGCTAAGTTAGTCCCACTCCTCGAGAGCATATGCTTGCCTTATGCGCGGGCTGCCTTTCAAAGCGTCGATGTAGCCGCAAGTGTAGACGACAGCCATTCGAAACCTGTCAAGCGGGGTCTTGAGCCGATCGGCATAATCAGATCGCAGCTTCGTGACTACTGAACCAAGGAGTTCGTCCAGGTCACCCGGTTCAAGATGGTGCGCAATTCTATTTCTTACGTCGTTCAACCGCGCGATGAAACCCCAAGCCGGGTCATCCTGCCGACCTATAATTGCGCGGCACAAAAATAGTGCCTGGTAAAAGGATAGTCTCGCCATCCTGAGTTCCTCCGGTGCCCGAGATACCTGGGCGAGGATATCGCGAAGCCGCTCTTCGATCAGGAGATGAGCCCTCAAGATGACCAGGATCGGGTCATCGGTCTTGTCCAGATGCTGGTTGATCTGTTCGAGAGGATTTCCGCTCATATCATCCCGCGGTCTAGCGAGTCTGCAGAAAGAGCTTGATTCTCGGCTAATTCCCGATTTGCTATTGATAGCAAATTTACGAAAAATGACTTTCCCTACAGGCTCAACGATTTGCATAAACTGCGCAGGCAACCACTAATGTTTAAACTGAAGCGGCTAACCCGCGTCAGGTTGATGCTTTTCTTGGGGCTGTTTTTCAATGTGAATAAGTAACATTGATTGAAAAAAAAATCTCAAAAACCTTTAAGCGGCATTTCATATTCGGCTTGAATCTCACGGGAAAGACCTTCTAAATCAGGGAATAATGTTGTCTCTGTCATGCCTAATCTATTCAATTCAATTATCGTTTCTTCAACCCTCTTTTTGTCTGGACTAATCCTCAACATACAGACTTGTGCCTCTGGATGTTTCTTGAAAAGTACATTGAATCCATTTTTAAGGCGGCCATGTATTGTGAAGACGCTTTTCTGAGCCACAATCCTGGGATCTATATGTGGAGGAAATACGGCGACGGGTAATTTTGCTAGTTTATGTTCATTTAAGTAGTACTTACGAATAATTTTATCTGCGGGGAATTCTTCCACGGCATTATAGTCAGTATAAAGCACAAGTGACTTGCTTTCCCCTGTTTTTTTATTCGATATTGTTACATCGTTGACATAGTTTAACCACGATGGATTTAACATCCAAACACAAGGCGTTTTACCGTTTCTTGGAATTCTTATTGCGAAGTAGAGTGCAATCAAAGCCCCTTCAGTCCAGTCAAGCAAACGAGTTGGAAACCCGTAGTGCTGCATGAGATGAAGGTATTCTCCTATACTGTACGGGAGGTTCCGATTAATATAGGGCTTGGCTCTACGTGCAAATTCAGCTCGCATATCTACAGCTTCATTTGTATTATATTCCCACCCAATTTCTTCCTTCGCTCTATAAATACGAGGAACAAGCTCGTAGCGTTCTTTTCCAACACCTCTAAACCAAGGCAATTTTTCTTGAGGGTATAAGCGTTTCTTATTCTGCCATTCTTTCCATTTGAATTGAACGCAATCTAAGAATTCTGAAACAGATTCAATTTTCTTCTTCGTCCTTTCAAACCCAACATCGGATTTCTCAAATATCCAATCCATGAGATCACCTTTCAATACAGCCCTAACGCCAACCGTGAGCCGCGCGCCGCCACAACGCACGGCTTGAAAGCGCACCACGGGTGATCGCCGTTGGTCTCAATGGCATTGTTCGGTGGCCTTCTTATGCTAATACTATTTGTGACATGAATACCTTGCCGTTAATTTCTTTGCGCCCCGTAAGTTTCTCGAAGGCTTCCGGCTCACGGAGGTCTGCAGAGTTATAGATCAAGTAAATAAAAGTCTTAAGGTATGGCCACTGAGTATAGAGGACCAAGTCTTTCGCGAAATCTTCAAGCAACCGCACTTGATCCGAAGGGCCGTGAACATATTTTAGTTCAATTATAGTGCCGAGTTCTTGAATTGCAATATCAGCCCTGCTAGAGGCAGCAGCAGCGACCTTCCCGAGGGGTTCTTCCTGGACAGAATACTTGAGATAGCACCGGATGATTGAATGCAGGAGGTCCTGCACATCGTACTCGTCGGCGATGATATATTGCGTTTTGCCCTTTCTGCTGCGATTTCCGATAATCTTGGCGGCATAAGGTAAGCGCTGACATAAGCGTAGAATCAGAGAAACGTCAGCATCGGGTGGGGGCGCTTCTGCAAGGCTGAAAAGCAACTCATGTGTGTAGTCATTCCCTTTGCTGAAAGGAAGATAACGAGGGTCCGTCGCCATATCTGCGATGCCAGCGGCACGCATCCGAGCGTAATGCTCTTGAGAATATTGTTCCTTGGGAGCTTGTGTTTGCACCAGACGTATTGATTGGACGCGAGTTTTGTCTGAAACCACAAGGCCGGAGATGGTGAACGGTTTACCCTCGTGCCATGGTCTGATGATTTGGACTTCTACTTGTCCAAATGATAAATCATTGACAACAGAGGATTGCGGTTTCTTCTGACCCGTGTCTATTGTTACGCTACAATGCCAGTATTTCTCTGGGTATGTCATTTCATTCTTCTATTACACCGAATGAGCCTGTAGGAAAAGGCCATTTGACCAGTGAGAACATGTGAAGTCAGCGGTGGCTGTAAGCCATCCGCTGTAGTGATTTGTTCGAATAGTTTATCGCATCTTCTTCCGGGTTGCGTTATCGAACGACTCCCGGACGAACCTCCCTGCGTTGCGAAGCCTCTCCATACTGTCAATTGCCAACTCAACTTCCCCAACGCCCCAATGCCCGATCTTAGATACGTCTCTGGCGAATGTCACAGACGGATCAAGGGCTTTCGGGTTTGTCTTGACCCAGACGCGGAGGCCACCCTGCTGCAGATGAGCACAGCAGAAGATAGCCTTGTCGAGCGCCCAGCTTACATACTTGGCTTTGTACGCTCGAGTTATGCGGCCAGGAGCCACATCTTGGCAGATACGATCCAAGGCCCGATACAGTTCGACAACTTCGCTCGGCTTCCCTTCGATATGGTGAGTTTCTGAGTACTCGGCAGTGGGCCTGTCTGTAGGTCGTTTCTCCTGGCGTTTCTCCTTCGGCTCCATAGCCGAAACAGCGGTAGACTTACCTCCATCCCAAATCCGACCGAGCGCCTGCTGGATTTGCGAAGGAGTGACGGAACTGTCGCCGATGGTTTTGCGAATTAGCCGAATAAGAGGCTGTGGGACTTCGAGAAAGAGACGATCAAGGGCCTTTCTCACTTTGCCGGTCGTGAAAATCTCCGCTCCCAACTTGTCGAGCACGCCCTGAGCGAGGGACTCTCGGGAAAGGCGGCTGAGTTGTGCAGCAATCTGTTCGACCGATAAACCTGACGAATCACGTGGGTCGATGCTGACTTCGAAAAGCAGTTTGTCGGGTGCGCTGGCCCTTTCTGATGCTTTATACACCTTGTATCTAACGCCATTCGTGAGGACACACCATTCAATCCCGTCATTGGCTGCGTAACCGACAACCTGAGTTATGGATTTGACATCGTCGAGGGGATCTTCAAGCTGTTTTGCCTCCAGGAGTAGAACAACTTTCCGATTGATCTTCATGGCGTAATCCACTGATTTCCCGTCAACTGTGGGGTATTCAAGTTCTACTTCATCAGGGTCGCGCACATCCCATTCGAGCGCCAAAAGAAGCGGGTCAATGAAGATAGTGCGGGTCGGGTACTCTTTAAGGCCTGAATGGCGATGGCGTTCCAATTGTGCCCGGAGTGTTTCAATGCACTTCTCGACATTCTTCATATTGATCTCCTATTTTCTCTCGTAGGGAACAATTAATAGACGAAGTTCCAATTTGTTTCCAATTGGTCCATTTAATGTGTACATATTTACCACTTTTTTATTTTATCGTCTATAGAATTCTTGATTCTGCTTGGTATTTTCCATACAATAGCAGAAAATTCCATGGAGGATGAGATTGCTTCGCCTTCGGCTCGTAATGACCGCCTGCTTCGTAATTCTGCTAACCTTTGTTTCATTTACTCCTACACTTCTGAGTCAAGAATTTAAGCGGGCGCTTCCCGGAAGAACGTTCTCCTTTCCACAGGACCATTTTTCTCATCCTGAATTTAGAACCGAATGGTGGTATTATTCCGGCCATCTCCAATCTCAGACTCAAGATAAAAGATCCTTTGGCTATCAACTCACCTTTTTCAGAACGGGTTTAAGAAGAGAGACAAAACATCAAAAATCGAAATGGTCCATCCATGACCTCTATTTCGCTCATCTTGCCATCACAGATGAATCCAGAGGCAAGTTTCAATATCTTGAAAAGATCAGTCGCGGAAGTTTGGGAGAGGCAGGGGCTTCTCCATACAAGACGGGTGAAAAGACCTTTCGAATTTGGATCGAGGATTGGTCTATCGAAGGCAAAGGCCCCGGGATGCAAAACCACTCCCTCAAAGCCGGAGATAAAAATTTTGGAATTGAACTGATGCTCACACCGGAAAAAAATCCAGTCATCCACGGGCAAAATGGGATCAGCCAAAAAGCCGAAGGAGAGGGATACGCCTCGCATTATTATTCCATCCCCCGCTTAAAGACGGAAGGAAGAATCTTTTTACAAAACAAAGAGGTGCCTGTTCAAGGAACCAGCTGGATGGATCATGAATTTGGCTCTTCTCAACTCCGGGAATACCAGGCTGGATGGGATTGGTTCAGCATTCAATTGGATAGGGGGATAGAGTTGATGTTCTATCAAATCCGGCAGAGGGACGGAAAAATAGATCCTTATTCGAGTGGAACCATCATCTTCCCTGATGGAACATACCAGCATTTACCCAATAAAGAATTTCAGATTGAAGTCCTGGATCACTGGAAAAGCTCAAAGAGCGGAGCCATCTATCCTTCCAGGTGGAGGGTAAAGGTCCCCGGTCGCCGGATTGATCTGACCATCTCCCCAACCGTTAAAGATCAAGAATTGATTACTAAGGAATCCACTCGGGTGACCTACTGGGAGGGAAGTGTTAGGGTGGATGGAAAATATCAGGATGATCCTATCAAGGGCATGGGTTATGTCGAATTAACCGGATATGCCGAATCCCTTTCCGGCAAGATCTGACCCGAGGGCGAGTCCTTGCACCCTTGAGACACTCCGGCGTAAAAATTCCGAAGTTAATACAAACGCATTAAATAAATCGTCATCACCCCCACCCTTACCCTCCCCCCTCGAGGGGGAGGGATGGGTGGGGGGTAAAAAGATTTATTGCGTTTATATTAAAATTCTACCTGCGCCTGGATATAGGCATAATCAATATTCTTCCCGCTTCCCGAGGCCTGTCTAAAGAAGCGACCCGTGAAGAATCTGTCCAGGCCGACAACGAAGGATATCCCTTTTGTCAACTTGTAAGATCCAACCAAGTTCAACTGCACGCCAAGGTCGATCCATTGTGTTCTTTTGTAAAAGATTGAAAGTCTTGAGTTACTGGCTTTCCGTCCCGTTGTCTCCTTTCTTCTCTGAGGCGGACAATTCTTTCTGTTTGAATAGTGGATGCTCAAAAGAAAGGTACAAAAACACACCATATTCATTCCGGGAAGGTCCCACCCCAATTGGAAAGCCAACCCCTGGCACAATTTGAAGCCCGGATTTAAAGTCGATAGCGTAGCGAATACCCGGATTAATGAAGAAAGTATGATCTCTCTTTCTTTTCCCATCCGCTTCAACAGATTGGTTAGAATTCCATACCGCCTCCAGCATCAAGTTGAGGTTTTCTGATAAAAGGTAGATAATACTCGCTCCCGCATTAAGATCGAAGGCGTTAGCCTTTCCTCCATCCGGTCCCTTTCTATGTGGAGTGAAGGTCGCTCCCAAGTTCCAGTGAGTCACCCATTTGTCGGAAAGCTCCAAACTGAGCGGGATGTTTGTCTGATACCCAAGGGAACCCCTGCCTAAATCCCTTTCGAACTTCCCGGTCGGGAGCAGCAAGGAGAATCTGGGAGCAATCGCAATCCTTTCTTTATTGATAAGCTGATACCGATAGTTGAGAGCCACGTCACCCATACCGGTTCTCCCTGGATCAGTCGAATGAGAGACTGGAATGGTGTAGGAAAACTGGTGGGTCTGTCCTTTGATTGGCCATTCTTGCGTAAATGTGTACCCCCATGTTCCGTCTTTCATATACTGAAATGTTTGGATGTGCTGGATGACCCCTGGCTCTTGATTGTATGCCTCCTCAATCAAGAAAGAGCTGTCCTGAATCTTTTTCGTTTCTTTGCTCTCCTTTTCTTCCCCATAGGATAGAGCTGACACACCAGATAGAATAACCAATAGCAGCTCTGCAACTTTCCAGACCCTCTTTAGTTCTTTCATCTTAAACCTCTTTTAAAATCTGGACATAAGGCCGAACCAAAAGCACACGAAGAGCAAAAGATAAATTATCTTCTTTTCGGAGCCCAAGGGCACAACAACCTCCTGAATATTATTAAGCATGATTCAGAAACGATTTCAAGATAAATCATTATTGAAGATTTGTTTAGAACGGTGTGATGAAACTGGTAAACCTATATCAAGAAATATGCGGGGGGGAGATAGGGGCGGGAATTAGGGGTGGAATCTTCTCATTGGCGCATCTTCCGGAAAATCCACGCCACGGCCAACTCCAAGCAAAATAAGGCCACGACCATCTGTCCTGGAGGGTAATCATACTGGTGGGCTAACAGAAATCCGCCTTTGGCAGACGCACCTTTCATCCCCGTCCACAGGACGGGGTCTTCATGTGCGATCTTAATAAAGATCCACTTCTTTATTATTATCATCTCCTTTCATCGGACTTGAAAATAGCGCATATTAGGTCCTTAGGACATATTACTCTACCACTCGCTGAGTATCGAAAAAGGAGTCAGCTACCGCTGTCAGGTATATCAGTCCCCAATGAGCGGACAGCTCTGACGAATCCTTTGGCGCGCTTCTTTGGAGTAGGGTACACTCTCGAGACCTCTTTCCCATAAGAGGGACTATAGTTGAATGGGAGCAAGACAGTGGGGTCGGATGACCAATAGAAATCAAAAAAAGCATAGACATCGCGTGAATGTCTGCGCATCATCAACTCGACGACCACTGCGGTGTCTCGTTCGTCAGGGTTGGGCAGACGCCAATCCGTATAGCCACCCACTCGTAGCGTCATACAGTACTCTTGCGCCTCCTCAAAAGTAACCTCCTTTCCATTATCACCTTTCTGCCACATTATTTTCCGCCTCGTGTCCGTGACCGTGCCGTCTCCGTTATCCACAAACCTTTTCTCTGCGACAAGAACGGACGAC
>Ga0326726_10007134_pt1 | contig 9989 bp, 7 predicted proteins | sample MHFenrmetagenome_2_FD_207603 | JGI IMG/M metagenome (GOLD analysis project Ga0326726, IMG submission 207603) | Lab enriched peat soil microbial communities from Michigan Hollow, Ithaca, NY, United States - MHF15MN | ecosystem: Environmental > Terrestrial > Soil > Wetlands > Peat | place: USA: New... | reverse complement strand
CAAAATAAATAACCCCTCAATTCTTTTTGTCCCGCAGAAGAAAGTTGGCGTGGAATATACCGGAGGAAAACATGGCAACAGTAGTTCCTGCGCTGCCCATCGCGAACGGCGAGGGTGAAATATCTCTTCTTCCCAAGATGGCAAATCGTCACGGCCTCATCGCGGGCGCTACAGGAACCGGCAAGACCGTTTCTCTTCGCGTCCTGGCAGAGCAGTTCAGTTCTATCGGCGTTCCCGTCTTCCTGGCCGACGTTAAGGGAGATCTCATGACTCTCAGCCAGCCGGGAGGAGATAACCCGAAGGTCAATGACAGGATCCGGGATATGGGTCTGAAGGACTTCAGGTTCGAAGGGTACCCCGTCACCTTCTGGGATGTTTTTGGAGAGAAAGGACACCCGCTTCGCGCCACCGTGTCGGAGATGGGCCCCCTGCTCCTCAGCCGCATCCTTAACCTTAATGATACACAGAGCGGTGTCCTCAACGCCATTTTCAAGATCGCAGACGACAACGGTCTCTTGCTTCTCGACCTCAAAGATCTGCGAGCCATGCTCCAGTTCGTGGGAGACAACGCGAACAAATTCAAGACCGAGTACGGCAACATCTCAACTGCTAGCATCGGTGCTATCCAGAGAAACCTCCTCGTTCTCGATGAGCAGGGCGGGAACAAATTCTTCGGGGAACCTGCCCTGGACATAAATGATCTCATGCAGACCGACGCGAACGGGAAGGGTACGGTCAACATCATAACGGCTGACAGGTTGATGCAGTCGCCCAACCTCTACGCCACCTTTCTCCTCTGGCTACTGGCGGAACTCTACGAGAAGCTGCCGGAGGTAGGGGATCCCCCGAAACCCAAGCTCGTATTCTTCTTCGACGAAGCCCATCTCCTCTTCGAGGATGTGCCGAAGGCTCTTGAGGACAAGATCGAGCAGGTTGTCCGTCTCATCCGCTCTAAAGGCGTTGGGGTTTACTTCGTGACGCAGAACCCGATCGATATTCCCGACACTGTCCTCGGTCAGCTCGGCAACCGCATCCAACACGCGTTAAGGGCATTCACCCCAAAGGAACAGAAGGCCGTGAAAGTAGCGGCCGAAACCTTCAGGGCCAATCCGAAACTGGATACAACGAAAGCCATTTTGGAGCTTGCCGTGGGTGAAGCACTTATCTCCGTACAGGATGAGAAAGGCGTACCCACCATGGTCGAAAAGGCTTGGATCCTTCCTCCGCATAGCAAGCTGGGAACGCTAACCGCAGACGAACTGGCGAAACTGATCAAGGCATCTGTGATCTATGGCCATTATGAAAAGGCGGTGGACCGGGAGAGTGCCTATGAGAAATTGAAGGAGAAGGCAGTCCAGGTCGAGAAGGAAGAGGAGCAGGAAAAAGTAAAGAAAGGCAAAGAACCTCAGTCTGAAACAGCAAAGTATATCGGCGCTGCCGTACAGAGTGCGGCTCATGCCATCGGCAGCCAGATAGGGCGGCAGATTATCCGGGGGGTTCTCGGTTCCATCTTCGGTGGGGGGCGACGGAAATAATTTTTGGAAGGATTCCTTCTTTTCACAGTATACCCTCGAGGACAAGACATGCACCCATTACCCGTCGATAGTCTACCTGCTTCTGGCTCGCGTGAGCGTCAGGCACACTGCCAGGCAGCCCAGCTATTAGGTATTGACCGAAAGACGCTGTAGACTAAAATCCAGCGTTATGGTTTGCTAAGAAATGGACTATCTTGACCTGCATCAAGAGGTGTTACTGCCTCAATAATCGGAAAATAAAGAATAATTTTAGTGCCTTCATCAGGACGGCTACTTATTTCGATCTGCCCGCCATGAATCTTGACAATATCCTGCACAATAGATAGACCCAGACCGCGCAGACCTTCATCCGTATGAGTGCTAAAGAAAGGCTCACATACCCGTTCCAACACTTCCGGGTGGATGCCAGGCCCATTGTCCTCAACGATTATAGCAACAGTATGATTTTGTGGTAGAGCGGAAGCGGAAACGCCGATTTTTCCTCCCTTGGGCATAGCCTCCAGGGCATTCTGGATAAGATTAAACAGGGCAGTCTGAACGCGGTATCGATCTACATGAAGGATGGGGATATTCTCCTCCACATTTACCATGAGTTGAATGCCTGACTTTTGCATCAGCGGTTCGACGAGCGGGAGGGTTTCGTTTAAAAGATCAGGCACTGTTACAGCTTCGAACCGGGGTTCAGGAAGGCGCGTAGCATGGCGTACATTCTGAATGACCGTATTGAGCCTTTGTGTCTGCTGGATTATAAGCTCCAGTTTTCTGCTCGCATCCGGGGGCCACGCATCATGTTCCAGCAGGAGTTTGGCCAAACCCCCAATTGAGTGCAGGGGTGTGCCCAGGTCATGCGCCAGTGTGGCTGTCAGGTATCCTAATGCCGTTAGCTGCTGGAGCTGGTTCACCTGCTGCTGCAGTTGAACGACCTTGTGCGTCGATTCCTGCACCCGTTCCTCCAGATTTCGCTGGAGCTCCTGGTTTTGGGCCAGAACCCTTTCAATTTCCTGAGCCATTAAATTAAAGTGATCCGCAAGATGACCCCACTCATCCCGCTTGGCTATGGGAATCCTCTTTATGTACTTCCCTGCCTGGAATTCATCGATCGTATCAATAATAACCCCCAATGGCCGTCCGATAAGCCATCTGTAGCTTAACGCCAGAACAAACAAGATGGCAAACAGCAGACCCGCGGTACTGAAAAGCAAAAGACGCTTTGCACGGGATAAAATCTCCAATCTGGTTTGAGAAAAGACGACTACACCTACGAAAACCTGCGTGTCCCTTTCCGATAAGAAGGGATATAGCAGTCCCAGGGCCGGGCCGGCATCCGTATTTATTTCAATGCGCTGTGTTTTCGACTTCTCAAATGCGGAGCTTATTACATTCTCAGTCCATTCGTAGGGAACACGCCCCGCACCTGCAATATATTCTACTTCACTATTGACAACGGAAAAAAGATCAATGCGCGCCAGTCTATCATCAGACTTTACATGGTCTTCTAAAGCATCGTCCAGAGCCGATAAACCTTTGCCGCTGGGAAAATGCTGATAATATGTGATGACAGTTTCCGCAAGCTCCTGCATCCTTTTAACCTGTTGTTCAATGAGAATAACATTAAGAACTCTTATTTGGATCCAGCCCCAGATTGCCACAGTCACAACAAGACCCAGGACTATCAAAACCATCAGTCGTGTCCGGACGGTCATGTTCGATACTTTATACGTCACTCTTTTAATAATATCTCGCCACGTTGACAAAATGAACACCTTGCAAAAAATATGATATGTTAATTTTCATAGCAGAAATAAATAAAAAACTCAATTAATCCATTGAAAGTAAAAAAAAGGCACAGAGTTTGTGTCTCTATGCCTTTCGTTTTAGAACTGTATTATTTCAGATTTTATTTTGTAGAAGGCGGAGCTGCGGCAGGAGGTGGTTTTATTTCCTTTAAAGGGGGGGTCTTTTTTATTATTTTTTTGGCGACAACAGGAGTTACCCTGATAGCAATATGCTTGTCATCTTTCTTAATATAACTGACCCTCACTTTATCACCAACATTTATTTGTTCAACAGGTTTATCCAGAACAAATTGCATAGTTTCCGTTTTATCCTTAACTGTCCTTTCAACCATGACCATTGTACTGTTAATTTCCTTAACGACTCCGGTAATGCTTACTCTGGTTTCCTTGGGTGGTTTCACAGAGGCTGCTTTAGGCGGCTCAACATTTGCGGGTGCTGTAGAAGTTCCGTCAGCAGCGAAGGCGCAAGCACTGAAAATAAATACAAGACATGCCACTAACACTATCAGACGTTTCATTCTAAGCAACCTCCTCGTTATATTTTATAATCATTTTTTTACTTAAATAACTAAATAAGTGCAATCTATGTACCATATGGATGCCGATTCCGCGACATTAAACTAACTATCCACAATTACAGGGGTTTAAATCGCCGCCGACCAATCCGGATAGGATGTTTATTTTGAAAAGAATGGAGAATTAAACCCCAGCTGTTGAGTAATTTTTCATCAATTATACCCGTAATATCAAAAAAATACTAAACTATGATTTTTTTGTGATCATGCGCAAAGCGGCGGGTACCATATCTATCACAACCGGTAAGCGCCCCGGCTGCTCGCCATCGACATCAAGCAAAACTCGCTGTTCCGAAGATGCCTCTACCTTCTTACCGGTCAGGAACGATACATTTCTGATATCTTTGATCCTGCCATTATACAATTTTGGAAAGTGCCAGAGAACCTCCGCCAGACTTAAATCGCCAACCACCGTAATATGAAACAGACCGTCATCAATAGCGGCATCCGGAGCGATTCGCATACCGCCCCCGTGATATTGGCCATTTGCCACGGCTATGTTCCAGGTAATGACTTCATCGTCAAACAGGTCATCAACCTTCAGCCGGATGGACTTTTTCCCGTAAAGGAAAAGTGAAACCACAGCTGACCAAAAAAAAGAAATAAAAGGGCCAAATACCTTGTTGCTTCTGTTTACACGATCATCAACTTCACCGCCAAGGCCAAAACTTATGATATTGTGGAAATAGCGGGTTCTTGGACAGTTTCGGTGATCGTGATACTGAAGTCGTCCCAGATCAATCGTGCTTATATGCCCTTCCATAATTGTGTCAAGAGATTGTTCAATCCTTGCGGGAATCGGTACGGTCCTGATAAAATCACATCCCGTCCCATGCGGTACAAACCCGAGCGCGGCACCAGTCTGGATTGTTTGCTCTCCAGACATGAATCCGTTTATCACCTCATTCAGCGTACCATCCCCACCTACGCAGACGATAACTTCAGCGCCTTCCGTAAGATTCTTTCTCGTTATCCGAATGGCATCCCCGGGTTGCGTTGTCAGGTATGATGTAAAAGAACCCAGCCGATCACGAGCCATGGCGTGAATGAGAGGCCATTTCCTGCCTGTCAAACCGTTACTTGCTTTAGGATTCACAATGAATACGATCTTCTTTGAAATCAATCCAGCCTGCCACAAACTGCTACATTTTTATTCGTCTATACACCCAGCAGTGGAGAAAGAAAAAAAGCGTCACCAGGCCGCCGAGGCGAATCATTTTCTTTGCAACCCTTCTCACATCTTTCTGCCTATCCACCTTACGATCTGCCAGATACATACCAAGCAGCCCGCGATTAATCATGTGATGGAACCGCGCGTTAGGCAGGCGCGAAATGCTCAGGTCTGCCTGTTTGTAAAAATGCATCAACCGCTCCGTCATTTTGCTGCTGCCCGGGTAGTATGAGCAAAAATTTAAATCCCCACCGGTGCGATCCTCCTCCTGATCTATCAGATAATCAAGCAGTATGTGCAGTCCCTGCACCCATGGGAAGTAAGCATTTTTAATGTATCCCATCAGTTCTTCAGAACAGTCATCCCGAAAAGCATGGGCTACAAGACAGAAAATGCCCAGGGTAGAACCGGCACAAGCCGCAAATTCGTACCAGCTCATCTCAGGCAAATGATCCTTGTAAGTATTAAACCATGCCTTCAGTCGGGGTACACGTTCCTCAACCCTGACATGTTTGTTGACTTGCAGTTCACAATAATAGCCGGCAAGTTCATGAATAGCCGGTGCAATAAGATGATATGTCGGTATCTTCTCAAGGACATCCTGGCAGGTTTTCACGAGGGACGTCAGGTAACCGCCGTCATTCTGTTCATTTCGGAGCCGATAATACCCGGCACTTGATGCGTTTGGAGTCAGGGCGTGAGGCATCGCTTCATGGAGGGTACGAAAATCATCTGCATCAAGAGATGTGCTGCGATCACATAAATTATCCAGATAATCGCTGATGGTCTGATAAGCAACTATAAACCGGATTACCTCGTGGTAGCGATCCCCCGCCAACAAGGCATAAATGGACCCGCCCTCACAGTGAAAAGCCTTTGTTTCGATGCTCATTAGCGCCTGTTTACGGAGTTCCGGGTCAGGGATTTCCTCTGCACGCTTTTTCCATTCATTCAGGCAGCGATGAACATCAGGACGAACGCGGAGAATTATTTTTGTAGTCATCGTCCACAAGAAGGCCAGATTGTTCACCAAATATTTCTCCTCTTTCGAAATCAACTATTGCTTAAAACGGCGACTTAATAAAAAAGTCTTCTTGTCTTGATTGTAATTTTTACAGGATCACGGGAAATCGGTTGTATTCATAGCATAAGGTATTTTTTAACACAAGCACCACAGGCAGATCGGCCGTGGAATTGCATTGACCCCTTATTTCATTTCATGATACCAATTACAAACTATAGTTTCAGGCGGGATGTCCGACCCGTGGAACTGTAGAGGACCTGTAGAGCAGACATCTCACTCCTGGGTTTTATTGAACAATGAAAAAAATTATCATCAACACACTCAAACAGAAGTACAATCTGGAGAAAGGTAATCTTTGAACAGAGAACTGCAGGAAGCCAGAAAACTCGCCCGGAAGATCTCCCGCATCACTGGCCCCCCAATATTTTACCGAGAAAAGAAACGGGAAGTGGAGGGGTCTCGCCGGCTGTTTGTGTCTTCTCCTCTTGTAAATGAGTGTCTGAATCTTGTCAGAGAGAGGAAAGACGGCATCGGCCACGGTATCGTCCACGTCCGAAAGGTTGCCATCGATGCTGGGGCTATTTCCCTTGTCGAAAACAGCATCGTCCATAAGAGATTGGAAGTCCGGCGTATCGTTCTCTTGGCCCATGTGGCCGGCGTCCTCCATGATATCAGGCGGTTGGAAAAGGATCATGCGCGGGTCAGTGCCAGCGAAGCAGGAGCACTGCTCGCCCGCTTTGATCTACCAAAGCATGAAGTCGAGGCAATAACCGGTGCCATTGGAAATCACGAGGCTTTTAAACCTGCTGCAACCCTGGAAGATCCACTGGCCCGGTTTCTTTCCGATGCCCTCTACGATGCTGATAAATTCCGTTGGGGGCCGGACAACTTTACAGAGATGATCTGGGACATGGTGGAATACAGGAAGGCCACTCTTGATGCTGTACTTAAGAGGTTTCTGAAAGGCATGGAAGGGATAGAGCGCATACGCGAGACTTTTCGCACCGTCACCGGCAAAACATTTGGCCCTGATTTTATCGACCGCGGCATCAAGATCGGCATGAAGTTTTATACGATCATGCTCCAGTCAAAAACCTGATCCCGAATCCATAGATTTAGGAGACAGGTTGAGAATAGCGCTTATAATTCTTTTAGACATTTTGCGAGGTCATTGGCCATTTCCATCCCGCTTTGATAGCGCTTTTCTTTATCTTTGGCCAGAGCCTTTTCAATTACAGCCACGCAACTGTTGGGAACTGAAGGGCACAAAGTTTTGATCGGCGTAGGCTGGACATTAGTGATCTGGTGAAGAAGAGATGTCAGACTGTCTCCTTTGAATGGTCTTTCACCAGACAATAATTCATAAAAAACAGCACCCAAAGAAAAAATATCCGACCGTCCGTCCAGTTTCTGTCCCTCCACTTGCTCGGGTGACATGTAACTTGGACTGCCGATGATTATGCCGGTATGTGTCTTGGAAGTTTCCACCACCCTGGCGATGCCGAAATCCAGAATCTTGACATCCCCTTTTTTCAGAATCTGTATGTTTCCCGGTTTGATGTCCCTGTGGACAACACCGTTCTCATGAGCAAAGTGTAATGCCGCAGCCGCGGCTGAAATGATTCGAATAATATCGGGAACAGGAAGAATGTTATTTTTTTTACAATAAGGAATAAGATCCGATCCATCAAGGAGTTCCATGGCCATATAGATCGTGCCTTCGCAGTCCCCAACATCGAAGACCGCGACGATATTGGGATGAGAAAGCTTGCCGAGGGCTTCAGCCTCCCGGAAAAAACGGCTTTTGGCCTCGGCCTCCTGTTCATCGCTTGCCTCCTGGTGACGCAACGTCTTTATGACAACCTCACGATTAATCAGCGGATCCCTGCCTAGATAAACAGTCCCCATGGCACCACGGCCAAGCTCCCTGATAATTTCATAGCGGCCGATCTTGCTTAATGAATCCCTACTCTTGCCAGCCGCCGGGGTATCAGGCATTACATCACCCACTTTCGAACCGGTACGATCAGATGTCCCGGGTTGGCGCGTTCTGTCCGGACCCACAGCCGTAGCGGCTGATTTATCCCGACGTTCGGAGACGGCGATTGTCTCCGCCTCGCGTATCTGGGCGAGGAAATTCATATCCATGATTTTGCTTATAAGTCTGTTTCTGCCGACGAGCTGATGGTAAGATGAAAGAAGCGAATATACCTGTATGGTGCCGGCTTCCCTTTCAGCAAAGAGCTTGGCAACCTGATCGGCAATAAAAAGGGTTGTTACATACTTTTGCTGCTCTTCATCCAATCCTAGTGTTTTGGCATCTGCATAGGATGGGGCATGGTGCATAGCCACCGACTTGATCATCAGCTCGGAAAAATTCCAATGTTCCAGGGCAATCTGTCCTATAACTGCATGATTGATACCTAAGAACTTATCCTCGTCATGGATGGACACATTCCCCGGATACCTTCCCTGTAAGGACGCCTCCCGCTTCCGGACCTGGGGTAATCCTAACATAATAAGCTTACCGATGTCATGAATAATGCCGAGAGTAAAGAGAGTCCCTTTGTTTAATCCTTCGAAGAGGTCATGCAGACCCGATGCGCATACGGAGACGATGCTCGAGTGTTTCCACAGGGTCGCCACTGCTTCTTCATGCTCCGGGGAACTTGCCTGAAATAACTGGAGCAATCCTTCCCGGTAAAGGATATTCATAATATTTTGCAGACCAAGTATCATCAGGGCATGGTTGATCGAATTGATCTTGTGCGGCATGCCGAAGTAAGGGGAGTTTGCCATTTTCAGAATCTTTGCGGTAAGGATAGGATCAGCCAGAATAACTTTAGAGAGATCGGGCATTTTAAGAGCGGGATCATTGATGATCTTCTGCAGCCGGATATGCTCGGAGCGAAAATGTTTCAAATTGGCGATATGGCCCACAACTGTGTTCAGCGTTTCGGGCTGGATATCCTTGCGCATCATAGGCGTTGAACGGTCACCCTGAGAATCCACCTGACCGGCAAATATCGCATCTATACCCGCCTGAAGAAAGCGCCTAAGCTCACCGTGAATTTCAAATGTACCCGCATCATCAGCCGCGGCACGGACCGACAAATCCGGCTTCTGCACTGGGGCAGCGGCCGGATCATTTTCCGTGAGTTTGATATCATCTGCTTTACGCGGCCGCTCCTTCTTTGTCGAAACAACTTTTCGGGCGGACGTTCTCGATGCCTGTTTGTTCTGATTGGAGAAAAGTAAATATACCAGAATAAGAATTATAATGATGCCTAAGGAAGCAAAGAGTAGAAGCGTCATTTCAATCCCATGCCATCTGCAATACCCGCAAACATTTGATTTATTTTGATAACAAGCCACTTTTTGCTGGCCAAGTATAGGGAATAAGGTTCCGGTATGTCAAGACAATTAAACTGAGCTTTGAAAATCAGCGTCATATATCATAGAGCAAGAAACAATTAGTTTGATCTTCCACCTTGGATGTTGCAGAATATATTTAATAATTTTTCCCATCAATGCTTTTTAGGGCGAAGCTGATTCACAGCGACAGAGTGAAATTATGGATACGGATAAGAGGCGCGTGCCCGCTGTTGTTGGTGTTGACCTTGCCGGCAGCCCGAAGCGGGCGACAGGTATATGCAAGCTGGAAGGGGATAAGATCGTTTTCTGTACCGTCGTCCATACGGATGAAGAGATCATAAGTTATGTACAGAAAGGAAAGCCGGCTTTGGTTGCCGTTGATGCGCCACTCAGCCGGCCGCATGGACGGAAGTCAATGGAAGATAGGACCGGCAAACACTTCCGCCCCTGTGATCGCGAATTGTTGAAGAGGCATATCCCCTTTTTTCCCATTACGCTTGGCCCGATGAGATT
>Ga0326726_10007133_pt1 | contig 9990 bp, 8 predicted proteins | sample MHFenrmetagenome_2_FD_207603 | JGI IMG/M metagenome (GOLD analysis project Ga0326726, IMG submission 207603) | Lab enriched peat soil microbial communities from Michigan Hollow, Ithaca, NY, United States - MHF15MN | ecosystem: Environmental > Terrestrial > Soil > Wetlands > Peat | place: USA: New... | reverse complement strand
CGGTGATCGGAAACATCGTGCCGGATTTTCCTTTGATCAATAAGTCTTTCAACCTTAGCTATAGTGGGGTAGATCTGTAAGCCTTTGACGCAAAGGCGCGAAGACGCAAAGGAAGAAATGAAAGGGGAGATGGAACAGAGAGACATAATTAACTTGGGACGGGAGGATAGATTGTCCGTTGAGATCTCTCGAGTGGTGCTGGTCGTTGTCGACGCGGCAATGTGAATCGAAGCCGAGGCTCCAATCTCTCTTTATTCTTCCTTTGCGTCATCGCGCCTTTGCGTCGAAGTACTACATAGACCATGTACCAAATACTGAAACAAATAGCCAGGACCGGCATCGTCACCGAACTACCTCCTCGAGCGGACGAAGCGCTGCGAGTGATCACCGGCAGACTGCAAGAAGGGGTGCTGCGCTGGTTTGCCGGCGCGCTCACGATCCGGCACGTGGATGCGGGTTCGTGCAACGGCTGCGAGCTCGAGATCCACGCGGCGAACAATCCCTATTACAACTTGGAAGGCCTGGGCATCCGGTTCGTGGCGAGCCCGCGGCACGCCGACATGCTGCTGGTCACCGGTCCGGTGTCGCGCAACATGGAAGTCGCGCTCAAGCGCACCTACGACGCCACCCCCGAACCGTGTCTGGTCGTTGCCCTGGGCGACTGCGGCTGCACGGGCGGCATCTTCGGGGAGAGCTATGCGAGCTGCGGGCGCGTGTCGAACGTGATTCCGGTGGACGTTGCGGTCCCTGGCTGTCCACCCACACCTGTCCAGCTCATGCAGGGTATCCTCACGGCGATCGAGCTACGCGCTAGAGATTGAAACGCAGAGGACGCGGAGGACGCAGCGTAGAACCGCAATCCGAGAACTTTCACCGTGGAGCGAAGAAGAAAGTTTCTCCTCGGTCTAGCTTGGTCCCTCGGCTACAATCTCTCTCCAGGGTTTCCCTCTGCGTCCTCCGCGTCCTCTGCGGTTAATTTGCCTTACATGAACTTCGCCAGGATCGTCGACAGGATCGACGCCTACGAGAAGCTGATGCGGCTGGACAAGCCCATCGGCATACTGCTGCTGCTGTGGCCCACGCTATGGGCGCTATGGCTGGCCGTGCGCGGTGTGCCCGAATGGACAGTGTTGTGGATCTTCGTATTGGGCACTGTGCTGATGCGATCGGCCGGCTGCGTGATCAACGATTATGCCGACCGCGACTTCGACCCGCATGTGGCCCGCACCAGGACACGGCCGCTGGCGGCGCGGCGCGTCTCCACGATTGAGGCATTGATTCTGGCTGCCATGTTGACTCTGATTGCCTTCGCGCTCGTGCTCAAGCTGAACCGGATGACCATCCTGTTGTCTATTGCGGCGCTGTTTGTCGCGGCCACCTACCCGTTCACCAAGCGCTTCTTCGCTCTGCCACAGGCCTATCTGGGTGTTGCTTTCAGCTTCGGCATCCCGATGGGCTATGCGGCTCAACTCAACGATGTGCCGACCCCCGCTTGGGTGCTCCTTGCCGCTAACCTCTTCTGGACCATCGCCTACGACACGGAGTACGCTATGGTCGATCGGGTCGACGATGAGCGAATCGGCATCCGCACTGCCGCGATTCTATTCGCACGCTTTGACGTCGTGGCCGTGATGCTGTGCCACGCCATTTTTTTGTCGATTCTCGCCGCATTGGGTTGGCATCTGCAATTGCGCTGGCCGTACTATGCGGGACTGGCTGTTGCCGCCGTGCTGACAGCGCGGCAGCATCGCCTGATTCGAGATCGCGACCCCGGCCGCTGCTTTCGAGCGTTTCTGGACAATAATTGGGTCGGCGCGGTGATCTTCACCGGTATCGCCCTCTCTCTGCTGCTCGAGCGTGGTGGACTCAGGTAATCCCATCGGAGTGCCTTCGCAATGGTGGCCGTCTCGGCCTGTTATAGTCCGCGCAGTGGATCTCTTACTTAACAGGGGAAAAACGAAGTGGATCTCGGTCTCAATGGAAAAATCGTTCTTGTCACGGGGGGCAGCAAAGGCATCGGGCTGGCATGTGCCCGGGCCTTCCTGCAGGAGGGCGCGCGCGTCGCGATCGTCTCGCGCAGTCAGAGCAATCTGGACGCGGCGCTGTTGGAGCTTGCCTCGCCCAAGGATGATCTGATCGCGGTAGCCGCTGATCTCACGGCCAGCGAGCCCGCGAAGGCGATGGCGAAGGAAGTCGAAGTCAGGCTCGGCGCAATAGATATCCTGGTCAACTCCGCGGGCGCCGCCAAGCGCTATCTGCCCGAAGACCTCGATGCGGCTGCCTGGCACGCGGCGATGGATGCGAAATACTTCAGCACGATCCACGCGATCGATGCCGTGCTTCCGGGCATGGTCGCACGCGGGAAGGGCGCAGTGGTGAACATCGTCGGCATGGGCGGCAAGGTCGCCACGCCCATCCATCTCCCGGGCGGCGCAGCAAATTCGGCCCTCATGCTTGCCACAGTCGGCCTCGCCAACGTCTACGGTCCGAAGGGCATCCGCATCAATGCGATTAATCCCGGCGCGACCATGACCGACCGAGTCAAGGAAGCATTGAAGTTAGAGGCCAGGACCCGCGGTGTGTCGGAAGCGGAGGTCCTGGCACAAGGTCAGGCGAAAGTGCCGCTGCGCCGCTTCGCGCGCTCGGAAGACGTCGCGAACTTGACGCTGTTTCTCGCATCCGACCAAGCGAGCTATGTGACGGGCGCCATCGTGCCGATGGACGGCGGTTTGAATCCGGTGTTGTAAGTCTGCCGCATGCGTTATCACGACCTTCGCGATTTTCTCGCCCAGCTCGAAAAGCAGGGCGAGCTCAAGCGCGTGTCGATCGAAGTCTCACCCTATCTCGAGATGACGGAAATCTGCGACCGCGTGTTGAAGCAAGCCGGTCCGGCGATCCTGTTCGAGAATCCCTCCGGGCACACGATCCCGGTGCTGGGTAATCTGTTTGGCACCCCAAAGCGCGTTGCGATGGGGATGGGCGAGGAGTCGGTCGATGCGCTTCGTGAGGTGGGAAAGCTGCTCGCTTATTTGAAGGAGCCCGACCCGCCCAGAGGATTGAAGGATGCCTGGGACAAGCTGCCGGCTTTGAAGAAAGTATTGGATATGGCGCCTAAGGAGCTGCGTAGTGCGCCATGCCAGGAGATCGTGTGGGAGGGTGACCAGATAGACCTAGGCCGCCTGCCGATTCAGACCTGCTGGCCGGGGGATGCGGGACCCCTCATCACCTGGGGACTGACGGTGACGCGCGGTCCGAACAAAACCCGACAAAACTTAGGTATCTACCGACAGCAGGTGATCGCACGGGACAAAGTCATCATGCGCTGGCTGGCGCATCGTGGCGGTGCGCTCGATTTCCGCGACCACCGCCTGGTCAACCCGACCGCACCGTTCCCTGTCGCGGTCGCGCTGGGTGCCGATCCGGCAACCATCCTGGGCGCTGTGACACCGGTGCCGGACACGCTGTCGGAGTATCAATTTGCCGGCCTGCTGCGCGGAGCTCGCACCGAGCTGGTGAAATGCATCGGCTCCGACCTGCAGGTGCCGGCAAGTGCCGAGATCGTGCTCGAAGGCACGATCCGGCCAGGTGAAACCGCGTTGGAAGGCCCGTTCGGCGATCACACCGGCTACTACAACGAACAGGAGACATTCCCGGTACTTACCATCGAGCGCATCAGCATGCGCCGAGATCCGATCTATCACAGCACCTATACCGGCAAGCCGCCGGACGAGCCCGCCGTCCTGGGCGTAGCGCTCAACGAGGTGTTCGTTCCCCTGCTGACCAAGCAGTTCCCCGAGATCGTGGACTTCTATCTGCCGCCGGAAGGCTGCAGTTATCGCCTCGCAGTGGCGAGCATGCGCAAGCAATACCCCGGCCACGCCAAGCGCGTGATGTTCGGTATCTGGTCCTTCCTGCGGCAGTTCATGTACACGAAGTTCATCGTGGTGGTGGACGACGACGTGAACATCCGCGATTGGAAGGAAGTAATCTGGGCCGTCACTACGCGCGTGGATCCGGCGCGCGACGCGCTCGTCGTCGAGAACACGCCGATCGACTATCTCGACTTTGCCAGCCCAGTGTCCGGCCTCGGGTCGAAGTTGGGTATCGACGCCACCAACAAGTGGCCGGGAGAAACAACGAGGAGCTGGGGCGCCCCCATTGCGATGGATGCGAAGGTCAAGCAGCGAGTGGACGAGCTATGGACTGGACTCGGGCTGTGATGGCCCAGGCTATCGTTGGTGTCGCCGTCATGCCCTATGTGGAGTCACCGAAAACTTTTCACTGCGGAGGACGCCGAGGACGCGGAGGAGAACCAAGACCCTCGTCTTCAATCCTCTGCGTCCTCCGCGGTAAAGCTTGACCCCGGCGTTGCCATGTCTAACCGCCTTGCGCACGAAACCAGCCCCTATTTGCGACAGCACGCCGATAACCCGGTCGACTGGTATCCGTGGGGCGAAGAGGCGCTACGGCTTGCTCGCGAGCAGAACAAACCCATCCTGCTCTCGGTTGGGTACTCTGCATGTCACTGGTGCCACGTCATGGCACACGAGTCCTTCGAGGACCCCGACATCGCGGCCGTGATGAATCGACTGTTCGTGAACATCAAGGTGGACCGCGAGGAGCGGCCGGACCTCGATCAGATCTATCAGAGCGCGCATCACATGCTCACCCAGCGCAGTGGCGGTTGGCCGCTTACCATGTTTCTTGCGTCGGACCAGAAACCATTCTTCGGCGGGACCTATTTTCCGAAGACGGCGCGCTACAACCTGCCTGGCTTCTGCGAGTTGCTCGAACGTGTTGCGCAGGTCTACCGCGAGCAGGGGGATGCCATCGCCGCGCAGAACGACGAGCTCGTGTCGGCCCTCGGACGCATGTTGCCATCTAGCCCGCCGGCCTCCATGGCGCTGGATACATCTGTGGTGAGCGGCGCTTTGCAGGAGTTTGGGAAGCTCTTCGATTCCGAGCACGGCGGTCTGGGCGGCGCGCCGAAGTTCCCGCATCCCGCGGAGCTCGAGCTGTGCTTGCGCGAGGGTGTGATGCGCGGCCATGCGCAGGCAAGCGAAGTGGCGACATTCACGCTGCGCAAGATGGCCGAGGGCGGCATCTACGACCAGCTCGGCGGCGGATTCTGCCGCTACAGCGTAGATGAGTCCTGGATGATCCCGCACTTCGAGAAGATGCTCTACGACAATGGCCCGCTGCTGCGTCTGTGTGCCGATGCATGGCTGGTAACGGCGAACCCGCGATTCAAGGCCGTATGCGAGGAAACCGCCGACTGGGTAATGCGGGAGATGCAATCTCCAGAAGGCGGCTACTACTCGAGCCTCGATGCCGATTCGGAGCACGAAGAGGGCAAGTTCTATGTCTGGTCTCGCGACGACGCGCGCGGGGTGCTGGATGAGGATGAGTACGCGCTGGCCTCGACGCTCTACGGCCTGGACCAGCCGCCGAACTTCGAGGCCCATGCATGGCACCTGCGGATGACACAGCCGCTCGAGCACGTCGCCGCCAGGCTAGGGCTGTCCGAGCTCGCGGCCCAGGCGCTGCTGGCGCGTGCCCGGCGGAAGCTGTTCGAGGCACGTGAGAAGCGCGTGCGGCCCGGGCGCGATGACAAGATCCTCACCTCCTGGAACGCCTTGATGATCCATGGCATGGCGCGTGCGGGGCGCGTTCTAGGCCGGCAAGCCTGGCTGGAGTCGGCCAGCGGGGCGCTCTCGTTCCTGCGCGGTATCCTTTGGAGGGACGGCCGGCTGCTCGCGACGTACAAGGACGGGAAGGCACATCTGAACGCTTACCTCGATGACTACGCTTTCCTGCTGATGGCTCTGCTGGAAGTGCTGCAGGCGCGGTTCCGGAAGGAAGACCTGGAGTTCGCAGTGCAGGTGGCCGATGTGCTGCTCGCGCAGTTCGAGGATCGAGTGCACGGTGGATTCTTCTTTACCAGTCACGACCATGAGCAGCTGATCCTGCGGCCCAAGCCGGGTCACGACAACGCCACGCCTTCGGGCAACGCGGTCGCGGCTCTGGCGCTGCAACGCCTGGGCCATCTGATCGGCGAGACACGCTACCTGGACGCCGCGCGACGTACTCTGCGACTGTTCCTGCCGCAAATGCGAGAGCACCCAGGCGGCTTCGCCACGCTGGGCATTGCGCTGCTGGAACACGACCAGCCGCCGGTGGTGATCATCGTACGAGGCGCGCAAGGCGAGATGGGCCCATGGCAAGACGCGCTTGCGCGCCGCTACGCGCCATCCACGCTGAGCCTGTTTGTAGCCCCCGATGAAGTGGGCCTGCCCACTGCACTGGACAAACCTCGGCTCGTAGGCGTCAACGCTTGGGTATGCCGGGGCGTTACTTGCCTTGCCCCGATCAGTGAGCTCCCCGCACTAATGAGTGAGCTGGCGAGCGCCGCCCCCGGACCCGCGGCCGATTTCCAATAGGGCGGAAAAGCCATTAGAATCGCGCCTGATTTGCGCTCAAACAAACGAAGGAGAGGGTTTCCCACATGAAGAAGATCGTGATCGCTTTCGCCGCCGTGGCGGGCATGCTCCTGGGTGGGGCGGCCAATGCCGCTGTGGACGCCGCCAAAGCTAAGCAGTTGGCGCAGAAGTACAACTGCCTCGCTTGTCATGCCGAGGACAAGAAGCTGGTCGGACCTGCCTACAAGGACGTAGCCAAAAAATACAAGGGCGACAAGTCGGCAGAGGAAAAGCTTGCCGCCAAGGTCAAGAACGGAGGCGGGGGCGTATGGGGCACCATCCCGATGCCTCCGAACAATGTCCCGGAAGCGGACATCAAGATTTTGGTGGAGTGGGTCCTGTCGCTGCAGTGATTCCGACCCCTCGAGGGGATAAGGAAGAAAGAAGCCGGCCGGGAGCCGGCTTTTTTTCTGTACGCAGTACCCAGCACCCCAAGGAAAATGCCCGGGCGTGCGCGCGGACGTCCTCACAAGCCAATGAATTCACGAAGCAAATTTGACAATTGCTTGACAGCGGAGAATAATCCGCGCGGTTGGTAGGGATCAACCAATCCTGCGAGGAACTTAAATGAGAACGACAGACCTGACGGTGACCATTAAGGGCGTGGCTGTCGCCGTGGCGTTGGCTGCGGCGGTGGGCATATCGGCATGCGGAAAGAAGGAGGAAGGCGCGGTCAAGATCGGTCACGCGGGTCCGCTCACCGGTTCCATCGCCCATCTGGGCAAAGACAACGAGAACGGCGTGCGGCTTGCGCTGGACGAAGCCAACGCGGCCGGTGTCGACATCGGTGGCAAGAAGGTCAAGTTCGAACTGCAGTCCGAAGACGACCAGGCCGACCCGAAACAGGGCACGATCGTCGCGCAAAAATTGGTCGACGCCAAGGTCGCCGGGGTCGTGGGTCATCTCAATTCCGGCACGACCATCCCGGCTTCGAAGCTCTACAATGATGCGGGCATTCCGCAGATCTCGCCGTCCGCCACCGCCGTCACCTATACGAACCAGGGCTATAAGACGGCGTTTCGCGTAATGGCCAATGACGCCCAGCAGGGCAAGGTGCTGGGAGAGTTCGCCGCCACCAAGCTCGGTGCGAAGAACATCGCAATCATCGACGATCGTTCGGCCTACGGCCAGGGTTTGGCTGACGAGTTCGAAAAGGCAGCCAAGGCCGCGGGCGCCAACATTCTAGCGCGCGAATTTACCGATACTAGCAAGACCGACTTCACCGCGATCCTGACCAGCATCAAAGGCAAGAAGCCCGACCTCATCTTCTACGGCGGGATGGATGCGCAGTCCGGGCCGATGATGAAGCAACTGAAGAACCTCGGCGTGACTGCCAAGTTCCTCTCCGGGGATGGGTCGCAGGACGCGGAGTTCCTTAAACTGGCGGGCGATGCCGCGGAAGGTGCCTACGCTTCGTCGCCCGGGGTGCCGCTGGACAAGATGCCCGGCGGCAAGGCTTTCTCGGACAAGTACAAGGCCAAGTTCAACACGGAAATCCAGATCTATGCACCATACGCCTACGATGCTGCGAACGTCATCATCGAGGCGATGAAGAAAGCGGGGTCATCCGACCCGGCCAAATACCTTCCGGCCCTGGCCGCTATTACCTACAACGGCGTGACCGGCAGCATCACGTTTGACGAGAAGGGCGACATTAAGGGCGGCAGTATCAGCCTGTACCAGGTCAAGAACGGCAAGTGGGAGCACATCGAGACCATCGGCGGCTGATCGCAACGCACTAGCGCTCACGCTCGCCCGGGCTCGCGTTACACTGCACCGTTACACTTATTGGTGTATCCCGGTGAGCGGTGGGTCTCTTCGAACGGCGCCTTGCGGCGCCGTTTTTTATGGATATCTTTCTCCAGCAAGTCTTTAACGGCTTAGTGTTGGGCAGCGTGTATGCCCTGGTGGCGCTCGGTTATACCATGGTCTATGGCATTCTCGGGCTCATCAACTTCGCTCATGGCGACGTGGTGATGGTGGGGGCGCTCACTGCGCTCTCCGCCATGACGGCGATCGCCGCCGCCGGGCTCGGGCTTCCTGGCCCACTCGTGGTACTGCTCGCGCTGGCTGTGTCGATCGGGGTGTGCATGCTCCTCGGATTTTCTATCGAACGCGTCGCCTATCGCCCTTTGCGCCGTGCGCCGCGCCTGGCCCCGCTCATCACCGCCATCGGCGTGTCGATCCTGATCCAGAACTTCGCAATGCAGATCTGGGGGCGCGGCTATCGCACCTTTCCAGCGCTGATCAAGCCGACGCCGCACGCGATCTTCGGCGCGACGATCACGGACCTGCAGATATTCATTATTCTGGCCTCCGCTTTGATCATGGGCGGGTTGCTGTTGCTGGTGCATTTCACCCGGCTTGGGCGCGCTATGCGCGCCACTTCCGAGAATCAGGTGATCGCCGGGCTCATGGGTGTGAACGTCAACAAGATCATCTCCGCCACGTTCGTGATCGGTTCGGCCCTGGCCGCCATCGCGGGCGTGCTCGTCGCCGCAAATTACAGCGTCGCCCACTACTACATGGGCTTTATCCTGGGGCTGAAGGCTTTCACCGCAGCGGTGCTGGGTGGAATCGGCAACCTCGGCGGTGCGATGCTGGGCGGGGTGCTACTCGGCCTCATCGAGAGCATCGGCGCGGGCTACATCGGCGACTTGACCGGCGGGTATCTGGGCAGCAACTACCAGGACGTATTCGCGTTCGTGGTGCTGATCGGTGTGCTGGTGTTCCGGCCCACGGGCCTGCTCGGCGAGCGTGTGTCCGAGCGCGCTTGATGCTAGGCGAGAGCCAATGACTGGCTTCTGGCATCGAGTGAGACGCCATCGCCATGCCGCCTGGATCGGCATGGCGCTGCTGGGTATCGCGCTGGCGGTGCTGCCCTTCGCCGTGGAGGCGGGGCTGTCGCGCACCTGGGTGCGCATCATCGACTTCGCGCTGCTTTACACGATGCTGGCACTTGGCCTCAACATCGTGGTGGGCTTTGCGGGCCTGCTCGATCTGGGCTACATCGCCTTCTACGCTGTGGGCGCCTATACCTACGCGCTGCTCGCGTCGCCGCACTTCGGCGTGCATCTGCCCTTCTGGGTGCTGATCCCGCTTGGCGCAGCCTTCGCGGCGTTCTTCGGGGTGCTGCTGGGTGCGCCGACGTTGCGATTGCGGGGCGATTATCTGGCGATCGTCACGCTAGGCTTTGGCGAAATCGTTCGCATCTTCCTCAATAATCTGAATGCACCCATCAATATCACCAACGGGCCGCAGGGCGTTAACCGCATCGATCCTGTGCAGGTGGGCAGCATCGTGTTCAACAAGAGCAACGAAATCTTTGGCATACCCTTTCCCGGCACCCACCTCTACTACTACTTGTTTCTCAGCCTGACCTTGCTGGTGATGTTCATCTGCGTGCGACTGGAGGATTCGCGTATCGGACGGGCCTGGATCGCGATCCGCGAAGATGAGGTCGCGGCGCAAGCTATGGGAATCAATACGCGCAACATAAAGCTGCTGGCCT
>Ga0326726_10007132_pt1 | contig 9990 bp, 13 predicted proteins | sample MHFenrmetagenome_2_FD_207603 | JGI IMG/M metagenome (GOLD analysis project Ga0326726, IMG submission 207603) | Lab enriched peat soil microbial communities from Michigan Hollow, Ithaca, NY, United States - MHF15MN | ecosystem: Environmental > Terrestrial > Soil > Wetlands > Peat | place: USA... | reverse complement strand
CACGATCACGTCCTGAATCGGGTCGACGGAGCGGAATTGATTATTGGTGAAGACGTTGTAATCCAGATTGCCGGCTTTGATGTCGCCCGAGGGGAGGATGATATTGGCGGCTTTCACGGACTTGACGACGTCGAGGATCGAGAGACTCCGGGCGTTCAACAGTGCCGGGTCGAGGTTGATATTGATCTGGCGGATCTTTCCGCCTTCCACGGTGGCGGCTGCGACATTGGCGATCTGTTCGATCTGCGGGGCAATCGTATTGGAGGCCAGATCGTATAGAGCCCGTTCGTCGAGATCGTCACTGGAGACCGTCACGAGAGAGACAGGGATATTGGAGACATCGAATTTGACGATGAAGGGCTGCAGAATGCCGGGGGGGAGACTGTTGAGAATTTGGGTGACGCGTTGCATCACCTCCATCTGGCCGACGTTAATGTCCGTGCCCCAGTTGAACCAGATTTGTACCGCCCCGATGCCCTGCTTGGCAAACGACTCGACATGCTCGACGTTCGACGCAGAACTGACGGCCTTCTCGATGGGATAGACGACACTCTGTTCAATGTCGAGCGGCGGTGCGCCTTTATAGATCACGCCGACGAAGGCGACGGGCACTTGAATCTGGGGGAAGAGATCGACCGGTAGCCGCTGGACGGAGGTGGCGCCCAGGATCACCATGGCCAAGGACAGCATCAGGATGCCGATGCTATTGCGAAGTGCGAGGAGGGTCAGCCACATGATGAAGACGTACAACGTGAAACGTTAGACATGAAACCTACAGAGTAAGATGTCAAAGTGGGAGGTCTTTTCACCTTTCACCTTTCACGGCATTCATCGGCTGCGTCTGCACGGGACTGCCGTCGTGCACGAGATCTTTCCCGGAGACGATTACCTGCTCCGACCCGTCCAAGCCATTGGTGATCTCCACTCGGTTCTCGTCGCGGACTCCGATTTCCACCGGCACCCGCCGGGCCTTTTCTTCGCGCACAATGTAGACATATTGGGAGTCTTCTAATCGGCTTACGGCGTCGAGGGGGATCTGAATCGCGTTCCGATGGGCGCCGACCAGAACCTCTACTCGGGCGAACATGCCGCCTTTCAAGACATGATCTTTGTTGGGGAGATCCACCTCGATCGTCATCGTGCGGGTGGCCCGGTTCAGCGCCTGGACGATGCGGGTGACGGTGCCCTCGAAGATGCGATTGGGATAAGCCTCGGCGCGAACTTCCGCCTTTTGGCCTATCTGGATGAGCGGGACGTCTTTCTCGACGACCTCGATCAGAATGCGGACCGTCTGGATCTCATGGAGCGTGAGAATTCCACGGGAGGTGGTGGAGGTGCCGGCGGTTGTCCCGCTGACATAGGATCCGAGATCGAGGTTGCGTTCGGCCACGTAACCCGCGAAGGGTGCACGGATATACGAGTAGGCTAGGTTTGTCTCGGCCTGTGCCAGGGCAACCTCCATTTGCTGGACCTGTGCGCGGAGCGAGTCGAGCGCCGCCACTGCCGCGTCGTACGCAACCTGGGCGTTATCCAGATCTTGCTGCGAGACAAATTGGTCTTTGATCAGCGCCTGCATCCGATTGAGCGTGAGGGTGGTATTACGGACGCTGGCATCCTGCTGTGAGACTCTCGCTTTGGCTGCCGCCAGGTTTGCCTTGGCCTGGTCGACGGCATGCCGATAATCCGAGTGGTCGATCTCGATCAGAAGCTGGTTGACTTTGACCAGATCGCCTTTGTCGACATAGATTTTGGCGATGTAGCCGTTCACCCGTGAGAACAAATTGACTGATTGGTTTGGAGTGATGTCGGCGGTATAAGTGAGTCGAATGTCGAGATCCTGTTTCAGCGGCGCCACGGTGGCGACAGTGATGACACGGGTTTTGCGGGCATCGGTCTTGGCGCCGCTGCTGAGACGAAACACGACGAGGGCCGTGATCGAAAAGAAAATGATTACCCCGAGCGTGACAATCGGATGTTGTTTCAGGGGATTCATCGCGATCGCCTCCCCGGTACCTTACGGTCGACCGGCGGCTTGATCAGCCCGGTAAGGAAGAGATCGACATAGGTTGCCACCGTGTCTTCATGGGACTGATGCATCGGGACTCCGAATATCTCATGGAGCAGACGATGATGGACGACCATGCCGATGAACGCGCGGGCTGCCAGGAGGGGATCGACCGGACGAAATGCACCGTCTTCAATCCTTATGCGAATATACGCGGCGAGGTGGTCATAGAACACCTTGTGGTGCTTGTCGAAGAACATCTCGGATAGTTCGTGCCCTTCCAGCGCACTGAATAAGAGGAGTCGTAAGAGCGTCGAGTCGACGCCGGGGCGAATGCGGTAGCTCGCAATCATCGTAAACACACGATGATCGTCGTGTGTTTTAGCTGCAGCCTCCACTGCTTCGAGCAGTTCGTTGACGGTCACTTTTTCTGCCAGGATTGCGGCGTAAAGCGTTCGTTTCGTCGGGAAATACTTGAAGACCAGCGCTTCACTCACACCCGCCGCTTTGGCAATTTCTTTGGTTGTCGTACCGTTGAACCCTTTTCCGGCGAAGAGCGATGCGGCGGCCACGATGAGGCTGGCCTGACGGTCGCGTGCCGAAGCTCGCGGGCCGTTCCTGTTCGGGGTCTGTGTCGTCCGTTTCTTCATGGTAAGTGAGTGCTTACTCACCGAAATCCTAGCATGCAGCGATTCCAGGGGGCAAGCATTGGGCAGAAACTGTAAGCGAGCGGTTGCAGGTAGGGCGTATGCGGCTTCTGAGCCGTCATGGCCTGCGATGATTGTGGAAGCAATGTTCAAGTTTTTCTCTTTCATAAGAGGTGCTTGACAGGGGAAAACAATCTGCGTATAAGCCAGAATCCTCGCGAAGTGGCTCTAGCAGGATGCTGAACAAGCCGCTCCTGGAAACCGTAAAACGTTAGACGTGAAAGATGAAACGTGGGATTGCCGAGCACCTTCCCTCCGAAACCTCTCACGTTTTACGTTTCATCTTTCATGAACGATTGGCGTAGCCACATAGATTTTCCGTAACCTGCTAGGGCAGTTGTAGGGCGGATATCTCGTGTCAGAGGGTTGCCTCATGGATCTCACCCGCGTTCAACGGTTGATGTATTCCCTGACGGCGGACTCTCGTGTATCCCCACTGGTGCGCCACTCGGCACCTAATTATGCAGCCATTGTTTTTTCACCCAGTAGGCTGGTCCGTCTCGGATCGGCTTTAGATACAGCGCTTCAGCAACGGCACCCTTACGCAGACCATTTCCGTCTCAGACCCGATTCCATCACCTGAACGGGTTGGGAGCATGCGTCCCTTGCGACTGAGTTGGTACATCTGCTGTGTTCCCCCTGGCGTTGTTCTTGAGTCTGTGGCTGGTCGATTGTAAAGGGAGGATTTTTTCTGAACGCGAAAACCAAGCAGCGGGTAGGTAGCGTCATATCAACACAACCAACATGGAGGTAGTGATGAAGAGACGACGGTTTCAAGCAGTGAATGTGGGCAGGTTTGTGCTCGGAGGACTGCTTCTGGCGGGCGGCGGCTTATGGATCACGCCGGCTGGGGCCCAGAGTGCAGCTTCGCAGACGCCGCAACAGGCGCAGCTTCGGCAAATTCTGGAGAAGCTCGATCAGGTCCTGGCTGCCACTAAAGCTGGAGAGAGCGCTAAAAGTAGCCCTGCCGAGGATAGCAGCACGCAGCGATGGGACCAGGTGCTGCCTGTATCGCAGCGGTTCGTTGTTCTGTCGGCCTTTAACAACGATGCGGTATTAGATAAGGAAACCGGCCTTGTCTGGGAGAAGTCTCCTCAGACGAACGGGGTATCCGCTGCGAACAGCCGCTTGGCCTGCGCCAATAAAGCCGTCGGAGGTCGAAAAGGTTGGCGCGTGCCGGCACTCCCAGAGTTAACCAGTTTGGTAGATCCCTCTGTCGCCTCTCCCGGCCCGACCCTGCCGCAAGGCCATCCATTTCTAAACGTCCAGTCTGCCAACTATTGGTCATCGTCGGCGCATCTGGAGAATACGACCCTCACGTGGGGTGTGGGTCTCAAAGACGGCATGGCGGTGGGACTCAGTAAATCTTTTGATCAGCGGATCTGGTGTGTCCGTGCTGGCGCAAATGCGGACTAACATGGAGTGTTTGACGATTGGGATCATGTAATGATTCGAAGTGGGGGAGGTAGAGGCTCTGAGCTTCTCCCCCCTTAGCCTCGCGCGGCAGATCTCGTTCATGTCCCTTACTAAGAGCTAGGCTAGCCCGCATTATTCACGAGGGTTCGTGACGAAACCGCTGAGACGCCATGCGAGACGGGCGCGCGGAGCCGTGAGAGAGGGAGGCATACTTGAAATAGTATGTTGACCGATCGAGCGGCGAGCCCGCCCGCCGTCAGGCTTGTCGCAGCGGCGTATCGGCGGTTGCAGTAGAAGTCTTCGTGAGTAATGCGGGCTAAGGCAAGGATTTAAGCTGTGGCTGCCGTGAGCTGGAATGGTCTTGGATGGTGAGCGAAGGGAGCTTGCCTTTGAGTGTGGACCGGTTCGTCTGCTTCCAGATGAAATGGCGCAGCCGGGCTTGCTCTCGTGCCGTGATGTGAAGAAATTCGATTCCGCATTCGTTTTCCGCAGCCCAAATCACCCGAAACTCTGAAATGAGAACCAGACGGGATGTCTCAGGGATTGTCAGGTAGAGAGCCCGGAAATATCCTATGGGCAACGCCTGTGTACTGCGGAGTTTGCACCCGCGCTCGGACAGATCAAGGGCTACTCCATCGCCAACCTGTTTGAAGCTATCTGCTGCTGAAAAGCGAGCCATGATCTGCACAGGGATCCGTCGGGCCACCCTGCGGGCAGTGGCTTGAACTGGGGGATGAGCCGACACTCGTTTGTCTATCCGCCGTCGTCCGATCATTGGTTCTCGTTGTAGCAGACGAACAGTCTAATCGGAATATGCAAGCTTCGAGCGCAAGAAGTACGAGAGCCGGTTTCGTTCCCGTAGGTTCATCTTGAGAATCTCGACTCCAAACCGACGCCCTGAAGCCCCAGCCACCTTCGTTTCCATTACCCAAGCCACCTTCGCTTCCATTATAAACAGTGGGTCTTGTCCATCTGGGAGGTAGAGAAAAATCGTGAGGTCCATCCCCTGCTTGACCGAGGCGTTGCCGCGAATACCCAATCCTGTGGGCGAGAGATCCGTGACCATGCCATCGCCCATGAGAATTTCGCCAAAATGGTCTTGGGCTGAGTACATCAACCTGAACTCTACCGAAGGGCGGGGGCTTTGCCTTCGATTGACCACTTCCGTCACAGACTGAAGCCCGTTTCTAGATGCGACCTGTTGTCGTCTCATGAGGACACCTCCTTGTTCCTGCTCTGGTCTCAGATGCCTCCGTTGTGGACAGAGAGAATGACGCGAGTTCATAAGAAGAATCGCAGATGATTCTTCTCTTCCAACGTTAAGGTCTTTATCTCCACCCCAAATCGACATCCTTCAACCCAGGAGACCCGGCTTTGGGTAATGGAAAATGGCTTTTCCATTCCAGGAAGGTCGATGGAGAGGGTTACGTCCATGTCGGGTGCGACCGACCGATTTCCCCGTATGCCGATCCCGCTTGATGAAAGATCGGTGACGATGCCGTCACCGATCAGCGTCTGGCCGGAATCCATGTAGGAATAGAACAATGAGAAGAACGTTGGGGTACGGCTGCCATGCCGGCGATCGGAGTGACCGGGGAGTTCCGCTATTGCGGTAGTAACGGGCGCGATAGTATGAGGATCCATGACCCCTCCGTGGCGTTAAATCGACGCTTAGACGATACGGAATGCCGCCCGTCGATCCTCCAGAGACGACAGCCTGACATGTCTCAATATCACTTCTTGCAGCCGTCTCCGTTCTTCTGCTGACAGCTTGGAGAATCTGACGGCAAACGAGTCTCTGGAAATTCGGGAGACGATGACGTTGGTGAGACGCATCGGGTCCGGTCCATCTTGAAGGTCTAGGAACAGAGTGAGAGTGCTACCAAGCGGGCACGGGGCTGCGCTCAAGATCTTACAGCCTGTTTTGGAGAGATCTTTCAGGGTTGCCTCTCCTGTGACGACTCGTGCACCTACTTGGCTGGAGTAGCTGATTCGGCACCACATTGAGACTCGTTCAGCGTAGCGCTGATCCAAGAGTGAATGAGATTTCTGGCTTTTGACTCCCAGAAGTGGATGGGGCAGCTTCATCGGTGTTTCCTCTTTTTTCTCGACAGGCTGAGGATACCGCATTCGGGAGTTTCGACCATCCCTCATGAGGGGGGTGGGGGCTCCACCAGAAGGGGGAGTTCGGGCTGTGGGCCGTAATTGGCGTGGGTTTTCTAGCAGAATAGCCGCAGGAGACAGGTGCGGGTTGATCTGGTTCGTCTGGTCTGTCTGGTCTATTCGGTTCAACCTGACCTTCCCCCTGAAAACTAGACCATTGGCTTGGAAGTTCCACTGTGCTGAGATGGGGCCCACAGGAGGGGCCCATGACACGGAAACGGCACACCGAGGAACAGATCATCGCAGTGCTCAAGGATGCTCAAGCGGGCATCGGAGTTCAAGAGCTCTGCCGCAAGCACAGCATTTCGGACGCCACCTTCTAGAAGTGGCGGACGAAATATGCCGGGCTCGAAGTCAGCGACGTGAAGAAACTCCGCCAGCTGGAAGACGAAAACCGGCGGTTGAAGCAGATGGTGGCGGAGCAAGCGCTCGACATCCAAGCACTGAAGGCGATCACCGCAAAAAACTGGTAGCGCCCAAGGCGAAGCGAACTGCGGCCCAGTGGATGGCCGAGCGCTTTGGGCTGAGTCAGCGACGGGTGTGCCGCTTAATAGCCCTCGATCGGAACACGCTTCGGTATTGCAGTCGACGCCAGGAGGATGCGGCCCTGCAGACACGGATCCGAGAGATTGCGGAAACTAAGAGGCGGTATGGGTGTCCCCGGATTTATGTGCGGCTGCGACGGGAGGGCTGGCGGGTGAACCATAAGAGAGTGGAACGGATGTATTATCGCGACGAAGGGCTGTCGTTACGGCGGCGACGACGGAAGAAGGCGGCGGCGGTTCCACGGGTCGCCTTGCCGAAACCCACGCAACCTGGCCGCTGTTATGCCATGGACTTTGTCCATGATCGGCTCGTCACGGGTCGGCGGTTTAAGTGTTTGACGATGACGGATCCCTGCTCCAAAGAAGTACCGGTCATTGAAGTGGATGTGTCGATTGGCGGGGCGCGGGTGTGCCGGATTCTGGATCGGCTATTTACCACGCGTCCGGTGCCGGACACCTTGATCCTGGACAACGGCCCCGAGTTTGCTGGGACGGCCCTGGATGCCTGGGCCGCACAACACAGCGTGCAGCTGCACTTCATTCAGCCGGGAAAGCCAGTGCAGAATGCGTTTATCGAGAGCTTTAACGGCAAGTTTCGGGATGAATGTTTGAACGAGCACTGGTTTCTGAGCCTGCAGGAAGCCCAACTCGTGATTGAAGCCTGGCGACGAGAGTACAATGAAGAGCGGACGCACAGCTCCATTGGGGACGTGACGCCTATGGAGTTCATTCACAACCATCACGACCAGCCCCAGGCAGCCCAGGAGGCAACTTCGTTAGCCGTGGTGTAACAAATGGGGGAAGGTCAAACCAAACAAACGAGATAGACCGAACAGACCAAATGAACAAGGAGGCTGGCAGACCTATTCCATACCCCACGAAATGTATCGGGAAAGCTGGGCAGGGGGCGACTGTCAAAACGCGGTGTCTGAGTAGCTGTCGGTCATTTTTCGGCGGAGCTGCTGGCTCTCGAAGAAGATGATGCCGTGATCGGTGCCGATCTCGTATCGGAGTTTCACATCGGTTTCGAACCCAGTCCAACTAAAGAATTTGACGGAGCCACTGGCGATCTGACCCGGTGTACGGTCGAGCGGGCCGTAGAGGGATTGAAGATAGACAAGAATCTGGTCGTGGGTCGCCTTGCCTTGGTAGCGGACAGTAACACGCGTGAATTTGCCTTCGGAAGTGACGAATCGCATGGAGTCGACCTTCACTGGGCCAAGAGAAGGAGTCCCGGTCTTCAGCTCATAGGTTTGTGACCGGCCGGCGTCCTCGACTTTCATGAAGCTGTCGGTTTCCGAAAATGTTGCGCCCCAGGGGATTCCCTCGAACCCGTTTGGGTCGTTCTGCATCGGCACGGCTGATGCTGGGGCGCCATGCAGGATGAGCGAGAAGAAAAGGCCGATGGGGGAGATGTGGTGGATCCAATGGTTTGTGCGGGGGCAGCGCGGCATATTATTCCGCCGAATCGCTGATATGGTCGTTGAACAGTGGGGCCAGGGTGCGACTGTCGATGAAGATAAATCCCCTCTCCGTGTTCGCATGGTATGTCATGTTGATTTCGGTATCGGTTCCGCGCCATGTATATTGCTGATTGAGGCCCCGCATCATCTGCCCTGGGACACGCTCAAGGGAACCGAACTGACGTTCCAGGTAGGTGAGGATCTGTTTGTGCCGATCCTCACCCTGATAGTGAATGGTCACGCGGGCGAATTGCTCGCCGACCGATAAGAACAGGAGACTTTCGACCGGGACTCCGGCATATGATGGCGGGCTCTCTCTCAATCGGTACTCATTCACGTGCGGACCTGCTCTGGCCACTTCCAAGTCCGGCCGCGTGGCCAAGGCCATGCCCCAGACCAGGCTCTGAAAACCGTTCGGGTCATTCATCATCGGCACCGCATGGGCGAGAAAAGGGCGGCCCATAGAGAGCAGAAGGCACAATAGGAGAAGGTATCGGCCCGCGTGATTCTTCTGTTGCCCGATCATGCTAGAACGCTATCATGGCCGATTATTAGGGTGCAACTCTCGCAGTTTTGTTGAGAATAGCGTGAGGCGTAGCTTATAATGCGCGCGCTTTCCCATGTGCGGAGTGGCGAGGAACTGACTGGATGATTGAGAGCGATACGTTCGTCCAAGCCCTGCAAGATATTGGAGTGGATTTCTTTACGGGGGTTCCGGACTCGATCCTGGGAGGCATTATTGCGGAGTTGATGGAGCGGCGTCTCTATACCCCGGCAGTACGTGAGGACGAAGCCGTAGCCATGGCAGCCGGAGCCTATATGGCCGGCAAGATTCCTGCCGTGTTGATGCAGAACTCCGGGCTTGGGACATCGCTGAATACGCTCATTTCCCTCAACTATATCTATCAGCAACCCTGCATCCTGATCGTGTCCTGGCGTGGCCAAGGCGGCAAAGATGCGCCGGAGCATCTGGTGATGGGCGAAGTCATGCCGCAGTTTCTCGATACGATGAAGATTCCTCATCGTACGCTGACGGAGAAGACGGCCATCGACGATCTGAAGTGGGTGGCTGAGACGTTTATGAAAAAACGGATTCCTGTGGCGTTGAATATCACAAAGGGCGTCGTGAAGGGATTGCATCCTTAGCGGCGTGAGGGTGAGGGGGCGATGAAGGAGCAGGATCGATGAGGCCGGAGCAGGGGACCATGCAGAGCCGGGCCATGGCGATGGCCGCATTGTTGGAATTGCTCACCGACCAGCCCGTCATCATTTGTAATGGATTCCCGTCTCGTGAGGCACAAAAGATCGCCGACCGGCCGACTCATTTCTATATGATCGGTTCGATGGGGTCGGCGGCGGCGATTGCGCTGGGCGTGGCGTTGTCGAAGCCGAATAAACAAGTGATCGTGTTCGACGGCGACGGGAACGTCCTCATGGGTATGGGAACGCTTGCGACAGTGGGGGCGCTGAAGCCGAAGAATTTCATTCATGTGGTGTTCGACAACGAGGTCTATGGCACGACCGGTAATCAGCCGACGATTTCCAATGTGGTCCCACTTGAGAAAGTAGCGAAGGCGGCCGGGTATGTAAACGTCGAACGAGTGCGGGAGCGTGAAGACCTTGTCTACGAGTTCAAAGACATGCTGAAGAAAGACGGGCCAAGCATGTTGCTGGTGAAAGTCAACGAGATG
>Ga0326726_10007131_pt1 | contig 9991 bp, 9 predicted proteins | sample MHFenrmetagenome_2_FD_207603 | JGI IMG/M metagenome (GOLD analysis project Ga0326726, IMG submission 207603) | Lab enriched peat soil microbial communities from Michigan Hollow, Ithaca, NY, United States - MHF15MN | ecosystem: Environmental > Terrestrial > Soil > Wetlands > Peat | place: USA: New... | reverse complement strand
GAGGCCGCCGCGTAGCCCTCCTTCAGGGACACTTGCATGCCGAGCGCCTTGCACTTGGCCTCGTTGCCCATTGCCACGCCGGCGCCGTAGGGGCCGTCCTCGTAGATGATGGCGACCTTCATGTCCTTCACCGCCTTGCCGAACTTCTCCTTGGCGTTTTCGGCGACGTAGCTGCACGAGGCCTCGCCGAACTGGTCGGAATGCACCTGCGGGCGAAACACGTAGGAGAGCTTCTTGTCCTTGAACACCGCGGAGGCCACGCACACGTTGGCCCACATGAACTGCTTGGCCGCGTCCACGCGCTGCGCCATCGGCACGCAATGCGCGCTGGAGAACACGCCCATCAGCAGGTGCACCTTCTCCTGCTCGAGCAGCCGCGTCGCCTCGTTGATCGCCACCTCGGTCTTGGACTGCGCATCGGCGTAGATCGGGTTGATCTTGTAGCCCTCGACGCCGCCCTTCTCGTTCAGCATGTCGATGGCAATCTTGGTGCCCAGGGCCGCCGCTTCCGAACCGCCAGCGGCAAAGGCCCCCGTGTAGTCGTAGATCACCCCGACCTTGATTTCCTTCTGCTGGGCCTGCGCGAACGAAACGAACGCCGCCGTGGCGGCAATTGCAAAGATAGCGCGACGCATCATGATGGTCCCCCCCCTCGTTCCGAGTGTATCAGGTCGGCTGCTTTCTCCGCGATGGCGATGACGGCCGCATTGGTGTTGCCCGAGACCACTGCCGGCATGACCGATGCATCGACCACGCGCAGACCCGCAACGCCCTTCACGCGCAGGCGATGGTCGAGCACTTTGCCGATCATCGCCGTGCAGCTGGGATGGTAGATGGTGCTGCCGGTGGCGCGGATGTAGGCCAGCCACTCTTCGTCCGTGCGCACTGTCTCCCCCGGCGTGTGCTCGGCGGCGATGTAGGGCGCGATCGCCGGCTGCGCGAGGATGCGGCGCAGCAGCTTCATGCCATCCACCATGGTGCGCCGGTCCTCTTGCGTGGCGAGATAGTTGTACTGGATCGCGGGGGCCGCGCGCGGATCCGCGGTGCGGATGCGCACGAAGCCGCGCGAGGTCGGCCGCAGCTGGCAGATCGAGGCCGTGAAGCCGGAGAAGGGGTGCAGCTTCTCGCCCATGCGATCCAGGCTGAAGGCGAGAAAGTGGGTCTGCACGTCGGGGCGCTTCAATTCCGCCCGCGTGCGCCAGAAGCCGCCGGCGTATCCGGCGCTGATCGTGAGAGGCCCCTTCTTGTGCAGCAGGTAGCGCAACCCCATCTTCGCCTGCCGCCAAAGGCTTTGCATGTCGTCGTTCAGGGTGATCGGCCGCGTGCACTTGAGGACCATGCGCGCCTGCAGGTGGTCCTGCAGGTGCTCGCCCACCTGCGGCTGGTCGAGCACGACCGGGATGCCGTGCTGCGCGAGCAGCGCCGCCGGCCCGACGCCCGAGAGCTGCAGCAGCTGCGGCGTGTTGATCGCGCCGCCCGCGAGGATCACCTCACGCGCCGCCCGCGCCTGGACCTTGCGCTCCCCGTGAAGGTACTCCACGCCGCTAGCGCGCGTGCCCTCGAACAGGACGCGCGCGGCAAGCGCTCCCGTTTCCACCTTGAGGTTCGGACGCTTCTGCGCCGGGCGCAGATATCCGACCGCGGTCGAGCAGCGGCGCGCAGCGCGCGTGGTGAGCTGGAAATAGCCGGCGCCCTCCTGGCGCTCGCCGTTGAAGTCGGCATTCTTCGGGTGGCCGGCCTGCGCGGCCGCCTCGATGAACGCGTCGCAAAGCTCGTGCGGTTCGCTCTGGTCCGAGACCGCGAGCGGCCCCCCAGCGCCGTGCAGCCGGTCTTCGCCTCGCGCCTGGCCCTCCGATTTCCTGAAGTACGGCAGAAGCTCGCCGAACGACCAGCCCGGCGCCTCCCAGTCGTCGAAGTCCTCGGGCTGGCCGCGGATGTAGACCAGGCCGTTGATGCTCGAGGAGCCGCCGAGCACCTTGCCGCGCGGCGTATAGATGCGCCGGCCGTCCAGGTGCGGCTCGGGCTCGGACTGGTACATCCAGTTGACCGCGGCCACGTTGAAGAGCTTGCCGTAGCCCAGCGGAACGTGGATCCAGGGATTGGTGTCGCGCGGACCCGCCTCCAGCAGCAGCACGCGCGTGCGCCCGTCCGCGGTGAGGCGGTTGGCAAGCACGCAGCCGGCCGAGCCCGCGCCGACGACGATGGTGTCGAAGCTCTCAGCCACGCCGCACGGACAGGTAGCAGCAGCCCTTCGCGCCCGGCGTCCAGGTGCGGTTCTCGAAGCGGAAGCCCGCGCCTTCGAACAGCCCCTTGTCGACCGCGCCGGCGATGCGGCAAAGCGTCGCGACCTTGTCCTCGGCCAATCCGGCCTCGCGCCAAGCGTCCTTCAACGGGCAACCGTGCAATTGCATCTCCAGCCGATCACGGTCGCAGCGCAACACCTCCGGCTGGAAGATCTCTTCGCCGCCGGGAACGCTGGCGAGGAACGATGCCTTGAGCCCCGCGAGATCGTCCGGCGCGTGCCGCGCCAGCGATTTCCCGGCAGACAACCCGCGGCGATAGATCGCTTTGGTAAGCAGCGCCTCGGCTCGCGCCGCGCCGATTTCCTCGGCCAGCACGTCGTACATCTCCATATAGATGAGCGCGCGGTTCTTCATCTGCGCGATCAGGTCCTTGCGAAAGTCTGCCGGCATGGCCGCGCTCGTTATCGTGGTGGGGTGATGTGCAGGCCGCCGTCTACATAGATGGCTTCGCCCGTGACTTGGCGGCCGCCCTCGATCAGCCAGGCAATGACTTCCGCCACGTCCTCGGGCCGCGCATAGTCCTTGAGCGGCACCATGCCGGCGTAATGCTCCGCCGCCTTGCGCGCTTTCTCCATGCCGAGGGCGTTGTGCTGCCAGGGCGTGTCCACGTAGCCGGGGCACACGGCATTCACGCGCACTTCGGGGCCGAGCACGCGGGCGAGCGAATACGTCATCGCGTTGAGTCCGGCCTTCGAGCTTGCGTAGGCGATCGACGATCCGGTGCCGAGCTGCGAGGCGACCGAGGACACGTTGACCACCGCGCCGCGGCTCGCCTTGAGCGCCGCGGCGCAGGCGCGCGTCATCTGGAACGGGCCCACCACGTTCAGGTGGTAGATGCGCAGGAAGTCGTCCGCCGAGAGGCCGTCGAGATCCGTGTGCTTCACGAACTTGGTGGTGCCCGCGTTATTGACGAGCGCGTCGATGCGGCCCCACTTGTCGAGCGCCGCCTGCGCGAGCTTGCGGCACTCGGCGTCCTCGGCCACGTTTGCCTGCACCGCAATCGCGTCCCCGCACTGCGCAGCGACCTTCTGCGCCTCGGCTGCGCTCTTGGAGTAGTTCACCACTACCGACCAGCCGCGCTTGGCGAGCTCGAGCGCGCTCGCCGCGCCGATGCCCGAAGAGGCGCCGGTAATCAGTGCGACTTTGGGAACGGGGCGCGTCATACAGTCGCCACCGCCACCGCGGGCGAGCCCACGGCGCCGGGAAGCCGCAGCGGCGGCGCGGTGAGCAGGAAGCGGTTGCGTTTGTGCTCGCGCAGCCAGCGCGCGAGCTCGGTGAGGTACCAGATCTCGCCGAGGTGGATGCCGTTCTTGAACAGGCAGTGCTCGTGCAGCGGCATCAGCGCGTGCGGCAGCGGCTTGAACGGGCTTGCCGGGATGATCTCGACTGCGTAGTTGTCGGCGATCAGCGCCACGCAGCCGCTGTCGCTCACCCATTTCAGGAGCTTGTCGTCGCGCCCGTCCAGCCCCGTGCAGGTGTTGTGCACCAGCTTCGGATCCAGGTTCTTCTTCAGCTCCAGGATGACGTCGACGAAGCCGGTGTAGAAGCAGACGAAGTCGCCCTTCTCCACCACCACCTTGTCTTTCTCCATCACGCGCATCAGCTCGTCGTAGCCGATCGCCCTCCGCTCGCGGCCGAAGTGCGCGTGCAGGTCCACCATCACCCCGCGCCCCTGCGCGCCGTGCTCGGCGAGGTTCTGGATGCCGAGCGCCTCGGCCCGCGAGCCTTCAAAGCGCGCCCAGGGTTCCGCGCCCGGGTTCTCCTTCGCGATCTTCACGTCCTCGCCCGCGCGAAAGCCGTTGTAGAACACCAACTCCGGCTTGCCGTCGCCGTCGGCGTCGAACTTGCCGCCGATGTGCGCAAAGGAGTCCCACTGCGTCGAGTACTGCAGCGTCAGCAGCACCAGGTCGTCGCAGACGACGTCGGTGAGCAGCGGGTTCTCGTCGGCGAAGGGAAAGCAGAAGTTCGCCTTGCCGCCGCGGATGGTGGGCGCCATGCGCGGCGGGTTGCGCCGCGGATTGAGGACGTTGCCGCCCGGGTAATCGAGCGGCAGCGACAGGCAAAACGTGCGCCCCTCCTTCACTTCGGCCACACCCTGCAGCACCTTCTCGCGCGTCACATAGTTCATGCGGCCACGCTGATCGTCGGGGCCGAACTCGCCCCAGTTGGAGTTGGGGGGCCTCTGCTTCCAGCGTTGCGCCATCGTTCCCTCTCCTGCTGTCACTCGTTGCGGGGGTGCGGGGGGCGGCGGAACGCCCCCTGCACTCTTGGTCAAAAGAAATGGCGGCTGATAGCCTCGGCCACCATGACCGGCTTGTCGCCGCCTTCGCGCTCCACCGTCACGCTCCAGGTGGTCTGCACGCCGCCCTCCAGCTTCTCGAACTTGGCCAGCGTGAAGCGGCCGCGGATCTTCGCGCCCGCGGGCACCGGCGCGGTGAAGCGCACCTTGTTCAGCCCGTAGTTGACGCCCATCTTGCGGTCGGAGAACTCGAACGTGGACTCGGTGAGCTTGGGCAGCATCGAGAGCGTAAGGAAGCCGTGCGCGATGGTGGTGCCGAAGGGCGAGGCTTTCGCCCGCTCGGGATCGACGTGGATCCACTGGAAGTCCTCGGTCGCCTTGGCGAACAGGTCGATCCTCTCCTGCGGCACCGCCACCCAGGGCGACACCGCGATTTCCTGTCCGACGCGGCTCTCCAGGTCGCGAATCTTCAGCGCGGTCTTGCTCATCGCTTGGCCTCCCTCGCGCCGATTGTAAATGCCTCGATCTCGCGGATGACGAGGTCGGTTCGCTCGCGCGCGACCCAATGCGTGGCCTCCGGCACGCGCACGAGCTTCAGATCCGGCACGACGGCATCGAGGCCCTCGATGCACCCGGGCAGCAGCGCGGTGTCGCGCTCGCCCCAGATCACCAGTGTCGGCACGCGCACCATGAAGTCCTTGGGCTCGAGCTGCAGCTTCTTCGCCCCTGCGTCCTGCGCCGAAGGCGGATACATGATGGAGGCGCGGTAGTAATTGAGGCCGCCGGTCAGTGCGCCGGGCTGCGCCCAGGCCTCGACGAGCGCCTTGCGCGCGCCATCGTCCAGGTCCGAGAACGCGCCCAGCAGCCGCGCGTAGCCGTTTTCCGACAACACGCGCTCCGCCTTCGGCTGGCGAAACAGCAGCATGTACTCGCTCGCCTTCTGCTGTGCAGGATTGTTGCAGAGCTCGCGCCAGAAAATGTACGGATGCGGCGAGTTGAGCATCACCAGCCTGGAGAGCCGCTGCGCGTGCGCGATCGCCACGCCCCAGGCGATCGCACCACCCCAGTCGTGCGCCACCAGCACGAACTTGCCCTTGGTGTAATGCTCGGCGAGCGCGAGCACGTCGGTCATCAGGTGCTTCGGGCGATAGTCCTGCACGGCGGGCGGCTTCTCGCTCAGGTTGTAGCCGCGCATGTCCGGCGCGACCGCGCACCAGCCGCGCGCGCCGAAATGCTCCAGCATCGGCTGCCACATCGCCCAGTACTCGGGAAAGCCGTGCAGGAACAGCATCAGCGGCCCGTCGCCCGCGCGCGCGCAGTGAAAGCGCAGGCCGTTGGCTTCTACGGTCTCGTGGCGGATCACGAAAACTTCGAGAAGTCGGGCTTGCGCTTCTCCATGAAGGCGCGCAGCGCTTCCTTCGCCTCCGGCGCCTGCAGCCGCTCGCCGAAGAGCCGCAGCTCCTCGGTCATGCGCTCCTGCACTGCCTGGGCGAGGCTTCGCTTCATCAATTCCTTGGTCATGCGCACCGAGGCGGGCGGCTGTGCCGCGAGCGCCAAGGCGGCGGCGCGCGCGCGCTCGAGCAGTTCCGCCTCCGGCACGATTTCGGTCACGATCCCGGCGGCAAGCGCCTTCTCCGCGCCGAAAGGCGCGCCGAGGAGCAGCATCTCGGCGGCGCGCCGGTAGCCGGCCATCGCCGGCAGCAGGAGGCTCGAGGCGGCCTCGGGCAGCAGGCCGAGCGGCACGAACGGCATCTGCAGGCGCGCATTCGGCGCCGCGTACACCAGGTCGCAGTGCAGGAGCATGGTCGTGCCAACGCCAATCGCGGGCCCGCCCACCGCGGCGACCAGGGGCTTCTTCGCGGTGGAAATCGCGCGCAGGAATCCCGCGGCGGGCGAGTCGCCGGGGCCGCGCGGCAGCTCGAGAAAGTCGCGCACGTCGTTGCCGGAGGTGAAGCAGCCGCTCTGCCCGTGGATCAGCACCGCGCGCACCTGCGCGTCGGCCTCCGCCGCGGCAAGCGCCTGCGCGATCGCGGCATACATCTCCGGGCTGAGCGCGTTCTTCTTCTCGGGGCGGTTCAGCTCGATGCGCGTGACGCGCTCGCGCGTCTCGACGATGACGTGGGAAGCCACCGCTCAGCTCCTGGTCACGATGCGGTCGCGACCGAGGCGCTTGGCCTCGTACAGCGCGTCATCGGCGCGACTGAGCAGCTGCGACAGGCTCTCGCCGCGGTGGAACGCCGTGACGCCGACCGAGACCGTGACCCGCAGGTCCGCGGCCACCGTTGCCCAGTCGCGCGCGGCCATCTCCGAGCGGATGCGCTCGAGCGGTGGCTGCACAGCAGCCAGGGGCGTTGCGCCGAGAATCAACATGAATTCTTCGCCGCCGTAGCGGCCGAAGACGTCGCTGTCGCGCAGCCCCGCCTGCGCAAGCGCCGCGAAGGCGCGCAGCACCGCGTCGCCCGCGGCGTGCCCGTGCGTATCGTTGACCGCCTTGAAATGATCGAGGTCGAGCAGCGCCACGCAGAACGGCTCGCCGAAGCGCTCGGCACGGCTGCGCTGCTCCTCCAGGCGCGCCATCAGCGCGCGCCGGTTGAGGGTGCGCGTGAGTTCGTCGTGGCTGGCGAGCTGCTGCACCTGCGCGAGCGAGTCCGACAGCTTCCTGCGGCTGTCCTGCAGGCGCTGGCGCAGCGCGTTCGCCTGCACGCTGAGCATCAGGCAGCGCCCCAGGATCAGCGAGAAGTAGGACCAGACCAGGAAGCGTTCCAGCGCCGTCGCAGTCGGCAGCGACAGGTCCGCGCCGTACGCGTAGAACAGGCCCCCGAGCGCCACCGCGCCGAAGGACCACACCAGGATCGACTCGCGCACGCGCGCCCAGGACATGCCGAAGGCGAACACCGTGAAGAGGTTGGCGAGGAACGGAAACGCGAGCTGCGGCGCCATGGCGACCACTGCAAGCTGCAGTAGCACGGCCACGCCGATCTGCGGCATCCCCATGTTCGGATCGGCCAGGCGCACGTTGCGCCCGCTCACGAGCATGGCGAAGATCACGCCGCAGGCTGCGGCCCCGGCAAGCCCGTAGGCAAGCGGTACCCCGCCCTTGACCGTCCCGGCCGCCCAGAACAGGGCGAGAAACAGCGTATCGAGCGCGTAGCTCGAGGCGGTCCAGGCCGTCCAGCGCAGCCGCTCCTTCTGGTCGCGCTCGCGCGTGTGCGCGCTGCGCAGCGCCTTTTCCAGCTTTTCCTCGCTCGCGAGCACGACGAGCGCTCAGGCCGGAAGCTTGTAGTCCTGGAACTGCTGGCGCAGCGTGAGCTTGGAGAGCTTGCCGGTGGCGGTGTGCGGCAGCTCGGCGACGAACACCACGTCGTCCGGCGTCCACCACTTGGCGATCTTGCCCTCGTAGAACTTGAGCAACTCCTCCTTCGATACCTCCTGGCCGGCCTTCTTCACCGCCACGATGATCGGGCGCTCGTCCCATTTCGGGTGCTTCACGCCGATCACCGCCGCCTCCTGCACCGCTGGATGCGCCACGGCGATGTTCTCCAGGTCGATCGAGCTGATCCACTCGCCGCCCGACTTGATCACGTCCTTGGAGCGGTCGGTGATCTGCATGTAGCCGTCTGGGTCGATAGTGGCGACGTCGCCGGTGGGGAACCAGCCGTCGCGCAGCGGGTTGCCGCCCTCGCCCTTCATGTACCCCGAGGCGATCCAGGGCCCTTTCACCAGCAGATTGCCGAAGCGCTTGCCGTCCCACGGCAGTTCCTTGCCCTCTTCGTCGACGATCATCATGTCGACGCCGAAGATGCCGCGGCCCTGCTTCGCTTGCACGGCGCGCTGCTCCTCCTTGGAGAGCGACGCCTGCTTTGCCTTGAGCGAGCCCACCGTGCCCAAGGGGCTCATTTCGGTCATGCCCCAGGCGTGGAATACCGTGACGCCGTAATCCTCCTGGAAGGCGCGGATCATCGCCGGCGGGCAGGCCGAGCCGCCGATCACCGTGCGCCGCAGCGTCGAGAACTTGACCTTGTTCGCGTTGAGATGCTGCAGCAGCATCAGCCATACCGTCGGCACGCCCGCCGAGAGCGTCACCTTCTCCTGCTCGATCAGGTCGTAGACGCTCTTGCCGTCCAGGTGCGGACCCGGGAACACCATCTTCGCGCCCACCATGGTGCAGGCGTAGGGCAGGCTCCAGGCGTTGGCGTGGAACATCGGCACCACCGGCAGCACGGCGTCGCGCGCCGAGAGATTGAGCGCATCCGGCAGCGCCGCGCCGTACGCGTGCAGCACCGTGGAGCGGTGACCGTAGAGCACGCCCTTCGGGTTGCCCGTGGTGCCCGAGGTGTAGCAAAGCGCCGCTGCCGTGCGCTCATCGAAGCTCGGCCAGTCGAAGCGATCGTCCTGCTTCGCCATCAGCTCCTCGTAGCACTGCAGGTTCGGGATCGAGGTCTTGGCGGGCATGTGCGCGCGGTCGGTCAGCAGCACGTAGTGCTTCACCGATTTCAGCTGCGGCGCGAGCTTCTCCACCAGCGGCAGGAAGGTGAGGTCGAAGAACAGCGCCTGGTTCTCCGCATGGTTCGAGATGTAGACAATCTGCTCCGGGAACAGGCGCGGGTTGATGGTGTTGATCACCGCACCGATGCCGGAGATGGCGTAGTAGAGCTCGTAGTGCCGGTAGCCGTTCCAGGCCAGGGTGCCGACCCGGTCGGCGTCCTTCACGCCGAGCACCTGCAGCACCTTGGCCAGCCGGCGCGCGCGCGCGTGCGCCTCGCGGTAGGTGTAGCGGTGCATCGTTCCTTCCACGGTCTTCGACACGATCTCGGTGTCGCCGTGGTTGCGATCCGCGAACCTGATCAGGTCGGTGATCAGGAGCGGCACATCCATCATCAGGCCCAGCATGGCTTCCCCCCGGAACGCGCTTTCACGATGCGGTCGGACGACGTTACCGCAGGCGCGCAGGCGAAAGCAAGCGCCGGCCTTGACCGGTCGGGTGGCCGCCGATACCATTTTTGCCTCTCTAGGAGGAGTAACCATGTTTCGCACGGCTATCCGGGCAGCGGCGCTCGCCGCCGCCGCACTCGTTTCTTTCGGTGCTTTTGCGCAGACGGTCAAGATCGCCTATATCGACCCGCTGTCGGGTGCGTTCGCCAACGTCGGCGAGGCGGGCCTCAAGCAGTTCCAGTACGTAATCGAGGACATCAATAACCGCAACCTAGCGGGCGGCCTGAAGCTGGAAGTGGTGCCTTTCGACAACAAAGTGAGCCCGCAGGAGAGCCTGGTGGTGCTGAAAAAGGCCATCGACGCGGGCATCCGCATCGTCACGCAGGGCAACGGCTCCTCGGTGGCCGGCGCGCTGATCGACGCCATCGACAAGCACAACGAGCGCAACCCGGGCCAGACGGTGCTGTACCTGAACTACGCCGCCGTCGATCCGGACTTCACCAACTCCAAGTGCAGC
>Ga0326726_10007130_pt1 | contig 9991 bp, 10 predicted proteins | sample MHFenrmetagenome_2_FD_207603 | JGI IMG/M metagenome (GOLD analysis project Ga0326726, IMG submission 207603) | Lab enriched peat soil microbial communities from Michigan Hollow, Ithaca, NY, United States - MHF15MN | ecosystem: Environmental > Terrestrial > Soil > Wetlands > Peat | place: USA... | reverse complement strand
CGGCCCGCGAAGCAATCGGCGACGTAAAGGTTGCCGAGCTGATCCGTCGTGAGCCCGTGCAGGCAGCTGAAGCGCCCCGGCTGCGGGCCCGGCGCGCCCCAGCCGTAGAGGAAATTGCCGTCGAGATCGAACTTCAAGATCCGATTCGTGCCGCCGTCGCCGGCCCAGATGAACCCCTTGTCGTCGATGAAGTGATTCGTCACGAGCGTGCGTTGGCTCGCCGGCCAATGCGGCGAGCGCAGCGACCACATCGTGATGAAGTTGCCCTCCGTGTCGAACACCTGCATCCGCTCGTGCCCGCGATCGACGACGAACAGCCGCCCGTCCTTGCTGATCGCGACGCTGTGGACCGTGTTGAACTCATCGGGTCCCGGATGCTGCGGGTCCTTCGGCGCCTGACCCCAGTCCTTTATGAAGTTGTCGTTCTTGTCGAACTTCGCGACGCGCGTGCCGCCGTAACCGTCGGTGATGAAGTACGTGCCGTCGGGCAGCCACGCGATGTCGGTCGGACGGTTGAAAGTGTTCGGTCCGCGTCCCGCGACGCCGAGCTCGCCCTTCTTCATGTCGAGCTTACCGTCGTGCGTGAAGCGGTAGATCATGTGCAGCTGGTCGTCGATGATCCAGACGTGCTTCTCGGGATCGTACGGGCTGATCTTGATCTGGTGCGGCCCGCGTCCACACGGTCCTGCGCTGAACAGCTTGTCGAGCTCGGGCCACTCGTCGACGAGCTCGCCCGCGCGATTGATCACGATGATCGAGTGCTCGAACCGCCGCTCCCAGCCACGCTTCGGCTCCTCGCCGCAAGTTGCCGTCATGCCGTCGCCGTTGCCGGTCGCGGTGCGCGGCGGATTCAGCGCAACGTACGGCGTCCACGGCGCCGCGCCCGTGGGCAGCGGCAGCTCGCCGCGCATCGCGATCCAGATCCGGTCCGGCGACTCGGCGTACACGCCGCCGATCGAGCCCCAGGTCCAGCCGTCGTGCGAGTGGCGCGTGTCGGGCAACGGTTTCGGCCAGCCCTCGACGACTTTGTAAGGCCCCGTCGGCCAGTCCTGATAGCTCCACGGCTGCGTGCCGCCGGGGTGCGCGTTCGCATCCGGCGCGCCATAGCGCCCCGCGCTTTGGGCCGACGCCGGCGCCTGCGCAACCTGCGATCCGGAAGGCTCGCAACCCGCGAGCACGGTGACGAAGAACAGCGAGAGCGTCGCCGCGAGCGACGTCGGTGAGCTGGTGCCGCGCATTGGATCTCCCCCCGATTCGTGGCGATGGCCCCGCCTCATGGTGAGCGAATGGCCGCGCGGAGTCGAGGCGTTGCGCGTCCGGTAGCGCGTGGCGGGTTGGAGCTTCGAGGCCGGAGTTGGTGGCGTCGAACGGCGGCCGAAGCTGTCCTTTTCGGGGGGAAGGAGGTTCGACTAACGGCCGCCGTCCGTCACCGGGCTGCAGTGTGCGCAAGCCGCGGCGACAACGTCGTAGCAATTGGGTCACGAGCGGGTTACGCGCGCGCCTCCGGCGCACGCCGCGATCGTGACGCCGACGAGCAGCGACGAGACGAGCTCGAGCGCAAGCTGCTTCAGCACGAGCTCGTTTGGCCACGGCTGCTCGGCGAACCAGAGCAGCCAGAGCGGCACCTGGCCGATCACCCAGCCGAGAACGCCGAGCTTGAGCCCTTGCATGACGCGCGAGCCGGTGAACGATACGTGGAGATAGACCCAAACGAGCCCGCCGACCCAGGCAAGGTGCGCCAGCGGCAGGAAAGCGAACTGCCACGCCGGGTCTTTGCCGCCGCGCAGCAACGTTCCGTAGTACGGCGCATAGTCCGCGGCGAGCACGTAGCCGTGCACGAGCGTCGCGAGCACCTCCGCGACGAAGAGCGCCGCAAGACCGGTAAGGAAAACCCGCGTCTTGGTCATGGTGTCGTCCCCCTCGTTTGATTTTCTTGCTTTCGGGACGGTGGATGACGGTAGCAACACCGCCGGCCGTGGTCTAGGATCGCAACACCCGCTGTAGCCATAATCGCCATAGCCCATGACGAGCGTGCGCCTCGACCCGTATCTGGTGGACTCGCTACTGCCCGACCTCACCGGTCACGACCATCGGCCGTCGGCGTTCCTCGTGTATCTGTTTCTGTGGCACGCCGCGGGCGGCGCGAGGAAGAAGGGCGTCGCGTGCAGCTATCAAGAGATCGCCATGCGCACGGGTCTCGCGAAGCGCACCGTGCAGCTCGCGGTCGCGCACCTCGCGCGGCGGCGGCTCCTCGCGGTCGCACAGGCGACGCTCACCGCGACGCCCGTTTACACGGTATTGATGCCGTGGAAGCGAGGCGGCTGACGTCATTACGACTACAGCAGGCGCTGCGCTCCTGGACCGAGCGCGCGGCCGTTGGTACCGTCGCGCGCGAGGGGGGGGTGGCAGATGATCAAAGCGATCAAGTTCGTGTCGATTCCGGTCCGCGACCAAGATGCGTCGCTGCGCTTTTTCACGGAGAAGCTCGGCTTCCGCGTCCACACCGACCAGCCGTACAGCGACAAGCAGCGCTGGATCGAGCTGCGCGTCGGCAATGCGCCGACGAGCCTCGTCCTGTTCACGGCCGATGGCGACGCGGATTTCATCGGCCGCGGCTTTCACGGCAGCCTCGTCTGCGACAAGCTCGAGAAAACCCACGAAGAGCTCGTTGCGAAGGGAGTCGAGTTCATCACGCCGCCGACCAAGGCGTCGTGGGGCTCGTTCGCCGTGTTCAAAGACATCGACGGCAATCGATTCGTGATGTCGGCGGCTTGAGACTCAGCGGAGGGACGATGCGCGTCTTGTTCATACTTTTGCTGCTCGCCGCCGGCACGGCCGCGGCGGACGCGACCGCCGATTTGGTTGGGGTCGAGCAAAAACTGACAGATGCGCTCCGGCGCTCCGACGTCGACGTGGTAGCCGCGCTATGGGCGGACGACCTCGTCTGGATCGGCTTGAACGGCAAGCGGAGCTCGAAGGCAGAGCAGCTGGCCGGAATGAAGGCGCAACCGGCGACTCCGGGATCGGCGCCGGCCGTGGTCGGTGTCGTCAACAAGGACGTCAAGGTACGGGTGTACGGCGAGTCGGCCGTCGTGACGGTGCTTTCCACTTGGACGGTGCGGACCGCTGAGGGCGAACGCGCCTCGGACTATCTCGCGACGCACGTCTGGAACGAGCGCGGAGGGCAGTGGCTCCTCGTCTCGGCGCACATCTCGAGAGTCGCGCCCTAGAACCGCCCCACTGATCTACCCCCGCCGATCTACGCCGCAATCTACCCCGGCGATCTACCCCCGCAGATCTACCAATAAGCGATCAACCGCCCGCACGCGAGCGCCGTGAGCCACGACGCGAGCGACACTCCGCCGAACCACTTGAGCTGTCGCCGCTCGCCGGGCGTGGGCTCGCGCGTGCCGCGCTCGCGCCAGGCAGGCACGAAGCCGAGCGCGAGCGCGTTCGCGAGCCCGAGCGCGACGCCCGAGAACTTGATCAGCAGCAGCGGGTTGCCGATGTACTCCGTCGCGTTCGTGACGATCAGGCACGAGCCGCTGAGCGCCGCGATCGCGAAGCCCGTCATCGCGAGCGGCCCCGTCGGCGCGGCGACGGCGGCGAGCGGTGCGCGCGCGAACGCGCCGAGGAGACGGAGGTCGAGCACGAGCACGCTTCCGAACAGCGTCGCGACGCCGAGGATGTGAACGAGGTTGGTGATGCCGTAGGCCCACACGCCGGCGCTGCGCATCGCGACGCCGAGGCCCGAGCCCTCGAGCCACGTGAGGAGCTCGCTCAACGCTCGAGCCTAGACGCCGCGTGTCTTGACGCTACAGCCGATCCGGATACACGTCGTAGTTCTTGCCGTTCCAGGTCACGCGCTCGGTCTTCACCTCGAACTTGTTCGGGTCGAGGTTGCGCTTGCCGAGAATCGTGACTTCGGCGCCGACGGGAATCATGCCTTCCTCGAGCCCGGCGGCCTTGGTGCGCGGCGGCGGTGCGAGCGTGAGGTCCCACACTTGGCCCTTCTCGTCTTTGATTTGCATGGTCGCATGCGGGCCCTGGAGGCTCACGCTCTTCGCGACCGTCCCCTTGAGCGTGAAATTCTCGGTGCCCTGTCCGGACCAGCCGTGGTGGGCGAGCGCGCTCGCGGCGATCGTGAGGCCGACGACTGCAGCGCAGAAACCGTTGACGATCTTGCTTTGCATGGGAGCCTCCGTGAGTTGCTATTGTTTAGGACTGGGTCCCGACGATAGCACACGGCCGGGCCGTATGAAGCAAGCCGCCCGCGGCTTAGAGGCCAATCAGCTCTCGGCCGTAAGTCCAGATCGGAATCGCGAGCAGCGCGTCATCAAGCGAAGGCACGGAGCTCGACTCTGAGCAGCATCGCCGGGATGCGCGCGTCGTCGGAGTCCGTAAGCAACCAACCGCCGCGCACGTCTCGGTCGACAACGACGCCCTCGACTTTGTACGGGCTCGGTCGCCCGTCGCTGCCGAGCAGGCGTGTCCAGCGCGCGCCCGCGCCACTCGGGCTCGGCTCGAGCAAGCCGACCACGGAGCCCGACACCGGCCCGTCCGCGATCGCGTCCGGAGCGTCTTCAGCGGCCGCGAGAAACACGCTGCGTCCGTCGGGTAGCAGTGCGACGTCCGTGAAGCTTAGACGAATGCCCTCGAGCGTCCCGAGCTCGAAGAGTTGCAGCGCGAGCACTCGCGGCTCGCCGCCGTGCAGCGCCGCGAGCGGCAAGTCCACGCTCGCGTTCGGCGTGCGGCCCGCCGCGCGGTTGAAGAGCCGCAGCCGCTCGCCGGCGACGATCGCTCCTTCGATGTTCGGACGCTCGCCCGACGCGAGCGCGTCCTGTACCGAGTCGTAGAGCGCCGGTCTCTGACGCAACGTGACCGCATGGGCCGAGTCGATGCGCGCGACGATGCAGCGCTTCGCCGTCGAGCCCGATCCGAGCACGTGCACGTCGCCGTCCGGCGTCCGAACGGCCGACTCGAAGTCCGGCTTGTCGGCCTTCGCGAGCTCGGCGCCGTCACCGAGGAGCGGCATCGGCGTGACGGCGAGTGAGGCACGGTCGATCCACGAGACACGGAACGCGTCGTCGTGGATCGCGAGCAGCCGGCCGTCCAGCTCGAGCAGCGCAGAGCCGCCGGTCACACCCGGCAGCGGATGCGACGCAGCCACGAGCGCCGCGAGCGAGGGGTCCTCGCGCGCGCGGACCGGTGCGGACATGGACACACGGCGTCGCGGCATTTCGGTCCCGCGTGGAAGGGGCGACGAAGGATTGTGTCGTGATCAGCGTGACGGCGTCGAGCACGACGCGGCGCGCCGAAATCATTAAAATGCCGCTCCGAGCGACCCATCCCGTACGATCCCATGGACGATAACAAGCGGCAGGCCAAGGCACCGGCCGTGACGGCCGTTGCTTCACCGCAGCGCTGGCTCGTGCTCGCCGCGTTCGCGATCGTGTACTTCGTCTGGGGGTCCACGTATCTCGCGATCCTGTTCGCGATCGAGACGCTGCCGCCGTTCTCGATGGCCGCGGCGCGCTTCCTCGTCGCGGGCGGCGTCTTGTACCTGTTCGCGCGCCGCTTCGGCGGCGCCGCGGCGCCGACGCGCGCCGAGTGGCGCACGACCGCGATCGTCGGTGTGCTGCTGCTCGTGTTCGGCAACGGCCTGGTGGTTTGGTCGGAGCTGCGCGTCGCATCGGGCGTCGCGGCATTGATCGTCGGCGTCGTGCCGTGCTGCATGGTGCTCGTCGACTGGCTGCGGCCGAACGGCACGCGCCCCGGCGCGCAGGTCGTTATGGGGCTCGTGCTCGGGCTAGCCGGCTTGTTCGTGCTGATCGGCCCCGACGCGCTGATGGGCGGCGGCCGCGCCGATTACGTCGGCGTCGCGGCGCTCGTGGTCGCCTCGTTCACGTGGGCCGTGGGCTCGATCTACTCGCGGCACGTACCGATGCCGCGCTCGCCGGTGCTCGCGACCGCGATGGAGATGCTCGCGGCGAGCGTTGGGCTCGCGATCCTCGCGCTGCTGCACGGCGACTTCGCGTCGCGCGCCGGCGCGCCGCCGATCACGCTGCTCTCGATCGCGGGCTGGCTCTATCTCGTCGTATTCGGCTCGATCATCGCATTCACCGCGTACGTCTGGCTGCTGCGCGTGAGCACGCCCGCGCGCGTGAGCACGTACGCGTACGTGAATCCGGTCGTCGCGGTTCTGCTCGGTTTCGCGATCGCGGGCGAGCCGCTCACGACGCGGATGATGGTTGCGGCCGCGGTGATCGTGAGCGGCGTCGCGCTGATCACGCTCGCGCCGCGGCCGCGCGCGACCGCGAGCTAGCCGCGAGAGCGTGTTCTAGCGATTGGGCAATCGCCGGTTGGGCACTCGCTGCCTGAGCTCCTCGAACCAGTTGAACACGACCCTAAACTGAAGCCGGGGCGACGGCCCAAGTTCGCCGCCGCTTGCTTGGGGCATCGTGATCATGAGGAAACGGTCTTTCTTCGGGTCCACGTCCCAGGCTCTGCCGCCGATGCCACTCGAGCCCCCGTAGCCGTACCAGTATTCACCGCGGAACAGCTTGCGCAGGCTGCCGACACGAAACGGGGCGTACTGGATCGGCGCCACGGACAGGCCGCCGCGGTCGAAGATGAAGAGCTCCGAGCCGTCCGCCGAGAACACGGCATGCATTCCGGGGCCCAACGTCCGGCGCTGCTGCAGCACGTCCGGAAACGGACGGATCTCCGCGTCGCCTTCCAGGCTGCTTTCTTTGTACTCGTGATACGCCATCCACTGACCGTTCGGCGACAGCGCAGCCCCCACCACCTGCTCCGCAAGATCGAGCAAAGGCCGGGCCTTCTGCTCTTGTTTTCCGATGTCGACGGCCGAGATATTCGAGCGTGCCTGCTTCGAGTCCGAGAGCAACAACGTCGCGCCGTCGGCGGAGATCGACGTCGGCTGCGGATTCGGGCCTATTCCAGAGGCCACGAGCTCCGGTTTACCGCCGTCGGACGAAATCGCGTATACCGCGCCGGCGCCTTCCACATCCGATCGATAGAAGATACGGCTGCCGTCGGGGCTCCAGACCGGTGCGTCGTCCGCCCCCGGATTGAATGTCAGTTGCGTGAGGTTCTCGGTGATGAGGTCAAAAACATAGATCTCCGGCGGCGGATCGCTCGGGGATTGCTGGCTGCCCACGACCAGCGCAATCCGGGTTCCGTCGGGGGAGATCCGGGCCGTCGTGTAGTTGTCGGGCCGCACGCGCACAGGCTCGACGTTCCCTTCGCGGTCGACCCAGACCAGGCTCCTTTGGGCGCGTGTCAGCGCCGCCCCGCTCGACCTCGGAACGAAGACGACGGTTCCGTTGTTCGCCACCGCATAGAACGCGGCCCCGCCCAGGACGCTCGACGTTTCGACGCCTTGCACGAGCGGGACACGCTCTTCGCCGAGCTTTAGAGTTTCGAGGTCGAACGTCGACGCGAACAGATCGTTCTGGGAGACATAGGTAATATGGCCCGTAGGCAGATAGCGCGCATCATGTCCGCCGGACCCGAGCCTTCGGCGCTCACCGTTCGCGAGCGATTGGACGACGATGTCGGCCCCGTTCCAGCTGTTGGCCGATCCCGTTTTGGAGAGCGTGAACAGAAGCCACTCGCCGCCCGGCAACAGTTGGGGACCGTAGACTTGCTCGGGGGCTTCGGTCTTGACGACGTGCTCGGGCGTGCCGCCGTTCTGCGAGACGCGCCAAACCCCGTCGGGCTGCCCGTAGTAGAGCGTGCCGTCGGGCTCCCAGCTCAAGCCATAAGGATAGGTAACGGAATTGACCAGCACGACCGGAGCGCCGCCGCTCAGCGCGACCTTCACGAGCTGACGATTCTGTGAACCGCGGAAGAAGGCCGCCTCGCGGCCGTCGGGCGAGATGGCGACGTCGGCAGCAACAGCCGTGCCGGGAACCACCTGTTCTTCGACGTCTTCCATCCTCCGGACATGGATGCCGTCGTCGGCGTTGAACGCGAAGAACTCGCCGCTCGGGGCGATGTCCAGCATTTGCGTGAAAGTCCGGCTGTCCACCGTGACCCCTTCCGGCAACGCGTAGTCGAAGCGCGCGACGCTCTTGGGCTCGGGTCGAGGGGCCGGCTTCAGGAGCCACGCCGCGGCGCCGGCGAGCAGCGCCGCAGCGACGGCCGTGGCTGCGATCGGCAGCGCGCGCCGCGGGGCCGGGGCCGTGGGTGCGCCGACCGCGAACGTGCCCGCGAGCGCGAGCTTCACGTCTCGCATATCGGCGATGCGTTTGCGAGCGTCCTTCTCGAGGCAGAGCTCGAGCGTGCGGCGCACGGCGGGAGAGACGCCGGTCGGCAGCGCACTCAGGTTCGGGTCGACCTCGAGCACGCGCGCGAGCGTGCTCGTGACGTCCTCGCCAAGGAACGCCGGCTTGCCCGTGAGCATCTCGTAGAGCACGCAGCCGAAGGCCCAGATGTCGGTGCGCTGATCGACGAACTTGCCGCGCGCCTGCTCGGGGCTCATGTACGCCGCGGTGCCGAGGATGAACCCGGCCTCGGTCATCGCGGGCGTCGTGAGCGCGGCGGGCCCGGGTCCGGTCAGGAAGCGCGGGTCGAGCGCTTTCGCGATGCCGAAGTCGAGCACCTTCACCGTGCCGTCGGGTCTGATCTTGATGTTCGCCGGTTTGAGATCGCGGTGCACGATCGCGCGCTCGTGCGCGGCCTCGAGCGCGTCGGCGATTTGATTTGCGATGCGCAGCGCCTCGGCGACCGGGATCGGGCCTTGCGCGATCCGGTCGACGAGCGTGTCGCCGTCGACGAGCTCCATGACGATGCCCGTGCTGCCGTCGCTGCGCTCGAGCCCATAGATATGAGCGATGTTCGCCTGATTCAGCGACGCGAGCGTCTTGGCTTCTTGCTCGAAACGCGCGACGCGCATCGCGTCGTTGGAGAACGAGGCGGGCAGCACCTTGATCGCGACGTCGCGGCCGAGCTGCGTATCGCGCGCGCGATACACCTCGCCCATGCCGCCAGAGCCGATCGGCTCGACGATTTCATACGACCCGAATAACGAGCCACGAGAAATCGACATACTCACCCCGGAGGATCAGAACGGTCGATCGTTCTCAGCCGCCGGATTGTACGCACGGAGCTGCCGTGTTTGACCCACGGCGGCTCCGTGCTCGTCGTTAGGTGAGATGGACGACGACCGAGCCCACGGCCACCGTCGGTTTGGTCGCGACGCTCGGCAGGTTTTCCTTGATCCACTCGGCGGCGATCCGGACGCTGTCGTCGATGCCCTTCTGATCCTTGCAGACCGTCACGGACATCCCGCCATCGCCGGTGTTGACGAGCGAATAGCTCACGAGCCCCTTGACGGGCTTGATGAGCGTCTCGATCTTCGCCTTGTTCTTCTCGAGCTCCGCGAACAGTTTCTTCGCTCCCGGACCACTGTACGTTCTGATCACAGCGCGCATGAGTCCCCCTAAATGGATTCTTATTTGAGAGTAAACGACCGCAGTTCTCGGGCGGAACGAGACTAACAGGCTCGTCGCGGGCCGGGTAGGGCGACGAGCCGTGCTTCAGTGCTTCGGTACGCGCTGCTTGAGCTCCTCGATCCAATTGAGTACGACGTCGATCTCGGGCTGGGCTGCCGGGCCGCCCGCCGTGTCCGCGGTCGGTAGCGTGATCATGAGAAATCGGTCGTTCTTCGGATCTACGTCCCACGCCCTGCCGAGGGCACCGGTCGGGCCCGCGACGCCGTACCAGACCCGAACCGCGCACCGGGAGAAATCGGCATCGCCACTCCAGACGATCGACCGGTCGTTGTTCTCGCCGGCCGGATTGTACAAAACCCGGCGCGCAGCGCACGTTCGGCATCGAGGCGAGTCGTTGCGACTCGTTAGAGGAAGTGGTTGCGTGGGCGCTGGTGCGACAGTCCCGGAGAAAGAAGAGAGGCTCGCTAGAACGCGAACGACCCCGTCAGCCCGGCCGCCCAGGTTCGACCGGG
>Ga0326726_10007129_pt1 | contig 9994 bp, 5 predicted proteins | sample MHFenrmetagenome_2_FD_207603 | JGI IMG/M metagenome (GOLD analysis project Ga0326726, IMG submission 207603) | Lab enriched peat soil microbial communities from Michigan Hollow, Ithaca, NY, United States - MHF15MN | ecosystem: Environmental > Terrestrial > Soil > Wetlands > Peat | place: USA: New... | reverse complement strand
TCTGAAAAAATGCTAAAAATAAACTTATTATACCCGGACAGTATCATTTAGGACATGGATGTAGACCAATAAATAGTCATGCAATTTAGAGCTTTTCTAAAATTTCAGCTAACGTGGGCATTTATAGATGTAAACCATTTATTAACAAAAGCCTGGCACATTTTTTTAAACAGCAGGCACAATAACGTTATATTTTATCCGTAATACAGAATCAATTTGACTATTTTTAAATTTAGGCCGATTTGATTTTAATTTCTTATAATTACTAAATAAACGAACTGAAGCTTATGAGTGAAAATTTTTCAATCAGCCCAAGCGGAGAGAAATTCCCCTTGCCAAAACCTGAAGATTACAAAAAAGAATTCGAAAGCCTTAAAAAACGAGTTGAACTCGAGCGAGCCAAAAAACGCGAGATTGTTGTCGTGATGGGAGTGGGATTCGTAGGTGCTGTTATGGCTGCGATTGTAGCCGATACCGTTGACAAAAAAGGCAAGCCTTCCAAGTTCGTAATCGGAATGCAGCGTCCCAGCGAGAGGAGTTTCTGGAAAATTCCTTTATTGAACCGGGGAATTTCGCCGGTAAAAGCAGAAGATCCTGAAGTGGATCCCATGATAGCCAGGTGCGTAAAGGATAAGAAAACACTGATTGCAACATATACCTATGATGTATTGAAGCTTGCAGATGTTGTTGTTGTTGATGTGCAGTGCGATTATCTCAAAGAGGATCTTGGCAATGTCCGTTCAGGCCAGACCGATATGGCCGCACTGGAATCGTCTCTGCACGTTATAGCCGAGCATATCCCGGCTAACGCACTTGTCCTGATCGAAACAACCGTTGCTCCGGGAACTACTGAACAGGTTGCGTACCCGATAATGAAGAAGGTATTCAGAAAGAGAGGTATTAAATCGGATCCATTGCTTGCCCATAGTTATGAAAGGGTAATGCCAGGCCGTAATTATGTTGCAAGTATCCGCGATTTTTGGAGGGTCTGCAGCGGGATCAATGAAAAAGCAAAAAAACGGGTGGAAAAATTTCTCACAGAAGTGCTTAATACAGAGAAATTTCCACTTACAGTAATGGACAGGCCGATAGAATCAGAAACAGCAAAGATTGTTGAAAACAGCTATCGTGCTACTATCCTTGCTTTTCTCGATGAATGGAGCCTTTTTGCTGAACGCAATGGTGTGGACCTGATAAAAGTAATTAAAGCTATTAAAATGCGTCCCACACACAACAATATGATTTTCCCGGGACCTGGAATTGGCGGATACTGTCTTCCGAAAGACGGTGGTCTGGGGCTATGGGCTTATAAGCATATACTTGGTTTTGAGGATGATATCTTCAAGATTACACCGATGGCAATTGATATTAATGATACACGTGGACTTCATGTTGGCCAGCTTACCCGTGATGCCTTGCGCAATATGGGTCAGCCAATCGCCGGAGCAGATGTACTGGTATTAGGCGCCGCGTATCGTGAGGATGTAGGTGATACCCGTTACAGCGGTTCGGAGATTGTGATCAGGAAGCTTGCCGAAATGGGTGCTGAGATTCGCGTTCATGATCCTTATGTTGAGCATTGGTGGGAATTTGAACAACAGGATTCATTCCCTGGAGTTGGCCAAAGTAAGTCCAGGTTCTTCAGGAACCAGGAAAAACTGAAGGAGATCCGCATTGAGCAGAATTTAGAAAAGGCGCTGGCAAATGCTGAAGCAGTCATTCTTGCAGTTCCTCATAAGGCATATCTGAAAATGGATCCTGATAAGGTTGTAAAGACAATTGGTCATCCGGCAGCTATCATTGATTGTTTCGGTATACTGACAGATGATAATATCCGCAGGTATTTCCAGCTTGGCTGTGAAGTCAAGGGACTGGGGCGAGGACATATTCAGCGGATCAAGGAAGAAATAAGGAAGAAATAAGAAATGCGAAAAGGATAAGCCGACATTGGATCCGGCTAATGTCTCGTCACTATATTTGTATTTCCTATAATTAATATTATGTAAAATAGAATATTTTGCATTTATCAACGTCAGGATTATATGTTTCATAATCCATTCCCCTATTCAGACGTAAAATTAAATATGATTGGTTTAAAGTCCAAGGTAAGTCCCTATCAGTCCGGGTACAGTACTGTCGAGCATCGGCAGACTGGGAATTATAAAAAGATTAATTGTGCTTGAGTTTTCTATGGCTCCCCAGATTGATGTACGGATAAACTTATAACCGTTCCTTTGGGCTGCAGCAATTATTTCCGTATCTCCTGCTCCATCTCCGTAAGGAAGTGAAAGAACTGTCACAGAATCAGGAGTATGATCTTCTATTATCTCTTTTGACTTTCCAAGCTCATAATCAAGGAATGAATTATATTCAGCTGAACTGGCAAATTCATCTTTGTTTTTGAAAAGATATGTATGTGAATAAGTGTGAGAACCAAATACAAATGGCCGTTCTCCTCCGTTAAGAGTGTAATGGCTCATATCTTCAATTTCATCCCATGTCAGAAATGAATCATGCCCAATCATATAGGTCCACAGAAAAAATGTGGCTTTCATCTGGTAACTCAGAAGCAATGGACGTACAAGTGTGTACCATGAACTATCACCATCATCGAAGGTTATAATCGCAGAATTACCTTCTGGCATTGAGCCAGATGCTGTTATTACCTCTAAATCACTGAAACTAAGAACTTTAATCTTATGTTCATTCAGATATTTCAAATCCCCCTCAAGGTTTTTAAGACTTCGTTCATACAGATTTGAAGCATCTCCTTTTACAATCCTGTGGTACATCAGAACAATTACTTTACCAGGTGCTTCGGGTTCCGGATCATTTTCAGGGGAGCATCCGGTTATAAGAGCAAAACATATTAAAGTACAAAAAAGAAATATCCTTTTCATGATCCGGGATAATTTAACGCAAGTATAACTAAACGTCATTAATTAAAAAAGCCTCTCCGGTAAACGGAAAGGCCTTTTCCAATATTTTATTGAAACCTGTACTTTTAAAAAGATTACTTCTGTTCCAGTACGTCAAGTTTTGCTTTGATATCATTGTACTTATCAGTCATCTTGAGCCTGTAATAAAGTTCTTTCAGACCTCTCATTGCATAAATGTCGTTGGCTTTGAGTTCGTTTGCTTTTTCCATGTACGGAAGTGCTTTAGCGAAGACTGCCATAGCTTCTGTAATAGCTGCATTGTATTTGTTTACATCCATTATGTCGTTTGCTTTTACAAACATATCCGAAGCCTTATTTATATATGCTGCACCAAGACCATACTGGCTGTCGTAAAGGTCAGACTTCAGTTCGACAGACTTTGTGAGGTCAGCAATTGCTTCGTCATATTTAAGTCCGTTAAGGAAGATAACACCTTCTGCAAAGTACAAACTGTAATTTCCGGGATCGTCGGCTTTGGCAATGGCAAGGTTTTTCAAGGCGTCATCATTTTTACCTGCTTTAATATAAAGGTCAATCAGCTGCAAAGTGATATTCTTGTCGCCCGGAAATTTATCAGGCAGGCTTTTCAACAATGCTTCAGCCTTGACTGTGTCTCCCATTTCAAGATAACTCTGAGAGATCTGGAAATATGGAGTAACGCCAAGATATTTCATCTCTCCACATTTCTCAAAATACTTAATAGCCTCATCATGCTTGCCAGCGTTCATGGCTGCAAGGCCGGCATTATAGTACATTCCTGTATCGGTAATACCCACATATTTATCACTTTCAGTGATCTTTATCTGGTTTTCAAATGATTTAAGTGCCCCTGCAAAATCTTTTGCCTCAAACTGAGCACCACCCTGTGAATATAGGTCAAGCGCCAGTGAATTGTAAACCATCCCGGTTATGATCCTCTTTTTCGTAGCGCCCTTGGTATCAAGTTCCATTGCTTTTTCATAGGCAGCATATGCTTCACCAAGAGGATCTGTATAAAATGCTTTGAATTTAGGATTGTCAGATTTATAAACAGCCTGGCAAAGCTTTCCTTTTGCGAAGTAAGTATTAAACCAATTCATTGATTTAGGATCAGTCATTGCCTGATCAAGGGCTTCTTTAGCTTTATCAAGGGTACCCTGTTCAATCAAAGTCATGGCACTTGTAACTTTACCCTTCTGGGCAAATGCACCTGTGGAGATACAAATAACTGCAATAAGCAGAAAAACCTTTTTCATAATTATAATTTTTGTTTAATAAATTGTCAATAAAAACTTTTCAAATTTAAACATTACTTATTAATCTTCAAATTCTTTGCCAATTTCCTTATCATTTTCGTTATTTTGTATAACATCCTCTGCATCTGATCCTTCCTCACTTTCTTTTTCAGAGACGATGGCGACAGATGCAATAATATCATTTTCTTTAAGGTTAATGAGCCGCACGCCCTGGGTGGCCCTTCCCATGACCCTTAGTGCCGAAACAGGGCTTCTCAGGATATTACCATATTGGGTAATAATCATAAGATCGTCACTATCAGTTACATCCTTTAACGCAATCAGCGATCCTGTTTTTTCGGTGATATTTATGGTTTTAACCCCTTTCCCACCTCTGTTGGTTATACGGTAATCTTCTATATCTGATCTCTTACCATAGCCCTTCTCAGAAACCACGAGTATCTCCTTTTCCCTGTTTTCGATTGTTATCATTCCGATAACAAAATCAGTTGTATCATTGGCAAGCCTTATTCCTCTGACCCCGGAAGCGGTTCTTCCCATAGGTCTTACAGACCCTTCGGGAAACCGGATGGCCCTCCCCGACCTTACAGCCAGCATGATATGATGATTCCCGTTAGTCATTCTTGCTTCGAGGAGTTCATCACCTTCCCTGACAGTTATAGCATTGACTCCGTTTGTTCTTGGTCTGGAATAGGCTTCAAGGGATGTCTTTTTAATGATTCCCTTTGTCGTGCAAAGCACGATAAAATTGTTATTTATATAATCGGGATCATTGAGGTCCTTTACATTTATAAATGCTCTGACATTGTCCTCAGGCTCAATGTTTATTAGGTTCTGCATTGCTCTTCCCTTTGAGGTTCTTGAGCCTTCAGGTATATTGTACACTTTGAGCCAGTAACATTTCCCGTTCCTGGTGAAAAAGAGCATTGTATTGTGCATTGTAGCAATATATAAATGCTCAATAAAATCTTCATCCCTGGTCGAACCTCCCTTTGCACCGGTACCTCCCCTGTTTTGACGTCTGAATTCGGTAAGCGGAGTTCGTTTTATATAGCCCATGTGTGAAATGGTAATTACCATTTCGTCGTCGGCATAGAAATCTTCAGGATTGAATTCTTCAGCATTGGGAATAATCTCGGTGCGTCTTGCATCTCCGTACTTCTCCTTTACTTCAAGAAGTTCATCCTTAATTATTTTCATCTGCAGATCGACGCTGGCAAGAACGCTTTTCAGATATTCGATAAGCGTCATGATTTCCTTATATTCATCCCTTAATTTCTCCTGCTCGAGCCCTGTGAGCTGTCTCAGCCTCATTTCAACGATAGCCCTTGACTGAACGTCTGAAAGCTTAAACCGTTCCATCAGCCTTTCCCTTGCTTCATCAGGAGTTTTCGAAGATTTAATGATTGCTATTACCTCATCTATATTGTCACTAGCAATGATCAGACCCTCAAGTATATGGGCTCTTTTCTCTGCCTGGCTGAGATCAAATTTGGTTCTCCTCAGAATTACCTGGTGTCGGTGCCTGACAAAGTGGTCGATCAGGTCCTTTGTATTTAGTGTCTTTGGTCTTCCTTTAACCAGAGCAATATTATTGACATTGAAGGAGGTTTGCAGGGAGGAAAATTTATACAGATTATTAAGTACTACGTTAGCACTGGCATCTTTTTTCAGAATAATTACTATCCGCATTCCGTTGCGGTCCGATTCATCATTGATGTAGGATATTCCTTCCAGCTTCTTTTCATTAATAAGGTCGGCGATCTTGCGTATCATCTCCGCCTTGTTCACCATATAGGGTATTTCCGTTACGATTATGCATTCGCGTCCGGAATGGGTGATTTCAATTTCGGTTTTAGCCCGTACCACTATTCTTCCCCGACCTGTTTCGCAGGCATCTTTGATCCCCTGTTCTCCGTAAATAATTCCTCCTGTTGGAAAATCCGGACCTTTGACATACTTCAATATCTCATCAATGGTAATATCCTTGTTATCTATGAAGGCAATAGTTGCGTCGATGATTTCTGATATGTTATGAGGCGGCATATTGGTAGCCATACCGACCGCAATTCCTGAGGCACCGTTCACAAGAAGAATGGGAACTCTGGTTGGCAGAACGACCGGTTCGCTCAGCGAATCATCAAAGTTAGGTTGAAAATCGACTGTTTCCTTATCAATATCCGAGAGAGTCTCTTCAGCTATTTTTTTCAGCCTTGCCTCTGTATACCTCATTGCAGCCGGACTGTCCCCGTCTACAGAGCCAAAGTTTCCCTGACCGTCAACAAGAGGATATCTAAGAGACCAGTCCTGGGCCATCCTTACCATTGCTTCATAAACCGATGAATCGCCGTGGGGGTGGTATTTGCCAAGCACCTCCCCTACTATTCTTGCAGATTTTTTATATGGTCTGTTGGAAAAAACTCCTAACTCAGACATCCCGAAAAGCACACGCCTGTGAACCGGTTTAAGCCCGTCCCTGACATCAGGCAAAGCTCTCGACACAATTACCGACATTGAATAGTCGATATATGCCGACTTCATCTCCTCCTCAATATTAACCTGAATTACTCTCTCTCTTTCTGACATAATCAATTATAAATTAAAAAGATATAAACGTTCGTTCACAGAACGTTTTTGTTTACGAAAATAGTTATTATTTGGTTACTGATGACTATTCTGTGAGGTGACTTTTTAACATTAATTGTTTATAAATGGGCATGAAAATTGCCAATCATATATTGTATTAAATTTAACTTTGATTTTCATGTCATCAGCATTTTTGTCGTAGATTAACTGACAAAATGACTTATGAGGTGGTTTTTCATATAATATGAGGATTTAAATATGGATTCACAATTTTCACAAAGGGTAAAGGATATCCTGGGTTATAGCAAGGAAGAGGCTATAAGATTGGGAAACAGTCATATAAGCCCTGAGCATCTTTTCCTGGGTATTCTTAGGGATGGTGAGGGTGTGGCAGTTGAAATACTTATCAATCAGGGTATTGATCTTCTGGTTCTTAAAGGCTCTCTCGAAAAGAGCATAAAGGTTGAAAACCCTGTCGCTGTTGCAGATCATGAAATAATTCCACTGCTGAGGAGCACAGAAAGGATTCTTAAACTCGTATATCTTGAAGCAAAAGCGTTGAAAAGTTCAACAATTGATTCAGAGCACCTTTTGCTTGCTATTCTTAAAGATGAAAATGCTCTTGTAACAAGGTTCCTTTCTGAACTTGATGTTGACTATCAATCAGTCAGACGGGCTGTGGAAGCCGGTTTGCCAAGTGCAAAAGCTGATTTTCCCAGGGAGGATGACGATGAAGGACAATCATTTGGCGGCAGCCAGGGAAAAGGCCAGTCATCTTCTTCCTCTTCAAAACCTTCATCGGACACACCTGTCCTGGATAATTTCGGGATAGACCTGACAAAAGCTGCAGAAGAAGGAAGACTTGATCCGGTAGTTGGCCGTGAAAGAGAGATTGAAAGGCTCGCACAGATCCTGTCGAGAAGAAAAAAGAATAACCCTGTCCTTATAGGTGAACCTGGCGTGGGGAAATCGGCAATAGCCGAAGGCCTGGCTTTGCGGATAACAAAAAAGAATGTATCCAGGGTATTATTCAACAAACGGGTTGTCGCTCTCGACCTTGCCTCTATTGTTGCAGGCACAAAGTACCGGGGACAGTTTGAGGAGAGAATGAAAGCAATTCTTAATGAGCTGTCAAAAAATGATAACATTATTCTGTTCATCGACGAAATTCATACAATTGTCGGAGCCGGCGGTGCTACAGGGTCGCTTGATGCGGCCAACATGCTTAAGCCTGCCCTTGCCAGAGGAGAGATTCAATGCATAGGCGCAACCACTCTTGATGATTATCGTCAGCATATTGAAAAAGACGGAGCACTTGAAAGAAGATTTCAAAAGGTATTGGTCGAACCGACTTCAATAGAAGAGACTATTCATATTCTCCATAATATTAAAGAAAGGTATGAAGAGCATCATAATGTTATCTATACCGATGATGCAATTGATGCATGTGTTAAGCTGACAAACAGATACATATCAGACAGACATCTTCCGGATAAGGCGATTGATGCCCTGGATGAATCAGGATCAAGAGTCCATATCTCCAATATAGTTGTTCCGGAGAAAATACTTTCGCTTGAGAAACAACTCGAGGACACCAAGAAGGAAAAGATGATGGCTGTCAAGAACCAGAACTTCGAAAAAGCCGCCAGCTTTCGTGACAGGGAAAAGGACCTTCTCGATATGATCGACCTTGAGAAGAAAAAATGGGAGAAAGAATTAGCTGTTAACCGTCAAACAGTTGATGCCGAGAAAGTTGCAGAAGTTGTTGCTATGATGACCGGCGTGCCTGTTCAGCGGATTGCCCAGACCGAAGGAACTCGTCTTCTTAAAATGGCCGATGAGCTGAAAGGACTTGTTATCGGTCAGGATGAAGCTATTCAGAAGGTTGTGAAATCAATTCAGAGGAACAGAGCGGGTCTCAAAGATCCTAATAAACCTATCGGAACATTCATTTTTCTTGGCCCCACCGGTGTTGGAAAAACCCAGCTTGCAAAAGTGCTTGCCAAGTTCCTTTTTGACACTACAGACAATCTTATCAGGGTCGATATGAGTGAATATATGGAGAAATTCTCTGTTTCGAGGCTGGTTGGTGCACCTCCCGGATATATCGGGTACGAAGAAGGTGGTCAACTGACTGAAAAGGTCAGAAGAAAACCTTATTCTGTTGTTCTTCTTGATGAAATAGAAAAAGCCCATCCTGATGTCTTTCATATCCTGCTTCAGGTGCTGGACGAAGGACAGCTGACTGACAGTCTTGGACGCCGTGTGGACTTCAGGAACACGATTGTCATTTTAACCTCCAACATTGGTACCAGACAGATTTCTGAATTTGGTCATGGTGTTGGATTCGATACCAATGCCAAGAAAACTACAAGGGATGAACAGACAAAAAGCATACTTCAGAAGGCCCTTCAGAAAACATTTGCTCCTGAATTCCTTAACAGGATAGATGATGTGGTCATGTTCAATTCACTTGGCAAGGAGGAGATCAACAAAATCATTGATCTTGAGCTTAAAGGACTGTACGACAGGGTAAAATCGCTTGGTTATCAGCTTAAAATAGCTACAACAGCAAGGGATTACATTGCTGAAAGGGGTTTTGATGCCAACTATGGCGCCAGGCCATTGAAACGGGCTATACAGAAGTATCTGGAAGATCCAATGGCTGAAGTGCTTATTAAAGCTGAGCTCAGGGAGGGAGATACGATTCATGTGGGATTCAATCCTGCCAAATCGGAAATAAAGATAAAGATCCTGAAGAAAAAGGAGGAATTACCTCCTGCTCATAACCAATGAGGCTGCCTGAAAATTCCACCACCTCCCCCCTGACTGTAAACGTCAGGGGTACTCCTCCTCAAAGAGGAGGAGAAAGATAGCATATTGTTAATCAATGCTTTCCCCTCCTTTCCAAGTAGGGGTGTCATGCCCGAAGGGTCATGACGGGGTGGTTTATTTTAAGTTTATTACACTTCTGCAGGATTACCAAAAAGATCAAAATCTGTAGACCCGGTAATAAGGATATTGTAAAATATACCGGGTTTAAGATCATTTTTTACACTGATAAGGACCTCATTATCAACTTCGGGACTATCATATTCAGTTCTTCCGACAAAAAATTCACCGTCCCTCCTGTCAATTAAAACCTTCAGGATCTTGCCAGTTTTTTCGAGGTTCAGCTCTTCTGAAATTGACTGCTGAATTGCCATAAGCTCTGCCACCCTTGATTCCTTGACT
>Ga0326726_10007128_pt1 | contig 9995 bp, 10 predicted proteins | sample MHFenrmetagenome_2_FD_207603 | JGI IMG/M metagenome (GOLD analysis project Ga0326726, IMG submission 207603) | Lab enriched peat soil microbial communities from Michigan Hollow, Ithaca, NY, United States - MHF15MN | ecosystem: Environmental > Terrestrial > Soil > Wetlands > Peat | place: USA... | reverse complement strand
CTTTTTCATATTCTGGATTCATTTCAATGGCCTTATTAAAGCCATCGAGAATTAACTAACTCTCTTCGTCAATTGCATGAAGCAAAGCCCTATTGGTTTTGTTTATTGGGATAAGCAGCAATCGGCTGCACCTGCGAGTCAAGCGCGGGGCGCTGGGCTGAGAGTTGATGATTATGAAGGGAAATAGAGTTAACGGCTAAGCTCGCCTGCCGCAATGGAGAGCGGCCGAATAACGGTCATGTGGCATGCTTTCTACTGCACCAATTATGATCAGTTATTTTCAATATGCCATTTTCTCACGTTCTTAAATCCTTCCTGATTGCTTATTTCGGGCATATAATTCAATTTTTGCTTTGCCTTGTCAATCGACAGTGTCATGGATTTTCCCATATACTCTACAGAAAATCTTGTCAATTCCGGTTTTTTGTTGCCAAACGGAAGCATGCTCACCACCTTGTTAATTGCCGCAATTCTTTTGGCCACTGGTTCAGGAACATCCTCGGGCTTGAAGGGCCGGTCGAATACTTCCAGTAATTCGCAAATCCATTCCTTCACAGTGATCGGGGAACCATTAGAGATATTATAGATCTCATTCCAGGCATTATCCGATGCAGAAAAACAATTTCTGACTGCGCTTACGAGATTGCCTGCATATGTGATATCGACCAGAGCCTGGCCCCCATTTATCAACGGCAGATTCTTTTTCTCAGCTAACCGTAAAAAGCGAGAGACGATATTTTGATCATACTTGCCATATACGGCTCTCGGTCTGAGGACGATGGTCTTAAACCCCTCTTTCCCCAGCTCCAAAAGCTCCCTTTCTGCCATTAATTTTGTCTTTCCGTAGTTGAATTGTCTCTTGGGTAATGGTTCAGTCTCCAAAATATTGTACCTGTCTGTCCCATCGAGATATACGCTCGATGTCGAGATACATATAATTTTCTTTATATCATTTCTTTTACATGCATTGATAACATTACGGGTTCCTATAACATTTGTCTCGTAAAAGTCTTGATACTTCCACCAGTCTCCTGCTCTTCCAGCACAATGAATCACGTAATCCGCAGGGCAGAAGGTTTTGTCTACCTGAGATTGATCTTCTGCTTTGGCAAGCATGAATTCGATTCCATTTTCCGCCAGCGCCTTCCCGACGTATTCAGAACGTCCGATCGCAATAACCTTGATCCCCTCTTTGTGCAAGCTTTCGGACAGATTTCTTCCAATAAATCCCGTGGCGCCTGTGATAATTATTTTCATGATCACCCCCCGCTGAATAGAGCATAACAATTAAGATATGACTGCCGCAATCCCCGATTGTGCGGTAGCATATATTCCTGGTACGCCGCCTGTCGGGAAAGCCCTCGGAAACACTCTGATTTCAATGTCGTATACTTTCAAATATAACAAAGCTATCCAGGATTGTAAGCCGATGTAAATCAAGCGCATGCCCAATCACACTTCTTTGTGGACTACCATTTGAAAGAATGCTTAGGAAGATTATAACAGAAATAGAACCGTGCATTTACGGCCTTCCAGATAGCTCCCTCATGCATTCATCTGATTCAGGGCTTCTTCGAGACGCTGGGCCTCCTGGAGGATAATCTGTGCATATTTGCCGCTCTTTGATTCAGGATCCAGTGTTGTAGAGAGTTTCCTCGCAAAACCGGCCACTGCCACCAGGGGGTTTCTGATCTCGTGTGCCACTGCTTGGAGGGTGTGTGAAACAACGTCCGGACCTTCCCGATCTTCCTTAATCGTTTCAAATGATGGCGGTTCGCCTCCGCTTCCGTGAAATTGTAACATGGCTATCTTTTCTGATATGCCGCTCAGGGCCCGGTTTGCCTTCTCCATCAATCCCAGGAGGTCCTTTTCCTTATTCATTTCGACCTTCAGGCTCTCGGCTATGGCCTCAACCTCCTGAAACACACTCAGGATAGCGGCATTGATTGCATTTTCTCCAAACCCTAACCAGTCTCTGGCATCGCTGAAAAGGTCATGAAAATCCTTTGACCGTCCCAGTAAACCCATGGACATTATGCGCGCAAGTTCGCAAACAGTTGAAAGGGGGCTGCACCCGGGGGGTTTCAAATATCCTTCCTGACATTCAACAATAGAGTCAGGAAATTTCCAATAGCGGAGAGCGGCTGCCCCAATTTGCCTGTGGTTTACCCCAAACTTTTCATTCTCCCAGGCCAGAAGTTTTTCAAGACTATCCAGCTCAGGCTCTATCTTCTCTACAGAATCTTTAATGAACATATTGAAAAATAACAGAAACCCTACCCCAAGAGTGAGCCCTGCCACAAAGGCTTCTTCCGGGTTACATGTACCGAGTTGTTTCGCAAGAGATTTCGCAATCAAAGCCCTGTAAAGGGAAACCCTCCAGAACCTTTCATAATCGAAACCACCGACCTTGCCCATGGGGAATGTATCCCTGAGAGACAGAGAGAGTGCCATGATGCGCAGTTGTTGAAAACCGATCCTGATGACTGCTTGCTTTAATGTGGTAACCGGTTCTGCAGCCCTGAAAAAAGCGCTGTTAGCGATCTTCAGGAGACGAATTGCGAGAGATGGATCCTTTTCAACGAGGGATACCAGGTCGTTGACCGAGCAGGCCTCATCAGATGCGAGCTCAACAAGCCTGATTGCAACAATGGAGAGTACCGGCAACGAGTATCCGGATTCTAATCGTTTGAGCAGATCTGTCTCTGTATCCATGACTATCTCAGTTCTATATAACAGCTAAACCCTCAGAAGACAATCATAAAATTAGGCTTTCCTTAAACAGTTGGTCAGGACTCCGACGATGGTACTACCGGATAAACCCTTTTTGCCTCAAATAAGATCCGGATAAAAGCAAAAGAAAGATGGACGCATCCCGCCACAAAACGGCACGAGTGTGAATGTACTGGCGGTCTGTCACAATACAGGCCAAGGCTTATCTCGGGATTTCCATCTGGGTTGAAAAAATCCTTCTTTTACCCTTTGATATTTCATCATCTAACTGGCTGTGATGGGAGAAAATAATTGACAACTATCTAGCAATTACGCTAACCTTAAGCGCTTTGGCACAATCAAAGGTGGTCGGGTAAACAGTGAAAGGATACATTGAGATCGATCAGGAACGCTGTAAGGGCTGTTCCTTCTGCATAGAGTACTGTCCAAAAAAGGCTATTGTCCTCACAGACAAGCTCAACCTCAAGGGATATTTTGTTGCCGCATACGAGGATGGCCAGGAATGCACCGGGTGTGCGGTCTGTGCCCTCATGTGTCCGGAGGTGGCAATTGAAGTCTATCGTGGTGGCACGACATGAAGAAACTTATGAGCGGCAATGCAGCAGCAGGAGAAGCAGCAGTTCTTGCCGGGTGCACCTGCTATTTCGGTTATCCTATTACCCCTCAGAACGAACTGACTGAATACATGGCAAAGAGGGTCCCCGAAGTGGGGGGCGTCTTCATCCAGTCCGAGAGTGAGATTGCAGCAATCAACATGGTGCTTGGCGCGAGTGTTGCCGGCGCCCGTGCCATGACGTCCTCAAGTGGACCAGGTATAAGCCTTAAGCAGGAAGGCATTTCATATTTGGCGGCAGATGAGCTGCCCGCGGTCATCCTCAATATGGTCCGCGGAGGTCCCGGCATGGGAAACATCTCTCCTGCTCAGTCCGATTACTTGCAGGCGACCCGTGGTGGTGGCCATGGCGACTATCGCACAATCGTCCTCGCACCCTCATCAGTTCAGGAAATAGCTGATTTAATGCCCCTTGCCTTCGAACTCGCCGAGAAATACCGGAACCCAGTCGTTGTGCTCGGTGATGGCATGCTCGGTCAGATGATGGAGCCTGTTGAATTCGACCACATCAAAAAACCGGAAGAATCGGCCAAGGACTATATCTTAACAGGGGCAAAAGGAAGACCTTCACGGATGGTCCGCTCCCTACTTTTCGACGTGAAGGAACTGGAGGAGCACAACTGGAAACTTGCACGAAAGTACCAGCGCATTGAACAAAACGAGGTCAGGTATGAAACATACCTCCTCGATGACGCAGAAATGGCAGTCGTGGCTTATGGCACGGCCGCCCGTATCGCAAAAGGAGCGATCAGCCGGCTTCGCCAGGAGGGCCTGAAGGTCGGGATAATCCGACCCATCACACTGTGGCCCTTCCCCGCAAAGATCATCCAGGAGACTGCGAAGACAATCCATGATTTCTTTGTCTTTGAGATGAGCACCGGCCAATTGATTGAAGACGTGAAGCTCTCCCTCGAAGGAAAAGGACACGTTCATTTCTACGGAAGGCCCGGCGGTGTCATACCAACGCCCGTTGATCTCTTTCGCATTATCTCCCGCCATTATTACCAGGCGCAACGGGGCAAGAAATGATGAAAAAGGTATATTCCCGACCAAAGTCTTTGAAACCAGCCCATTTTCACTACTGCCCCGGCTGCGGCCACGCCATTGTGAACCGCCTTCTTGCAGAGGTGATCGACGAGATGGAACTTCGAGACAACATTATATGTGTCGCACCTGCAGGATGCGGCATGCTCGTCTATAACTACTTCGATATTGATTGTCTTGAATCTGCTCACGGTCGTGGCGCTGCTGTGGCAACAGGTTTAAAGCGGGTCAGGCCGGAAAATCTCGTCATCTCCTACCAGGGCGATGGTGATCTCGCAGCCATTGGCACAGCAGAGAGCTTTCACGCGGCAAATAGAGGAGAGCTTATAACCATCATTTTCGTCAACAACGGAGTATACGGAATGACAGGGGGTCAGATGGCACCCACCACCATCCTTGACCAAGTAACGACCACAACGCCGGCAGGGAGAATATCCGGTCAGGCCGGTCATCCGGTAAAAATGTGTGAAGTTCTTGCCGTTCTTGACGGCACGTCCTATCTTGAACGCGTGGCAGTACACAAGCCCGCTGCGATAGTAGCAACAAAAAAGGCAATTATCAAGGCATTTAAACACCAGATGAATAAGACCGGTTTTTCCATGGTAGAAATCCTCTCTCCGTGCCCAACGAACTGGAAGATGGATACCCTCCAGTCATGCAAATGGATTGATGATGTTATGAGCAAACAGTTTCCCATCGGCGTCGTAAAAGAGGTCAAATGCTGACCAAGACGATATTTTCAGGCTTTGGCGGTCAGGGCGTGCTTTCCATGGGATATACACTTGCCACAGCCGCCATGCTCGAAGGAAAGTGTGTCACCTATTTCCCGTCTTACGGCGTGGAAGTGAGGGGAGGCACGGCAAATTGCACCGTTGCTGTGGGCGACGAGGAGATCGCATCTCCCGTTGCGTCAGATCCTGAGTTCATCGTGGCCATGAACCAACCCTCCTTCGCACGGTTCCAAAGCATTCTTCAGTCAGGTGGGTTGATTCTTGTGAACTCTTCCATTGTTGATATCTCATCCGCCCGCGGAGACATCGAGATAATATCCGTACCAACAAGTGAACTCGCCGACAAAATCGGAACTATCAAGGTGGCAAATATGATAATGCTTGGCGCCTTTATCAAGGCAAGTGCCATCATTTCCTACGATTTCATGATAAAGAACCTTGCCGCCATCCTCGGTGAAGGCAAGGCAAAGCTCATCAAGTTGAACAAAGAAGCCCTTGAATTGGGGTTCAACTTCGTAAAGGAGTAACGAATGTTCATCAAGCAGATCTCTATCGTTTTAGATAACGTACCGGGAGCCATGTCCCACGTGAGCGAGATCCTCGGAAGAGAAGGCGTCAATATCCGTGCAATTTCCGTTGCTGACACCTCCGATATCAGCACTGTACGATTTGTCGTCGATGACCCGGTCAAGGCATTGAACATTCTCCAGGCAAACGGTTTTTCCACCAAGGAAACAGATGTCCTCGCGGTAGAAACACCAGACCATCCCGGCGGCCTCAACGCAGTCCTCAAACCCCTCAAGACCGCTAACATCAACGTTCACTACCTTTATCCTCATTTAGGCAGGGTTGGTGGCCAGGCAGTTGTAATCCTCGGCGTTGACAAGCTGGAAGAAGCTCAGAGAGTTCTTCAACAAAACTGGGTTAAGACCTTGGGCAAAGAAGCCTATACCGCCTAAACCTTTTGAGGCAGTTCCTTCTTCTCTCCCACCACGAATATCGAGTATGCGTAGTCGATTCCAAGGAACCTGAACAACCACCCGAGCAGGCAAACCTTCACGAGATACCGATGAAATGCATCATTGTACGAGCGGTAAACATCTTGGATTTCAAAACCAGCAATATTGAGGAGCCCGCATAGCTCATCGTAGGCGTAGAAGGTCTGGTGGGTTGCATCCCGCATATATCGTGCCGGGTTGAAGATGTTTGGCGTAGAAAGGATGATGATGCCTTTATCACTGGTGATGGCATAAAGTTTTTTCAGTAAGTCAAGGCCCGCCTGGAGAGACATATGTTCAATCACCTCAAACATAAGAATTACATCAAATTTTTCCTGAATGGCATCTATGTCGTAGTAATCATGCATATTACTGCTGTCTATATCCATGCTTTTGTAGGTGAGCTTGAGCCCCAGGTTTTCAATCTCTGCCTTCATCCCTTTCATACCGGCACCCACATCGAGGAGGTTTATTCCATCCCGGAGAAGGCCCCTTAGGAGATGGGATCTCTTCTTAACCAGGGGAATATCCCATACTTCAGGGAATCTCTTGTGAATCCTGTCCCGGTGTGAAAAAAGACTCGACCATTCAGCCTGGACGTTTTCCATCACAAACCTCTCGAAAAATGTTCTCCATGAGATCCACGTTCTTCTCGATTGTATATCCCTCAAGCTTGAGTCGCGCTTTTCTGCCCATTTCCGCCCTCCCTTCCTCGTTGAAAAGCGCCCCGATTGCATCAACCAAACCCTGGGTATCCTCCGGTTCATCAATGACATAACCTTCACCGGGAGCAATGAGGGCAGACGCACCGTTCCACCGTGTTGTGATGGTGGGCAAGCCTGAGGCCATGGCCTCCATGGTTGTGAGAGAACATGCGTCATAAAAAGTAGGGTGGGCACAGACATGAGCGTCCCTGTAAACCTCATCTGGAGAGGATGTCTCGCCCAGAAAAGTTACCACGTCCTTAATTGCCAGATGCTCTATGGTGTCTTCATAACGCTCTTTCCTCCCTCTCCCCATAACAACAACTCGAAAATCCTTCCTGTCTTTCCCTATCTCACCTGCAGCGAGAAGAAGCGGTAAAAGACCTTTCAATCTGAAGTTGCCTGCAGAGAAGAGTATTTTCAACGTTTCACCCGTTTTTGGCCCGTCAGGCTTAAATTTTTCAGTATCGACTCCGTTATAAACAATATCTACATTGTCATCACCCAATCCGTAATATTCCTTCATGTGGTTTTTGACCATGTCAGAGATGGCCACTATCCGGGAGTATTGTCCTTTTCTGATGGGATACTCTTCGACCCATCGCTGGATACGCTGGTTAAGGCTTTTCCGAAGGAGGGCTCCCTTAATCCGACGCTCCTTTGGGTCGTCGAAACTCGCGACCTCCCTTTCCATCCAGAATTTCTGGACACCCCCATGGCTTTGGTACACGTCGAGCAGAAGGGTATTGCCGAAACCAAGCATCACATCCACGGGGAACATCTTCACGTATCGTCTGTGATTAAGGGCAAAGGATAGGGATCGCAACCATCTCGGAAACCTGACCGTATCGAATTTAGCAATAACAGCGCCACGGAGATTGACTGCTTGTGCGCAAAACACATATACCTGATGGCCCCGTTTCAAAAGATCCGTAGTTAGATCAAAGGCATATCGTTCAGCACCACCCTTTTTCGGATCAAAATTATAGATGGCTAGACCTATGTTCATGGCATCGGGGTCTCTAACCCCTCATGCCTCCCTCTTGTGGTGGCCTCTTGCCGAGAACAAGGAGTCTCTCGTAAAAGCCTTTGAGTTTTCTGGCCTGGGCACTGTAGTTCCATTCTTCAGCGGCAATCTTCTTTGCGCTTGTCTCAAAGGCTCTTCGTTGCTTCTCATCTCTCAAAATACGCTCCATTCTATCAGCCAACTGGCGAGGATCTTGCTTCACAACAAACCCTGAATGGCCATCCCGGACAAGCTCGGGAAGCATGCCGCTTTCCGAAACAATTGCGGCCTTGCCCATGGCCATGACTTCCCTGAGCGCCCTCGCGCTCCCGTCGCTCCCGGCCCTCATCATGACAAAGAGGTCAAAAGTGGAAATAACAGAGAAATAATCATTGATCCTGTACCCGGCAAGGATTACATCCTTCTCGATTCCTAATTCACTGATGGGCTGCATGATGCTCCTTTCTATCTGCGAACTCCTGCCGACAATGAGAAGTTTCACGCCTTCAACATGTTCCCGGAGTTCCTTGAACGCCTGAAGGATAACATCATATCCGCGGTCGGGTTTAAGTCTGCCAATGACGCCGATAACCTTTTCTTCTGCCTTAATCCCGAATTCATCCTTCATGTTCTTGACCGGCCCTTCGTGCATCTTGATCGCAGGAGGAATGACGCATGTTCTCTCTTCGGGGAAACCGAAAGTTTTCATATCGGAGGTCAAGATTTTTTTTCCATATGCGACAAGTCCGTCCGTTTTTCCGTAAGCCCAGCCCATGAAATAACTGTAAGGGGTGCCATCCCGCTTGTGATCTGTCCTGATGATCAACGGCCTTTTACGAGAAAAAACAAAGGAAGAAAGGGCAGTAAAGTGATCATGAGAGAGGTTTGTGTGAATTATATCGATACGGCTCTCCTCAGCATATGATTTAACCGCCCTGAAGTCGAAGAACCAGTCCCTTGGTGAAAAATACCGGTTGAGCCTGAGCCCGTCAAAAAGCTTGATATCGCGGGCCCTCACTTCCTTCTCAACGGTGCGTTCAGGAAAATCAATGGGGGTTTTTCTGTAGGCGACGGTGACATCGACCCCCTCTCTCGTCAAGGCTTCGCATAATGACAGAACAGGTTCCGCCGGTCCTGTCCATTTCCAATCGCTGAAAAGCTGAAGTACTTTCATGCGGTATAAAACTCCCGAATGCACCCGCATATAAACTGCACCTCTTCCTTGGTCATGGAGGGGTACATGGGGAGTGAAACAATCTCGCCCGCGGCCCTTTCAGCATTCGGAAAAGCGCCGGTCTTATGACCGAGAAAACGATACACTTCCTGGAGATGGATGGGCGTCGGGTAGTGAATAAGAGTGGAAATGCCTTTACCTGCCAGGTATTTCATCAATTCATCTCTCTCTTGTGCCCTCACAACAAAGAGGTGGTACACATGGCAGGCCCATGGCTCCTCTTCCGGAAGGATGACCGGGGCACCACAGAGGTTTGCACGGTACCATCCTGCAATCATTCGTCTTTTGTCATTCCAACCGTCGAGCCGTTCAAGCTTATACCTGAGGATTGCTGCCTGCAATTCATCAAGCCTGGAGTTACACCCTTCAACAACGTGGACATGGCGTCTCTGCTGGCCGTGGTTTCGAAACATAAGCGCTTTTTCGTATATCACGTCAGAATTCGTTAGCAACATCCCGCCGTCACCATAGCAACCGAGGTTTTTCGTCGGATAGAAACTGAAGGCGGAGACATCACCGAAACTTCCAACCTTCTTTCCCTTATACAAGCTCCCGTGGGCTTGACAAGCATCTTCCAGGATACCGATGCCGTGCCTCCGGCACATCTCTGTTATTTCATCTAAATGACATGGGTGACCGTAGAGATGCACGGGGATGCAAAGCTTAATCCCTTCTTCTTTACTGATAATATCCTCAAGTCGTTCCGGGTCCATGTTGTACGTCTTGGTTTCGATATCACAAAAAATAGGGGTAACTCCATGGAGAGAGAGGGCCATGGTGGTGGCTATATAAGTGTTCGGCGTAGTCACCACTTTGTCTCCTCTTTGGAGCCCATAAGCAAGACCGGCTATTTTGATCGCATCCGTGCCGCTCCCGACACCAACAGCATATGTTGTACCGATAAAATGGGCGAAGGCATCTTCAAAAGCCCT
>Ga0326726_10007127_pt1 | contig 9996 bp, 5 predicted proteins | sample MHFenrmetagenome_2_FD_207603 | JGI IMG/M metagenome (GOLD analysis project Ga0326726, IMG submission 207603) | Lab enriched peat soil microbial communities from Michigan Hollow, Ithaca, NY, United States - MHF15MN | ecosystem: Environmental > Terrestrial > Soil > Wetlands > Peat | place: USA: New... | reverse complement strand
GAAGAGATAATTGACAGAAGTTACTAGTTGCCTGCACTGTGAAATAGCGCGAAGCTATCGCACTGGCCATATTTCACAGGGCGGGGGTGCTGGTTGTGTGGTTAGGTAAAAATATGTTTTTTAACATATTTTCTAATAAAGACAGACAGCCCTGATTAATATGATTGTTCTATCTCCGGCACAAAATCTGAATACATTGAAGATTATTCTGTTGGAATTGCCTAAAACCATTTTTTATCTCAGGTTTTTGTTACAAAATGCAATATTTTGCCCTCAAAGTTAAAAAATCTTAATTATGATTTTTGTCATTTCAATTTATTGAATACCTTAGCACTCCATTTTTTAACCTAAACCAGAATATTTATGAAAAAAATCCTAATGATTTTTGCACTGTTGCTTATAACAGGTTCACTTGTTATGAGCCAGACGGTGCAGATTACCGGTACTGTCACAAGTTCGGAGGACGGACTGGCACTACCCGGGGTAAACGTTACAGTTAAGGGAACAACTGTGGGGGCAATTACAGGAAGTGATGGCAAATATGTCATTATGGCTTCTGCAAATGCTCAGTCTCTTACATTCAGCTTTATTGGTTTTGTTACTCAGGAAGTCCCGATTGCAGGAAAGACAAAGGTTGATGCCGTCCTGAAACAAGACCTTTACAATGTTGAAGAAGTTGTTGTAGTTGCCTATGGTACACAACAGAAACGTGATCTTGCTGGTTCTGTTTCAACTGTAAAAGGTTCTGATATAAACAGGGTCCCTGTGCAGAGCTTCGACCAGGCTCTTCAGGGGAAAGCTGCAGGGGTAGCAATCACAATGCCTAATGGTGTACTTAACAACCCTCCTGTGATCAGGATAAGGGGTTTTAACTCAATATCCGGAAGCTCCTATCCACTTATTGTTGTTGACGGTGTTCCAATCGCAACCGGAAACTTTGGAGGAACAGCTGCTGCCAACTCACTTAGCGATATCAATCCTTCTGATATTGCTTCGATGGACATTCTTAAGGATGCCTCAGCAACAGCTCTTTATGGTTCACGTGCGGCCAATGGTGTTATTCTAATTACAACCAAGCATGGAACAGGGGGTAAGACCAAAATTACCTATGATGGTTATGTAGGATTTACAGAACCCTACCACATTTTCGATGTAATGAATGCTGCACAGTACATTGAAGAAAAAAATGCGGCAAGGGTCAACCAACTTGGTGCCAGTGCTTCAAAGATTGTCCAGTTGTTAGATGCAGATGGCAAACCTATTGATACCAATTGGGCTGACAAAATTTATCAGAAAGGTTTTCAGCAAAACCATGCAATTACTATTTCGGGTTCAACACCGACCACCAACTATTTCCTTTCGGTAGGTTATTCGGACCAGCAAGGTATGGTGAGAACTAATACCTTCACCAGGAAAAACGCAAGACTAAACATTGATCAGAAGGTTAATAATTATCTTAAGATTGGCGCAAATATTGCCTTCACAAATGGTTATAACAAATCGCCTCAGATAGGTTCAGACTATGCGACAGGTACTTCAGCACGTCTTGCTTTTGTTGTCCCACCGGTTTTACCTGTTTATAAGAATGATGGAACCTTCAATATTTATCAGGCGGGTATCGGAGGAATGGGTGAACCTTTTGGTAACCTTGGTTACCCTAATCCCGTTTATGTTCTCCAGGAAAACAAATTCACCACCGAAACCGACAGGCTCCTCGCAACTCTTTATGCAAGCATTACTCCATTTAAAGGGATGGAACTAAAATCACAGTTCGGAATTGACAACCTTACTTCAGAACAAACCTGGTATCTAAGTCCGATAAATGGCGATGGACAGGGCACCAATGGTGATGTAGGAGCTTCGAATAGAAAATTCCGCAGATGGAACTGGTCCAATACAGCAAACTATACCACAACTCTTGCTGATAAATTCAATATCGGACTGCTTGCCGGTGTTGAGGAACAGCGTTCTGTTGATAATTCCTGGTCAGGTGAAAAATATAATGTCAATGACCCGTTCTTTAAAACCTATCAGGGTTCATGGACAAATGTCTATATGGTCGGTGGTGGTATGGGTGAAAACTACTACTTATCATATTTCGGCCGTGCCAACTTCAATTATAATAAGAAATATTTTCTTGAAGGTAGTGTTCGCCGTGATGGATTTTCAGGATTGGCAGCAGGAAATAAATATGGTACTTTCTGGGGTGCTTCAGCTATGTGGAGTGCATCAAATGAAAAATTTATTTCCGATGCAGTCGGCTCAATCTTTTCAGATATCCGTTTAAAAGCAAGCTACGGCCGTGTTGGAAACATTTCGGCAGTTGGTGATTTTAGCTCTCTTTTCCTGTACGGATCGGGGCTTTATGCTACTGCTCCTACACTTGCATTTACACAAGCTGGTAATGCAGACCTGAAATGGGAGACTAGCGATAAATATGACGGTGGTATCAGCTTCAGCCTTCTTAAAGACAGGATTCAGGCTGAAATCAACTATTACTATAACAATATAAACGGCCTTGTCCTTTCAGTACCTCAGTCACCTTCAAAAGGTATTCCCGGAAGTTCAATCCCAGCCAACGTAGGCTCGATGTATAATACCGGTGCTGAAGTATCAATTACTTCTTATAACGTTTCTAAGCCAAATTTCTCATGGACTACAACGCTGAATTTCAGTACATTGAAAAATAAGGTGACTGCACTGGCTCCAGGTGTGACTGAAATACTTGGATATACAGGAGGGCTTGAAATTACAAATAAGACTGTGGTGGGACAACCAGTTGGAGGTATATTTGTTGTTGAGACACGCGGCGTGGACCCTCAGACCGGTAGAAGAATTTTTGTTAATAGTGCCGGGAAAGAAGTGGAATTCTACTATGAGAATTCCGGATCTGCCAGATGGAAGTACAAGGATGGTTCAGGAAATGCACCAGCAATCAGCCAATCATCCGATGGAAAAGTAATGGGGTCAGGTATCCCCAAATATTTTGGAGGTCTCGACAACAGCTTGGCTTACCGGAATTTTGATCTTTCATTTAGCCTTACATACGCGCTTGGATTCGATCTCTACAACGGAACAAAAGCAGGTCTGCGTGACCAGAGATGGTGGAATAACTCCGCTGAGGTGGCTAAAACATACTGGAAAAATCCGGGCGATATAACTGATATTGCAAAACCTTTCTGGGGTGACAATATATCCAACGGGCATAACTCACTACCTCAATCATCGTTGCTGGAAAAAGGCGACTATGTGAAGGTAAGAAACCTTTCAGCAGGTTATACAATCAAGAAACTCCCGTCCGAAACCGGTATTGGGAGTATCAGGATATATGCCCAGATATTTAACCTGTATACTTTTACAAAGTACACCGGATCCGACCCTGAAATATCAAGTAACGGTGACAGTAACCTTTCACCCGGCTGTGACAGGAACTCAGCTCCGCAGGCCAGAACTTATACGATGGGTTTAAGCATTAGTTTTTAATTAAATAATAGAAATGATTATGAGAAATATATTAAAAATATCAGTAGCATTTTTGCTATTGCTGACTATCGGTTGCTCTAAAGAGTTCCTCGAGCCGGCTCCTCAGACGTCGCTCTCCGATCTTTCGGTGTTCGATAACAAGGACCGGATAATAGCACAGGTAAACGGAATGTATTCAGCGGTGAAAGGCGGATGGTACCTTGGTGGAAGATACCAATCTGTTGGTGATATGAGAGGCGATAATTTTATGCCTCTGAGCAATAATGCTTATGTCAACTTTAACACATGGAACCATCTGGAGATTTCAGCCACAATGGAAGTTAATGACATCTGGAACCAGATCTATGCATCAATAAACGTTATAAACGTGTTTATGGATGGTTTAAAAACAAACTGGGACGACGGCAAACTGACAGGAAAGATCACACAGGAGGAGTATAACCAGTATATGAGCGAATCACTTACTCTTCGTGCAATGTGTTACTTCGATATGGTTCGTTTATACTGCAAACCATATATTCAGGGTTCTGGTGCCAATCCCGGTGTGCCTCTCAGGATTAAAGCTGAGAAAACTGCAGGAGGTAACGACCTTGCCAGGAGCACAGTAGCTGAAGTCTATACCCAGATACTTGCGGACCTCAATGCTGCTGAACCTTTGGCTATATCGTCGTACAGCAGCGACGTGCTTAACACGACAAGAGTTCATAAGAACACTATTATCGCCCTTAAAACGAGAGTTTTACTTACTAAAGGCGACTGGCCAGGTGTTGTTACAGAATCTGCAAAGATTGTTCCCGCCAGTGCTCCGTTTGTTGCCTCGTCAGGTGTTGCAAATGCTTTGAGCTCTAGCTGGTCGGCAATATGGTCAGCTAACACGACTAAGGAATCCATCTTTTCAATGCCGAATACCGACATAAATAACGGAGGTGGGCAGAGTGCAATAACCTGCTATTTTAGTGCAGAATCGGGCGAGTCTATATTTCTGATCGCTACAAGCCCTGTTTATGCTGCGATGGATCCGGCGGATATTAGAAGGAGCAGTATGGTCAAGTTAAGTCCGGGTGGTACGAACCCTGATGAATTTTTCCTGTCTAAATACACACACTTTACAACACTGTCTGACTGGTGTCCGGTTATCAGGTATGCAGAAGTTCTCCTGAGCCGTGCTGAAGCGATTGTACGTCAGGGAAGCGCAGTTACACAAGGTGCAGTTGACCTTTTAAATGCGGTAAGAACAAGGTCATTCCCAACGGGTGCCTATACAGTTGCCAGTTTCGCGTCGGCTACAGCCTTCTATACAGCGGTTCTGCAGGAAAGGAATTTTGAATTCCTTGGCGAAGGTATGCGCTCATTTGACCTGATGAGACTTGGATTGGATATTCCAGCAAAAGCTGGTCTAACCATGGGTGATGTTGGTGCGATTCCGGCAACCAGCAGCGCTTATATCTGGCCAATACCTTCCGGAGAACTTAGTTTGAATAAACTCTGTACTCCCAACCAATAATTGAAAAACTTCTTAATTAAAAAGGCTGACTCGCAAGAGCAGCCTTTTTTTGTTATGCACAACCGCATAACTATTTATTTATAATTCTTCTGATGATCCTCAATTTATGAGAATACCCCCCGATCTCATTCTTGTAAATACCCTGGTGATCAATTGTATCGATCCTTACCCTGCCTGAAGCATGAATTACAAGCCCTTTTGACAGAATCATTCCTACATGAGTGATCTTTCCTCTTTCGTCATCAAAGAGCACAAGATCCCCTGGTACTGTTTCTTCAATAAAGCTTACGCTTATTCCTGCCTCGGCCTGCTGCCAGCTGTCGCGCGGGATATTTATACCCTGAATTTTGTAGACCAGCTGGACAAATCCTGAACAATCGATCCCCGATGGTATTCTTCCTCCCCATATATAAGGGCTGTTTATGAACTTCATTGAAGTATCGGCTAACGACTCGCTGACCTTAATATAAGCAGGGTTGAATTCCGCAGAGGCTGAATATTTATTTTCACCAGCAAAAAAAACATTATTTTCAAAATCAGGATCATAGATCTCACATCCTGCTTCGAGAACAAGTTTTGTCTTGTCATCCTTGTAGCAGAGCAATGACCTGTTCAGAACGTGGCCATTTGCATCCTTCTTACCTGGTGAATTCTGTATATGGTCTTCATCGATCCATCCGCTGTAATTGTCAAATAGTGTTTCAATTTTATACCAGTGGCCAATATGATCAATTATCCGGTATTTCTCCCCAAAGAGCACCTGGCTAAGCATCTCCGACTTATGGGAGGGACCTGAGCGCAGGGGTACAAAAACATTTCCACAAATGAATATTTCCATCTGAATTGTTTTTTAACAAAATTACGAAATTATCCCTATTTTTGAATTTGATTATCAGGTATATCTAATACTAACGATAATGGCCGAATCCAGAAGACCCCCGGAGATTAAACCCAATAAGAAGTATCTTTATCATCTTCTCCTTTTTGCTGCAAGCATTATAATCGTTGTTGCCATTTCGCCCCGCGAGGGCAAATTCAGGTACGAATTCCAGAAAGGCAAGCCCTGGCTGAGTTCTTCATTGATAGCACCGTGGGACTTCCCCGTGCAAAAACCGGAAAACGTCATTGCAGCTGAACGTGACAGTATCCTGAAAAACTTTTCTCCCTATTTCAAGCTTGACACTGAAGTTGAAAAGACCAAAATCGGTGAATTGGATAAATACCTTAATGATCTTTTGCAGAAATATGAATCAGAAACAAAACCACTCGACCCGATGGGTTTTATTTCAGTAAAAAGGGAATTAAATAATATCCTTACGGACATTTATCAAACAGGCGTTCTTGAAACCAATGAATTGATGCCTTTCGAAAAACTGCCGGATGGGATTACTGTTATCAGTGGCAGGGTGGGTGAACATAAACAGGTCAAATCTCTCTTTGTCCAGAAAAGTGCATATCAGTTTGCCGAGGAGAAAAAAGCAGGACTTGAGAAACATCATGCTGTAGTTTCAGGAAAGTCGTTAAGCGATTTTCTATCAAAAGTTGCCCTATATGATTTTATTGGACCTAATCTTTTCTACGATGCAGCCACTTCAACAGCAGTAAGGAACAAGATGATCGGAGAGATCAGTATTAACAGGGGATTGGTGCAGGAGGGTGAACTTATCATTTCTCAGGGAGAGATTGTTGATGAGGACAAATACATTATGCTTGAATCGATGAGGAGTGAATATGAAAAAAGACTTGGTGAGAATGACAAATGGTTTATACTGCTCGGCAGGATTATTCTTGTAACGGCTTGTTATTTGGCACTGTATCTTTTTATGTATCATTTCAGGTTTGATGTGTTGAGTTCGACACATAAAACATTCTTCATAATTCTTGTTATCCTGTTATTCATTATCATCACGCGTCTTGTGATTTTTTTACCAGGTAATATTGTATATCTGGTACCTTTTGCACTTATACCCATTGTAGTCAGAACTTTTTATGATTCCAGACTGGCACTTTTCGTTTATCTTGTTGCAATTATGCTTGCGGGATTTATTGTTCCGAATTCATTTGAGTTTGTTTTTCTAAGCTTCATAGCGGGAGTAATAGTTATATTTTCACTTACTAATATATACAGGCGGGCAAAGCTTTTCACAGCGGCATTTATGGTTTTTCTGGCTTATTCGGTAGTTTATCTTGGAATTGGTTTGATGCAGGAGGGTAATCTTGTAAATATGAACTGGAAAAACTATATCTGGTTTGCAGGAAACGGCGTTTTCCTTCTCCTGAGTTATCCTCTTATTTTTATATTCGAAAAGACTTTCAGGTTTTTATCCGATGCAACATTATTTGAGCTTGCGGATACGAATCAAACGCTTCTCAGGAAATTGTCAGAGGAGGCTCCCGGATCGTTCCAGCACTCACTGCAGGTTGCTAATCTTGCCGAAGAGGCTGCAAGGGAAATCGGCGCAAATAATCTTCTTGCCAGGACAGGAGCTCTCTATCACGACATCGGTAAAACATTCAATGCTGAATATTTTGTTGAAAATCAGGCAGAAGGTTTCAGCCCTCATGATCAGCTCGATCCTTTGAAAAGTGCAGAAATAATAACAGGACATGTAAAAAAAGGTGTTGACCTGGCGAGGAAATTTAACCTTCCTTCACCAATAATTGATTTTATCCAGACACATCATGGTACCGGCATGGCATATTTCTTTTACAAGAAATTCCTTGATAAGAACCCGAAGAGTACCGACATGGAGAAAAGCTTTGCTTATTCTGGTCCCAAACCGTTTTCAAAGGAGACTGCAATTGTGATGATGGCCGATGCTGTTGAAGCATCTTCAAGGAGTCTGGTCAATTATTCTGAAGAGAATATCAGTGAGCTTGTTGAACGGATCATATATATCCAGGAGCAGGATGGGCAGTATTCTGATACTCCTCTAACATTCAAGGATATAACCGATATTAAGGGCGTTTTAATTAAGCGTCTGCTAAATATTTATCATGCAAGGATCGCTTACCCCAAAAGGGAAACTGCAAGGGGCTAACGCATATCGATAATTTCAACTCCCTTGTATTTATCAGATGAGAAAGTAAATTCTGAATTGTCGGGCTGTTCTTTCAGGTCATACTCCTTTACAGTCAGAATCGCTGTTACCCCATTCTTATACTTGTACTCGAGGCTCTTAAGGTCAAGCGATGGTTTGCCGATACTCAGCCTGATCCTTATATGATCACTTTTAATATCCTCGGGATAGAGATCAATTAAATATGAACTGGATTTTTCTTCAAGAAGCCTGACCTTATAGCCCTTTTTATAAACTGAAAATACAGAGGAAGGTCTGGACAGAAAAGAATTGTCTTTCTTATCAGGCTTCGCAATCGTAACTTCTTTTTCAGCAGGAAGATAACTCCATGAGGTTTCACCGTTGAACCAGATAATATTGTCAGTCATATCGAGCCTGTATCTGTCCTTGCTGAGAATTATCGATCCTGAACTGCTGTTGTTTGTACCTTCAACCTGATCAATTGTTTCCATTGTGAATTTCATCGAGACTGAAGGAGCTCCGAGTGCAAGCGCCGAGAATTTATCAAGTATCTTAATTGCTTCCGCATCATTCTGAGCGATAGAAGTTAAGGATGTAATAAATAGGAATATACCGGTAAGAAATGTCCTCATTGTCTCTGCTTTAATCCAGACTCTTCAAAATCTGTTCCAAATGTGTGTAATCGGAAATAAGAACATCCCTGGCTTTGCTTCCCTCAAATGGTCCGACAACTCCTGCAGCCTCAAGCTGGTCGATTATTCTTCCTGCCCTGTTATAGCCGATCGAGAGTTTTCTTTGTATAAGAGATGTCGATCCCTGCTGATGCTGAATTACCAGGCGGGCGGCTTCTTCGAACATCGGGTCCCTTTTGTGAAGGTCAATTTCCTGGTTTCCTGTTTCACTGTCATCAATATATTCCGGCAGGTGCATTGCATCAGGATAACCCTGCTGGGAACCAATGAAATCAGTAAGTTCTTCAATTTCAGGTGTATCAATAAATGCACACTGAACCCTTATAGGTTCAGCTCCGGATGAAACAAGCATGTCGCCTCGGCCAACCAGCCTGTCAGCTCCGGTTGCATCAATTATTGTCCTTGAATCAATAGATGAGAATACCCTGAATGCTATCCTTGTGGGGAAATTGGCTTTAATGAAACCTGTAATAATATTAGCTGAGGGTCTCTGGGTCGAAATAATAAGATGAATTCCAATGGCTCTTGCAAGCTGTGCCAGCCTTCCTATAGGTGGCTCGATCTCCCGTCCTGCAGTCATGATAAGATCTGCAAACTCATCAATAATAAGAACTATATACGGGAGATATCTGTGACCTTTTTCAGGATTAAGTCTTCTTGAGATGAACTTCTCATTATACTCTTTAATATTTCGCGACTGCGCATCTTTTAACAGCTCAAGTCGGTTATCCATCTCGATACACAATGAATTCAGAGTTCTGATAACTTTCTGTGTGTCAGTAATTATAGCATCCTCTTCACCAGGCAGCTTCGCAAGGAAGTGGCGTTCTATTTTTGCGTATAACGGCAGCTCTACCCTTTTCGGATCAATAAGAACAAACTTAATTTCTGACGGGTGTTTTTTATACAGGAGAGATGTTATTATTGCGTTGATTCCCACTGATTTCCCCTGACCTGTTGCACCTGCCACAAGTAAATGAGGCATTTTTGTAAGGTCTACTATAAAGGGTTCATTTGTAATTGTCCGGCCGAGCGCCAGCGCAAGATCAAATTTTGAATCCTGAAATGCTTTTGATGTAATAAGCGATTTCATCGAGACAATTTCCGGTTTCTTATTTGGCACCTCTATGCCCACGGTCCCTCTTCCTGGAATAGGAGCAATTATCCTTATGCCAAGCGCTGAGAGGTTAAGTGCAATGTCATTCTCAAGCGATTTTATACGAGCGACCCGTATTCCCCGGTCAGGTACAATTTCATACAGGGTAACAGTAGGGCC
>Ga0326726_10007126_pt1 | contig 9997 bp, 16 predicted proteins | sample MHFenrmetagenome_2_FD_207603 | JGI IMG/M metagenome (GOLD analysis project Ga0326726, IMG submission 207603) | Lab enriched peat soil microbial communities from Michigan Hollow, Ithaca, NY, United States - MHF15MN | ecosystem: Environmental > Terrestrial > Soil > Wetlands > Peat | place: USA... | reverse complement strand
TGATCGGGACCGTCGTCTCGAACAAGATGCAGAAGACGATCGTGGTCGAAGTGACGCGGAAAAAGGCGCATCCGATGTACGGGCGCGTGATTGCGATCCGCAAGAAGTTTTATGCGCATGACGAGAAGAACACAGCGCATGTCGGCGATGTGGTGCGGATCGAGGAGTCGCGTCCGCTTTCGCGCTTGAAGCGTTGGATGTTGAAAGACATCGTGCGGAAGACGGCGCTGGTGCCTGAGATTGCGGCCGACATTGACGCGGCGGCGGGCCGGTAAGAAGGCGAAGGGAGAAACGAACATGGCCGTAATGATGAGATCCATGCTCGAGGTCGCCGATAACTCGGGCGCCCGCAAGCTGCAGATGATCCTGCCGCTCGGGGGCGCGACCGGACTGCGCGCCGGACTGGGCGACGTGATCACTGCCAGCGTGAAAGAAGCTTCGCCGGATGGTCAGGTGCAGAAGGGCAAAGTGGTGAAGGCCGTCATTGTGCGGACGCGGAAAGAATACCGGCGGCGCGATGGAACCTATATCCGCTTCGACTCGAATGCGGCGGTGTTGATCAACGATGCCGGCGAACCGGTGGGCACGCGCGTGTTCGGCCCTGTGGCGCGCGAGCTGCGCGAGAAGAAGTTCTTGAAGATTGTCTCGCTGGCGCCGGAAGTGTTGTAGATCAGGTCTCAGGTGTTAGGTGTCAGGTCTCAGCAAATGCGAGTCGACCTGGAAGGACTTTAGAAATGGGAACTGCGACAACGACGATTCATAAGAGAGTGGATATCCGCCGGAATGACACGGTCAAAGTCATGACCGGGCGTGATACCGGAAAAGAAGGACGCGTGCTGCGCGTGTTTCCGGACGAGGGTAAGGTGCTGGTCGAGCACGTGATGACGGTGAAGAAACACGTACGCCCGAATCCGCAGCGCAATATCAAGGGCGGGATCGCCGAGCAGGAACGCCGGATTTCGCTCTCCAACGTGGCCCTGGTATGCGCGACCTGTGGTCCGGTGCGGATCGGACACGAAGTGCGCGGCGACCGCAAGGTGCGGATCTGCAAGAAGTGCGGGACGACGCTGGATAAATAGCTGTTAGCTCTTAGCCTTTAGCTCTTAGCTTGGGGCGATGATGCGAGCAGCAGGCAAGAACAATTAGGTCTTACGAAACGGTACACGTCGGCTAAGAGCTAACAGCTAAGGGCTGACACTCCGAAACCGTGAGAGAAGGCAGCAACGACGATGGCGAAGGAAGAACAGAAAAAAGGCAAGCCCGGAAAGGGCGCGCCCGTGGAAGAACCGAAGGCTGGGCCGGAAGCGCCTCGGCATTCGGCCAAAGAACGTCCGCGGCTGCGGGTGCGGTTTGAAAAAGAACTGGCCCCCACGTTGATGAAGGAACTCGATCTCAAAAATCCTGCGGCCGTGCCGCGGCTGAACAAGATCGTGGTCAACATGGGTGTAGGTGAGGCGACGCAGAACGCCAAAATCCTCGACCCGGCGGCCCATGAACTGGGACAGATTACCGGGCAGAAGCCGGTGATCACACGGGCCAGGAAGTCGATTGCGGCCTTCAAAGTCCGCGAAGGCATGCCGATTGGCGCGATGGTTACACTGCGCGGCGACCGGATGTACGAATTCTTCGATCGCCTGGTGAGCATCGTTCTACCGCGCGTGCGCGACTTCCGCGGAGTTTCGACCAAGTCGTTCGACGGGCGTGGAAATTACACGCTCGGGCTGCACGACCAGTTGATCTTTCCGGAGATTGACTACGCGAAGGTGGACAAGCTGAAGGGAATGAACGTCACCATTGTGACTACGGCGCGGAGTGACGATCAGGGGCGGGCGCTGTTGAAGCACCTGGGCATGCCGTTCAGAACATAAGTCAGAAGTAAGAAGTCAGATTGCAGGAGTGAAACCGGTCGGAGCAAGTGAACGGTTTTGAGCTAGAAGCATAAGAGCTAGAAGCTAGGAGCTGAGTTTTGGCCACCACAGCAAAACGAGTGAAGGACGCGAGGAAACCGAAGTTTTCGACGCGCAAGCATAACCGCTGCAAGATCTGCGGACGTCCACGAGCCTATCTCCGGAAGTTCGGGCTCTGCCGTCTGTGTTTCCGGCAGTTGGCGCTGCGGGGCGAGATCCCTGGAGTTTCGAAGTCGTCCTGGTAGAAGTCGGGCGTTGGTCGTTTGTCGTTGGTCGTTCGCGACGACACGTGGCCAGCGCGGCAAGGGTTGACCGCAGAGTGGTTGAAAGTTCGAGTAGTTTGCCGGCAGTTGCTCGCTAACGACCAACGACTAGCGACCAACGACCGACAGAAGCAAGCTGCCGCAGGTTCTCCGCTGGACGCGGAGCGAACGGGTGGCTCGAGGAGAAGCAGAAGATGAGGTTGACCGATCCGGTCGCAGACATGCTGGCGCGCATCCGCAACGCGATCCGCGCGCGGCACCAGAAAGTGGATATTCCGGCTTCCAAGCTGAAGACGGAAATTGCCCGCATTTTGAAGGAAGAGGGCTACATTGCCAACTTCAAGCCTGCGGAAGAAGAGGGCCACAAGGTCCTGCGGGTGTATCTGAAGTATGGCAACAACAATGAGGCTGCCATCTCGAACCTGGCACGTGTGTCGCGTCCGGGCTGCCGGGTCTATGTGCGCCGTACGGAGATTCCACGTGTGCTGGGCGGCCTCGGGATCAACATCCTGACTACGCCCAAGGGCGTGATGACGGGACGCCAGGCGCGCAAGCAGGGGCTGGGCGGCGAATTGTTGTGCGAAATCTGGTAGAGAATCAGCTATTAGCTCTTAGCCTTTAGCCATTCGCTAAAGCGCATGAGCTAACAGCTAAGAGCCAAGAGCTGAACTTATGTCACGAATTGGAAAAAAGCCGATCGCGATCCCGAAGGGCGTGACGGTCAAGATTGACGGCAACACGGTGCTGGTCCAGGGGCCGAAGGGCAAGCTGGATACGGCCCTGCCGTCCGGCATCAAGATGGAGCAGAAAGACGGCAACCTGGTCGCGATTCGCGAGAACGATTCGCAGGCGGCGATTCACGGGCTGGCGCGCGCCTTGGTCAACAATGCCGTCGAGGGCGTGACCAAGGGCTGGGTTCGCGAACTGGAAATCGTCGGCATTGGGTATCGTGCGGAGCTAAAGGGCAAAGGGATCGTGGTCTTCAACCTCGGCTATTCGCACCCGATCGAGTATCCGCTGCCGTCGGGCGTGGATTGCGTGGTCGATCCGAAGCAAACTCGTCTGACCCTGACCGGCATTGACCGGCAGAAAGTCGGGCAGGTGGCGGCCGAGATGCGCGGATTGCGTCCGCCGGATCCCTACAAGAACAAGGGCGTCCGCTATGCGGGCGAGCGCTTGAAGAAGAAGGTTGGAAAGACGGGAGCAAAATAGTCGGCGGTCGTTCGTCTTTAGTCGTTGGCTCATGACCTGCGAACGACGATCGACTAACGACCAACGACCGAGGTTTTGAGATGCTGACACAAACTTCAAAGAACGTTACACGGCAGCGAGTGCATGATCGCATTCGCAAAAAGGTGATTGGTACTCCCGAGCGTCCGCGGCTGAATGTGTACCGGTCTCTGAACCACATTTACGCCCAGGTGGTGGACGACCTGAAAGGCGTGACCATTGCCGCTGCGTCCACCGCCGAGGGCAAGAAGAGCGAGCGCACGACGGGCGGCAACGTAGCGTCGGCCAAGAGCGTCGGCAAGACGATTGCGGAACGGGCCAAGCAGAAGGGAATCACGCAGGTCGTGTTCGACCGCGGTGGTTATCTCTATCATGGCCGCGTGAAGGCGCTGGCGGATGCCGCGCGGGAAGCGGGACTGCAGTTCTAGGAATTTGTAATTGGTAATTTGTAATTTGTGATTGAAAAACCACACGGGTTTGGCAATTACCAATTACAAATTGCCAATTACAAATTAGAAATGGATTTCAATGCCAACAGTGATTAAAAAGCTGGATGCGGGTGCCTTTCAGTTGAAAGACCAGGTGGTCTCGATCAACCGCGTGACCAAAGTCGTCAAGGGCGGCAAGAACCTGTCGTTCGCGGCGCTGGTGGTGGTGGGCGATCCTTCGGCCGCGGTGGTCGGCTACGGGTCAGGCAAGGCGAAGGAAGTGCCGCAGGCGATCCGCAAGGGGATTGAATCGGCGAAGAAAAACCTGGTGAAGGTCAACCTGACGCAAACGACCGTTCCCCACATTGTATTGGGACGCTACGGGTCCGGCAGGGTACTGCTGAAGCCGGCGCCGGAGGGCACGGGCGTGATTGCCGGTGGCGCGGTCCGGGCCGTGATGACGTCTGCGGGAATTCAGAACGTCCTGACGAAGTCGATTGGAACGACCAATCCCCATAACGTGATCAAGGCGACGTTCGACGCGCTGAAGAAGCTGAAGAACAGGGAAGACGTGGCGACGTTGCGTGGGAAGACGGCGGAAGAACTCTAGTAGTTGCTAGCTTCCGGTTGCTGGTTTCTCGTTTGCCTGGGAAGTCGGTGGCATTGATTCCAACGAGAAAAAAGCAACCAGAAACTGGAAACAGGAAATTAAAATGACGCCAAAGACATCGAAAGCAGCAAGCACTGGCATGATTAGCCTGAAGTGGGTGCGGTCCGCGATTTGCTCTCCGGTGACGCACAAGAGAGTCGTCAAAGGGCTGGGATTTACCCGGCTGAACCAGGTGATTGAGCGGCCGGATACGGCGGCGATCCGCGGCATGGTGAAGAAGGTGCCGCATTTAGTGGAGATTGTGAAATAGCAGGTCTCAGGTGTTAGGTCTCAGGTCTCAGGAAGAGCGGCAATGAGATTTTCCTGAGACCTGACACCTGATACCTAGCACTTAGGACTCATCATGAATCTTTCGACGATACGAGCTCCCCGCAAGGGAGCAGAAAAGCGCAAGCGGGTCGGACGCGGTATGGGGTCCGGCATGGGCAAGACCTCTACCCGCGGACATAAGGGGCAATGGTCGCGTTCGGGAGCGCGTCTGCTGCGCGGCTTTGAAGGCGGCCAGATGCCGTTGCACCGGCGACTGCCGAAGCGCGGGTTCACGAACATTTTCCGCGAGGAATACGCGGTCGTGAACCTGGACCGTCTGGACGCGGTCGGTGAAAAGGAGATCACGCCGGAAGTGCTCAAAAAGGCGGGCGTGGTGCATGGCAAGAAGCCGGTCAAGATCCTGGGGAACGGCGAACTGAAGAGCGCGCTGACCGTGAGGGCGCACAAGTTTTCGAAAACCGCACAGGAAAAGATCACCAAAGCGGGCGGCAAGTTTGAGGTCTTGCAGTAATGCTGGAAAAGCTGGCGAACATCTTCCGGGTTCCTGACCTTCGCAAGCGCGTGCTGTTCACGCTCGGCTTGCTGGCGGTGTACCGTGTGGGCGGGCACATTCCGACTCCAGGAATCAACGCCGACCGGCTGGCACAGTTCTTCGAGCAGAATCGCGGCACCGTGCTTGGGTTCGTGGACCTGTTCAGCGGCGGCAACCTGCGGCGGCTGACGATTTTCGCGCTCGGCATCATGCCGTACATTACCGCGTCCATCATTCTGCAGTTGCTGACGGTGGTGTATGAGCCGCTGGCCAAGCTGCAGAAGGAAGGCGAGATGGGCCGGAAGAAGATCACGCAGTGGACGCGTTATCTCACCGTCGTGCTCAGTGCGGTGCAGTCCTTCGGGATTGCCCTCAGCTTGGAGAAGGCAGGCGACTTCGTCAGCAACCCCGGTCCGAGCTTCATTCTGATGACCATGCTGACCCTGACCACGGGCAGCGCATTCATCATGTGGCTGGGCGAGCAGATTACCGAACGCGGTGTAGGCAACGGGATGTCGTTGCTGATTTTTGCCGGCATTGTGACCGGTTTGCCGCGCGGCATCGCCGACCTGTACGAGAAGGCGAAGAACGATGCCTGGGGAGCGTTCACGTTTCCTGCGATCGTGCTGCTGTTGATCCTGATGATCGCGGTGGTGGCGTTCATCGTGTATGTGGAGCGCAGCGAGCGGCGCATTCCGGTGCAGTACGCCAAGCGAGTGGTCGGGCGGAAAGTCATGGGCGGACAGTCCACTCATCTTCCCCTGCGAGTGAATGCCGGGGGCGTGATGCCGGTGATCTTTGCCTCGTCGATTCTGGCTTTGCCGCAGATGCTGGGCGCACCGTTCCACAACAACAAGGTGATTGGGCCGATCCTGGATTGGCTGCACTGGGGCGAGCCCTTGTACACGGCGCTCTATGCCCTGGGAATTGTGTTTTTCGCCTACTTCTATATCTCGATCGTGTTCAACCCGAACGAGGTTGCGGACAACATGCGGAAGTGGGGCGGGTTCATTCCGGGGATCCGGCCGGGCAAGCGGACCGCCGATTTCGTCAATGACGTGCTGACCAGGATTACCCTGGTGGGGGCTATGTATCTGATCGTGATCTCGCTGATTCCGGAGTGGATGATTGCCGGCATCAAGCTCAATCACCTCCCGCTCGTGGGCCGGTTTTTCGAGTCGTTGCCGGGATGGGTAACCAGCGGGCTGGGCGTGACGTTTTATTTTGGCGGAACGTCGCTGCTGATCGTGGTAGGTGTGGCCATGGATACGGTGACCCAGATCGAGGCGCAACTGATCATGCGGCACTATGACGGCTTTACGCCGCGCAGCGGACGCATTCGGGGACGCCGCATCTGGTAAGGCAGTTCTCACAGGGCTCTCAGTTCCCAGTTCTCGGTTCTCAGTAAAAGCCGCGAATTGTGGTTCTTCTGAGAACTGAGAACTGAGAACCGGGAACTGAAGTTGTGGGCGCGGGAGTGCGGTCCCTCCGCGAGAGGAAATACGAGTAAAGGGGCCATTTCGATGGCCAACGATGCCGCACGCAAGATCGGGCCGGTGATTCTGTTGGGGCCTCCTGGGGCCGGCAAGGGAACACAGGCCAAGAAGATTGCGGAATATTACGGCGTCCCGCAGATTTCGACGGGCGATATTTTGCGAGAGCAGGCCCGGCTCGGGACCGAGTTGGGCTTGCAAGCGCAGGCCATCATGGCACGGGGAGAGTTGGTCCCCGACGAATTGATGTACGGCATGGTGGCGGACCGGCTGAAGCGGCCCGACTGTGCACGAGGATACGTTCTGGACGGCTTTCCGCGGACGGCCGCCCAGGCGGGATGGCTGGATGCCTACCTGGAACGAGAGTTCTTTGATAAGTCGGAAAAGTGGGCGCCGGTTGTGGTCCGGTTGGATGTAGACTATACTCAATTGTTGCTACGGCTTACCGGGCGACGTTCCTGTCCCACCTGTGGGCGAATCTATAACCTCCACTTTCAACCGCCTCGCGTCGACGAGTTGTGTGATCTGGACGGTTCCAAGCTGGTACAGAGGAATGATGACCGCGAAGAAGTTATTCGCGAGCGTCTGGCGGCCTACGATGAACAGACCAAGCCGGTGGCCAAGTACTATCAGGCGCGCGGCCGGCTGGTTCCGGTGAATGCGGACCGCTCGGTGGAGGAGGTTGCCGCCGAAGTTCTGGGCGTGATTGACAGCCACGCGGTGGCGCAGGCTGGGAGCGGGTTGGCTAAGCAAGAATGATGAGTTTCGGAGAAGACAAGATCGTCCGTAAGTCGCCGGAAGAGATCGAGAAGATGCGGCGCAGCGGGCAGCTTGTCCGCCAGGTCCTGAACCACGTGAAAACGCTGGTCCGGCCGGGCGCGACGACCATGGACCTGGAAAAGGGTGCCGAGAAGTTAATTGCCGACCTGGGAGCGACGCCGGCGTTCAAGGGGTATTACGGCTATCCCTGTGTGCTGTGCACTTCGGTAAACGAAGAGATCGTGCACGGCATCCCGTCGGAAAAACGGGTGCTCAAGGCCGGGGACATCGTGTCCATCGATTGCGGAGTGGTGCTCGATGGCTACTATGGAGATGCGGCGATCACCGTGCCGGTCGGCGAAACCGTCACCCCGGAGTTGAAGAAGCTGCTCGAGGTCACGGAAGCGTCGCTCTACAAGGGAATTGACCAGGCGCGGATCGGTAACACTATTGGGCATGTGGGCTCGGCCGTTCAGAAGCATGTCGAGGCCAACGGTTTTAGCGTGGTGCGCGAATTTGTCGGCCACGGAATCGGGACGAAATTGCATGAGGCCCCGCAGATCCCGAATTTTGGCAAAAAGGGCCAGGGCGTCGAATTGACCGAAGGCATGGTGCTGGCGATTGAGCCGATGGTGAATTCGGGACGTCCGGAAACCAAGGTCTTGGGCGACAAGTGGACCGCTGTGACGCTCGACGGCAGCTACAGCGCGCATTTTGAGCATTGCGTAGCAGTGACCAAACAAGGGCCGGTGATTTTGACCCAGTAGAAGCAGTTCTCAGTTCCCGGTTCTCAGTTCTCAGCGAAACCTGGAACTTGGCGAATCGAGATTTTACTGAGAACTGGGAACTGGGAACTGAGAACTGACTTCAGGGGGTCGATGAGCAAAGAGGACGCGATTGAAGTGATGGCGGTGGTGATTGAGCCTCTGCCGAATGCCATGTTCAAGGTGGAGTTGGAAAACAAACACCAGGTGCTGGCGCATGTTTCCGGCAAAATGAGGAAGAACTTTATCCGTATCCTGCCGGGAGACAAAGTCGCGGTCGAGCTTTCGCCCTACGACCTGAATCGCGGCCGGATCGTGTATCGGTATAAATGACGCCGATTTGCGGGCGTGAGCCGGCGAGTCGTCGGCGCTACGGTTTTCTGAGAACTGAGAACCGGGAACTGAGAACTGGTTTATGAAGGTTAGAGCATCGGTCAAGAAAATTTGCGATAAGTGCAAGATCATCCACCGCAAGGGAGTGGTGCGCGTGATCTGCGAAAACTCCAAGCACAAGCAGCGTCAAGGCTAAAGAGGGAATATGGCTCGAATTGCCGGCGTCGATCTTCCGCGCAACAAGCACGTGAGTATCGCGCTCACTTACATCTATGGGATCGGGAACTCGCGTTCGTCGCGCATTCTGGACGAGGCGAAAGTGGACCCGATGAAGAAGGTGCAGGATCTTGCGGAAGACGAGGTCAACCGCATCCGCCAGGTCATCGAAGCGGAAGGCTCGGTGGAAGGCGACCTGCGCAAAGACGTTTCGATGAATATCAAGCGGCTCATCGAAATCGGTTCGTACCGCGGGTTCCGTCATCGCCGCAACCTCCCGGTCCGCGGGCAGCGCACGCATACCAACGCGCGCACCCGCAAAGGACCGCGCAAGGGAACGGTCGCACAGAAGAAGAAGGCGACGGCAAAGACCTAAAAGCAGGTCCCAATTCTCGGTTCCCCGTTCTCAGTTGCATCGGAGACCGGGTTTGCTGAGAACTGAGAACTGAGAACTGAGAACTCAAGAAATGGCAAAACCAGCAGCGGCAGCAGCGGGCGCACCAGCGGCGCCTGAGAAAAAAGGCAAGAAGAAGACCTTCAAAAAGAAAGAGCGGAAGCACGTCCCGCACGGACTGGTGCACGTCCAGGCCTCTTTCAATAACACGATTGTGACCATCTCGGACACCAGTGGCAACGTGCTGGCCTGGAAGAGTTCGGGGTCGCTGGGCTTCCGCGGGTCGCGCAAAGGAACTCCGTTCGCAGCGCAGCAGGCCGCGATGAATGCCGCCAACATGGCGCGCGATCACGGTGTCCGCACCGTGGATGTGCGGGTGAGCGGCCCGGGATCAGGACGCGAGTCGGCAGTGCGCGCTCTGGCGGCAGCAGGAATCGAAGTGCGTTCGATTAAAGACGCGACACCGATCCCGCACAACGGATGCCGGCCGCCGAAACGCCGTCGCGTGTAAAAAGCGACGACAGTTCTCAGTTCCCAGTTCTCGGCTCTCAGTAAGAGCCGCAGACTTCTGGGTTTTTCTGAGAACTGGGAACCGAGAACTGATTTTTGTCCGGGACGAAGGGTGAAGCCAAACCTGTAAACCGGTCATCTAAAAGGAGAACAACTTGGCACGTTATACCGATGCAGTGTGTCGTCTTTGCCGACGGGAAGGCATCAAGCTCTTCTTGAAGGGCACAA
>Ga0326726_10007125_pt1 | contig 9997 bp, 8 predicted proteins | sample MHFenrmetagenome_2_FD_207603 | JGI IMG/M metagenome (GOLD analysis project Ga0326726, IMG submission 207603) | Lab enriched peat soil microbial communities from Michigan Hollow, Ithaca, NY, United States - MHF15MN | ecosystem: Environmental > Terrestrial > Soil > Wetlands > Peat | place: USA: New... | reverse complement strand
AAAGCGCTTGCTCCTGCCTTGCATATTGCGGGCCATCGACTTGCTCGTCATTGATGCAGGTCAGGCCGCTTGGCTGAGCCGCGTTAACCATCTCGCGCGCCATTTTTTCTCGCCTCCTCGGCATTTCCGCCACATTCCGCCGGCAATCAGGTTGAACGGGGCGCAACCGGCGTCCCCCCGCGACCAATCAGCCCGGAGAACGAACCATGTCGACGCGTTTGGGTATGCTGTCCCTGTTCACCATCCTGGTCCCCTGCGGCCAGCTGTTCGCCGCCGACCTCCCGGTCACCGCGCCGATCAAGGCCGTCACCGTCTTCCCCGACCGCGCCGAGGTCACCCGCGTGGTCGATGTCAGCCTGCCGGCCGGCGCCACCACCCTCGTCATCGACAACCTGCCGGCGAGCCTCCTCCCGGAATCGGTGCGGGTGAGCGGCGAGGGCGGCAAGGACGTGGTCATCGGCTCGGTCGAGACCAAGCCGGTCTACGCCGACGCCGCCGTCAGCGAGCAGGAGCGTCAGCTGCAGGCCGAAATCGTCGACCTGCAGGACCGCCGCCATGCCGCGGAAGACCGCGTCGCCTCGTTGCAGGTGCAGCTCGATTTCATCGCGACCATCGGCCGGGACATGCCAGCCACCGCCAACCAGGAGATCCAGCGCGGCAGCATGGATCCCGCCAAGTGGCAGGCGGCCTGGACCGCCATGAGCGGCGGCGCCGCCGAGGCCCATGCCGGCATGCGCGCCGCCGAGATCGAGATGCGCGACATCGACGCTAAGACCGCCAAGCTCCAGCAGGAGCTGGCGCAGATCCAGACCGGACGCTCGGCCACCGTCGTCGCCCGCATCAACCTGGAGGCCGGTGCCGCCGAGAGCGCCACGCTCCGCCTCAGCTACCAGCTGCCGGACGCCACCTGGTTTCCGCTCTACGACGCCCGCCTCGACAGCGAGGCCGGCAAGATGAGCCTGGCTCAGCTCGGTCAGGTGCAGCAGCGCACCGGCGAGGACTGGACCGGCGTCGCCCTCACCCTCTCCACCGCCCAGCCCTCGGTCGGCGCCATGCTGCCGGAACTCGACAGCTGGTTCGTCCAGGTCGCCCAGCCCGAGCTCAAAGGCGAGATGCGGCGTGACGTCGGCGCGGCGGGCGCTCCCGCAACGAGCGAGCCGCAGAACATGGCGGACATGGATGAACTCAACAAGCAGAAGGACGACAAGGTCACGCAAGCGAAGGCGCAGCTCATCGCCAGCGAGTTCTCGGCCGAGTACCGCATCCCCGGCACCGCCAACGTGCCGTCGGACGCCGCGCCCCACAAGTTCGCCATCGCCACCCACGAGATGGCGGCCACGCTCGCCGTGCGCACGGTACCGAAGCAGGGTGCGTTCGCCCATCTCTATGCCGACGTCACCTACGAGGGCGCCGAGCCGCTGCTGCCGGGCCAGGTCTCGGTGTTCCGCGACGGCGCCTTCGTCGGCACGGAATCGATGGACATGCTGCGGCCGAAGGAGAAGGAGCAGTTCGGCTTCGGCGTCGACGACAAGGTGCGCGTCGAATACCGGCTGGAGAACGGCGAGCAGTCGACCTCCGGCCTCTTCACCAACAACCGGCATGTCGAGCGCCGCTACCGCATCGAGATCGCCAACCACCACAGCAAGCCCATGGAAGTCACCGTGCTCGACTCCCTGCCGGTGTCGCAGGACGAACGCATCGAGGTGGCGCAGCTCGGCGACTCCACCCACCCCACGAAGACCGACTGGGAAGCCCACAAGGGCGTCCTGGCCTGGACTTACGACCTGAAGCCCGCCGAGGAGCGCGTGATCAACTTCGGCTACTCTCTGACCTATCCCGAAGGCACGATCGTCGCGGGGATGTAACCCGCCAACGCGACTGTGGCCGAGCCGCCCGCCTTGAGTGCGAACTGTGTAGGGGCGGCCCGGGCAAGCCATTCGCCGAAATGTGTAATCAGGCCTGACGCAGACCGTTAGAGCATGATCAAGGCAAGTTGAAGCACCGAGCTCTCATTGTCATGCCGGCGAAAGCCGGCATCCATAGTCACAGGCCCGTGTTTATGGATACCGGCGTGCGCCGGTATGACACTTAAGGGAATCTGCGATTCAATCTGTATTGATACTGCTCTAAGACTCCGGGCCCCTTACAACCACGGCAAGAATGAAGGCCTTGTTCCCCGCGATTGCGATCCGAGACGATCAGCCCGTGAGGCGCGCAGTCGCGGCGAGCGTAGCGGCGTCGGGCACGATCACGGCAAAGCGATCCGCCAAAGCCGCCAATGTCCCTTCGTGTACGACCTCCGCCGGCGTCACGCCGCGGCCGGACGGATGCGGGAGATCCCGGGTCGCGGTCGCGTTTGAAACGACGGTGCTGCGATAGCCGAGATCCAGCGCCGCCCGCGTGGTCGCGCTGATGCACATATGCGTGGCGAAACCCGCAATGATCAGCTCCTTGCGGCCGGTCTCCTGGATCAGGCGGTGGAGGTCCGTTCCCGCGAAGGCGTTCGGGAGGGACTTTATGATGACGGCCTCATCACCCTGCGGAGCGAGGGCAGGGATGATCGCCACATGGGGGCCCTGTGGATTGAACGCCGCGGCACCGGGACGACCGTGATGGACAATGTGGAAGACGGGAACGCGTTGCGCCCGCGCGAGATCGAGCAGGCGCGCAGCCTCCTCCACGGCCGCGTCGATTCCCTTCAGCGGAACCACGCCCGTCATGTATTCGAGCTGGGGGTCGATCAGCAGCAGCGCCGAGCGTTTAAGCGGGCTTGGGTGCAGCGGCGCTCCGGCGATCTGGAGCAAGGTCCTGGTCGAGGTTTCCATGGCAAACTCCGTGAAGGCGATGGCCGACGCGCGAAGCTCCACACCGTTCCTCACGGTGCGAGATCCGCTATGGATTCACGGTGGCCGATAAAGCGCCGAGGTCGCCACTGGCAATCATATAACGGGCGGTCCGTCAACCGTCGCTCCGGCAGTGTCGACGGCCTGTCCCTCGTCATGAGCTTGCCGAAGGGCGCGCCGCCCTTCGCGATCTCATGCAGCCCCTTGCACGATGCCGCGTGCGCATGGCATTGCTCCGCGAACGCTCCCCACGAGGTCCACGCGCTATGCTCTTCATGGTCATCGAAACCTTCCGCAACCAGGACGCGAAATCGGTCTACCGCCGCTTCCGCGACAAGGGCCGCCAGATGCCGGATGGCCTCGCCTTCGTCGGCAGCTGGGTCACCGCCGATCTCGGTCGCTGCTTCCAGATCATGGAGGCCGCCGACGTCACGCTGTTGCAGCGCTGGGTCGTCGACTGGTCCGATCTCGTCGACTTCGAGATCGTCCCGGTGACGCCGGGCAAGTCGGCTGCCGAGGCGCTCGCCGGCCAGCTGTAGGGCGGTCGATCCTGCCAGGAGCCGACATCGCGAGGCACGACTCAGTGAGTGGATAGGCAATCCCCAACTACGTCATCCGGTTCCCTTATCTGCCCGATCTTCTTGGCCGCGGCTGCACGATCTCCCTCGGCCAACCGTCGATAGCTTCGGGCGCGCTCGTCCGCAATCGCGGGTGCCCGTGCCATCGGTGCAGAAAGCGCTTGACCTCTATCACGTAAGTTCCTATCATGTTCTTGCCGGTATATGCGGCTATCTGCCGGCTCGATATTTGACATCGTGTATAGATAGTCTCGAAATAGAGCCTCAATAGCGTGACGGTGCGGAAACTTGTCGTCCCGATTCGGGAAAGTGGTATGTTACGCAAAATACGACAGCGTTGAATTTCGAGTTTTCATGTTCGATCCCTCCCCTCAATCAGTGGTGCCCTCCCGGCTCCGCGTCCAGATCGAGTGGCGGCCGCGGGTAACCCGCATACGGTGCGTAAGGTTGTTTTGCGGGTGCGCGGGGAGCCGCTCGTTCAGCCGATAGGGTTTCTGCTACCCGCTGGACAGCACGTCCCGCTGGACATGGGGTTGATCGCTCGGAATCGCCGGCTCAGCCCGGCCCGGGTGGCGCCATCGCCGCGACGGGCGCCGAGTCCAGCACCTCCCGGAGCCGCCGGGCCAGCTCCGGCCGGCGGTAGGGTTTGTTGAGGATGGCGGTGTCCGGATGGATGCGGCCGCGCGCCACCAGGGTCTCCAGCGCGTAGCCCGAGGTGAACATCAGCTTCAGGCCGGGCCTGATCTGCTGCGCCCGTTCGGCCAGCTCCCAGCCGTTCATGCCGCCGGGCATGACGATGTCGGTGAACAGCACGTCGATCTCGGCGTCCTGCGTCAGCTGGGTCAGCGCTTCGCGCGCATCCTCCGCCGCGATCACGCGATAACCCAGTTCCTCGAGCGCGCTCACCACATAGGCGCGCACGAACGGATCGTCCTCGGTCACCAGGACGCTTTCCGTCCCGCGCGGCGGCTCGCCCTCGGCGCCCGCCCGGCCCACCGTGAGATCCGCCGGCATCGTGCTGTGGGCGGGCAGATAGAGGCGAACGGTCGTGCCGAGGCCGACCTCGCTGTAGATGGAGACATGGCCGTTCGACTGCTTCATGAAGCCGTAGACCATGCTGAGGCCGAGCCCGCTGCCCTTGCCGACCTCCTTCGTCGTGAAGAACGGCTCGAAGGCGCGGGACAGCACCTCCGGCGGCATGCCTTCGCCGGTGTCGGTGACGGCGATCAAAATGTAGTTGCCCGGCATCACCTCGGGGTTGCGGTCGCGATAGTGTTCGTCGACCGCCACGTTGGCAGTCGAAATGGTGAGACCGCCGCCGTTTGGCATGGCGTCGCGCGCATTGATGGCCAGGTTCAGAATCGCCGATTCCAGCTGGCCCGGATCGGCGAACGCCGGCCACAGGTCGGGTGCCATGGCGATTCGAATTTCGATGTCCTCGCGCAAGGTGCGCCAGAGCATGCGCTGCATCGAGTCGATCAGGCGGTTGCAGTTGATCTGCGATGGCTGCAGCATCTGCCGGCGGCTGAACGCCAGCAGGCGGCGCGTCAGCTCGGCGCCGCGCTCGCCGGCCGTCGCGATCATGTCGGCGGCCTGCTTCAGGTCGGGGCGGGCCTTGAGGGCGATGCTCAGGGTCTCGGCGTTGCCGACCACGACCGTCAGCAGATTGTTGAAATCGTGCGCGAGGCCGCCGGAGAGCTGGCCGACCGCCTCCATCTTCTGGGCCTGCGCCAGCTGCTCCTCGGTGCGCTTGCGGCTGGTGAGGTCGTGAATCATGCCGACGAAGATGGAGCCGTCCTCCTGCTTCGCCTCGCCGACCGAGAGGTCCATGGGAAACGTCGTGCCGTCCTTGCGCTGGCCCGTCACCTCGCGGCCGATGCCGATGATCTTGCGTTCCCCCGTATGCAGGTAGTTGGCGAGGTAGCGGTCATGCTCGCCGCGATAGGGTGCCGGCATCAGCATCTTGACGTTGCGCCCGACCACCTCGTCGGCGCGATAACCGAACAGGCGCTCGCAGGCCGGATTGAACATCGTGACGATGCCCTGCATGTCGATCAGGATCACGCCGTCGACCGCCGTGTCCACCACCGCCTTCAGCCGGTTCGCGCTTTCCTGCAGGGCCCGCTCGACGCGCTTGCGCTCAGTGAGGTCATGGATGATGCCGACGAAGGCGACGTTGTCCTCGTGCCGTGCCTCGCCGACCTGCAGGTCCATCGGAAAAGTCGAGCCGTCCTTGCGCCGAGCCACGACCTCGCGGCCGATGCCAATGACCTTGGCCATGCCGGTCTTCAGGTAGTTGGCGACGTAGCCGTCATGCCCCTCGCGATAGGGCGAGGGCATCAGCATCTTAACGTTTTGACCGATCACCTCGTCGGCCCGATAGCCGAACAAGCGTTCACAGGCGGGATTGAACATAAGAACGATGCCGGCGGGGTCGATCAGGATGACCCCGTGGACGGCAGTGTTCACAACCGCGTGCAGCCGCGCTTCTTCGCTGCTGTACGGCATGACCTGAAGGTCCCCACACCCAATTCTTGACCGTGCGGTCAGAATCTAAGAATACGCCGAATCCTCATGAATATGTACAGCAAACCCATTCACGGACTTAGGAAAAAACCCGACTATACTTGTATGACGATAATAGTGCATACTCATCGGCTACACCCTGGACTATACCACGTTCAGCTCTGCGATCGGTAGATTCTTCAGCACCCGCTCGAAGCCGAAGCGCCGCAGATCTAGGCTGCGGTAGGCGCCATAGGCGATCAGTTCGGCGATAGCGCGGCCGACGGCGGGCGACTGCTGTAGCCCGTGGCCGCTAAACCCGTTGGCGAAGTAAAAGTTCCCCACCTCCGGATGTGGCCCCAATATCGCGTTCTGGTCGAGCGTGTTGTAGTCGTAGTGCCCGACCCAGGCGCGCACCAGCTTGATCGCCTCGAAGGCGGGGATGCGGTGCGCCAGGGTCGGCCACACCACGTCTTCGTACAGCCCGTAGTCGATCTCGAAGTCCGTGCAATCCGGATCTTCGGCTTCCGGCGGGGAGATGCCGCCGATGAAGTTGGCCCCTTCCGGCCGGCACCATACGCCCGTCGGATCGATGGTGAGCGGCGCCCGCTCCAGCTTGTCGCGGCAGTCGAAGACATAGACGATGCGCTTGCGCGGCCGCACCGGGAGGTGGATGCCGATCATGTCGGCGATCGCATGGGCGTGATAGCCGGCGGCATTCACGACCGCGCCGCAGCCGAGCCGGCCGCCGTTGCGCAAGGTCACGCTCGCGATCCGATTGCCGGCGCGCTCGAGACCGGTGACCTCATCAGCCAGGTAGGTCACGCCGAGCGAGCGTGCCTTGCGGCGGAAGGCCTGCAGCAGGCCGTAGGGATCGGTCCAGCCCTCGTTCGCCAGGCCGAAACAGCCGCCGGCGAGATCATCGGTGTTGAGCCAGGGAAACCGCGCCTTCAGTTCCGACGGCATCAGCAGCGCCACCTTGGCGCCCAGCGACGTCTGCGTGGTGTGGTTGGCGCGCAGCGTCTCGAAACCCGTGTCCGTCGCCAGGAACAGGTAGCCCCATTCGACGAACGGCAGCTCGACGACCTCGCCATCCACTGTCAGGTGTTCGCCGGCGGTCTTGATGAACGCCGCGCCGAACATCGACATCCGGATGTTCTCGGGCGTCGAGAACTGCTGGCGCACACCGCCAGCCGAGCGCGGCGTCGCCGCCGTCTCGTAGGTGGAGTCCTTCTCGACGACGACGATGGAGCCCTTGAAGTCCGTCCGTCCGGCCAGGAAGTAGGCGATGGCGCTGCCGATCACGCCGCCGCCGATGATCGCGACATCGCAGGATTGCATGGGGCCAGACTACCCCGCGAAGCCTGGTTCGGCCACGCCGCGGACGCCGGGTTCGCAGGCGAACAGGCTGCCCGAAAGCGGCGCCTCCTTCAGCTGCGCATCGCTGAGGCCGTTGCTGGCGCTGGTGATGTAGAGCGTCCCAAAGTCTTCGCCGCCGAACGCCGGCGCCGTCGGCCGCGGTACAGGCACCCGGATGACGCGGTCGATGCGGCCGTCGGGCGCATAGCGCGTCACGCGCCAGCCGTCCCACTGGGCGTTCCACAGGAAGCCCTCCGCATCGACAGTCATGCCGTCGGGATAGCCGGCGTCGTCGGGCACGGTGGCGAAGGCGCGCCGCGGCCCCACGTCGCCGCTCGCGGGATCGACGTCGTAGCGGAACATGCGCCGCGTATAGCTGTCGCAGAAATAGGCGATCTTGCCGTCGGGGCTGAAGGCCGGGCCGTTCGCGCAGATGATGCCGCTATCGACCTTGCGCACGCCCAGCCCGGCGTCGATGACGTAGAGGTTCCCGGTCGGGTCCTTCTCGCCGCGGTCGGCGCTGCCGGTCCACAGCCGGCCCTGGCGGTCGCACTTGCAGTCATTGAACCAGTTGCCCGGCAAGTCTGCCTCGGGATGCAGCAGCACTTGGCGGCGCCCGCTGACAGCATCCACGGCCGAGATGCCATCCTCCTTGACTACGATCCAGCCGCCGCGCTGACGGAACGCCAGGCCGCCCACATAGGTGCCGATATCCGCCCGCAGCTGCTCGTTGCGGCCGCTGGCCGGGTCGAACCGGTATACCCCCGGCCGCAGCAGGTCGATCCAGTACAGGCGCCGCTCGCCCGCATGCCACAGCGGCCCTTCGCCCAGATTGCTGCGGATCTCCAGAACGCAGGTCGCCGATGCCGTCGCCATGCCGCCGCCCCATTAACCATGCCCGGGCGATCTAAGCCGATAAATCGCCCCGCAACAATCACCTGGAATGTGGTTGCCTTCCGGACTTATGCTGCTGAGGCATCCCAGGAAGGGAGAGCAGGCGATGAGTCGTGCCTTTGTCAAAGAAGCGGATGGCGAGCAGCCCGGTGAAGAGCTGCCGGAACGGCCGCAGAGTCCGCATCCGAACTACGTGACCGCGTCCGGGCTCAAGGCGCTGCAGGAGCATTTGGCCAAGCTGCAGGAGGAGCGCCACCACCTGACCGAGGCTGGCGAGCCGGAGATGCTGGACAAGGAGCACCTGAAGCTGGTCGAGCGCGACATCCGCTACTTTCAGGAGCGGATCGAGCGGCACGTCCTCATCGATCCCGAGAGCCAGCCGGCCGACCGGGTCGGCTTCGGCGCCATCGTCGAAACGGTCGACGACAACGACGAGAAGCGCAAATTCCGCATCGTCGGCGAGGATGAGGCCGATCCCAAGCACAGCCGGATCAGCTGGGTCTCGCCGCTCGCCAAGACGCTCAACGGCGCTGCCGTCGGCGATACGGTGGTCTGGAAGCGTCCGACCGGCGACCTCTCGCTCGAAATCCTCTCGATCAAGTATTCGAAGCACTAGTGGTCTGATCCTGACGCTTGATTCCCAAGCGTCAGGTGAATCAGCCCACCAGATCAATATGCTGGTGGTTCGATTCACGCGACGAATGGGAACCATTCGTCGCCATCGAACCACTAGCCTCCGGCGGCGATGTCGAGCACCACGCGGCCGACGATCTTGCCGCGGCGCATGCGTTCGAGCACCTTGTTGATGGCGCGCAGCGGCTGACGCTCGACCTTGACCTTGACCTGGCCCTCGACCGCGAAGCGGATCGCCTCCGCCAGGTCGAGCCGCGAGCCGACGTTGGAGCCGCGCAGCGAGAGCTCGCCGTTGATCACCTTGCCGATGGAGATCGCCAGCCGGTCGCCGTCGCGCCCGGGCACGCCGATGAAGCTGCAGGTGCCGCTCGGGCGGAGCGACCGGACTGCCTGATCGAAGGCGATGCCAGCCGGCGTGGTGACGACGGCGGCATGCGGCCCGCCGGCCAGCTCCTTTTTCAGGGCGCGAACCGGGTCGGCCTTCTTCGCGTTCACGACCATGTCGGCGCCGAGAGTGGTGGCGAGGCGCAGCTTGTCGTCGGCGACGTCGACGGCCGCGACCTGCAGGCCCATGGCCTTGGCGTATTGCACGGCCAGATGGCCGAGCCCGCCGATGCCGAATACCGCCACGCACTGACCCGGACGCGCCATGGTCCGCTTGAGGCCGCGATAGACGGTGACGCCGGCGCACAGCACGGGCGCCAGGCCGATCAGGTCGGCCTTGGCAGGAAGGCGGCCGACATAGGCGGCGGGCGCCGTGACATATTCGGCATAGCCGCCCGGTTTCGAATAGCCGGTCGACTCGCCGGCGGCGCAGATCGTCTCGTTGCCGGCGAGGCAGTACTCGCAGGCGCCGCAGGCGCTCCACATCCACGGCACGCCCACGACGTCGCCGTCCTTGAGGCCCTGCACATGGGCGCCGCGCCCGGCGACGTGACCGGTGACTTCATGTCCGGGAATGAGGGGCAGGCCGGGCAAGGGATCCCAATCGCCGTCGACGGCGTGGACGTCGCTGTGGCAGACACCACAGGCGGCGACCTTGATCAACACTTCACCGGGTCCCGGCTCGGGCATCGCGACCGCCTCGATCTTGAGCGGCGTCTTCAGCTTGCGCAGCACGGCGGCGCGCATGGTCTTGGGCATATCTGGTCCCCCTGCACTCGAAACCGCAGCTGGCGATGGATC
>Ga0326726_10007124_pt1 | contig 9998 bp, 9 predicted proteins | sample MHFenrmetagenome_2_FD_207603 | JGI IMG/M metagenome (GOLD analysis project Ga0326726, IMG submission 207603) | Lab enriched peat soil microbial communities from Michigan Hollow, Ithaca, NY, United States - MHF15MN | ecosystem: Environmental > Terrestrial > Soil > Wetlands > Peat | place: USA: New... | reverse complement strand
ATGCCTGCGATGCGTTCATGAAGATCCCGCTCGATCTGGAAAAGAGCGGTGCTGACCTTGCGTCGTTCTCCGGACACAAGGTGTACGGCCCCAAAGGTGCCGGGGCACTGTATATCCGTGAGGGTATTGAACTCAGACCCGTCATTCACGGCCAGCTCAGTACCCAGAAACTCTGGGCAGGCATCGAGAACATCCCCGCTATCACGGGCTTTGCCACTGCCGCTTCTCTCATGCAGGAGCACTTTGATGAGTATACCGGCCACATGACCCGGTTGCGGGACCGGCTCATTTCGGGTATCATGGATACCATCGATGCTACCCTGCTCAATGGCCCGGCCGGGCCGAAACGTTCACCGGACAATGCAAATATCAGCTTCCTGAACTGCGAGGGTGAGGCACTAACCCTGGATATGAGCCTGAAAGGTGTGTACGTCTCGAGCGGAAGTGCATGTACAAGCCGGATACTTGAACCGAGTCATGTCCTCCTTGCAATCCACCGGAAGTACGAGGAGGCCCACGGAAGTGTCCTGATGAAGACTACGCCGTTCCACACGCAGGATGATATCGAGTACGTTATCCCGTGCTTTGCGGAAACAGCACGACGGATCAGGTCGATGAGTCCATTTAAAACAGGAGGATAACCACATGTCGAGTAGAATTCCCCTTGCGTATAATCCAAAGGTGCTGGAGCTCTTCAGGAACCCGATAAACCTGGGCAGAATGGAGAACCCGGATGCTGAGTCCGTTGCCGGAAGCCTGGCCTGCGGTGATATGATTGCCATCTTCTTACGAATTGATAAGCCGACCCAGACGATTACCGAAGCAATGTTCGAAAGTTACGGGTGTGCAGCAAATATCGCGGCATCGAGCATCATGACGGTCATGGCCAAGGGCAAAACCCTTGAACAGGCCTGGCAGATCAGCTGGAAGAACATCTCGGATGAACTCGGGACGCTCCCCATGGTAAAATCCCACTGCGGTATCCTTGCTGTCGGTGCCCTGCGCCGGGCGATCCGGAATTATTTCAAAGACCAGCCCCGGCCCGCCTGGATCCCGGAAAGTCCCACACCGGACGAGCGGCATGCGGTCGAAGAAGAGCGGCTCCTCGAGGTGCTTGCAAAACGGGCAAAACGGATGGAGGGGGAGTTTGCAGAGGAAGCAAACAAGGGGAAGACCGGTTAGGTAAGCCAGTAATTGGTGAGGAATCCGAGCAAAGCCGGTGTCTGCGCTGGCGGTGCAGCCGTAGGGCAGGGGGTGTGTCCCGTCTGGCTGGATCCGGCATGGATTGTGCGCCGAAATGACCGCTGATAGCACCTTTTGGAAGGTGATCGGCTGGTGAATGGGCCTGGAGGGGGAATATGAATAACTCCCGATCGGAAACCTATGAAGATTTTACCGATCTCATTTACATTTTCTTAGCCAGATCTTCCATCAACTCTGCCTGGATCCTCTGAATCTCCAGGAGACGTTCTCCCTGGTTAATGAGAAGATGATCAATTTTCCTGTGCAGCTGATGAATTTCCATCTCGGCATTGAGGTTTACCTGGTAATCATGTTCGGCATTTAAACGGTCTCTTTCTTCCTGTCGGTTCTGGCTCATGATGATGACAGGAGCCTGAATTGCAGCAAGGGCCGAGAGGAAGAGGTTGAGCAGGATATACGGATAGGGATCGAAGGGTTTTTGCATAAGGACGATCGTGTTCATCGTGATCCATACAAGAAGGAAGACGCTAAACAGGGTGATGAATGTCCAGCTTCCGGCGAAACTGGCGAGCTTATCGGAAACCCGGTCTCCAAAGCTCAGCTGCCGGTCAAATTCGATATTGATATTTTTCGCCGTAAGTTCATGGTCTTCCATGCTCCGTATGATATTCTCTTCCAGCGAGGAGAGCTCTTCTCGCTCTTTTGCCAGAATTTCCCTGATATATTGTGTCCTGAAGTGGTTCAGATCAGCTCTGCAGATGTACCCCTGCCGAGACCACGAAGGATATTCTTTCCGGATGACGTCAGCGATCGATTCGGGAATCAATTCCGCAGGTTCGACTTCGCTTCGTTTCTTGTTTTCACCGCAAACCGCACAGTGAAATGTTTCCTCATCAGCCACACCAGTTCCTCCAACAAAACTATGGATCTGTGATACTATATAGGAAAGGAGCATTCAGGAACACCCGGAACCGACCCTCATTTCGCGAAAAAACCAGCACACTTATTTTCGGATATCAGAGAGCGTGTTCCGTTCGGCTGGACCGGGCAGGGTCGTTCGCCGAAACGACGCTAATAGCACCTTTGGGAGGTGGGAACCCTTTTTCGGTGTTACAACACTCTTCCCCGGGATAAACAGTACCCAAAAAAATTCCCAATACAAGGAGTGAAAATTTTGGCACAACTTTTGAAAAAAGCCGTGTATAGTGATTAAATACCATAAGGATGAGATACCCTATTCCCTGAAAATCTTCAAACGTCTCTGACAACTTGTTACCCCCTTGCAAAATATCATGCGTGAAGATCGTATGAATAAACCGGTAAAAGACAGAATAAACTATCCCTCATATATTGCACTCAGTGAATCCGGTGAACTCGAAGAAAGAATTCACCGTGCATATGCACTGTTAGCGTCCTGCACGGTCTGCCCCCGGAGATGTGGGATTAACCGCCTCGAAGATGAACGGGGGTTTTGCCGGACAGGTCTCCTTCCGGTGATAGCAAGTTTCGGACCTCATTTTGGCGAGGAACCTCCTCTTGTCGGGACGAAGGGATCCGGCACTATCTTTGTAACCCATTGTAACCTGTCCTGTGAATTCTGCCAGAATTATGCTATCAGCCAGTGCGGGAACGGTGACATTGTGTCCTGCGAAACACTCGCCGGGATGATGATTGTCCTTCAACAAAGGAATTGTCATAATATCAACCTGGTGACCCCGTCGCATATTGTTCCCCAGATTGTCAGGAGTGTCGGGATTGCCGCTGATCAGGGACTCCATATTCCCCTCGTGTATAATTGCGGAGGGTACGAGTCAGCAGAAACACTTCGCCTCCTTGAGGGAATTATTGACATCTATATGCCTGACGCAAAATACGGTAACGATGTCATAGCGATGGCCCTCTCTCATGCCCCTGACTATGTATCAACAATGCACGCTGCACTGAAAGAAATGCACCGTCAGGTTGGTGATCTGATAGTAACCGATGGTCTGGCAGTGCGTGGCATGATTATACGGCATCTGGTGCTGCCGGAAAATCTCGCGGGCAGTGACCAGGTGCTTCCCTGGATTGCAGAAAATATATCCCGCGATGCGTACGTGAATATCATGGATCAGTATCACCCTTCATGGCATGCCAGCAGTATGAAGGTATCATCACCCTACCGGTCTCTCGGCCGCAGGATAACACCCGAAGAATACCTCTCTGCAATAACCTGTGCTTCGAATAGTGGTCTGCACCGTGGTTTTTAATAAGACGATTTCTTCCTTTCCTGATAGTACTCGTGCATAGGAGCTCCCGGCGTCCGGGATCGTTTCGAGCCCGCCCTTCGATTACGCTGATCTGCTGGCGGAAGAAGAGGTACGCGGAGACGATGCCGAGGAGGAGTGCGATGGCGGGGACGAGGGGTCGGTGAGACTTCCTGGATATTGAGACCTTTTTTGCCGTCTCTGTAGAAGAAGCGGGGAAACTCATTTAGATAACAGATTTTAATATATTTTTCTGAATCGACAGTTCTCTCTTTACAATACGTCAGCACCAAAGAATCTTTCTTTCAAATATAATTTTATTCGTTACAAAAAGGAATCCTTCTGTGGATATCAGAAGAACTGCAGCTGGGTGATCTGTATCAGATTGCCACAGGTATCGTCCAATACTGCGATGGTCGCACCCGTACCCGGTAGCTTTATTGGCTCCATGGTAAACTTCACGCCAAGCTTTTTCAATCGTTCATACTCTTTCTGGATATCATCCACAAAGAATGATGCTGCACGAATACCCTGCCTGAAAAGAGCTTCCTGATATGCCTTTGCAGCGGGATTTTCGTTTGGCTCAAGAACCAGCTGAGTACCATCCTGGTCTTCCGGCGAAACAACCGTCAACCACCGGTATTTCCCGGCGGTTATATCTGCCTTTTTTACAAAACCCAGGATCTCAGTGTAAAACGTCAGTGCCTCAGCCTGGTTATTAACAAGAACACTGGTGAGCTTGATTCTCATATAACGCTGATAGTGAGTGAACCTGTAAAAAAGTTGCGATGCATCAATGTGAAACACTACCTTCTCAGTGCCCCCGGTTGCATAGAAGCAGACGGCCTCGGTACCAATCCGGTTCCGGGTCCGTCAAATCACAAGAGAGGCCGGAAATGCACCACCCGGGGGCCGGGTGGATGTTATACTTCGGTTAGGGACGGTGTAATCCTGGGCCTTAGGACCTGTGCTCCCTCACATTATGAAATCCACTAAAAAACAGGCAGCTCTAAAATTTTATTAAACAATTACCGGCGCCGGATCACAAAGATCCCGATGCCGATAGCGGCTCCCCCGATAACGACAGCAGGATCGACCGGCGATTCCGGCGATGATGTTGGCCAGGGAGTAGGGATTTTTATCGTGGACGTCCTGATTGTCGTGGCAGTTGTCACCGGTATAACGGCAGTAGTCTCGTCGGTTATATAGCTTGAAACACGAGTGAGCCTGGCATAGAAAACTACCCTTTCACCTTCAATCACAACGACGTTATCGGTGTAATCCTCGTACAATCTCTTCCGGACACGCACATCCAGTGTTCCTGTTTTCTCGGAGTAATACGTGAACGGACTGGTTCCCAGCTCGATGTTGTCCAGCCAGATCGTGGCGCCGGGCGGGTCGGTCTCGAAATAGATACTGCCGCCAGCCATGCCGGGAGTTATCGTGGTTGTCGGGGAGGCGGCAGACGTAATGCCCACCGGGACCAGGAGGAGCATGATTGCCAGACAGATAATGTATGGGAATCGTTTCATGCCAGTGCTTCCTGATCGATGAGCTGAATGAAAGAACATGCTGCCGGATCTGATATTTTTTATAACCAGGGACTCATGGCTGCTTCCCCGGTTTTCCTCTGCTGTAACGCAATAATCCTTTCCAAAAAAATGATGTTTGCCGGGGTAATTAAATTCATATGATAGTATTAATCCTGATCTTACACCAGGGAATTCTGTCAATGGGAGATCACGTATCCCTAGTACCACCAGATTCCCTGATCATAAGGAAAGGTTCGCCCGGACCGCCCAACACAGAAAAATAATTACCACAGAAGGAGGAAAAATCATACAAAAACATACCCGGAGAAGGAGTAAAACCTCATGGACCTTTCTGATATCCAGAAGAATTATCCGACAATAAGCGCAGCTGCCAACGATGTGCTTGGCCTGCTCGGCCCCGGATTCACAAATAAAACCGGAGGTCACGTGGAGAGGGATATTTCTGTTGCAGCGAGCCTTGCGGGTCTGTCAATTCTCAGAAATAAGGGGTTCGATCTCCGTGAGTTCACGCCGGGAACGATGGTATTGTCTGAGCTGGACACCGAGATGAATGAAATCTGGAATTTTATGATGGATGCGGTACAGAACATGGGCCTGGATCCGTCAGGAGGCTGGGACGGGGAAATACCTGAAGCAAACAAACCCCTCTCCAGTGTCCTTGAAATGACGCATACAACAGAAAAAGATTTTCGAGCCCTGTGCGGCAGACACCACCTCAAAAAAGATTTTTTTCCGTATGTTGCAGTCCTGGCAGCCCTGAAACTCGTATATGCGGCACATACCATGAAAATCCTGGACCAGAACATCGGGAAAGCTCTGACAGGGTACCACGTTGTGTCCGGGGCAAAGACGGTCCCATTTCCGTTAGAGGATGAATAGAGATGATTGGAATTCGAGAACGACCAGCAATTGTGTTTTTTTAAAGAAAGACACAAAGTTTATTTGAAATTATTGGATGTTACTTGCTAAAAGAAATATTCCATCAGAAAAATGATATTTTAGCTTTTAAAAAAAAAGTATGTTTCAGTTGAACGTAATAAGTAGAGGGATGGAAAGTGCATACAAATCTTCAAAGTAGAGGCATCCGATAAGTCCTCAGTATTCAGTCGGATGAGATTTAAAAAAATTTTATGGGACTTGAATGTTATCTATTGACGTTAGTACAGTTCCTGTTGGATCAGCAACAAAAAGCCGGTAAACGTTAGCATCTGAAGTATCCATTACGCCGAAAACTATCTGACCTGTTTTCGACGATTTTAGAGGGATAGTTCCTGAAGATAGAGGATTGTTCAAACCACCGGCTACTTGAGAGGTAATTGCATTACGTCGATTCTTATTCGTTTTATCACCGATCGCGAATGACGAATCTGTATATTTGAAATCATTGTTTTTATCGTTATTCTGGATGGTAACATCCAGTACCAGAAAGATATTACCGGGTTTGTTATTGTAATTTCCAATTTGAATTTTTTTCACTGCCGAATTGAGGGTGACTGTTATACCACTACTGGCCTGGGTCGCAGTTGTCGATATTGCTGTGGTAGAAGCAATTGTTGGAGGCAAAGAAGTAACGATGGTTCCTGGGGCAGTTGTTTGACTTAATGTCAGTGTTGTGATAGTTGGAGAGATAGTTTGAGTAGGGGCCTGCGTACTTTGGCTCGATGTACATCCAGTGCTAAAAATACATGCTGTTACGATGACGATCAATACAGAATAAATAATTACCTTATTTTTTATCACCATTGATATCAAGATGGAATTTGATTTAGAATAAAATATAAGTCTTTTCTTTTATAATTCTGGGGTTTCATTGTGTCCATTCCTTCAGAATCCCTGATACTGAAATCCCCGCTTGATACCGTTATTGTGTCGGGGCCAATATTTTTCACACTAGTACTGACAAAGACGAACGTATATCCGGTCTTTGCATATTCAACATACGTAACCGCAGGACCCCCGTATTTAAACGCATTCCCTTTCAGCGCTGAAAATACCGTTACCTGTCTTTCAAAGTTCTGGGCAGAACCAGGTAGAGGTATTAGGTTATGACCCCACAGAATTACAAAAACATGTCTGGTTATAATCCTTAACAAACAAACATTTATGTAAGAGTATAACCTTTCACATTACTGTGACTACGCTCTTCGAAATGCTTACAAGCCAGAACCCATGGTGGAGCGGACAGCCGTTTGATACCGGCAGGGAGCGGCAAAAGTACCTCGAAAAGATTCGGCGGTATCTCAAAACGGACGAGATCATCGTGCTCAGTGGTGTGCGGCGCTCGGGAAAGACCACGCTGCTCTACCAGACTATCCGGCACCTCATCACTGCACACAGGGTGCCACCCAGGAACATCCTCTTTGTCAACTGCGACGATCCAGAGATTGCCGGCCGGAAGAATATACTGATGGAAGCCGTCGACACCTATCGCAGGGAAATTGCGGTCAAAGGGATGATCTATCTTGTCTTTGATGAGGTCCAGGCAGTAGAAAACTGGGAGAGGGAGATCAAATCACTCTACGACCGTAAACACTACAAAATAATCCTTTCCGGCTCCTCCTCGTACCTCCTGGACTCGCAGGTCTCCACCCTGCTCTCGGGCAGGTACCTTTCCGTACCGGTCTTCCCGCTGGATTTTGCCGAATACCTCAGTTTCCATGCGATAGTACTGCCCATAGACGGTGTCTCGCGTGCAGCAAAAAAATACGAGATTACCTCCCATCTCAGGCAATACCTCCATGAGGGCGGTTTTCCGATTATTGTACTCCAGCAGGATGAACGTACGAAACAGGATTATCTCAAGGCATACTACGACAGCATCGTATACCGGGATATCATCCGGACGAATGTGGTACGGAACCAGAAAGCTCTGGCCGGTCTCCTTTACTACCTCTTCACAAATATCGCCGCCCCCTACTCGTACCGCCGCTTAAAAGAGATGCTCGGGACCGACATCGACACGGTCAGGGACTATATCCATTTCGCCGGCATCGCAAAAATTCTCTTTGAGGTCCAGGCCTTCTCCTACTCGCTGCCGGCACAGGTACGACAGAACAAGAAGTGCTACTGCATCGACACCGGGCTCCGCAACGCGGTCTCGTTCCGGTTCTCTGAGGATGAGGGAAAACTGGCCGAGAACCTCGTCTTTGTGGAACTGATGCGGTCCGGCCTGACGCCGTATTACTGGAAGGGGACCCGGGAAGTGGATTTTGTCATCAGGTTACCAGACAACACCCTGAGCGCAATCAATGTCTGTTACAGTGATGCGATTCCTGATCGCGAATATGAAGGCCTGAAAGAATTTGCAAAAGAATTTGATGGGAAGGTGAACAGCCTCCTGATTCTGACCAAGGATTATGAGGCACAAGACGGGAAGATTACCTGCATCCCGCTCTGGAAATGGCTTCTTGAGGAAAAAGAGAACCGGTGATTTTCTCTGTATATACCGTAATTATCCGTGATACCACAGTGCCCTGAAATACCTCTTCTCCCACCCCTTAATCCGGGCCTCGTACGAACCCGGATTACCCATCCGGATGATCCATTTCAAGGCCTAGTGCCACATTTGTGGAATTCCGGCACACGTTTTTAAACCGGGCTCAATTCTCCGTTTTAACGCCAGAAAACGCATTTTAAAGGCAGGAAAATGTATCCTAATGGACGCTTTTGGGAGGCAAAACTCAGATGGCCTGGGGGGGTAGCATGGTCAAAGTGAAAGAAACACCTGTTTTGGGATTGGGATTTTTCATAAAAAACCTGGGAAGACGTGCAATCTTCCCAAACACATTCTCCGTCGGAGACTGTTCATCATGGGCGGTTTCCGATACCTAAAATAGCACTAATTCGTGAAAAAGCGACACTATTATTTCGGGAATACTTCATTCTGGTGCTCATTTGGCTTATCCGGGGCTGAATCGACGCAGAAAATCACCGCTAATAGCACCTATTGGGAGGCGAAACTCATGGGGGCTGGATAGGTAGCACGGTCAACGGGAAAAGAACACCGGTTTTGAGGCAAATATCGGGAAATTCTCCGACGGATACAGACGTGGATCTCGCTCTTTCTTCCGGACCCCAAATTCAGCAGAATATCCAGAAGTTTTCAATCAAACAGGGGTTTGGTGGATCTCAACAGGGGTCAATATGGACTTTATTTTGGCTTTTCACAGGAACGGAGGCCATAACATGCTCGGATTTAGGGGTTTGCAGGGTATAAAAAATGTGTTTTCACAGGGATCGTTTGTGGGAAAAAAATCTTGAATAAGGATAGTCAGGAAGGTATCGGTGAAGAAAAGCGTTATCAACAATATTTTTCGAATAATATCCTCGAATAAATTCGCTTGATTTAATAACAAGACTTCACTAAATCAGTGTTGGTAATCGCATGTATTATATTCAGAATGAAAAACGGTACTTAAGAACCAAGATTGTAGCGACAATTGGCAGAGAAATTCCGGGAAGATTTGACTCTTCCAATGAATTTCATGACGAGACAGTTGATTATGATACTCTTTTTCGATGGTTCCTTCAAGAATCACGCCAGCATTTGATGATTGACATACTCCGGTTGAATATGTCTTACTTCCCGGAAGCTAAGGATAATTTTGAAAAAATTTTCAAATGGCTTAATGAACAGAAAAATCGAGACCTCTCAAAAAATATATCCGTTCTTGGAGATTTACCCGGTCCAAAAATCAGATTGGGAAATGTTAAGGATGGAAAAATAAAGAATGATGAAAAAACTATGAAATTAAATTTTGGAAATTCCCTCACTAACTGTCCTTCGGTATTAATTAATGATGAACCTTTTTCAGACAAGATAAAAAGAATTGGAGAATGTCATTCTTTTCAAGAATTTATTAAATATAATCAGAAAAAAAAAGAAAAAGTCCGAATGTCCCTTGGGGATGGAAAGGTTTCGTTAACGATAACGGATATTGATAACGATAATATCGTTACCTGTGGAATAGAACATTTGATGGGTGATGTTTCAATT
>Ga0326726_10007123_pt1 | contig 10002 bp, 6 predicted proteins | sample MHFenrmetagenome_2_FD_207603 | JGI IMG/M metagenome (GOLD analysis project Ga0326726, IMG submission 207603) | Lab enriched peat soil microbial communities from Michigan Hollow, Ithaca, NY, United States - MHF15MN | ecosystem: Environmental > Terrestrial > Soil > Wetlands > Peat | place: USA... | reverse complement strand
CAACTCCCGCAACGAGAGTTGGCGATCCAACCGTCCGGGCCAGCCTGTCAATCAGCCTGCCCCGAAGGTAGAGCCAGCTAGACCAGAGCAGGGCAGGCCCGAGCAAGCCAAGCCGGAACAAGCCAGGCCGGAGCAGGGCAGGCCGGAGCAGAGCAATCCTACGCGGGAAAATACGCCCCGCGCCGAAGCAGAGCAGAACCAGGCGGCCGCAGGGGCAACCCGATCGAACCTGGACGCACCCCCTCGCCAAACCCGCTCCTCCGGAGCGGCCCAAGACCGAGCCGCAGATGCGGGACGAGGAATCAAAGTTCAAGCGCTGGGAGCAGCAACAGAAGCCGGACTCCCGCCCACCAGCACAAAGGTCCGAAAAGCCGCCCAAGCCGGAACCAAAGAAGGACGAGAAGAAAGACCACCACCAGTAAAATCTGGCAGGCGGCTTCTTCTCTGCTGAATCAGGAACAGGGCCGGCAGGAACCAGTAATTCGGTAACTTGCCTTATACACATTATCGTGAGAATATTACACATTGGCAGGGAGCGGAGATGAGAACCAATATTGATATCGACGACGCCTTGATGCGCCAGGCCATGCGGCATGGTGGCACCCGGACGAAGAAGGCGACGGTCGAGGCCGCTCTCCGCTTGTTCGTCCAGACCCGCCTCCAAGGTGGCATCCGGAAGCTTCGCGGCAAGGTGAAATGGGAAGGAAATCTCGATGAGTCTCGCTTGGGCCGGGTTACCGAATGAGCTAGATGGTCATCGTTGATACCACCGTTTGGATCGATTACTTCGCGGGCACAATCAACCCGGAAGCCGCATGGCTTGATCGCGAAGCAACCAGGCAGCGCCTGGGTCTCACCGATCTGACTCTCTGCGAAGTGCTGCAGGGAATTCGCAATTCGGACGAGTTCAAACGGGTGCGAGGAGAGCTCTTAACCTTTCACATATTCCCGACCGGTGGTGCTGGCCTTGCCATCGCAGCCGCAGAGAACTACCGTACCCTGCGCCAGCGGGGTTACACCGTCCGCAAGACAATTGACTGCTGGATCGCCACGTTCTGTCTGCTCACTGGAAATGAACTTCTGCACCGCGACCGCGACTTCGACCCGTTTGAGAAGGTGCTGGGGTTGCAGGTCGTGCACCCGTGAGATGCGAGACGGTCGTTTGCGCGTGTGAAGTGTAGCCCCAGGCTTTCGTGGAATTCCGCTCATCGCAGAGTGCGCGATGAGTGGGGCGGGTTGTGGAAGACAGCTGAGTTTCGGTATCGACGGGCATGGAGATATGGTAGTTCGTCTGAGCAACTGCTTTCAATTTCGCTTGTGGCAAGTTTCTTCGGAGCGCGATCCATGCTCTAATGTGTCCGTCATGAGGTCGCCTCGCACCGTGATTCTGCTGTACATGCTGGCCTTGACGGCCAAGGCTGTCTTGAGCCAGTCGCCGCCTACTCCGCCGTCATTCCTGGTGAAGATCAAGTACTTCAAAGTCGACCTGCCTGCAACAGCTAGCACAACGTGTGTCGTCGTATTGCCGGACCGTCGAGCGTTCGCGGAACAGTCCTCGTCCATTCCCCCAGTCTCGCAACCGAGGGTCTACGAGACATCCATCAGCAATGAGGAGATGCAGTCGCTTTCGACAATTCTCGACTCGGCGGACCTTCGAGCTTCCCGAATCATTGATAAGCGTTCAGCTGAGATTGCACACGGGGAAGCACTCTTGGTCATTATTCCCCGCCAGGAGGGAATCCAAGGATTGATCGCGGTTAGCCCCAAGCCTCCTGGTCCTGACGGCGGACCTCTACCTCCAGCCATCCTTCCACTCCGCGAGTGGTTTATGCGCTTCGTCAAGGATCTCAAGGACCAGAAAGTCGCTCCTTTAAAGGATTTCAGCTCCCTCACTCCATCTGTTTGCGAAGTGGCGGGCAAGCACGCGGATCAATTCCCGCTATTCAAGATCCGGTCTCGCTGACGGTTGGTCTTCAGTCGATGGCCACGTCCGGGAGATTCCTCTACTCCCACTCAATCGTCCCCGGCGGCTTCGACGTCACGTCATATACCACCCGATTCACCCCACGCACCTCATTCACGATGCGGTTCGAAATCGTCTTCAGCACCTCATATGGCAGCGGCACCCAGTCCGCCGTCATGCCGTCTTCGGAGTGCACGGCGCGGATCGCGCATGTATAAGCATAAGTGCGCTGATCGCCCATCACGCCGACCGACATCACCGGCAGCAGCACCGCAAACGACTGCCAGATTTTCTGATAGAGCCCGGCTTTCTTGATCTCGCCGACCACGATGTCGTCGCACTCGCGCAGCAGGTCGGCGCGCTCTTTGGTTACTTCCCCCAAAATCCTGACGGCCAGCCCCGGCCCCGGAAACGGCTGCCGCTGCAGGATGTCCTCCGGTATGCCCAGATCGCGCCCAATCCGCCGCACCTCGTCTTTGAATAGATCTTTCAGCGGCTCGATCAGCTTGAGCTTCATTTTCTCCGGCAGACCGCCGACGTTGTGGTGCGACTTGATCACCTCTGACGGCCCGCGCACCGAGCGCGACTCGATCACGTCGGGATACAGAGTCCCCTGCACCAGCCACTCGACTTTGCCTTCTTTCTTCGCGATGCGGTGCGCCTCCTGATCAAAGACCGCGATGAACTCCTTGCCGATAATCTTGCGCTTTTTCTCCGGATCGCTGACGCCCGCCAGCTTCTTCAAGAAACGGTCAGTGGCGTCGACGGCCACCAGATGCAGCCCCAGCTTGTCGCGCAGATTCTGCTGAACTTTTTCAAACTCGTTCTTGCGCAGCACTCCGTTATTGACGAACACACAGGTCAGCTGCGATTTGCCGGACGAATCCCGCAGGGCCCGATCCACCAGCACCGCTGCCACCGAAGAATCCACTCCCCCCGAAAGCGCGCAGATCGCGTGTCCCTTGCCGACCTGAGCTTTGACCGCGGACACGGTTGCATCGATGAAGTGCTGGCCGGTCCACGTCGGCGACGCGCCGCAGATCTTCAGAGCAAAGTTGCGCAAAATGTCTGCGCCCAGCGGCGTGTGATGCACCTCGGGATGAAACTGCACGGCCCACATCTTTTGTTCAGCATTCTCGACCGCCGCGACGGCATTGGCAGTCTTCGCCGTCAAACAAAATCCCGGCGGCAGCTCCTCCGCAGAGTCGCCATGCGACATCCAGACTGACAGAACTTTCGGCACACCTTCGAAAAGCCGCGACTCAGCCACCCGCTCGACCGTCGCGTGGCCGTATTCGCGCTTCTCCGCCGGACGCACTTTTCCGCCCAGCGCGTACACCATGAACTGCAATCCGTAGCAGATGCCAAGAACCGGCACGCCCAACTCCAGCACTTGCTTGTCGGCGTGCGGCGCGCCTTTGTCATACACCGACGAAGGCCCGCCCGACAGCACAATCCCCACCGGCGAGTAGCTGCGGATTTCTTTCAGGCTGGCGTTGAAAGGAAGAACGACGGAAAAGACCTTGTTTTCGCGGATGCGGCGCGCAATCAGTTGCGAATACTGCGCCCCGAAGTCGAGCACAACAATGGATTGGGTTTCCACGGATGAGTGTCTCAGATCGGCGGCTTGGTTGCAATCGCAACCAAACTTCTTAACCACGGGGGACACAGGGTAACCCGGAGGAACCTCGCCTTCCCCCGTGTACCTCCGTGTCCCCCGTGGTTAATGGTTTACCGGACCACGATATTAACGAGCTTCTTCGGCACGACGATGACCTTCACGACCTGCTTGCCCGAAATCGCCGCCTGAACCTTCGCGTCGGCCAGCGCCGCCTGCTTGACCTGATCATCGCTCGCGTCCGCGGGAACAACCACCAAGCCACGCAACTTTCCGTTGACCTGTACGGGGATTTCAATCTCATCCAGCGCCGCCAAAGCCGCGTCGAACTTGGGCCACGGAGCCTTCAGCAGATCCCCCTTCTCGCCGATCATCTCCCACAACTCATGAGCGATGTACGGCGCGATCGGAGCGATCAGCAAAACAATGTTTCTCTGGACGTCTGCGATTAAAGAAACGGGAATCGCGCCCTTCGACTCCTCAGCGCCATAAACTTCGTTCAACAATTCCATGACCGCCGCGATGCAGGTATTGAAGTGCCAGCGCCCCTGGAAGTCATCGGTGACGCGCTTGATGGTCTGGTGCAGCTTGCGCTGGATCGCCCGCGCTTCCGGCGACAATTCCGACGGCACCGGCTTCCGCCACTCCGGATGCTCCGGCTGCGCATTGCGCACAAAAAAGCGGTACACGCGCCCCAAAAACCGCTGGATCCCCTCGATCCCCGTGTCCTGCCAATCCAGATCGCGATCCGGAGGCGCCGCAAACAAGCTGTACAGCCGAGCCGCATCGGCGCCGTAACGCGCCACCATCTCGTCCGGCGAGACCACGTTGCCCAGGTTCTTCGACATCTTGGCGCCGTCTTTGATCACCATCCCCTGCGTGAACAGGCGCTTCACCGGTTCGTCGTTCTTCACCAGTCCCAGGTCGCGCATGAACTTCGTCCAGAAGCGCGAGTAAATCAGGTGCAGGATGGCGTGTTCCACTCCGCCAATGTACTGATCGATGCCCTCATCGCCGAACCAGTAGGCAATCGTCTTCGAATCAAACGGCGCCTTGTCGTTGCGCGCGTCGGCATAGCGGTAGAAGTACCACGACGAATCGACAAACGTATCCATCGTGTCGGTCTCGCGCCGCGCCGGCCCGCCACACTTCGGACAGGTCGTGTTCAGGAACGACGGCACATTCAGCAGCGGCGATCCGCCGGTAAGGGTGATGTTTACGTTGTCCGGCAAGATCACCGGCAAATCCTTTTCCGCCACCGGCACCACGCCGTCCTTCTGGCAGTACACCATCGGGATGGGCGTGCCCCAGTAGCGTTGCCGCGAGATGCCCCAGTCTTTCAGGCGGAACGTGACCGTGGGCTTGCCAAACCCCTTCTCTTCAGCAAACGCTGCCATCTTCTGGAGAGCGACTTCGCAGTCAAGCCCGTTGAACTCGCCTGAATTCACCAGGATCCCGTCCATAGTTGTAAACGGCAGCTCGGGCTCAGCCATGGTCTCTTCCGGATCGCTCGATGCGGGGAGGATGACCAGGCGAATACCGAGTTTGTATTTCTTCGCAAACTCGTAATCGCGCTCATCGTGCGCGGGCACGCTCATGATGGCGCCCGTGCCGTAGTCCATCAGGATGTAATTCGCCACCCACACCGGCACAGCTTCGCCGTTATACGGATTCTTCGCGTACCGCCCGGTAAAGACGCCATGTTTCTCGATCTCGCCGATGTCGCCGACTTCTTTCGCCTTCTTTTGCTCGGCGATCAACTGCTCGACCTTGGCGCTCAACCCGGCATCGCGCGCCGTCATGTCCTTGACGATCGGATGCTGCGGCGCCAACTGCACCGAAGTCGCCCCGAAAATCGTGTCCACACGTGTGGTGAACACCGTAATCGTCGATCCTGCCGGTCCCACGGTTCCACCAAGATCAAAATCCACCAGCGCGCCTTCGCTGCGCCCGATCCAGTTGCGCTGCATGGTCCGGACTCTCTCCGGCCACTCCGGCAGTTTGTCCAGATCACGGAGCAATTCTTCGGCATAGTTCGTGATCCGCAGAAACCACTGCTCCAGTTCGCGCTGCTCCACGCGCGTATCCTCATGCCGCCAGCAGTTTCCGTTGACGACCTGTTCGTTCGCCAGCACCGTGCAGCATTGCGGACACCAGTTCACCAGGCTTTTCTTTCGATACGCTAGGCCCCGCTCAAACATCTTCAGAAAGAACCACTGGTTCCAGCGGTAGTATTCGGGCAGGCAGGTGGTGACTTCACGGGACCAGTCGAAGGCAAATGCCAGACGGTTGAACTGCTTCTTCATGGCCGCGATGTTCGCCAGCGTCCAATCCTTGGGCGGAGTGTTGTTCTTAATCGCTGCATTCTCCGCTGGCAGCCCGAACGCATCCCATCCCATCGGATGGAGCACGTTGTAACCGTTCATCCACATGTAGCGCGCCAGCGCGTCTCCGATCGCGTAGTTGCGCACGTGTCCCATGTGCAGTGCGCCCGAAGGGTAGGGAAGCATCTCCAGCACGTAGTACTTGGGCTTAGTCGAGTTGACTTCGGCGGCGTAGAGCGACGGATCGCTCTGCCAGCGCGCCGCCCATTTCTGCTCGATGCGCTGCGCGTCGTAGCGCTCCTCGCGGGTGGTGGTGACGGATTTGTCTTCCTGAGGCATAGAAAGGACAGCCAGGTCCTGAGTAATCCTTGATTTTACAACGGGCAGCCTGAGTGTGTGGCGAAGATGACCCCTTCACGCGAACGCTGATCGTTCTTGCTTGCCTTTTTCCCGGGCGCCAACGATAAATAAGACAAGCTATGACGAAGTCTTGGTGCGCCCTTTCTCGTCTTACATTTATGCTGGCCGCGTTACTGGCCGGCCGCGCGCAAACTTTACCGACTCCCAGGCCCGCCAAGGACGATTACTCCCAGGAAGCCGCGGTCATTGAAGAGATGTCGACCAGGATTGCCTTCGACAACGACGGCAATTCTACCCGCGAGCAAACCAGCCGTGTACGCGTGCAAACCGACGCTGGCGTGAAACAGTGGGGTCTGCTGAGCTTTCCTTTTCAGTCCGCAACGCAGACTGTGGAAATCGATTACGTGCGAGTCCGCAAGGCCGACGGCAGCACTCTGCTTACGCCGCCCGACAACGTGCAGGATCTCGATTCGGAAATCACCCGCAATGCTCCCTTCTACAGCGACCTCAGGGAAAAACATGTCGCGGTCAAGGGCTTGGGCAATGGCGACATTCTCGAGTACCAGGCGCACTGGCATGCAACCAAGCCACTGATTCCGGGGCAGTTCTGGTTCCAATACAACTTTCATCACGATGGTATCGTGCTGGCTGAACGCCTGGAAATCAAGGTGCCAAAAGAGCGCGCGGTCAAGGTGAAGGGACCACAGGCCACGCAGACCGTCACCACGGACGCGGGCTCCCGCCTCTATGCCTGGACTTTCTCCAAGCTGCAGAATGCCAAGGAGCCTGAGGGCGACCAGAAGAAGGAAACGGAGGCAGCGCTCGGCCGTCTTCCACCGCCCGACGTGCAAATCAGCAGCTTCCAAAGCTGGGAGGAAGTGGGCCGCTGGTACTGGAATCTGCAAAAGGACCGGATCGAGCCCACTCCCGCCATCCGTGCCAAGGCCGCTGAACTCACTAAGGGCATGACGGATGATGCCGCCAAGTTGCGCGCCCTTTACAGCTTCGTCAGCACGCAATACCGCTATATCGGAATTGCGTTTGGCATCGGCCGATATCAGCCGCACGCGGCCGACGATGTCCTCACCAACAACTACGGCGACTGCAAGGACAAGCACACACTGTTGGCCTCTCTGCTCCAGGCTTCGGGAATTACACTCCATCCGGCACTCATCAGTTCCAGCTGGAAACTCGATCCCGAGGTTCCGTCGCCGGCGCAATTCGACCACGTCATTGGCTACCTCCCGCAGGGCAAGGACTCAGCCTGGCTCGACACCACCCCCGAGGTTGCGCCCCTCGGCTATCTGGTCACACCTCTGCGCGACAAACAGGCATTGGTGATGTCGGGAGAGAAGTCGATACAGTTCGTGACGACGCCCGCCGATCCCCCTTCCCCTAATACGCAAGCCTTTAAGATCGATGGCAAGCTCGGCGACGATGGCACCTTCGAAGCGAAGGTTGAGGACACGGTTCGAGGCGATGCCGAGGTAGCAGTGCGCACCGCATTCCGCCGGATACCGCAACCGCAGTGGAAGGATTTGGTGCAGCAGATCTCTTACCAACTTGGCTACGCGGGCACGGTGAGCGACGTCCGTGCGAGCACCCCGGAAGCGATCGGTGAGCCATTTCACTTTTCCTATTCCTACAACCGCAAGGACTACCCTACCTGGAAGAGCGACCAGCAATTTACCGTTCCTGGGCTACCGTTCTATATGCCGCCGCTCAAAGATGATGCAACGTATCCGGTGTGGCTCGGATCTCCACTGGAGTCGGTGTCAGATTCCAAGGTGGAACTTCCCAAAGGCTATAAGCCGCAGCTGCCTTCAAACGTCGATCTGAAGTACGACTTCGCGGAATACCATGCCTCCTATTCCCAGGATCAAGGTGTGCTCATCGCAAAACGCCGGCTGCTAACTAAGTTGCGCGAAGTTCCCGTTGCCGAGTTCGAAGACTATCGGAACTTCCTCAAGAACCTGCAAAACGATGTGAATCGATATGTGACGACGTCGTCCTCCAGGGCGGCCATTACGCCGAAGGCTCCGCAGTCCGGTGGAGCTTCTACATTCCTGACCCGCATTTGGGAACTGCCCGCGAGCGATTCTGCTGAAGCAAACCGACTAGAAGCCGATGCCCGGAACGCCGCCGCAAGTTCGACCGATCGTGCAGAGGTCGCCGCCAAGTTCAAACGGGCTTTGGAAGTGGATCCAAAATTTACGCGGGCTTGGCTTGAGTTGTCCACGATCTACGGACCGACCGAGGCCGGTCTCGACGCGGTGCGCAAGGCCATCGAATCCGATCCCAGACAGGTAGTAGCGCGCAAGACCTATGCTTACTTGCTTAAGTACTTGCGCCGCCCCGATGCAGCGCTGGATGCCTGGCATGAGGCACTGAAGATCGCTCCGGATGATCCCGAAGCGAACTCGGAGTTGGGTTTGCTGTTGATGCAGCAAGAGCATTACGCTGAGGCCCTGCCTTATCTGGAAACCGCCGCAAGAAACGATGACTCGTCAGCGGCGCAAAGGCGATTGGGTGCAGTCTACGTGCGAGCCGGGCAGATCGGAAAGGGCGTAGCTACCCTTGAAAAGCTAGTGCAGGCCGACTCGACCCCAGAAACCTTGAACGAAGTTGCGTACGAATTTGCCGACGCCAACATTAATCTCCCTAAAGCTTTGGAATATGCACGGCAGGCAGTCGAAAAGCAGGAGGAGGAATCGCAGAACGTGGATCTTTCCAACCTTCGCCCCGAAGATCTGATCTGCACGCGGCAGATCGAGATGTTCTGGGACACCCTGGGATGGGTTCATTTTCGGCTCGGCCACCTCGATCAGGCAGAAAGCTACCTCCGCGCAGCCTGGCTGCTGTCGCAGGGCGGAGTGGAAGCCGATCATCTCGGCCAAGTCTACGAGCAACAGAAGAAAGCGGAGAAGGCCATCCACATGTATCGCCTCGCGCTGGCCACGCCCGACCCGCATGTTCCCAGCGGCTCATGGGATGAGACCCGCCACCGTCTCGAACACTTGACGGGCGCGAAAGCACCGACCGCGATGGACAAGCTTCGCGGGGATTCGAACGGAACTGAATTGAGCCAATTGCGTAGCGTCAAGCTCAAACGCCTGGTTCCCGGGTCGGCGACGGCGGAATTCTTTCTGCTCTTCAGCCCGGGCCCGAAGATTGAAGCCGTGGAGTTCATCAGCGGCTCAGAAAAACTTAAATCCGCTGACGAGGAACTATCGCAGGCTAAATTCCAGGTTTCCTTTCCCGAGGGCAGTTCCGCCCGCCTTGTGCGGCGCGCGATTCTGGTGTGTTCTAGTGTCACGGGCTGCGAGGCGGTTCTCTTTACTCCGGATTCCGTCAATTCCGTGAAGTGATAGGTTGCTCTTCCGCCCCTGTTTGCCCCGTTCTACACATGAACGCTAAACTTAATATCTCGGAGCAATTACATGCTGATCGTCATGCAGGCGCAGGCCACCGAAGAGCAGGTGCGCGCCGTCTGCGATAAAGTCGAGTCTCTCGGATACCGCGCCCACCCCTTGCCGGGCACGCAGCGCACCGCCATCGGCATCACCGGCAACAAAGGAGAAGTGGAAGCCGGCACGCTGGAAGAAATGCCGGGCGTGCAGGAACTGATCCGCGTCTCCAAGCCCTACAAACTCGTCAGCCGCGACGTAAAGCCTGACAACACGGTCATCCGTTTCTCTGGATCTCCCGTCACCATCGGCGGCGCCGACCTGGCCATC
>Ga0326726_10007122_pt1 | contig 10002 bp, 9 predicted proteins | sample MHFenrmetagenome_2_FD_207603 | JGI IMG/M metagenome (GOLD analysis project Ga0326726, IMG submission 207603) | Lab enriched peat soil microbial communities from Michigan Hollow, Ithaca, NY, United States - MHF15MN | ecosystem: Environmental > Terrestrial > Soil > Wetlands > Peat | place: USA... | reverse complement strand
GCAATGTCGGCCTGGTTGGGGCAAGCATTACCGGTACGGATATTCATGGCAACGTCGGTGGTCTCATAGGGTATAATGACCAGGGCACGGTCATCAATTGCAATATTGCCGGTATGGTGAACGGCGGTCTTTATGTCGGTGGCCTGGCGGGCTTTAATGACACCGGCACGATTACCAATTCATACAATACAGCTACGGTGATCGGCAAAGGTTCTGTTGGAGGCCTGATTGGTGAGAATACAGGCTCTTTGATCAATGCCTACAATACCGGGTCTGTCACCGGCAGCAATGATGCCGGATCAGTCGGTGGCCTGGTGGGCTATAGCGGGGTGACTGGCAGCATCACCAACTCTTACAGCACTGGTCCGGTGGTCGGTACTGGATCAGGAAACTACGTTGGAGGTCTGGTTGGTATAAATTACTCGGAAATAACCCGTTGCTACAGTACCGGCCTGGTGACCGGTCGAACTCAATCCGCGGCTGGAGGCCTGGTAGGAGGAGATGGTGGTGGTGTTTACACTTCACTATTCTGGGACACTGAGTCATCGGGAACGCTCACGGGAATTGGCCTTGGAAATACCAGCGAGGCTTTCGGCCGTACCACATCCGAGATGATGCAGGCAAGCACATTCAGTGCATGGAGCATCGCCGATGCAAGTGGATCAGGTGCTGTCTGGCGTATCTACGGCGGGCATACCTATCCGCTGTTACGATCGTTCCTTACACCACTGACTATCACGGCCAACGATGCCGCCACTGTTTACAATGGTCAGGCCTACAGTATCATTGACGCTCTTTCCTACTCCATTAACGGGGTGTCGATGTCCAATCTGCATGGAACCGATTCATATTCGGCACTCTCCAGCGCGAGTAACCCGACACTGGCTATCCATGTCGATACGTATACAATTAAGAGCAAAGCATACTCGGATCAGCTGGGTTACGATATCAGCTATGTTGACGGAACGCTGACGATCAATCCGAAGCAGCTGGTGGTCAGCCTGACGAACAACGGCGTCTCGAAAGTGTACGACGGCACTGCCGTGACGACAGCGACTGCGTCCTACAGCGTATCCGGCCTGGTGGATGCGGGGGAGAGTGCGGCGATAACGTCGACCGGAACATTGTCGTACAACACGTCGCATGTTGTCGGATCGAGCTACCTGACGATCGGCGGCGTCAGCGTGACGGGGATCAGCGGCGGCACACACGGATCGCTGTCGAGCGACTACTCGTTGCCGTCCAACGTATCGGCGCAGAGCGCAGCAGGAAGTGCGACGATTACGGCTGCACCGTTGACGGCCAGCCTGGCGAACAGCGGCGTGACAAAAGTGTACGACGGGACGCCGCAGACTGCAGCAACGGCATTGTACAGCGTTTCAGGCCTGGTGGATGCCGGGGAGAGTGCGACGGTGACGGCTAGCGGAGCGTTGTCGTACAACACGTCGCATGTGATTGGTTCGAGCTACCTGACGATCAATGGAGTCAGCGTAACAGGCATCAGCGGCGGCACTCATGGATCGCTGTCGAGCGATTATGCGCTGACGGGTGCGACGGCGCGGAGCGCAGCAGGAAGCGCGACGATAACGGCGGCCCCGTTGACGGTCAGCCTGACGAACAGCGGAGCGACGAAAGTCTACGACGGCACTGCCGTGTCGACAGCGACGCCGTTGTACAGTGTTTCAGGGTTTGTGGATGCCGGAGAGAGCGCTACGGTAACAGCGAGCGGAACGTTGTCGTACAACACGTCGCATGTGGTTGGATCGAGCTACCTGACGATTGCCGGATTGAGTTTGTCGGCCATCAGCGGCGGCACTCATGGATCGCAGGCGAGCGACTACGCGTTAACGGGTACGACGGCGCAGGGCATAGCGGGAAGTGCGACAATAACGCCTGAAGTCATAGATCTTTACGGAATGAAACCCTACGATGGCAATGTCAATTTCATTGCATCGAGTTTTGGAGACAAGGGCGTCATTTCCGGCATCGGATCTGAAACGCTGATCCTGACAGGTACAGGAACGGTGGCGTCCCCGGAAGTGCTGGCCGGCAGGCAGGCACTGGCTACCGGTGATCTTACGTTGACAGGCAGGGCGAATGGTGGGGTGGCTACTGATTACACGTTGAGTGGAGGTAATCATTCCGGAACCGTTCAGAATATTTCGAATCTGCCGCCACGTGAGATTTCAGACGAATCTGACGCAGTCTTGAAACGCCTTGATTTACAATCGACAAATCCGGATGATCCGTTTATCTCGGCCGCTGATTATGCATTACCGCACGGAGAGAATTTTTAATGCGATTTGTGGCAGCCAGGTAATGTTGCGTTTGCACGGAACATCTCTGTCGGTTAACGGAAGCGCATTCATCCGTTAATTACTGCCATGGTGAGCGTTTTTCAGGCTGAGGTCAACCCATAAATCCAGGGATGGCATCACCCTGATTGCTTCTGATTCGCTTGAAAAATGTCTGGTATGAAAGCAGAAGGGCTTCCTTTCATCGGGAAGCCCTTCTGCTTTTTCGTTCAGTATGCGCAATGGTTTCGCGCCTGGCCTGATGTTTTATGCCGGTTTCACAGCCTGGACGAGCAACTGCTCATATTTCCTCACCATGGTGACATCCGTGAATCCGATGGATTCGAGGATCTCCTTGTATCTGGCCTGCTCCTTGAATCCCAGCACAGAGAACGGCATGCCGGCGCCGAGGATGTAATGGCTCAGATAGTCGAAATTGGGGCTTTCCGCATCGTCGATGATCATGTCGAGGATGAGCAGGCGGCCGCCGGGTTTGAGTGCGTCGAAAGCCTTTTTGCACATGATGGTGCTTAACTGCTCATTTGCGGAGTAAAGGATCCTGCAGAACATGACCGCTTCGGTTTCAGGGTAGGACTCTTTGTAGATGTCGACCGCGATACCTCTCAGGCGACCGGCCACACCTTTTTCAACGGCATTTTCATTGACGAGCTCAATGGCGCCGGGCAGGTTCAGGATCGTCGAGTCCAGTTCGGGATACTTCTTGAGAAGGGCAGCAGAGATGTCGCCGATGCCGCCGCCGACGTCGACCAGGGATTTGACGCCATCGAGTTTTGCCTCTTCGAGAAGCAGTTTGATGGCGAAAAGTGCGTTGCTGCGGTGGATCTCCTCGAAATAGAGGTTGTCCTCACGGGTTACCGGAGGATAGGGGACCTGGCCCTTGAAGTTCTTTTTGCCGCGGATGGCATCAGCAAGACCCATGTAGAAATCATCAGCAAGGAACGTCATCGCTTTTGCAACGGGGGCCTGATGGAGGTTGGAATCTTTCGGCTCAGGAGAGAACATGAAATCAGCAAAAGGCGTCAGTGACCATTTTCCGTCGTTCGAGATCGTCACGCCCATTTGGCGAAGCGTTTCGAGGAGCATTTCGAGACGGGGCTGAACGGAACCCGTTTCAGTAGCGAGCGTACCTGAATCCTTGGGGCCGCCGGCAAGGTGACTGAAAAGGTCGAGTTCGATGGCTGCTTTCATGCTGCTGAACTCGACAAGGCCCTTGAAAATCAGATCGTTTGCCCGATGGTAGTACGTCAGGAGGTCATTGTTGCTCATTGTTGATAAAAGTCTTTATTAAATTATGACTGATGTGCGCCTGAAACGTTTGTCCCTGCGCATTTTACTACGTCAGTCCAATTTATTCCAAAAAGATGTACCAATCAACAGTGAGGTAAACAAATCATCTATCCGGGCCATGTGATTCTGCATTGAACAATCATGATGAACCGGACAACGAAAGGAGGCGCTCCATGTTGTCAAGTCTGTCAAAACTTACTCCGGAACAGCTCGAAGAGATCCGGTCGCTCGAGCAGAAGCTTGGAAAGACCCTGCTTGCTTTTTCCAGTTACGATGTCGTTTCAGAAGAACTTTCGGGCGATGAGCTTGCGCTTCTCAAGGCACTTGAGGAAAAACTCGGCACTATGCTCATAGCGGTCAGGGAGTTCAGCCAGAAGAGCTGATACCGATGAGGCTGAGCATCCGCCCGGTCGATCCGTGGTCGCGACGATAGGAGAAAAACGTTTCATGATCCCTCCATGAGCAGTATGCCGAGCTTTCAACCTGTGGGTCCGGGATACCGGCCGCGAGCAGTTGATCCCTGTTCGCTGCCGAGAGGTCGAGCATGTACTTGTCTTTTCCCGAAGGGGAGGGGCTGAGGTAATCGTGGTCGAATTGCCGGGCGACCTCTCCCCCGATCTCGTAATGAGCCGCCGAAATGCCGGTGCCGACCCAGGCGAGGCACTCTTCAGGGCGGGTGCCGAAGGCGTCTCCCATGGCTCTTACGGTTTTTTCAGCGATGCGCCCGACGGTTCCCTGCCATCCGGCATGGGCGGCTCCGGATGCCCGGTTTTTGCGGTCATGGATCAGCACCGGGTAACAGTCGGCAGTGAGAATCCCGATATAGATATCCTCCATGTCGGTGATGAGGGCGTCGTACCCGCTGACGTTTCCCGGACGGATGACCCGGGCGATGCTCGTCCCATGCACCTGTTCGGAAATAACAATGTTTTCTGCGCTGATGCCCAGATGCTCGCCGAGACGGAAGAAATTTTCCCGGATGTGTTCGCTCCGGTCTTCGGTGCGGGGTCCGAGGTTCAGTGAATCCCATGGCTGGGAGCTTACTCCGCCTGATCGTGTGGTCTGAAGGCCGATGAGGCCGGGAATGCTGCTGAAAATTGACGGATAGAGAGGAGAAATTCCGTTACGTATACTCATGAGGGAATTCAGTTATCGATTTTTATGACCAGGGCGCTCGATGCAGCCCAGAATTTAACAGGATCGGTAATGATCAGGGCGCAGGATGGTGCGGGTTGACGGGTTCGATCAGGATCGGTCGCATTGTCATCCTGTATGAAATACGCGTTGCGGTCATGGAGCGTCATGACCACGACGTTTCGGGCTGAAGCGGGGATCATGATCCTGCTTGTTTTCAGCTTGTCGATCCGCGTGAATTTCTTCAAAGGCAGGTGGCCGCTCAGCCGGAAAGAGCTCCCGAAAAGACGGGTAACGCCGCCGTTTTTCTCGATGATCTTCCAGCGCTCCAGGCTGTCTGTCCGTGCGGCGACGAGGTAGACTGATCGCAGGCTGTCGTGAAGGGCGGCAATCGTGCTGCCGGAACGTTCGATACCGCCTCTGAGGCGTTCGATTTCCATTTGTCTGGCCTCGAGGGTAATCGGCATGTCCGAAAGGTTTTGTTCCAGTTCCCTGACACTCTTTCTGCTTTCGCCGAGTTGTTTTTCCAGGGAGCTGATACGGGCGCGATGGTCATTCAGTACTGAATCGATCAGGGCGATATTCCTGATAATCCGGCTTTGAATACGCCTGTTTTCGGCAACGTTGGTGACGGTTTCAACCTGACGGCTCGCAATGGTTACGATACCCTGCTTCTGGTTGAGCCGTTCAAGCTTCGTATTGATCGCCTTCAGAGTGTCTGCCGTATCCTCCACGCCAAGCTGATTGCCGGAGTGCCGTAATCCGCAGGAGGACAGCGTCATGAGGGCAATGATGCACAAAATTCTCATTGGTATCGGGATCGTCGCCTGTGACCATACGGAGGGGATGATTTAAAATACTCGATTTTATCAAACAGATGCAAGACGTAACGGTTCGACAGTCGCCACGGGTAATCGCGGTGACCGCGGCCGGGCAGATAACCTTGAAATGCGCTGATTTCCTGACGATGAATCCGGGACTGACGGTCACGCCAGAGAGATGACCGTTCTGTCAGGGTACAGTTTCGGATACCGGCTACAGAGTAAAATATATGGAGGGTTTTGCTGCCCGGGGATGCTGCGAATTTGAAAAGTGTCCGTCTGAAAAGTCAGGTCGATGAGGCCGATATGGATTTGAACAGGTCTGGCAATGAAAAAGGGCCGCCTTTTCAGGCAGCCCTTTTTATCTGTCGACCGTGCTTTTGAAAAAGCCGCTGTTACACGAAGGTTTAGAACACGGACTTCTTTCACCATGCGCAACTACAGCGGATGTTCGTGGCGCGACGAACCGGATTGGATCTGCTGCCGTCAGCTGTTCATCGATGGTTGAGGTTCCTGCAGACTCAAACCTTTTCAACTTTCCGTCGATCACCATGTACGGGAAGCTTGAAACTGCCGCCACTGATCTTTCAGCTGCGTAGCATGGCTTTATGCGACTCCGTTAACCTTGATAATGGCATCGGGATACTCTTCCCGCAGTGCCTCGTAAATATCCTCAGGATCATCTTCGCCAAACGATTCGACATCGATCGGGAACCCGACTTTCCGGGAATCTTCAATGACGTTGCCCTCAGGGCTTATGATCTTGATGTGCCAGCCTTCCTTATCGTCATCTTTGTTATACCTTGCGTTGATCTTGATCTTTTCCATGAATATTTCCCCTGAAAAAAAGCGTTTATGACCGGGCAGCGCCATCGACGCAAATTCTGAAGCTGAAGTCTGCCCACTTCGATTGACAATCATCTCCGGGAAAAATACACGATTTACAACTTCTCAACCAACACTATCGAACAAACAGCGTTATATCCGATCTGCGTTTTCGGGCCATACTACTGCAAAAATACAGGACAACGTCCTGAAATGGTCGAGATACGCCATTGTAAGTGCATGACACATCGGCTGATACTCTATTGCCGACCTTCCGTTCACGGCAATCGACTATTTTTCACCCGAAACAGGAGTGAACGATGAAGCAAGGAGATCGGTGCGTCCGCCAATGAGCGGGCACACGCGAATCTGCGTAGCGAAGCGCTCATCGAGAGACGGGGGTCGTGAAATGATCCCGTTGAACTTGCCCGACCGTGGCGGGCTCCAGCGCTCCGTATCCGCCATTCCGCATTGATGCTTGGCGCTATAAATGCGTATATTATCCCCCGCAGACTGTTCCTTGAACAAAAGTCTCCATCAACATCGGCTCGATATGGATTTATAGCATGCCGAACTGAACCTCCCGTATAATGAGGATTGTTCATAAGGTGTTATTTAGAAATTACTTATTAATTAATTTCGTGTTATGAAAATTCTCGTAATCGGTGGAGCGGGATACATCGGCAGCCATGTGACTCGTGAGTTCCTCGATCGTGGTTACCAGGTTACGGTGTTCGATAACCTTTCGACCGGACGGGAAGAGAATCTTTTTGATGATGCCGCTTTTGTTCAGGGCGATATCCTCAATGCCCGGCAGCTTGCCGGGGTCATGAATATGGGGTTTGACGGGTGTGTACACCTGGCTGCCCTGAAAGCGGCTGGGGACTCGATGCTGAATCCGGAGGTCTACTCCGTAAACAATATTTCCGGAACGATTGCCGTGATCAACCAGGCGGTTGCCAGCGGCATCCGTTGCCTGATTTTTTCTTCGTCGGCAGCCATTTTCGGTAACCCGGCCTATCTGCCGATAGACGAAGAGCATCCAAAAGAGCCTGAAAACTATTACGGGTTCACCAAGCTGGAAATAGAGCGGATCCTGGATTGGTATGACAAGCTCAAGGGGCTTCGGTTTGCGGCTGTCAGGTATTTCAACGCCGCCGGATTCGATGTCGGGGGACGTATCAAGGGACTCGAGCGGAATCCGGGGAACCTGCTGCCCATCGTCATGGAGGCGGCTCTCGGCGTCAGGTCTGAGCTTTCGGTGTTCGGCGATGACTATCCTACAAGGGACGGAACTTGCATCAGGGATTACGTCCACGTCAGCGACCTTGCTGCCGCCCATGTAGCCTCATTCGAATATGTCATGAAACACGACAAAAGCCTTTTGGTCAATCTCGGCAGCGAAGTCGGGGTTACCGTGCTTGAAATGATCGAGGCCGCCCGACGTATCACCGGCCGGCCCATTCCGGCCCGGATAGGTCCAAGGCGAGCGGGAGACCCGCCCTGCCTCTACGCCACATCGGCAAAGGCAAGGGAGCTGCTGGGATGGGTTCCCCAATACAGCAGCCTCGACACTCTGATCGAATCGACCTGGAATGTCTACCGGGCGGTGTTCGATGCGACCGGCGGCGTGTGATGAATTGATGAAGGGCGGGAGATGGGCAACTTTCCTCGAACAATGAACATCACAAAGGAGACGCCCATGTTAGATAATGATGATAAAAAAGATAACTTCGCTGACCAGTTAGGTCGTTCGACGAGGGCGGTTTCCGATTATCTCGGAATCGGCCTGCAGATCGCGGCAAGCTTCGCTTTTTTCGTTTTTCTCGGATACTGGGCGGATACGAAGCTGGGTACGTCGCCGCTTCTGCTGCTCGCAGGCGTTCTTGTCGGCATGTTCGGCATGGGCCTGGTTCTCTATAACACCGTAAAGAAAGCGAACCGCAAGAGCGACGCTAAACCATGAATTTTGTTCGAAATCACGAAAAGAGCCGAGAGATATGAAGCCCGTGTTTGATTTTCTACTAAAGTTATTTATCTTGTCCGTCATTTTATGGGGGGTTATCTACTGGGGATATACGAGATTCCCGATCGATATCGCTTCCGTTTTCACGGCATGGATTATGGTTGTTATCAATACCCTTGCCGGTTATCTGTTCTTTGAGTACGCTTTTGACAAAGAGTCACGGATTTTCACCCTGGTCGTTTTCGGTGGCGTGGCACTCAGGCTTCTGGTCATTATGGCCATTGTGCTTGTCATCAATTTGCTCCACATGGTCAAATCGATTGATTTTGTGGTGTCGTTCATTTCCTTTTACTGCATTTATATGATCGTCGAGATCCTCGGCTATCAAAAGAAAAATCAACTGAAGAAAAACGCTGCAAGAAACGGATAATCGTTATGCGAGTTAAAGCGATTTCAAGAATTCTGGCACTGGTCGTGCCTGTCCTTCTGAGCCTGAACAGCCATTCATTCGCTGTTACCAGCCAGAACGAGGCCCCGGTCCGGGAGACTGCAGCCGTTGCGGCTCCGGCCGCCCCGGCAACCGTAGCAGCGCCAGCCGCCGCCGTGCCTGCCGAAGTAAAGGCTGCTCCTGCCGCAGAGGGCGAGGAGAAGCCCGGCGACCTCATCATGCACCATATTCTCGACAACAGCACCTTCGTGTTCGAGCCTTTCGGTGAGGTCCATCTGCCACATATCGTTGTAGGCGGCTACGACATCTCGATCACCAAGCACGTCGTGATGATCTGGCTCGCTTCGGCACTTCTGCTCATCGTTGCAGGCGTGGCCGGCGCAAGCTTCAGGAACATGTCTGCAAAGCAGGCTCCCAAGGGTCTTGCCAACGTCATCGAGTCACTTGTCGATTTCATCAGCAACGACGTGGCCAAGCCGAATATCGGTCACGGTTACGAGAAGTTTCTGCCCTACCTGCTGTCGGTGTTCTTCTTCATCCTTTTCTGCAACCTGCTCGGCCTTATCCCTTACGGGGCAACGGCGACAGGCAACATCAATGTTACCCTTACCCTGGCCACATTCACGTTTGTGATCACCCAGATATCAGCCTTCAAGGCTCATGGCGTCAAGGGTTATCTTCAGCATCTCACGGCAGGCACTCACTGGTCCCTCTGGATTATCATGGTGCCGATCGAGGTTCTTGGCCAGTTCACCAAGCCGTTCGCTCTGACCATCCGACTTTTCGCGAACATGACGGCAGGCCATATCATCATTCTCAGTCTGTTTTTCATCGCATTCATCCTGAAGAGCTATGTCGTGGCTGTTGCCGTATCGATTCCGTTCGCGATCTTCATCTACCTGCTCGAGTTGTTCGTAGCTTTCCTGCAGGCGTTCGTGTTCACCATGCTGTCGGCACTGTTCATCGGTCTTGCTACTTCACATGAAGGTGGCGAAGGACATGCAGTAGAAGGCGCTCATCACTGACTTTGGCGCAATAGCTGATGTTTTGAAAAAGAAATCGTATCTTTAAGTTTGCTATTATCTATTTTTCAGAACCGCTACAACAGGTAGCATTCACTTTATACAAACAATAAACGGAGGCAATTCAAAGATGGAAGGTTTGGGTTATTTAGGTGCGGGCATCGGCGCCGGTCTGGCAGCTATC
>Ga0326726_10007121_pt1 | contig 10002 bp, 9 predicted proteins | sample MHFenrmetagenome_2_FD_207603 | JGI IMG/M metagenome (GOLD analysis project Ga0326726, IMG submission 207603) | Lab enriched peat soil microbial communities from Michigan Hollow, Ithaca, NY, United States - MHF15MN | ecosystem: Environmental > Terrestrial > Soil > Wetlands > Peat | place: USA... | reverse complement strand
TGCGCCTGCCGGTGCTGCTGCTGCCCGTGCTGGTGGCATTCCTGGTTCGCCACGCGCTCGTCGCCTGGTACGAGCGCGACGAGAGCACTGCGGACCTCGCAGCCATCGCCGTGCTGCTCGTGCCGGTCAACGTCTGGATCGTGTTCATCACCACCGACACCCCGCTCATCCTCTTTTCGGTGGCCTCGATGCTCGCGTTCGCGCGCGAGCGGTTCCTGCTGGCGGGCGTGCTGCTCGGCCTCGCCTTTCTTTCGAAGTACTTCGCGGTGCTTCTCGGCATCGCGTACCTCGTCTGGGCCATCGCGGCGCGGCGCCCGCGCGCCTTCGCGCTGGTGTTCGCCGGGGCGCTGCCCTTCGGCCTCATCAACCTCTACTGGAACTGGCAGGCCTGCTGGTGCAACGTGATGTTCAACGGCATCAACCGGCACGAGGGCGCCAAACTCGCGTGGGCGACGCCGGTGCTGTACGCGGCGACGCTCGCCTATCTCGCCGGGCCGCTGCTCTGGTTCGCGTGGAAAGGGCGCGCGAGGCTGCGCGCGCCCGCACACAGTGCGCTTCTCGCCGCGTGGCTCGTGCCGCTCGTCGTCTTCGCCCTCCTATCGCCGGTGCGGCTCATCGGCTTGCACTGGCTGCTGTCGTTCGTGCCGGCGATCATCCTGACGGTGGCATTGGCGCTCGAGCGCCGCGCGCTGGTGATCACCGTACGCTGGTTTGCCGGCATCGCCGTGCTGCAGGCCGTGACCCTTGGGGTGCTGGTCGCGCTGCCGCTCGAAACTTGGCAGGGGCGGTCGTTCTACCGGAACCTGGTGCTGCTCAAGGAGACGCCCGCCGTGCTGCAGGCGCTCGAGGCGGCGCAGCCGTCGGCGACCCCCGCCTACGAGAGCTACTCCATGGCCGCGGTGCTGTCGTTTCATGCGGGGCGCAGCGTGCCGGTCTTCGGACCCGGCTCGTCGCACGCGCGGCATGACGACATCCTCACCGACTGGCGCACGTATCAGGGGCGCGATCTCACGATTCTGACCCGCGACGAGCCCGTGCTTGCGGCCTATCGTCCGTACTTCCGCGAGGTCGAGTCGCGCCGTTTCGAGGTGCGCGGCGCCCCCTTCCACGCGGTGCTCGGACGCGGCTTCGACTACGCGGCTTACCGCGAGGGCGTGCTCAAGCCCGTGCGCGAGCGCTGGTACCGCATCCCCGCCGCGCTGCCGGTGGGTGCCTGCTACTTCTTCGATCGCTACGGATTCAAGTGACCGGGCGCGACGTCCTGCAGCTGATGCGCCCGCACCACTGGGTGAAGAACGGCTTCGTGCTCGCGGGCCTGCTTTTCGGCCATGCCTGGGACGCGCCGGGTTTTCTCGCGGCGGCGCTCGTCGCAACGGCCGCGTTCTGCCTCGCCTCGAGTGCGGTCTACGCCTTCAACGACGCGCTCGATGCCGAGCGCGACCGCGAGCACCCGGAGAAGAACGGCCGCCCGGTGGCGCGTGGGGCGATCTCCGTGGAGGCAGCGCACGGTATCGCCGCGCTGCTGGCCGCCGCCGCGCTTGCCCTCGGGGCGTGGGAGGGATGGCAAGTGGCAGCGCTCGTCGGTGCCTACCTTGCGCTGAACGGCGCATACAGCCTGGGCCTGAAGCACGTGCCCGTGGTGGACGTCTTCATCATCGCCGCGGGCTTCATGCTGCGCCTGCTCGCGGGGACCTGGGGCATTGGCATCGAGCCCTCGCGCTGGTTGCTTGCCTGCGGCTTCCTCCTCACCCTGTTCCTGGGCTTTGCCAAGCGGCGCGCGGAGCTGGAGCGCCTTGCCGAGGACGCGGGCCAGCACCGCGCGGTGCTCGAGTCCTACAGCCTCGCGTTCCTCGACCGCGCCGTGTTCGCCTGCGTGATCGGCATGGTGGTGACCTACGCGCTGTACACCGTGTCGGAGGAGACCGTCACCCTGCACGGCACCGAGAACCTCATCTGGACGCTGCCCTGGGTGCTCCTTGGCAGCTTCCGTTATCTCTTCCGCCTGCACTACCGCGGCGGCGGCGGCGACCCGACGCTGGAGTTGCTGCGCGACCCGATGCTTGCGGCCGCGGCGCTGGGCTGGGTAGCAACCGTGCTCTGGTTGATCGGCTAGAATCCGGCGCACCTTCCGCCCCGCCGCCATGGCCGACCATATCCCGCAGCTCGCGCACCTGGAGCATCTCGGCGACGCCGCGCGCTTCGCCAGCCAGATTCACGGACTGATCCCGAAGTCCGCCCTGCTGGAGAACTGCACGCCGGCGGAAGTGCGCCTGCTTTCGCATTTCATGGAGGTCTACCGCGTCGCCGAGGGGCAGGAGGTGATCCACGAGGGCGACGGCGGCGACTTCATGCTGATCGTGGTCGAGGGTCGCGTCGAGGTGCGCAAGCAGGATCGCTGGAACACCCCGCAGCCGATCGCCGTGGTGGAGCCCGGGCGCTCGCTCGGCGAAATGTCGATGATCGACGGCGAGCCGCGCTTCGCCACCTGCGTGGCGCTGGAGCCGGCGCTCATCGCGGTGCTCGGCCGCGAGAGCCTGGCGCGCATCATCGTCGAGCAGCCGCTGATCGGCGCCAAGATCCTGATGGAGCTGGTGCTGATGCTGTCGCAGCGGCTGCGCGCCACCAGCAGCCGCCTGATCGAGCTGCTGGACGAGCAGGGGCAGCACAGCGCCGGACATTTGTAATCCGCGCGCGGCACGGCGCCACCCAACCCGCGTGAGCCGCTTCCGCCCCCTGGCTCCCGTCGCGACCTGGCCCGCGTGAGCCGCTCCCGCCTCCTGGTTCTCGCCGCCATCGCCGTCCTGGTGGCGTTGTTCTTCGCCGCGGGCGGCCACCGCTACCTGACGCTGGACGAGCTGCGCGCACGCCACGCGGACTTGCAACGGTATTACGCGTCGCATCCCTGGCAGACCGCGCTCGGCTATTTCCTCGTCTACGTAGCGGTGACGGGACTGTCGCTGCCCGGTGCGGCCGTGCTAACGCTTTTCGGCGGCGCCGTCTTCGGTCTCGCATGGGGAACGGTGATCGTGTCTTTCGCCTCGTCGATCGGCGCGACGGCCGCTTTCCTCGTCTCGCGGTTCCTGCTGCGCGACTGGGTGCAGGCGCGCTTCGGCGAGCGCCTGCGGGGCGTCAACGAGGGCGTGGCGAAAGAGGGCGCGTTCTACCTCTTTGCGCTACGCCTGGTGCCGGCGTTCCCGTTCTTCCTCATCAATCTGGCGATGGGCCTCACGCCGATGCGCACCTGGACCTACTACTGGGTGAGCCAGCTCGGCATGCTCGCCGGCACCGTCCTCTACGTCTACGCCGGGACGCAGTTGGGGGAATTCCGCATCTCCGTGGGGCTGGTGGCTGCCTTAACCGCGCTCGGACTATTCCCGCTCATCGCGAAGCGCCTGCTCGACGCGCTCAAGGCCCGCCGTGCCTACGCGCATTGGCATAAGCCGGACAAGTTCGACCGCAACCTGGTGGTGATCGGCGCGGGCTCCGCAGGGCTGGTCTCGGCCTACATCGCTGCCGCGGTGAAGGCAAAGGTGACCCTGGTGGAGAAGCACCGCATGGGCGGGGACTGCCTCAACACTGGCTGCGTGCCCTCCAAGGCGCTGATCAAGACTGCGCGCGTGCTCTCCACCATCCGGCGCGCCAAGGAGTACGGGCTGAGCAGCGCGGTCGCGGAATTCGACTTCGCCGAGGTGATGGAGCGCGTGCAGCGCGTGATCAAGGCAATCGAGCCGCACGATTCGGTGGAGCGCTATCGCGGGCTCGGCGTCGAGTGCATCCAGGGCGAAGCGAAGATCCTCTCGCCCTGGATCGTGGAGATCCAATTGCCGGACGGAACGAAGAAAGGCCTGACCACGCGCTCGATCGTGATCGCAGCGGGCGCGCGGCCCTTCGTACCGCCGATTCCCGGCATTGAGAAGACCGGTTATCTCACCTCGGACACGCTCTGGGGCCTGCGCGAGCTCCCGCGGCGCCTGGTGGTGCTCGGCTGCGGGCCGGTCGGCTGCGAGCTGGCGCAGGCCTTCGCGCGCTTCGGCGCGCAGGTGACGCTGGTCGAGAAGCTGCCGCGACTGCTGATGCGCGAGGATCCCGAGATCTCCGCGATGGTGGAGAAGCGCTTTCGCGAGGAGGGCGTGGACGTGCGCACCGCCCACCACGCGAAGGAATTCCGCGTCGAGGACGGGCGCAAGGTGCTGATCTGCGAGCATGCAGGGCGCGACCTGGCGATCGGTTTCGATACCTTGCTCGTCGCCGTGGGGCGCGTCGCCAACACCGCCGGCTACGGGCTGGAAGAGCTCGGCATTCCGGTGACCAAGGCGGGGACGGTCGACACGAACGAGTTCCTGCAGACGCCTTTTCCGAACATCTACGCCTGCGGCGACGTCGCCGGGCCGTTCCAGTTCACCCACACCGCGTCGCACCAGGCCTGGTACGCGGCGGTGAACGCCTTGTTCGGCGGCCTGAAGAAATTCCGCGCCGACTACTCGGTGATCCCGTGGGCGACGTTTACCGATCCGGAAGTGGCTCGCGTGGGCCTCAACGAGACCGAGGCGAAAAAGAAGGGCATCGCCTACGAGGTCACCACCTACGGCCTCGAGGACCTCGACCGCGCGATCGCCGACGAGGAGGCGAACGGCGTCGTCAAGGTGCTGACCGTGCCGGGCAAGGACCGCATTCTCGGCGTCACCATCGCCGGCGAGCACGCGGGCGACCTGATCGCCGAGTTCGTCGCCGCGATGCGCCACCGCATCGGGCTGAACAAGATCCTCGGCACCATCCACATCTATCCGACGCTCGCCGAGGCGAACAAGTACGCTGCCGGGGTGTGGAAAAAGGCCCACGCGCCGCAGCGGCTGCTCGACTGGGTGGAGCGCTTCCACGCATGGATGCGCGGCTGAGCCGCGCGCTGTCGATCGTCGTGCCGGCGCTGAACGAGGCAGCGGGCATCGAGTCCTGCCTCGCCGCCCTCGCGCCGCTGCGCGCGCGCGGCCACGAGGTGATCGTCGCCGACGGCGGCAGCACGGATGGCACGGCGCGGCTCGCCGCGCCGCTCGCAGACCGCGTGCTCGCGGCGCCGCGCGGCCGCGCCGCGCAGATGAACGCCGGCGCCGCGGCGGCCGCGGGCGAGGCGCTGCTGTTCCTGCATGCCGACACGCTTCTGCCGCCGGACGCCGACCGCACGGTGCTCGCGGCGCTCGCTTCCCGCGCCTGGGGCCGCTTCGACGTGGCAATCGATTCGCGCGACCCGCGCCTGGCGCTCGTCGCCTTCGTCATGAATCTGCGTTCGCGGCTCACCGGCATCGCCACCGGCGACCAGGCGATCTTCGTGCGGCGCGCCGATTTCGCGGGCTTTCCGCCGATCGCGCTCATGGAAGATATCGCCTTCAGCCGCACGATGAAGCGCGTCTCGCCGCCCGCCTGCCTGCGCGCGCGCGTGCGCACCTCGGCGCGGCGCTGGCAGCGCCGCGGCATCGTGCGCACCGTTCTGCTCATGTGGCGGCTGCGGCTCGCGTACTGGCTGGGGGCCGATCCGGATGAGCTGGCGCGCCGATACGCGGACTAGGATCATCGTCTTCGCGCGCGAGCCGCGAGCGGGGCAGGTGAAGACGCGCCTGGTGCCGATTCTCGGCGCGGCGGGCGCCGCGCGGCTGTACGCGCGGCTGCTGGCGCGCACGCTTGCTACGGCGCGCTCGGCGCGGTCCGGCGCCGTGGAACTGCAGTGGGCGCGACACCAGCGCGGGGCGGATCTCGGTGCGCGCATGCTCCACGCCTTCCGCCAGGGGCTGCGCCGCGCCGCTCGCGTGATCCTCATCGGCGCGGACTGTCCGGCGCTGCGCGCGCGCGACCTGCGCCGGGCCGCGCGCTGGCTTGCCGGCGGCGCCGACGCCGTGTTCGCGCCCGCGGAGGACGGCGGCTACGCGCTGATCGCGCTGCGGCGCGTCTCGCCGCGACTCTTCGACGGCATCGAGTGGGGCGGCGGGCAGGTGATGGCGCAGACGCGCGCGCGCCTTGCAGCGCTCGGCTGGCGCTGGCGCGAGTTGCCCGAGGTGTGGGACGTGGACCGGCCCGAGGATGTGCGCCGGCTGGGCAGACTCTGGTTCCTGCGCGCACGCGGCATCGCCGCGTACGCGGCCACGAATCGCAGGCTGCCTAGAGCGCGCCCGACTGCTTCATGAGCGTCGCCACCCGCTCTGCGATCAGGCGGTAGCCGCGCGCGTTGGGGTGGATCGGATCGGACTTGAGCGCGGCATCGCGCAGGATCTCGCCGACCACCCTGCCCTCGTAGGGGATGCGGAACTCCCGCGCGATCTCGGCGTAGAGCTTCGGCGGCGTCACCAGCAGCCCCTTCTCGGGCGTGCCAAGGAGCACGACGTCGGCGCCCCGGTCCTTCGCCAGCCGGATCATGGCGCGTACGTTCGCGGCGACCTGGTCCTGGCCCAGGTTGCGCAGGAAATCGTTGCCGCCGATGCACAGCACGAGCAGCTTCGGCTGGTGCTCCTCGAGCGCCTCGGGCAGGCGCGCGAGCGCCTGCGCGCTCACCTCACCGGGCACGCCCGCGCGCACCACGCGGTGCGCGATGAGTCGCTCGAGCTGCGCGGGATAGCTCTCGGATTCGGCGGCGCCGGTGCCGTAGGTGAGGCTGTCGCCGAAGGCCAGCACCGCCGCCTCGGGCGCAAGGCGCGCGAGCTTCGGGGAGTCGCTGCAGCCGACGAACGCGACCAAGGCGACCCAGACAAGCGTGTACCGGCACGCTGACAGCGATGCAAGAGTGCGCACGGAGGTGCATGCTACACTTCACCGGAGCAGAGCCAGCGGCGCGCGTGGGAAAATGGAGGCGCCGCGACAAGAGCTGGAGGAGGCCAATGGAGATCAAGAGTCCGAAGGACTTCTGGTCGGGCGTGATGTTCGTCGCGTTCGGCGGCGGCATGGCCACGATCGCGGTTCTGCACTACCAGATGGGCAGCGCGGTGCGCATGGGACCGGCGTACTTTCCGGCGGTGCTGGGCGCCATCCTCGCCATTCTGGGCCTCGTTCTGCTCGTTCGCTCCGTGACGCTCAAGGGCGAGAAGGTACCGACCTTCCACTTCCGGCCGCTGCTGTTCATCCTCGTCGCGTGCCTGGCGTTCGCCTACACGCTCAAGCCCCTCGGTCTTACCGGCGCGACACTGCTTCTGATATTCATCAGCGCCTATGGCGGCCACGAGTTCAAGTGGAAGGAAGTGGCCATCCTCTACGTGGTCCTGATCATCTTCTCGGTGCTGGTGTTCGTGAAGGGGCTGACGCTGCCTTTCCCGATCTGCCCTGACGTGATCGAAGACTTCTGCCGCTTCTAGGGAGAGCGCGATGGAGATCTTCAGCAACCTGGCGCTCGGCTTCGGCGTCGCGATGTCGCCGTTCAACCTGCTCATGTGCCTGGTCGGAGTGCTGCTTGGCACGCTGATCGGCGTGCTCCCGGGCGTGGGGCCAATCGCCACCATCGCCATGCTGCTGCCCGTTACCTTCAACCTGAATCCGGTCGCGGCGCTGATCATGCTGGCCGGCATCTACTACGGCGCCCAGTACGGCGGCTCGACTACTGCGATCCTGGTCAACATTCCCGGGGAATCCTCCTCGGTAGTCACCTGTCTGGACGGCTACCAGATGGCGCGCCAGGGCCGCGCCGGCCCGGCGCTCGCCACTGCGGCGATCGGCTCGTTCTTCGCCGGCTGCGTCGCGACGCTGGTGGTGGCGATGTTCGCGCCGCCGCTCGCCGAGGTCGCGCTGAAATTCGGGCCGTCGGAGTATTTCTCGCTGATGGTGCTCGGCCTGGTGGCGGCAGTGGTGCTGGCGCACGGTTCCCTCGTCAAGGCGATCGGCATGGTGTTGCTGGGGCTGCTGCTCGGTCTGGTGGGCACCGACGTCAATTCGGGCGTGCTGCGCTTCGCCTTCGGCATCTCGGAGCTTGCCGACGGCATCGGCTTCGTCACGGTGGCGATGGGCATGTTCGGCCTGGCCGAGATCATCGCCAACCTGGAGCACAAGGGCGCGCGGGAAGTATTCACCAGCAAGGTGACGCACCTGTGGCCTACCAAGCAGGACTGGAAGCGCATCGTCGGACCGATCCTGCGCGGCACCTTCCTCGGCTCGGCGCTCGGCATCCTGCCGGGAGGCGGCGCGCTGCTCGCGTCCTTCGGCGCCTACACGCTGGAAAAGAAAGTCTCCAAGTACGCGCATGAATTCGGCAAGGGCGCGATCGAGGGCGTGGCGGCGCCGGAGTCGGCCAACAACGCCGGCGCGCAGACCTCGTTCATCCCGCTGCTCACCCTCGGCATTCCCTCCAACGCGGTGATGGCACTGATGATCGGCGCGATGATGATCCAAGGCATCGCGCCGGGGCCGCAGGTGATGACGGAAAGGCCGCAGCTCTTCTGGGGCATGATCGCCTCGATGTGGATCGGCAACCTGATGCTGGTGGTGCTCAACCTGCCGTTGATCGGCATGTGGGTCAAGCTGCTCTCGGTGCCCTACCGGATCTTGTATCCCTCGATTCTGGTGTTCATGGCGATCGGCGTGTTCAGCCTGTCGAACAACCCGTTCGACGTGTTCCTGATGGCCCTGTTCGGGCTGCTGGGCTACATCTGCGTCAAGCTCGAATGCGAGCCCGCGCCGATGATCCTCGGCTTCATCCTCGGGCCGCTGATGGAGGAGAACCTGCGGCGCGCGATGCTGCTCTCGCGTGGCGACCCGCTCGTCTTCTTCCAGAAGCCGATCAGCGCCAGCTTCCTCGTGGTCTCGCTCATCCTGCTGGCGATCATCGCGCTGCCCAACATCCGCAAGAAGCGCGAGGAAGTTTTCGTCGAGGAAACCTGACCGTGCGGGCTTGGCTGGCGGCAGGGCGGCGGCTGGCCACCGCTGCGGCGCTCGCCGCCGCTGCGGTTCCCGCGCTGGCGCAATCCTGGCCGGCGAAGCCGGTGCGCATCGTGGTGCCGTATCCGCCCGGCGGGCCCGTGGACATCTCCGCCCGACTGCTGGCGCCCAAGCTGCAGGAAGCGTTCGGACAGCCGTTCATCGTCGAGAACAAGCCCGGCGCAGGCGGCAACATCGGCGCCGATTTCGTCGCGAAGAGCGCGCCCGACGGCTACACCATCGGCATGGGCGCGATCGCCACCCACGCCATCAATCCGGCGCTGATGGCGAACGTGCCCTACGACCCGGTCCGCGACTTCCGGCACCTCGCCTTGGTGGTGCAGGTTCCCAATGTGCTGGTGGTGAACAACGACCTGCCGGCAAAGAGCGTGGCGGAGCTCATCGCGCTGGCACGAGCGCAGCCCGGCAAGCTCGACTTCGCCTCCGGCTCCACCGGCTCCACCGGGCACCTCGCCGGGGAGCTCTTCAAGCAGATGACTGGGACCTACATGGTCCACATTCCCTACAAGGGCGCACCGCCCGCGGTCGCGGACCTGCTCGCCGGCCGCGTGCACCTGATGTTCGACAATCTCGCGAGCGCGCTGCCCAACGTGAGGGCGGGGAAGCTGCGCGCGCTCGCGGTCACCACGCTCAAGCGCTCCAGCGCGCTCCCGGACGTGCCGACGCTGGACGAGTCGGGCCTCAAGGGCTTCGACATGAAGACCTGGTGGGGTCTGATGGGTCCGGCGCAGATGCCGGCGGATATCGCGCAGCGCCTCGCCGCGGAGATCCTCAGGGCAATGGACGCGCCGGATGTGCGCGAGAAGCTGCGTGCCATGGGCATGGAAGGCAGCTCCGTGCGCACGCCGGAGCAATTTACCGCCTTCGTGGACTCGGAGCGGCGGCTCTACGCGCAGCTCGTCAAGCGCTCGGCCGCAAAGCCCGACTAGCGCGTAGTCGCCGGCGCGGAGCCCGGCGGCGGCGCCTTCCCCAGCGACGCGAAGATTCTCCCTCCGCTCTCGGCCCGTCTCGGCGCGTCGCGATTGGCGCCCGTTGCGCCCCGCCGGGCTCCGCGCCGTTGGTTGCGCGTTGCGCGCGATGCGTGTGGCTTAACGTGGA
>Ga0326726_10007120_pt1 | contig 10003 bp, 7 predicted proteins | sample MHFenrmetagenome_2_FD_207603 | JGI IMG/M metagenome (GOLD analysis project Ga0326726, IMG submission 207603) | Lab enriched peat soil microbial communities from Michigan Hollow, Ithaca, NY, United States - MHF15MN | ecosystem: Environmental > Terrestrial > Soil > Wetlands > Peat | place: USA... | reverse complement strand
GCCGGGATCGCGTCCGCCCTGGCACATGGCGCCCATCCAGAGGTGCCCGCGAGGCCGAGCTCACGGGCAATCGCATCCCCGGCGCCACACGGCACGACGACCTTGCCGGTCCGGAGCAGCGTCGCGAGGCGGGCGCTTGTGACGCCCGTGATCCGGTAATTCGCGAAGCCTGTGGCGACCGCGAGCGGGACCGTCGGTGCGGGCGGGACTGGCGAGGGGGAAGGCGGCCCGGACGCCTGCGAGCCTGTCGCGGCCGGAGCCGCCGACGAGGACGGCGACCGGCCCGCACCCGCTCCCGACCCGGCCGGAGCCGGCGAAGACCCTGCCGGTGCCGGGACCGGTGCGCCGGGAGTGCCCTGCTGCGGGACGCCCGATCCGCCGCACGCGCCTGCCATGACCGCTGCGCAGGCAAGGACGCCGAGCAGGCGCCGGATGCTCGGACGCCCCGGCTGCAGACGCGAGACGCCGCCCGGCCGCTGGGAGCCTGCTGGCGCCGCGTCGCGGGTGCGCCCCGCCCGTGTCACACCTGGAACCTGCGGAACACCGCCACCGCGTTCTGGCCGCCGAACCCGAAGCCATTGATGATCGCGGTGTCGACGCGTGCAGGGCGCGCGACGCGTGGCACGTAGTCCAGGTTGCACTCGGGAAGGTCCGGGTTGTCGAGGTTCGCGGTGGGCGGGATCGCGCCCTCGTGCATCGCGCTCACGGCCGCGAGCCCGCTCACGGCGCCGGCGGCGCCCAGCATGTGCCCGACCATCGACTTCGGAGAGCTGATCGCCACGCGGTGCGCGTGCCCGCCGAATGCGGTCTTGATGGCACGCGTCTCGGTCACGTCGTTCAGCGGCGTCGAGGTCCCATGCGCGACGATGTAGTCCACCTCGTCCGGCGCGACGCCTGCGTCCGCCATGGCCCGCGTCATGGCCCGGGCGGCGCCTCTGCCCGTGGGCTCCGGCGCGCTGATGTGGAAAGCGTCTGCGGTGAGCGCCGCACCGATCAGCTCGGCCCGGATCGTCGCGCCCCGGTCGGTCGCATGCTGCGCGGATTCCAGGATGAGCACGGCCGCGCCTTCGCCGAACAGGAAGCCGTCCCGGTCGCGGTCGAAGGGCCGCGACGCGTGTTCAGGATCGTCGTTGCGCTTCGAGAGGGCGCCCATGTTGCCGAGGGCGGCGAAGGCGATCGGCAGGAGCGGTGCCTCCGTGCCGCCCACGACGACGACATCGCACTCCCCGCTCTGGATGAGGCGCAGCCCGTCGAGGAACGCGATGACCGAGCTCGCACATGCAGCGACCTGCGTGATGACCGGCCCGGTGAGCCCGTTCACCATCGAAACGTGGCAGGCGGCCATCGATCCCGACAGCGCGGGGATCGCGAAGGGACTGACCTGGCCGGGACCGCGCGTCTCGAGGGTGTGCGTCCCGTCGACGACCTGCTCGATGCCGCCGCCGCCGGTGTTGACCGCCACGCCGACACGGTCGCGCCGCTCCGGGCTCCAGCCCGAGAAGTCGAGGCCCGCGTCGTCGATTGCCTCACGAGCCGCAGCGGCGGCGAAGTGGATGAAGCGACTCATCCGCCGGGCCATCTTCCGATCCATCGCGATCGTCGGGTCGAAGCCCTTCACCTCGGCGGCGATCCGGACGTCGAACCCGGCGGCATCGAACGACGTGATCGGCCCGCCGCCGTTCACGCCGGCGACGAGGTTGCGCCAGAACGTCGGGTAGTCGTTGCCGATGGGCGTCACCGCCCCGAGGCCGGTGACGACCGCGCGGCGGGATGGATCGTGGCTGGGCGGCACGGTGGTGAGGTCCCTCCTGGGTCAGGTGTGGCCGATCGTAGCAAACGGCGCCTGCGACCCGGCGGCTGCCGGCGTCGCATCGAGCTGCACACCCTTCGCCCGTCCCTGGGTCGCCTCCAGGAGCGCGCGCCGATCCGCGGCACGAGCCTGCGGCATCCAGCGAATCGCACGGGGCAGCCGCCGGGCCCAGGTGGTCAGGCCGGCTCTCAGCCCCCCGGCGACGAAGGCGCGCCACGGATCCCAGTCGATGCCGTATTCCGCGCGGAGGCGTGCCGGCAGCAGCGCGATGGCGGGCCAGAGCAGCCAGTCGTACAGGGGGGCGGGCAGCGGGCCCAGCGGCGGGTGCACGATCGTCGTCGCCAGGCTCCGGGCGGTCGAGTTGACGTGGATGGGGCCGTCGGGGCCGAGCATGGACGACCAGTACCGCTCGAACGCGCGGAGGTCGGGCGGAAGCAGGCGGTCCGGGATGCCGAATGCGCGCCCGACGGGCAGCGTTTCCGCGTAGTACGACGCCCGCCGTGTGCGCGTCAGGTGCTCGAACCAGGCGTCATAGACGGTCATCGTCGATTCGATGAGGGTCGCATGGACCCAGAGCGAAAGGTCGGGATCGCGGGCGCGGTACGAATCCGCCACCACCCGGGCATCCGGGTCGCGCACAGGGCCCGCGACGGCGACATGCAGTTCGTTGAGGCGGCGGATCTCCCTGCGCGACGTTCGCGGCGATGCATACACGATGCGAAGGTAGCTGGCCAGCGTGCTCCGCAGGCGGGCCCACGGATCATCCCGGAAGGTGCTGTGCTGGTCGACGCCCTCTGCCACGAGCGGGTGCGCGATCTGGAGGAGCAACGCGCGCGGTCCGGCGCCGAGGAGGAGGAACGCCTCACGGTTGAGTCGCCAGGATTCGCTCGCGGGGCCGTAGGGCCACGCGCCGGTCGGAGCGGTCCAGTCTCCGGGCCCGCTGTCCGGCCGCGTCTCTGGACCCGGCTGCACCTCATCCATGCCACACCATCATGGGGCAGGAATCCGGATCCATGGTGCGACATGGAGTGTCGATGCCGGGCACCCGTGACAACACGGCCCCGGTAGACGTCCGGACACGGGACTCACCCACTCCGCGCCGGGACCGCGGTACCCGCGTCCCGGACCCCGGCGGCGTCGGACCAGCGCCGGGGCGACGCGCCGGCCGGGGACGTCAGTCGCCGTCGTATCGCCTGAAGATGACCGCCCCGTTGTGCCCGCCCAGGCCGATGTTGTCCGACATCGCGTGGCGGATCTGCATCGGCCGTGCGGCGCCGTGCACGACGTCAAGGTCGATCTCCGGGTCGGGATCGCGGTAGTTCGCCGTCGCCGGTGCAGTCTGGTGATACACGGAGAGCACCGTCGCGAGGCCCTCGAAGGCGCCAGCCGCGCCCATGAGGTGGCCGGTGAGTGACTTCGTCGCACTGATCGCGATCTCGCCGGCACGGTCGCCGAACACGGTGTGAATGGCCTCGGCCTCCCGCAGGTCGCCGAGCGGGGTGGACGTGCCGTGGGGGTTGATCAGGTCGATCTCGTCGGCCGGGACGCCACGCCGCTCGAGCGCCATTCGCATGGCTCGCGCGACGCCGTCCCCCTTGTCGACCGGCTGGATGAGATCCCACGCATCGGCGGCGGAGCCGTACCCCACGACCTCGGCGTAGATGCGCGCACCCCGTGCCTTCGCCAGCTCGAGGTCTTCCAGCATGAGCGCGCCGGCACCCTCGCCCAGGACGAACCCGTCCCGCGTCAGGTCGAACGGGCGCGACACGGTCTCCAGCCCTTCGCCGGGCCGGGGCGAGCCCATGCCGCGCATGTTCCCGAAGCCGATATAGGCGAGCTCGAAGAGGGGAGCCTCCGTCGCGCCCGTGAGCACGGCGATGCAGTCGCCTCGGCGGATTGCCTCGGCACCCTCGCCGATGTTGTGGGTACCCGTCGAGCAGGCCGTGACGATGCACATGTTGTGCCCGCGGATGCCGGTCTCGATGGCGATCTGTCCCGACGCGGTGTCGGGAAGCATGTTCGCGATGAAGAACGGGCTCACGCTCCGTGGCCCCTTCGTCTCGCGCGATTGCTGGTTCTCCATCATGAGCCTGGGCCCGCCACTGCCGGAGCCGAAGACGACGCCGATGTCGTCGCGGTTCTCCAGCGTGATCTCGAGCCCGGAATCTGCGACGGCCTGCTTCGCCACTGCCACGGCGAAGTGCACGTTCCGGTCGGTCCGGCGCGCTGCCTTGAAGTCCATCCAGGCGGCGGGATCGAACCCGTTGACCTCGCCGGAGACCTTGCATTCGTGGGCGCTCGGGTCCCAGCGGGTGATCTCGTGGAGGCCCGTGTTGCCCTCGAAGAGGTTGCGCCAGACGGTGTCGACGTCGCAGCCGATAGGGCTTACGACGCCGAGTCCCGTGACGACCACGCGACGGTTGTAGTCAGGACGACGCATTGATGCGGTTTCTCCCTGGTGCTCCTGCCGCAGCGGGCGGCTCTTCGGTAAGCGGCGACGTCGTGCCGGGCGACAGCCGGCAGGATGCGACCTCGATCGGCACGGCGCTCAGAGTTCCGGCAAGGCCAGCCGGCCGGGGGCGTCGGGATCGTCCAGGGCGATCACGTCCCGGTCCGGGGCGATGCGCTTGATCAGGCCGGTCAGCACGCGACCCGGCCCGACCTCCACGAATGACTCGACGCCCGCGCGCTCCATGGCGCGCACGGCGGACACCCAGTCCACGCCGGTCGTCAGGTGATCGACGAGCTCCGCTCGGCAAGCCTCCCCGGTGAGGAGCGGGCGAGCGTCGGCGTTCGCGACGAGCGGCGCGCTCGGGTCCCGGAATTCGATGTCCGCGAGGACGCGTCGCATGCCCTCCGCGGCCTCCCCCATGAGCGGCGAGTGTGCGGCGACGCTCACGGGCAGCGTCACGGCCCGCCGAGCGCCGAGCTCCTTCGCCAGCGCGACGGCGGCCTCCACGGCGGAGCGTTCGCCGCTCACGACGACCTGCCCGGGGGAGTTCCGGTTCGCGATCGTGAAGATGCCGGCCTCCCTGCCGGCCGCCTCGACCTCCGGCAGGCGCTCGTCGTCGAGCCCGATGATCGCGGCCATCGCGCCGTCCCGGCCCTGGCCCGACGCCTGCATGAGGCGGCCGCGTTCACGCACGAGTCGGACGCCGTCGGCGACCGACAGCACCCCGGCTGCGACCATCGCGCTGTACTGGCCCATCGAGTGCCCGGCGAAGAACGCCGGGGCCAGCGCGGGCAGCGACGCCCGCATGCGACGCTCCAGCAGGCCGTGGAAGTACGCAACCGATGTCGCAAGGAGTGCCGGCTGGGCGTTCACCGTCAGGTCGAGGACGGCGGCCTCGCCGCTCCAGGCGAGCGCCGAGATCGATTCACCGAGCGCCGCATCTGCCTGTGCGAACACCGCCGCGGCCGCAGGGGAGACGTCGGCGAGCGAACGCCCCATCCCGATCGACTGCGATCCCTGCCCCGGGAAGACCAGCGCGACGCTCCCCATGACCTCCTCGCGGTGCCTGACACCTGCGTGCCCTGGCTCTTCCAGGGCGTCGCGCGCCGGCCCCACGCTCGCACAGTCTAGGACTGCAGGCCGTCGGGAGCGGCGGAATGAGTGCAGTGTTGCACGTATCTGCCGCGATGCGTAGGCTGCGGGGGTGCGTGGCGTGCGACGGCAGGAAGGTCGGGATCCGGATCGAGCGGTCCGCGGCGCGACGGCCGGGCTCGATGCCGCGACGGCAGGAGCCGGTACCCCGCTGGAAGCCGCAGGCGCGGCGACGCGCGTGCCCGCTCGCCAGCAGGTGCCGATGCGTCGCGAGCGCCGGCCCGCGTCGCGGCGGACGATCGCCCGGATGTTCGAGGCCGACCTGTCGGCGCCGGTCGTCGCGGCCGGCCTCCGGGCCCAGAACCCGCGCGAGATCTCGAGCAGGGTGGCCATGGGCCGCGCCCTGTGGCGCGAGCTCGTCATCGGGTTTGCGTCGCAGCTCGGCGGCCTGCGACTCGGGTTCACGCAGCTCGCGGCGCTGTACGTGCTCGCGGACGCGGGAACCACGACGATCGCGGACCTGGCCGACGCGCTCGGCCGGTCGCCCTCCGCCACATCCCGACTGGTCGATGGGCTGGTCAGGCGACGGCTGGTTGAGCGCCGCGAGACCGCGGATGACCGCCGCCAGCGAGCGATCGTGCTCACGCAGCGCGGGCGTGCCCTGCTGCGCATCGTGGATCGCGCACGGGCAGACCAGTTCCTCTCGGTCATGCGCCCGATGCCCAGGGCCGAGCGGGCGCTCGTGGCCATGGGCGTCGCCGCACTCGCGACGCGCGCGATCTCGCGGCGCGGCAGACTGATCGTCCTGCCGCCGGAAGGCTGAGCCCTCGCGACCGATCGGCCGCGCCGATGCCGACGGCCCGCTCTCCCGACCCTCCCGCGTGCCGTCAGGCTTCGCTACTGGGTCCGTACGTCGAAGGTCCACGTTCCCATGCTGCCGTCCTCCGTCTTCGGGAACGTGATCTTCCCGTGCATCGCCGCGTCGTCGCCGCTGGCCGACCACGGCACCCGTGTCATCTTCACGGGTTCGCCCGCCCTGAGGTTCGCGCCCGTGTCCTCGCAACCGCTGATGGCGCCCACGGTCGTGACCGTGGCGGTGCCCTTGAGGCTCAGGCTCGCGGTGCCGCTCTGGCTCCCCGTGAGCTTGCCGGTCAGGGTGGTCGTGATGACGCAGTCGCGCCACTCCGGAGGCATGGGCGGAGCTGACACGCCGAGGGCCTTCTCGCCGACGCCCGAGTGGATCGCGTACAGCATCTCGCCGCCGAACGCGAGCGTGAACGTGAACTCGCCTGTCACGGCCGGCGGCTTCGCATCCGGCTCTGCAAGGGTGAGCAGGATGCGGTTGCCTGCCACCATGTCCTCGAACGTCGCCGCACCCTCGGTGGTGGAGATGGCCGTCGCGATGCTGGCGACGTCGAACCGGCCCTGGAGTGGCGCCCGCGTCTCGGGGCCCACGGGCTGAGCGGCGCCCTGTCCGGCGTCAGCGGATTGGGCGGCCCCCTGCCCGTTGGCATCCTGTCCAGTGTCGCCGGGTTGCACGGCAACCTGGTCGTCGGCCTCCTGCCCGGCATCGCCTGGCTGGGCGATATCCTGTCCTGCGGCGCCCTGCTGCGCCTGCCCGCCCTGTGCGTTCGCCGCCGGAGCATTCGATCGCGGCAGCATGACGGCCCCGGCCAGCGCGAGCATCAGCACGAGGAGGACGACGGCGCCGAATGCCGCGGCGCCGCGCAGGCCACCGCCAAGCGCATGACTCGCGGTCATTTCCGAGATGCCGTCCGGACCAGCGTCCCTCAGGTAGCGCACCGTATCGGGGTCGCCGGCGTGCCCGGCCTCCGGCTGGTCATGGTCAAGGCGGACGAGCCGGTCGAACGCACGCAGGTCGTCGAGCATCGTCGAGTCGGCGGGGGACCCGGTGGTGGCCGCGGACACCGTGGCGGGTGACCCGGTCGCGGCTGCGTCGACGGCTGGCACCTCGGGCTCCGGGGCGACGGCCGGTGGCTGCGGGGTCGGTGTGGACGCGGCGGGCGTTGCCGGGCGCGCGCCGGCACGAGGCGCCATCGTGATGGCGCCGGCACCAGGCGCCATCGTGATGGCGCCCTCGATGAACATCTCGACCGGGTTGCCATACCCGAGTGCATCGAGGAGTTCTCGTGGCGGGCCCTCGCCGGCGGCCGCCGCCGGAGGCTGCGAGGGCGCCGACCCGGAGAAATCGTCGATCAGCTTCTCGACCACCCGGTCTGCCTCGGCCTTGCCAGTGCCGGCGGCTTCATCGTTCATTACCCGCCTCCCGTCCCCTGCGGACACCGTGCGGGTCGAGCGTCGGCCCGGTGAGGGCAGGACTGGCGATCATGGCCGTGCGCGCCACCCGTTCCCTCCCGCCGGCGCGCTGGCCGTCCCGGTCGGCCTCCCGCCCTCGGACCGGAGTGACCACTCGGCTCGGGATCACTATAGGCTGCGACCCGGGCGCGAAAGGGGCAGCCGGCGCATCTTCGGTGCGTCCTGGCGCCGGCCGGGCCCTCAGGAGCAGTAGCGCCGCACGACGTCCAGCAACACCGGATACCCGAAGCGGAGCGCCTCGAGTGAGACCCGCTCGTCGTCGCCATGGAACAGCTCGAGGAACCGCTCGCCCGGTTCCAGCCCCAGCGGTGAGAACCCGTACGTCGGGATCCCGAGCTTGTGCAGGTGCTTTGCATCCGTCGCGAACGGCACCATGACCGGGATCGGGATTGCCACTGGATCGTGGGCGCGGAGGACCTCGCCGAGGATGGGGTACAGCGCGGTGTCCGTCGGCTGCTCGAGAGGGATCCCGGTCGAAGCCACCTGGATCTCGCAGTGGCCGAGCAGCTCCTCGCCGATGCGCTCGCACAGGCGTTGCGTCATTTCGTCGAGGTCCGTGCCCGGCAGGATACGGCAATCCACCTCGATCTCCGCGCGCCCGGGTATGACGTTGTACTTCACCCCGGCCCTGACGACGTCGGGTGAGACCGTGTCGCGCAGGAGCGCCCGCACCGCCCGGCCGTAGGAGGGATCGCACAGTGCGTCGATCGCTTCGTCCGACACGCGGGCAATCGGATGGAGCAGGTGATGCACCCGGTGCCCCGTCTCGTCGGGCAGGTGCGCCGCTACCAGGCGAATGGCGGCATCCATGAGCTCGGTCGCGCGCGGCGCGCCCTGGAGTGCGAGGCGCGCCACGATCCTCGCCGCGAGCACGGTCGCATTGTCGTCGCGCGGCATGGAACCATGGCCCGGCGTGCCGTGCACGGTGATCCGGTACACGATGAAGCCCTTCTCGGCGACGCCGATCGGGTAGAAGCTGCGCCCGAGGATGTCCATGCGGACGGCTCCCGCCTCGTTCAGGGCCGCATCAGCGCGGAGCAGGCTCGGGCGGTGCTCCACGAGCCATCCCGCACCCTGGAAGCCGCCGGCCTCCTCGTCGGCCGTGGCGGCCAGGGTCACGTCGCGGCGCAGGCCGGGAACCGGGTCCCGGGCCGGATCCACCCCGGCGGCACGTGCCTTCCGGGCGAGGTGGAGCACGACCGCCAGCTCCATGGCGAGCATGCCCTTCATGTCGACGGCGCCACGACCGTACACGTAGCCGCCGGCGACGTCGGCCCCGAACGGGTCGTGCTCCCAGCGTTCCTCCTCCACCGGCACGACATCCGTGTGCGCGAGCAGGAGCAGCGGCCCGCCACCGGTGCCGTCACCGTGCAACCGGGCAAAGACGTTGCCTCGACCGGGAAACGGCTCGACGATCTCGGCGGCCGCGGTCTCGTCCCCCGGCGGGTTCACGGTCCGGATGCGCAGCAGTGCCCGCAGGTGGTCGACGAGCTCGGCGTGCTCGCGCTGGGCCTCGCGGGGCGTCAGCTCGAACGGCTGCATCTCGTCTCCTCCTCCGGGGTCGGACTGCGGCAGCTCCGGCGCCACCAATGATGCAGCGCGACGGTCCGGCCCATCGGCCGATCGCGCGCGGCCGCCCGGGGTGCCGGCTGCGACATGTGGGTGCCACGGAGCACCGAGGGCCTGCAGCCGCACCGGCGTCCGGCCGATGACTACCGTGCGGAGGTGCCGTCTGTTGCCCGACCGCGTCATCGCGTGGAGGGCGGACGTGAGGATCGCAGCATCGTATGTCGCGCTGCAGAGCCAGCATGTGGCGACCGTGCGCGAAACGCTCAGCTCGTCCTATCGGGCGTGGATCGGCGCCGCTCCGCCGGCATCGTCGACTTCGATCGTTCGTCCCGACCCTGCGGCGTCCGTCTCGCTGTCGCAGCCGTCCCGGGTCGCTGCCCCTTCGATTGCATCGCCGGCACCTGCTCGCCCGGGGGGCGCGCCGCCGACCGAGGCGATGTCATCCCCGGATGCCGGTGCGACTCCCGCGACAACGGAGGCCGCCCCCGACGGAATCGCCGACCCGCGCCTGCGCGCCCTTCTGCTGTTCATCGAGCGCCTGACCGGGCACAGGGTCCGGACGCTCCGGCTGCAGGAACTCCGGGGCGATCCCGAGCGAGGACGCGCCGCGATCGATGCGCAACGTGCGAGCGGCAACGCGCAACCCGCCGGCACTGGATCCCAGGTTTCGCAGCCAGCCGGATGGGGAGTCGCGATCGACCAGGTGGCGACGCACCAGGAGCACGAGGTGACCCGGTTCACGG
>Ga0326726_10007119_pt1 | contig 10006 bp, 8 predicted proteins | sample MHFenrmetagenome_2_FD_207603 | JGI IMG/M metagenome (GOLD analysis project Ga0326726, IMG submission 207603) | Lab enriched peat soil microbial communities from Michigan Hollow, Ithaca, NY, United States - MHF15MN | ecosystem: Environmental > Terrestrial > Soil > Wetlands > Peat | place: USA... | reverse complement strand
CCAGACGGTAAGTGGCCAGTGGTTACCAGCGTTGAGCTGACGGAGTGAGAAAAGGCCCCGCTTCGGTTCCGGAGCGGGGCCTTCGCCTGTTCTGACTGACCGACACCTGCAGACTGGGAACCACTGACGACTTGCCGTCTGGGAACTACTCTGAACCCGGAACTCCTATCTCTGTCATCTTCCTGTAGTTCAGCACGTCCTCCAGCTCCTTGCCCTTCAGCAAGCCCTTCCGCTCGATCAGCTGCCGCACCGTGACGCCTTCGGCCAGGGATTCCTTCGCCAGCTTCGCCGCTTCGGCGTAGCCGATCTTGGGGGCCAGGGCGGTGACGAGCGCGGGGCTCTGCTCCAGCCAGTGGGCACACATCGCCGCGTCGGCGGTTATGCCGGCCACGCAGCGTTCGGCCAGCACGCGGGCGGCCGCCGTGAGGATCTCAATCGCGAAGACGAGATTGTGCGCGATCACCGGCATCATCACGTTGAGCTCGAGCTGGCCCGCCTCGGCCGCCAGGGCGACGGTCTGATCGTTCCCGATCACCTGGTAGCAGACCTGGTTGACCATTTCGGCGATGCTGGGGTTCACCTTCCCCGGCATGATGCTCGAACCCGGCTGCACTGCCGGCAACGCGACTTCGGCGAACCCGGTGCGCGGACCCGATGCCAACAGGCGGAGGTCGTTCGCGATCTTGTTGAGGTCCAAGGCGAACGTCCGCAGCGCCGCGGAGAAAGCAGCCGCGTCCCCCATGGATTGCATCAGCTGGACGCGATCCTGTCCCGCCCGCAACTCGAGACCCGTCGCCGACCTCAGATGCTGGATCATCAGCTCGGGATAGCGCGGCTCCGCGTTGAGACCCGTGCCGACCGCGGTGCCGCCGATCCCGAGCTCCCGCAGGTCGTCGGCCGCGCGCTCCAGCCGCGCAAGGTTGCGGCGGACGGTGTGCGCGTAGGCGGTGAACTCCTGGCCCAGACGGATGGGCGTCGCATCCTGCAGGTGCGTCCGCCCCGACTTCACGATCCCGTCGAACTCCCGCCCCTTCGCCTCGAAGGCGGCGGCCAGCGACTCCAGCGAGGCCAGGAGCGGCGCCAGGCGCGCGAGCGCGGCCAGCCGGATGGCCGTCGGGATCACGTCGTTGGTGGACTGCGCCATGTTCACGTGGTCGTTCGGGTGCACGGGCTTGTACTCGCCCCGCTCCCCGCCGAGCAGCTCGTTGGCGCGGTTGGCCAGCACCTCGTTGCAGTTCATGTTGTGCGAGGTCCCGGCCCCCGCCTGATAGACGTCCACGACGAACTGGTCGCGATGACGGCCGCCCAGCACCTCGTCGGCGGCGCGCACGATCGCGTCGGCGAGCTTCGCGTCGAGCCGGCCCGTCTCCCGGTGCGTCAGTGCCGCGGCCTTCTTGATCCAGATGACTGCGTCCACGAATGCCGCGAGCGGCCTGAGGCCGGAGATGGGGAAGTTCTGGACCGCCCGCTGGGTCTGCACACCGTAGAGGGCATCCGCCGGAACGTCCAGCTCGCCCAGGGGATCGCGCTCTTTTCGAGTATTCGACATGGAGTGATTCCGATCCGTGAGGGAGGAATCTGTATCCAACCAGGAATCAGTCACAGACGGATAGAATACAGGTTAGTTGCCAGACGCCAAGTTGCCAGTGGTTACCAGTTGCCAGACGGAAGCCGCAGGCCGACCCTCCGATCAGCGTTGCGGCTCGCGCCGGACCTTCAGCGTATCCGCCCACGCCTTCTGCGCCGCGATCGCGCTGTCGCCGGGGAGCCGCGTGACGAAGGCGAGAACCGCGAGGCGCTCCCAGGGGCCGAGCTCACCGAAGGCCCGCATCGAGGTGCCGGCGATGCCACGGGTGACGATGGCGTACAGCGCAGCCGGTCCGGGAGGCACCCGCATCCCAGCGAACGGCGGCGCAGTGAAATCGAACGGAGGGGGCTCGCTGGCCCCGGCTCCGGGCCCGTCGCCCTTCCCTGCGGCACCGTGGCACATCGCGCAGTGCTGCAAGTAGATGGTGCGCCCCGCCGCAAGGGCGGACTTCCGGACGTCGAGGGAATTGCACCAGGCGGCGGAGCCGGGCGGCAGGTTGTCGGGCTCCAGATGCGCCCAGGCCGAGTCGCGGTCGCGATGCACGAGCTGAGGCCAGGCAGAGTCGCGGATCGCCGCCCACCGGGCCGGCGAAGCCTCGGTGCATCCGGACGATGCCTGGCGCGGCCGAGGTGCCCGGCGCGCCGCGGGCCGCTGCGCCGCGGCCGCGGCGGGTGAGGCCGAGGCCAGAAGGACGAGCAGGATCGAGGTCCGCACCATCGTTGCCGGGATTCTAGCCGGTGCCATCGCGCGGGGCGAGCGCCCCCGGCGCAGATTCCTCGAGCCGCCCGAGCAGCCGGAGGAGACCGTCGAGCATGGTGTACGGGTGGGGGGGGCACCCGGGCACGTAGAGATCCACCGGCAGGTCACCCGGCGCGCCCCCGAGGCCCGCCTCGCCGGCGAAGGGCCCGCCGCTGATGGCGCAGGCACCCACCGCGATCACGATCTTCGGCCCCGGTATCGCCGCGTACGTCTCGCGGAGCGCGGCCGCCATGTTCGGAGTCACGGGCCCCGTGAGAAGCAGGCCATCGGCATGCCGGGGCGAGGCGACGAACTCGATCCCGAAGCGGCCCAGGTCGAAGACGACGTTTCCCAGCGCCGAAAGCTCCGCGGCGCAGCCGCCGCAGTCGCCGGCTGCCACGTGCCGGAGCTTGAGCGAGTGGCCGAACATCCTGCGCATGCCCTCGTCGAGCGCCAAGGCGAGGCGCCGGGTCTGCTGGTCCGCCTGCTCCACCAGCTCCCCGCGAGTACGCGCCGCGAGCCGATGGTCGCGCGTGAAGCCGATCGCTCCCTCCGGACAGGCCTCGGCACAGACGGGACAGAAGAGGCAGGCGCCCAGATCGATCCGGAGAGGATCGACGCGGATCGCGGCCGTCGGGCAGGCTGCCGCGCAGGCGCCGCACCCGTCGACGCAGCGCGAGGCATCGAGCCGCGGGCGGCCCCGGTAGCGCTCGGGGAGGATGACCGGCAACTCCGGATAGCGGGCAGTCTGGTTGCCCCGGGTAAGGCGCGAGCGCAGCACCGGGATCACCGGCACCTCACAGGTCGTGCCCCGCGTACGACAGGTTGAAGCTCTTGTTGCACAGGGGGAAGTCGGACACCTGGTTCCCGCGGAGCGCGATCGTCAAGCCGAACCAGTTGTGGAACGACGGATCCACGGCCTTGTACGCGGCCAGGGCACCGTCCGCCCCGGTGGCGGCGAGGTGCAGGATCTCGCCACGCCACCCCTCCACCAGCGCAACCGCCACCGTATCCGGCGCCGCGGCGCCCGCCGGCACAGCGAGCGGGCCCTCGCGATACTCCGCAAGTTGCTCGCGCACAAAGACGAGTGAACGCTGGATCTCGAGCCAGCGCACCATCGCGCGCGCCATCACGTCTCCGGTCTCGCCGGCGGCGACCGGGATGATGGCAAACCGGTAGATGCCGTGCGGGTGGTCGCGGCGCACGTCGCGAGAGACGCCGCTGGCCCGCGCCACCGGTCCCACCAGACCCAGGTCCAGCGCCGCGTCCCGGCTGACGACGCCCGTGCCCTCGAACCGCGACAGGACGGACGCGGCGCCGAACATCACTTCGGCGGACTCGCGGAGATCCTTCTCCGCGCGCTCCAGGCGCTCGATCAGGGCGCCGCGGCGCGCCGCGCCGAGCGAGAAGCGCACGCCACCCGGAACGATGAGCCCGCGCCCGAACCGGCTGCCCGACAGCTCCAGCAGGAGATTGAGGAACTCGCCGCGCAACCGCCCGAACCACGATGCGCCCGGGAGATACCCCACGTCCCCCGCCAGGGCCCCCAGATCGCCGGCGTGACAGGCCAGGCGTTCGAGCTCGAGCGCCACGCCGCGCAGCACCTGTGCCGCCAGCGGCACCTCCACCTCCGCCAGGGCTTCCATCGCCCGGCACTGGGCAAGGACATGACCCACCGCACCGTCGCCCGCCAGGGACTCCGCGATCGCCACGCGCAGGTGGGGCGAGGCGGCGACCAGCGCGCGCTCCGCCCCGCGGCGCTGGTAGCCGAGATGCAGCTCGAGGCTCAGGACTTCCTCGCCTCGACACTGGAGGCGGAAGTGCCCCGGCTCGATGATTCCCGCGTGCACCGGTCCCACGGCGACCTCGTGCACGCCGCTGCCCTCGACGCGGAAGAACGGATGGCGCGCTTGCGCCCCTCCGCCGCCGGGCGCAGCGGCACCGGCCGACAGCTCAGGGTGCGCGCGCAGCGGCTTCAGCCACGGATGCCCCTCGGGCACCACGCCCAGCTCCTCCCAGAGCTCCCGCTCCACCGCCTGGGCGGCGGGGAGCGCGGCGGTGACGGACGGATACCGGCCGCCGGCGGTGAATCTCACCCGGCACAGCGCCAGCCGATTGCGCGCGTCGTCGGCGAACACGGCGACGGCCTCGCGCGCTCCGCCGGGCGACGCGGACGCGAGCGGCATCGCCGCGATGAGGCGCGCGCCGTTCGCATCGAGGGCGACGCAGTGGTCCCGCAACATCTCCCCTGTCACGACGGGCAGGTCGCCGAGGCCGACGCGGCCGCCGTTGCTCGTCCAGAGCGTCGTCACGACGTCCCTCCCACCACCCCGGCGACGGCATGGAGCAGCGTGTCGAGCGTCCGCGGGAGGTAGACGCCCAGGGCCAGGACCGCCGCCGCGAGCAGCAGCGGCGGGACGACGGCGAGCGCCCGCTCGCGCGCCGTGGCCGGCGGACGGTTCGATTCGCCCTGCAGCATCGGCAGCAGCACGCCGGCCATCGCGAGGAACGCGACCGCGAGCAGCGCGACGAACAGCAGGCCGAGCCGGGTCCGCCCGTCGCCGATCGCCGACTGGAAGATCGTGAACTCGCTCATGAACAGGCCGAAAGGCGGCAAGCCACCGATGGCGAGAAAGAGCGCGAACAGGAGCGGGCCGCTGAGGGGCAGCTGCCGCACGGCACCGCGAATCTCGCCGGCGTCCGTCGTCCCGTAGCTGCGCAGCACATTCCCCGCGAGCAGGAAGAGCCCGGCCTTGGCGAACGAGTGGTTGACCGCGTGCAGCATCGCACCGAAGGTGGCCGCGCCCCCCAAGCCGACGCCGACGGCGAGGATGCCCACGTTCTCGACGCTGGAGTACGCGAACAGCCGCTTGAAATCGCGCTGGCCGATCAGGAACGCGGTGGCCACGGCGATCGAGACGAAGCCGAGCAGCAGGAGCAGCGTGCGGGCGAACGCCGCGTCACCGGACGCGAGGCATACCTGGAAGAAGCGCAGCACGCCGAGGAAGGCGCAGTTGAGCAGCGCGCCCGAGAGGAGCGCGGACACCGGCGAGGGCGCCTGGCTGTGCGCGTCGGGGAGCCAGGTATGCAGCGGCACGAGGCCCATCTTGGTTCCGTAGCCGACCAGGGCGAGCACGAAGGCCGCGCGCAGCCAGCCGCGCGGCATCACCGGAGCCGCCCGCATCAGGTCGGTCAGCGCCAGGCCCGGCGGGCCGGTCGTGACCGCCGCCTCGGCGGCCCCGAGGAAGAAGGTGCCCAGCAGCGCCAGCGCGATTCCCACGGAACAGATCATGAGGTACTTCCACGCCGCCTCGAGGGCCGGGCCGCGGCGGTAGAAGTAGACGAGGGGCGCGCTGGAGAGGGTGGTCGCCTCCACGGCCGCCCAGAGCACGGCGAAGTGGCGCGTAACCGCGACCAGGGTCATCGCCGCCAGAAAGAGGAGCAGGTATGGGACGAACCGGTACAGCCGCGCAGGCTCGTCGTGGGTGGGCCCGGTCAGGTAGCCCACGGCATAGACGGCAACGGCGGCGAAGAGCACACTGGTGATCGAGAGGAAGAGCATGCCGACGTCGTCGAGCCGCAGGTAGTCCGCGTAGCCGTCGGGGCGCCGCACCCACGCGGCCCCGGTGAGCACCAGGTGCAGCAAGGCGCCGGCCAGGAGGGCGCCGACTTGGAGGCGCGTGCCGCGCACGAACAGGGCGGCGACGCCCAGCAGCGCCGGCACGAGGACCAGGGCGGCGAGGTGCTCCATCAGTCCCTGAGACTGTTCAGGGCGCGCGTGTCGATATGATCGAATTCGCGCCCGATGTGGTAGATCGCGATCCCCATGACGAACACCGCAACCAGCAGGTCCAGCAGGATCCCCAGCTCCACGACCACCGGGATCGAGCCGGCCAGGGTCTGGCCGAAGATGAAGACGCCATTGTCGAGCATCAGGTAGCCGACCACCTGCGTGACCGCGTACTTCCGCGCCACCAGCATCAGGAAGCCGAGCAGCACTGTCGCGAAGCCGGCGGGGAGGAGGAGGGTTGCCGTCACGGGGCCGGGCGGCACGAGCACGCGCGCCAGCCAGAGCGAGAGGACCACGAGCCCGGCGCCAAGCAACGCCGAGACGTGAAGGCTGACGTACGGTTCGACCTCGCGCCGTGCGCCTGCCTCGCGGGCCGAGCGCAGCAGCAGCGCCGGGATGATGCCCGCCTTCACGGCCAGGGCCCCGACGCTCATCAACACGAGGTGGGCGACGGGTACGTCGCCGCCCGGCGCCCACATCACCAGGGGGAGGGCGGCGAGGAGAGCGCCCTGGACCGCGATCGCGCGCACGCAGGCGGCGAGCCGCCCGCTCCAGACGATGAACAGGCCGGTGATCAGCACGAGGAGCAGCAGGGCGTCCGCCGCCCCCGTCACGGCTGTCCCCGGGCGAGGAGGACCGCGACCCCGACGGCCGCGAGCGCGGCGACGCCGATGAGAAACCCCGGTACCCGGGTGAGGCGGAGCCGAGCGACGCTCGACTCCACGGCCCCGACCAGGACGCCCACGCCGAGCACCCCGGCCACGAGGAGCCCCGCCCCGACCCATCCGCCCGCTGCCGGAACCGGAAGGAGGAGATGCACCAGCAGTGCAGCGAACACGAAGAGCTTGACGGCGCCGCCGTAGACGATGAATGCGAAGTCGGGTCCGCTGTGATCGAGCACCATGACCTCGTGCACCATCGTCAGTTCGAGATGGGTCGCGGGATCATCCACCGGGATCCGCGCATTTTCCGCCAGGAGCACGACAAACAGCGCGGCGGCGGCGAGCAGGAACACAGGGTGCCGCGGACCCCACGCATCCCAGGGCAGCGCGGTCCATGCGCCCGCGAAGCTCACGCTCCGGGCAGGGACGCACACGATCGCGAGCACGAGGAAGAGCCCCGGCTCCGTGAAGGCCCCGAACGCCGCCTCGCGGCTCGCCCCCATCCCTTCGAAGCTCGAGCCGGTATCGAGCGCCGCCGCCATCGTGAAGAACCGCCCCAGCCCGAGCAGCGCGGCGAACGCGATCACGTCGCCCTCGAACGAGAGCGGGCCGGCGCCGGCAGCGAGGGGAACGATCAGCCCCGCCACCAGCACCGAGGCCAGGCCGACGATGGGACCGGCGCGGAACACCCACGTCGTGGGCGCTCCCATCACTACGCCCTTCCGGAGCAGCTTCAGCACGTCGGCATACGGCTGCCAGATGGGTGGGCCGATCCGACCGGCAACCCAGCTCTTCGTCTTCCCGACCACGCCAAGAACCAGCGGCGGAAGCATGACGAGCAGCACCGCGTGCACCAGTACCGGGATGGGGCCGTTCATCGGCCGGCCGCCCCGACCTGCCAGATCAGGAGCACCAGGAGGGTCACGAAGACGTACGCGAGATAGAGCTGGAGGCGCCCCTGCTGCAGCACGCGCACGCGGCCGAACGCCGCGAGCACGCGCCGCGCCGCGGGAACGAGCAGGCGCTCCCCAGCCATATCCGACACGTGATCGTCGTAGCGGGCGGACGCCGGGAAGTACCCGGACGGCAGCTCCGCGTGCACCGTTCGCTGGATCGCCGCTCCGAACGGCGCGAGCACCGGCTCGGCGAACGAGGCGGCGGTGTACTGCATCCGCGGCGTCACGCCCTCATAGCCGCAGGCCCAGACCGGTCCCACGGACACGGACCGCCTCCGCAGCAGCGCCGCCCGCGCGAGCACCAGCAGGGCCGTCACACCCAGCAGCACACCGGCCACCGACGTCAGGGACGCCAGGCCTCCCACCACGCCGGCGGGAACCTCCGTGAGGCCGCCGACCTCCAGCACGGCCGGCGCCGCGAGCGCGATGGCCACGAGCGGCGCCACGCCGAGCAGGACGCACAGCGCCGCGCCGAGCACCATCGGCACGCGCATCAGGGGCCCCGCCTCGTGCGCGCGGGCGGGAGCGTCGGTGCGGGCCACGCCGAGGAACAGCACGCCGAAGACCTTCACGAAGCAGGCGACCGCGAGGCCGCCGATCAGCGCCAGCACCGGGAGCACGGCCACCGCGGCCACCCCGGCGCCGCCGGCGAGGCTCCCGCCGCGGAACGCCCCGACCAGCACCAGCCACTCGCTCACGAATCCGTTGAGCGGCGGCAGGCCGCTGATCGCCACGGCACCGACCAGGAAGGTCAGCGCGGTGACCGGCATCCGTCGGGCCAGCCCACCGAGCGCGTCGAGATCGCGCACGCCCGTCGCGTGCAGCACGCTCCCGGCACCCTGGAAGAGCAGCCCCTTGAAGAGACCGTGGTTCAGCACGTGCAACAGAGCGCCGCCGTATCCGAGGAACGTCACCAGCGGGTCGCCCCGGCTCGCTCCCAGCAGGCCCACGCCGACGCCGAGGGTGATGATGCCGACGTTCTCGACGCTGTGGTATGCGAGCAGCCGCTTCAGGTCGTGCTGCGCCAGCGCGTACAGCACGCCGGCCAGCCCGGAGACCGCACCGCTGACGACGAGGAGCGCCCCCCACCACACCGGCGGCGCACCCAGCAGCGTCACGATCCGCAGCAGGCCGTAGATCCCCATCTTGATCATCACACCCGACATCAGCGCGGACACGTGGCTGGGAGCGGCGGGGTGCGCGTCGGGGAGCCAGACGTGCAGCGGCCAGAACCCGGCCTTGGTCCCGAAGCCCACGAGTGCGAGGAGGAAGCAGGCCGCGGCGAGGCCGGCCGGCGGAGCGCCCGCGGCCTGCATGGCCCCGAAGCCGAACCCGCCCGCCCTCGCGCGGAGCAGGGCGAACAGGACCAGCAGGGCGACTGCGCCGAGCTGCGATGCGACGAGGTACGTGAAGCCGGCGCGCCGTGTCGTCTCGCGGTCGTCCTCGAACGTCACGAGGAAGAACGACGCGACCGTCATCGCTTCCCACGCCACGAGGAACAGCACCGCGTCGCGCGCGACGACGAGGCCCACCATCGCCGTGACCAGGATGTTGAAGAAGATGACCGCGGGGCCGATCCGGCGCTCGCCCAGGTACGCCTTGAGGTAGCCGGCCCCGTAGACCGCGGCGAGCGCGGCCACGAGATAGACGCAGAGCAGGAAGAACGCCGAGAGTGCGTCGAGCCCGATCGCAATGCGCCCGAGGGGCAGCCGCCACGGGGTCTCCGCCACCAGGTTGTCTGTTCCCGCGAGCCGGATTCCGGCGGCGGCGACCCCAAGGACCGACGCGCCCACCGCGCCGACGGTGCCCAGGGCCAAGGCGAGCCGGTCGCGCCGGCCGGCGAGCGCGGCAAGCAGTGCGCTCGCGAGCAGCACGCCGAGCGAGACGATGACGAGGTCGAGGCTCATCAGGAGGCGGGCACGTCGACCGCGGGGAACGGCCCCGACACCCGCGCCGCATCCAGCAGCCGGATCCGCGCGAGAATCGCCTCCGCGCCGGCCGCTTCCCGCAGCAGGCGCCGCAGCTCGGGGTCGTGCAGCGCAAAGGTGAGCCGTGACAACGTGCGCAGGTGGTCGCGAATGGAGGGTGCGAACAGCGTGAAGACGACGCGCACCGGCGCCCCGTCGGGCGCCCCGAAGTCCACCGCCTGAGCGAGAAACCCCAGGAGCACGGTCGGGCCTTCCACCCGCAGCACCAGCGGGTCCCGCGCATGCGGAACGGCGATGCCGTCGCCGATCGCTGTGGAGGCGAGCGTCTCTCGCCCTAGCAGGAG
>Ga0326726_10007118_pt1 | contig 10007 bp, 9 predicted proteins | sample MHFenrmetagenome_2_FD_207603 | JGI IMG/M metagenome (GOLD analysis project Ga0326726, IMG submission 207603) | Lab enriched peat soil microbial communities from Michigan Hollow, Ithaca, NY, United States - MHF15MN | ecosystem: Environmental > Terrestrial > Soil > Wetlands > Peat | place: USA... | reverse complement strand
CCCCGTCGCCATGGTGAAAAGCGATTCCACGGAGAGATTCCGCTCCGCGGTATCGTCGAAGAAGAGGTGAAGCTGCGACTCCATGCCGTCCTCCGGTCTCCAGTAGCAGACCAGCATCGGCACCCGCGGCAGGGGAAAGAGAACCACGGCGATGTCGGAGTTGAAAGCGCTGGTGGCGGAGGTCCCGCTGAGCATGCTCACGAGGGCCTCGAACAGATCGCTGTGGCTGTCGGCGATCCGCTTCAGCGGCTTCTCGCACCGCTGCTCGAAGAGAGGGTTCCAGGTCTTCCCCTGCGGGAGCTCCCGGAAGGGCACCCACCTGCCTGAGGGCTCCGCACCCTCGCAGGTAAGGATATAATCTAGCAGCGGCAGGATGCGCGGGAGAATGGTTGATAGTCATAAACTACCGGCCGGGTCTTCTGATGAAACACCTGCATATTGGAAATTAATGGTTGCGCTAAAAATAGAACAAAAAAAGGCCGGCAGAGAGATTTTCTCTGCCGGCCGCGTTGTTTCAGTTCCTCGTGAAAGGAAACATCTTCATGTCTCTTAGTACATTCCGCCCATGCCGCCCATACCGCCCATGCCGCCGGGCATTCCGCCGCCCATGCCGCCTGCACCCTTCTCTTCGGGCAGGTCGGTGATCATGACCTCTGTCGTGAGCATGAGTGATGCCACGGAGGAGGCGTTCTGGAGCGCGGAGCGCGTGACCTTGGTCGGGTCGATGATGCCGGCCTGAAGCATGTCCACGTACTCTTCCTTCTGCGCATCGAAGCCGTAGTTCGGCTTGTCGGACGTCCTGACCTTGTCGACGATCACCGACGATTCGAGGCCGGCGTTGTTCACGATCTGGCGGATCGGCTCCTCGAGCGCCTTCTTAATGATGTTCACGCCGATCTGCTCGTCGCCGGAGAGCTTCAACTTGTCGAGTATCGGGATGCAGCGAAGCAGGGCCACGCCGCCGCCCGCCACGATGCCTTCTTCCATGGCCGCGCGGGTCGCATGGAGCGCGTCCTCGACACGGGCCTTCTTTTCCTTCATCTCCGTTTCGGTCGACGCGCCCACGTTGATGACCGCGACGCCGCCCACGATCTTGGCAAGCCGCTCCTGGAGCTTCTCTTTGTCGTAGTCCGAGGTCGTCTCGGCAACCTGGGCTTTGATCATCTTCACGCGGCCCTGGATCGCTTCGGCCTTGCCTGCGCCTTCGACAATGGTGGTGTTGTCTTTGTCCACCGTGATCTTCTTGGCCCGGCCGAGGTCCGTGATCTTCACGTTCTCGAGCTTGATGCCGAGGTCTTCGGAGATCACCTGGCCGCCGGTCAGGATCGCCAGGTCTTCGAGCATTGCCTTGCGGCGATCGCCGAAGCCGGGCGCCTTCACCGCGCAGATCTGGAGCGTGCCGCGCAGCTTGTTCACCACCAGGGTCGCCAGGGCCTCGCCCTCGACGTCCTCGGCGACGATCACCATGGGCGCTCCCATCTTGGCGGTCTGCTCCAGGATCGGGAGCAGGTCCTTCATGGTCGAGATCTTCTTCTCCGAGAGGAGGATGTAGGCGTTCTCGAGAACGGCCTCCATCTTCTCGGCATTAGTCACGAAGTAGGGAGAGATGTAGCCGCGGTCGAACTGCATGCCCTCGACCACGTCGAGGCTGGTGGTCATGCTCTTGGCCTCTTCCACGGTGATGACGCCGTCCTTGCCGACCTTATCGACTGCCTCGGCAATGAGGTCGCCGATGGTCGTGTCGCTGTTAGCGGAGATGCTGCCGACCTGGGCGATCTCCTTCTTGTCAACGATCAGCTTGGTCATCTTCTTCAAGTTCGCGATGACCGCTTCCACGGCCTTCTCGATACCGCGTTTGAGGTCCATGGGGTTCGCGCCCGCGGTCACGTTCTTCATGCCTTCGCGGTAGATAGCCTGGGCCAGGACCGTCGCGGTCGTGGTGCCGTCTCCGGCCACGTCCGAGGTCTTGGATGCCACTTCGCGCACGAGCTGGGCGCCCATGTTCTCATAAGGGTCCTTGAGCTCGATCTCCTTTGCCACGGTCACGCCGTCCTTGGTGATAGTCGGCGCGCCGAATTTCTTGTCGATCATCACGTTGCGGCCTTTAGGGCCTAATGTAGCCTTTACAGCATCCGTCAGGATGTTTACACCCTTCAGGATGTTTGCCCGTGCATCCTGGTCGAACATAAGTTGCTTTGCCATATCGTTTTCCTCCTCAGGAAATATCTTTTAAAATATTATGCTCTCATGAGCGGTGGTCATCGTCAGAACCTTACGCCAGGACACCGAGCACATCCTCTTCCTTGACGATCAGGTACTCGACGTTGTCGAGATTGATCTTCGAGCCCGAGTAGCGGTCAAACAGGACCTTGTCCCCGACCTTGAGGGACTTCACCTCATCGCCCACGGCCTCCACCTTGCCGCTCTGCGGCTTCTCTTTTGCGGTATCGGGAATATAAAGACCCCCCGCCGTCTTTTCCAGCTCCGCGGTATAGCTTACGAACACCCTGTCTTTTAAAGGCTTGAATTTAACGCTCATCTTCTTCTACTCCTTTCCAGTTTGATGTTGATTTTCTTTCATGAAGAATATTTTCCATATTTCCTATTTTAGCACTCATTTGTGGCGAGTGCTAATATATTGCCCGATGGAGAAAATTGCAAACCCGAATTTAGCCTATTTTTGGTTATTTTAACCTATTCTAAGCAGTATTTTGGGAAATACTAAGGAATACTGACGTTTTGTCAAAATATGGATAAAAAAGAAAAGCAGGGTATAAAACCCTGCTTTTTCAATAAGCTAACAATTGGTAATGAGGAGATTAAATCACTTTTCCTTTTTTACCGCAACAGGCACGTTTTTGAAAACATCATCGGCCTTGGTGGCCGTCTTCAATATCTCGATCGCCTTCTGGATCTGGATGTCGTCTTTCTCGTCCTTGGGCATCACCTCCAGGGAGAAATCATCCTCGCTCGAAGGCTTCTCCTTCTTCTTTTCTTCCCTGACGGTCTCGTTCTTCAGATGACGCTCGAGGTCCTTCTCGCGCACCATGACATGCACCGGTTCGCCGTTTTTCGGCTCTTTCACCACCGGCAGCTTCACTTCAAGGTCGGGCGTAATACCGACGTTCTGGATCGAGCGGCCGCTCGGCGTGTAGTACTTCGCCGTCGTGAGCCGGATGCCTCCGCCGTCCTCGAGGGGGAACACGGTCTGGACCGAACCCTTTCCAAAGGTCTGCGTGCCCACGATAAGCGCGCGCTTCGAATCCTGAAGCGCGCCGGCGACGATTTCCGAGGCGCTGGCGCTGCCCGTGTTCACGAGCACGACAATGGGATAATCGCGTGGCGGCTCCGAACTCGTAGTCAGGTAATCCTTCCGGTCCGTCTTCTGCCTGCCCTGCAGATAGACCACGAGTTTGTCCTTGGGCAGGAATTTGCCGCTCACATCCACCGAGGTATCGAGGATGCCGCCGGGATTGTTTCGCATGTCGAGAATGAGCTTCTTGATTCCCTTGGCTTCGAGCCCCTTGAGTGCCTGCTCGAGCTCGGAGGCCGTCTGTCCCTGGAACTGGATGAGCTTCACGTAGCCGATCCCGTCGTTGAGCATCTTCGATTTGACGCTCTGCACCTTGATCGTGTCACGGGTGATTTTGAACTCCCTGGGCTTGTCCCATCCCTCGCGAAGGATGAGGAGCCGCACGCTGGTGCCCTTCGGACCGCGCATCTTGTCAACGGCCTGTTCGATCGACAGATCCTTGGTCCACTCGTCATTGATCTTGAGTATCTTGTCCCCCGCCGCGAGGCCCGCCCGGTCGCCGGGAGTCCCCTCGATCGGGGCAATGATCGTCAGCTGTGCGTTCTTGACCCCGATCTGGATGCCGACCCCCTGGAACTCGCCTTTGATGTCCATGCTCATCTCTTTAAACTGCCGCTCGGACATGTATGACGAATGCGGGTCGAGGCCTGCGATCATCCCGCGGATGGCCCCCTCGATCAGTTCTTTCGAGTCGGGGTTTTCCACATAGTTTCGTCTGACGAGTTCGAGCGCCTGCGTGAACGCCTTGAGCTCCTCATAGGTCCCTGACCTTGACTGGCCAGCCTCCTGCCCGATCAAAATCCCGGTCGTGAGCAGGACGAAGGTCCCGATCAGCAACAGCACCAGGGCCGTTACAATGAATTTTTTTCTACTGATCTTTATCATGTCGCCTTCCTCCACGAATATCTTCATACGGTTCTCTCCGCTTGTGTCGTTTTATCGCTTCGCCAGCCAGGCGAGCGGGTCCTGCGCCTCTCCGTTCCGGCGTATCTCGAAATATAACTTCGCCCCCTTCAAGCTCCCGGTCTCCCCTGCAAGCCCGAGCACCTGGCCCCTGGCTACCCGGTCTCCCTTGTTCAGGTCCAGCCTCGAGAGATTGCCGTACAGCGTATAAAATCCCGGACCGTGCTCGATGATCACGAGCCTTCCGTATCCCTTGTACCAGTCCCCATACGCCACCTGCCCGTCGCTCACGGCCCGGACCGGCTCTCCTTCGCGCACCGCGATCTCGATGCCGCGTCGGAACACCATGGTTTTGAACTGTGGATGGCGCTGCATGCCGAAGCGGGTAAGCACCCTGCCTTCCGCGGGCCAGGGAAGTCGGCCCGTGCCGGATCCTGCATCGCGCGCCGCCTTCGGCTGGGAAGGACTTATCTCCTTCGCGGCTTTGCGTTCCTGCTCGGCCTTCTTGATCATGGCCCACAGGCTCACCGAAGATTCTTCGAGCTCGCGCAGGGCCTGCTCAGACAGGCCCTTTTCTTCCCGGACGCTCGCCAGGAGCGTGGCCTTCTTACGCTTCCGGGACCGAAACTCCGTTTCCTTGGCCTCGATCGTCAGCTTGTGTCCGAGGATCGTTTTCTTCTTTTCTGAGATCTCGGCCTGCCGGACCGCCAGCACGTTCAGGGCGCTGCCGTACTCCCGTGCCAGCACGCGGTCCCGTTCGGTAATGATGCCAAGATACTTGATCCGCTTGAGCCCGTCGTCCAGGCCGCCCGAAGCGAGCACCGCCGTTGCGTAGCCGCTTCTGCTCATCTTGTAAAGCGCCCTGACCCGCCCGGCGTACGACCGCTTCAGCCCGACAAGATCGCTGCTGATCCGGGCATTGTTCTTTTCGATGTCCCCGAGCGCCGCCTCTGCTTCGAGCAGCTGCATCTGCTGCTCCGCGAGTTCGGTCTTTGCCGCTTGAATGTCCCGGTCTATCCTGTCGAGCTCGGTGAGGATCGAACGAGCTTGTTTGTCCGCCCGCTTGATCTTCTTCTTCTTATCCCGCATCTCCCGCTTGATGCGCTGGAGCTCTTTTTGATTACCGGCCGACTCATCGGCTGCGGCATACCAGTCTCCCGTGACTGAGGAAAGAACAAGCGCGAAGACAAGAATGGCTAAAACGGGATTTCTCATGCCCTTTCTTCATCTCCGGGATATGAAACGAAACCCGGATGGCATACATCGTAAAAAATCTTTTTTGGCCACAAAAGTCACAAAAGGCTCAGAGAAATCCTTTGGGTTTTAAGGTCTTACTTTTGCGCTCTCTGTGCATTTTGTGGCAAATCTTGACTTATTACGAATTCATCAAAATTACTTGAACAAAGATGCTGCATTCTGCGTATGACCGCGAAACAGCACCCTATTCCAGGAACCTGGCAACGGAGACAAGGGCGCCCGCCAGGCCGAGCAAACTTCCGCCTATAATCATGAATGTTACCACCGACGGAGGCAAAAAGTCCAGCCCGTTCGGCCGCGAAAGGAAGAACAGGGCCTCCTGCGGCAGAGCATAATACACCGCGGCGATGATTCCCACGGCAAGTGCCGAGCCGAGCATGGCAAGCATCATCCCCTCGATAAGGAAGGGCCCCTGGATGAACCCCCGGGTGGCGCCGATCCACTGCATGAGCTCGATCTCCTGCCCGCGGGAATAAAGGGCGAGCCGCACCGAGTTGGAAATGATGAACACCACGGACACGCCGAGCAGGACCGCGAGCGCTGCGCCGCCGTAGGTGACGAGCTTAAACAGGCCGGACAGCATTTTTGCCCCTTCTTTCCCGTAGGACACGTCCTCCACGCCGGTGTAGCCGGAGAATTTTTTGGCCATTGCCTCGATCCGGTCGGCGTCCGCAGAGCGGTGGTCGACGCTTATTTCATAGGAATCAGGGAGCGGATTCTCGCCCAGGCCCTGAAGCAGCGGCTCCTGCCCTTTCAGCTCTTTCCTGAAAAGCGCCAGCGCATCGGCCTTGGAAAGGTATGTGACCTTTTTGACGCCCGGCTCCGCCTTGAGCCGGTCCAGCAAAAAGTCCTTCTCGTGGTCGGTCGTCCCCTCTTTAAGGTACACGGAGATCTCAAGCCGGTCGCCCAGCGTGTTCACGACGGCATGCAGGTTGATAAAAGCGAGCAGAAAAAACCCCACGATCAACATGGCCATGCTGATCGTACCTACGGCGAGCAGGTTCACGAGGCTGTTGGCGCGGAGGCCGCGAAACGCTTCGGATATAAAGTAGAAGAGGCCGTACCCTTTCAATGGTCCCTCAAAACCCTCACGGGACGCTATCCCGTTGTTTGACTCGTACGTTCCGCCGGCTGGCGCGTCACCGCGGGACTGCCGTCGTCGCTGACCCTGCCGCGCTCCATCATGATAATCCGGCGTTGCATTTTTCTGACTGTCTCCCAGTCGTGCGTGGCCACGACCACCGTCGTCCCCTTCATATTGATGTCCCGGAACAGGCGAAACACTTCCTGGCCGCTCTGCGGATCAAGGTTGCCCGTCGGTTCATCGGCAAGGAGCACGAGGGGCTCATTTACCAGCGCCCGCGCTATGGCCACGCGCTGCTGCTCCCCGCCCGAGAGCTTGGGAGGAACCAGGTGACGCTTCGCTTCCAAACCGACCTTCTTGAGCACCTGGTACGTGCGCCGTTCGATATCGCCGTAAGGCGCCCCAACCACCTTGAGGGCGAGCGCGATGTTCTCGAACACGGTCTTGTGCGGCAACAGTTTGTAGTCCTGGAATACGAACCCCATGTTACGCCGGAGGTAGGGGATGCTCGACGCGTGGAGCCTGAAGGTGTTCATGCCCTGGATGATGATCTGTCCCTCGTCCGCGTGCTCGGCGCAGAAAAGGATCTTGAGCAGCGTCGTCTTGCCCGCTCCGCTCGGGCCGGTAACGAAGACAAACTCGCCCTTCGCCACGGAAAAGCTGACCTCGCGCAGGGCGGGAATGCCTTCATACTGTTTTGTCACCCGGTGGAGCTGGATCATTTGCTCACAGATAAAAGAGATACAGGATACATGATGCAGGGCGGAGCTGATACCTCCGACAGTTCATCATGCAACGCAAATCGTGGATCAACGCTTCTTTTTGATGACTTCTTTCACCGCCATAGCGATATCATTTGCAGAAAGGCCATAATGTTTCAGGAGCCCCTCCTGATCGCCGGAAGTGCCGAAGGTATCCTTGACGCCGATGCGCGTCATGGGTACCGGCGCGGACTCGGCGAGCACTTCCGCCACGGCGCCGCCCAGGCCCCCGATGATGGAGTGTTCTTCTGCCGTCACGATTGCTCCGCATCGTTTGGCCGCAGCGATCACGGCATCGGCATCGAGCGGCTTGATCGTGGACATATTGATCACACCCGCGTCGACCCCCTCGGCCTTCAAGATGTCCCGTGCCTTGAGCGCCTCGGCAACCATGATTCCTGTTGCAATGATCGCTGCGTCTTTTCCCTCGTTGAATACGTGGGCCCTGCCGATCTTGAATTTATAGTCTTCACCAAAGAGCGTCGGCACCTTGTTCCGCCCTACACGCACGTAGCAGGGACCCTTGTGTTCTGCAGCGGCCTCAATGGCCTGCAGGGTTTCCGGCCCGTCGGCGGGAACGATCACGGTCATATTCGGGATCACCCGCATCACCGCGATGTCCTCGACGGACTGGTGCGAGCCGCCATCCTCGCCCACGGTGACGCCCGCGTGGCTTGCCACGATCTTCACGCTCAGGTTCGGATAGCAGATGGACTGCCGCACCTGCTCCCAGGCCCTGCCGGTGGCGAAGACCGCGAAGGTGCTTACGAAGGGGAGCTTCCCGCCGATGGCGAGGCCCGCTGCGGTGCCCATCATGTCCTGCTCGGCAATGCCGATGTTGAAGAACCGGTCCGGAAAGGCCTTGGCGAATTTCGAGGTCTTGGTCGAGCCCGACAGGTCGGCATCCAGCACCACCACGTCGTTCCGTTTTTTACCGAGGCTGACCAGCGCATCCCCGTATGCATCTCTTGTCGCTATCTTTGTCACGTTAACCCCCCCACACAATTGCGAATTTTAGATTGCGGAATGCGGATTTTAATTCTGTTTAATCCGAAATCCGAAATTCGCAATCCGCAATAGTTTATTTACACACCGTTTCTTCTGACAGCTCCTTCATCGCGATCTCGAACTCTTCCTTCGACGGCGTCGTGCCGTGGAACTCCACCTTGCCTTCGAAGCACTTCGAGCCCTTGCCCTTGACCGTACGGCATACGATCATGGTCGGTTTGCCCTTCACGGTCTCGGCCTTGTCGAGCGCTGCGACGAGCTTCGACATGTCATGACCGTCGACGTCCTGCACTTCCCAGCCGAAAGCGCGGAACTTGTCCGTGATCGGCTCCACCCCCATCACTTTTGCCACGGGGCCGTCGATCTGGAGGCCGTTGTTGTCAACGAGAGCGCAGAGATTGTCGAGCTTGTAGTGCGCCGACGTCATGGCAGCCTCCCAGATCTGTCCTTCCTGGAGTTCTCCGTCACCGAGCAGAGCATACACGCGGTTCTTTCCGCCGTCGAGCTTGTGCGCGAGCGCGAGGCCGTTCGCCACCGAGAGTCCCTGGCCGAGCGATCCGGTCGAGATCTCGACGCCCGGAACGTATTTGCTGTCGGGATGGCCCTGGAGCCGGGAGCCGAGTTTGCGGAGCGTGCAGAGCTCGGCATGCTCGATGAACCCTGCGTGGGCGAGTACGGTGTACAGAAGCGGCGCCGCATGGCCCTTCGAAAGGATGAAATTGTCCCGCCCGCCCCAGCCGGGCTTTTTGGGGTCGTACTTCATCTTGTAGAAATAGAGCGCCGTCACGATATCGGCGGCGGACAGGCTGCCTCCGGTATGGCCGGAACCGCAATCGGTCAGCATCTTCAGAATGTCGATCCGGATCCTTCTCGCCTTGTCGGTGAGCGTCTTCAATTGTTCTTCAGTAACCGCCATGCACAATCCTCCTCCTTGGGCCGTTCATATGTTTATCGAGAGTCGTGCACGAAGGCTTCTCTGCACGAGGTGAAAATAGCCATTACTTCTATTTTTTGTCCTTCTGCTCCTGAGAAAGAAAATCGAGGATGATGTCGTCAAGGCTCTTTTCCCTTTCCGGCTCCGGGGGAGCAGGCGAAGGCGACGCTGCTTTAGGAGCGGGCGTCGTTTCTTTTGCCGGGGCAGGCTTGGGGGCTGCTGGCTGATATGTTGATTCATGGGGAGCGTTGTTCAGGTCCAGCTTGCCCTGCATCAGGTCGCGGATCATCTGCTTGTGCTGTTCCATCATAAGATCGCGCACCACGTCATCGAGGCAATCCGCCTTGAGGATGTCGGCATAGCTGGTCTTGCGTGACGCGAGAATAGCCCCTTGATGGTACAGGAGAGAAGTGATGTATGGACTGTTGATGCCGCCGTCTTCCGTCTGCACGTGGTAGACCTTGCCCTGGTATTTGAAGTCCGTGTTGTAGCCTGTGAGCATAAAAGGCATTATACAAAGGAGGGCGGGAAGATGCAACCTCAAAATATCGGCGAAGCGGTCAAGGACGGTCCTTCGCCCGCGCGAACGATGTTTTGCGGCTTGAGAACCGTGCGACAAGGGAATTACACCGGGTTTTTACTTGACAGCGGAAAGGTGTTAGTGTAATTTTACCCCGTGCCGGTGTGGTGGAACTGGTAGACGCAGAGGACTCAAAATCCTCCGGGGGCAACTCCATGTCGGTTCGA
>Ga0326726_10007117_pt1 | contig 10009 bp, 7 predicted proteins | sample MHFenrmetagenome_2_FD_207603 | JGI IMG/M metagenome (GOLD analysis project Ga0326726, IMG submission 207603) | Lab enriched peat soil microbial communities from Michigan Hollow, Ithaca, NY, United States - MHF15MN | ecosystem: Environmental > Terrestrial > Soil > Wetlands > Peat | place: USA... | reverse complement strand
ATCTGCGCAAACGATGGCTGGATTATCATGAGCAATCCCTTGCTGTAAGCCGTGAGATGAATCACAAGCAGCATCGTCAGCAGGCAATTTCGAAGTTTATCCGATACGTCATGCAGTCGCTGACGCTCGGTGCAGGCGCTTTGATGGTTATCGAAGGGAAGATGAGCGCAGGAGGTATGATTGCTGCCAATGTGCTGATGTCGAAGGCTCTTCAGCCTCTTGATCTGGTTATCTCGGTATGGAAACCGTTTATTCAGGCAAAAGAGGCCTTCGAACGCCTCGAAAAGCTGATCGCCCGGCATCCGGAACGCAGCAGACCTCCATTACGTCCTGATCCGCAGGGTGATGTCCGGATCGATGGCCTTATAGCAACGGTGGAGGGGCGACCGACTCCGATTCTTCATGGTCTCGACGCATCGTTTCCAAAGGGGAGCGTGATTGCCATACTGGGGCCTTCAGGCTCAGGCAAGTCGACGCTTGCCCGCTGTCTTGTCGGGGCATGGCCTGAAGTGAAAGGGAGCGTCCTGTATGATGAGGAGCCGATAGAAAGCTGGAGTCGGAAGAGTCTCGGAGCATTGACAGGATATCTGCCTCAGGATATAGAACTGTTCGACGGGACTATTGCAGAAAACATTGCCCGTTTTGGCGATATCGATGCCCCGTCGATCATCAGTGCCTCTCAGCGGACCGGCATACATGAGATGATCCTTCGCTTTCCCAAGGGATACAATACGCAGATCGGCGAATCTGGCGGTATGTTGTCCGGTGGGCAGCGCCAGCGTATAGGACTTGCCCGTGCGCTTTACGGCAATCCGTCTGTCATTGTGCTTGACGAACCAAATGCCAATCTTGACGATGCCGGTGAGCGTTCACTGCTCTCTGCGGTTCGGGAGCTGAAAGAACTTGGCAAGACGGTTTTTCTGATCACTCATCGCATGAATATCCTGGAAGTTGTAGACCGTCTGGTGGTATTGAAGGATGGACGAATTGAACATTACGGACCTCGTGATGGTGTTCTTGACGTGATGCGAGCCCAGGCTGCGCAGCAGGGTGGAATAAAAGTATCTGTTTAACAATGACAAGACATGGCCGATTTCAATGAACTTGAATAAGTTTTTCAAACCCCGGGCGCAACAGGAGGATACTGTTGACAAGCAGGCCGCTTCCGATAATTATTCCGACACCAGGAAGCCTGTTCGTCTCGGTATTCTGATACTGATTATAGGCTTTGGCGGGTTCCTTCTCTGGGCGGGATTTGCCCCTCTCGACGAAGGGGTTCCCTGCCAGGGAATGGTCAGCATCGCAACAAAACGTAAAGTAGTCCAGAACCGCCAGGGCGGTGTTGTTGATGCTGTGCTGGTTCATGAGGGACAACTTGTGAAAAAAGATCAGCCACTTGTCCTTCTTGACAGGCAGACAGCGAAAGCTCGCTATGCCGAGGTGCATCAGCGGTATCTCAGCCAGTTGGCAGCCGAAGGGCGTCTGTTGGCCGAACAGCGCGGCAGTGATACCATCAGTTTTAATCCCGACCTCCTTTCGGATCCCGATCACAAGCTCACGGAGCAGTTGATGAGAAACCAGCGGGATCTTCTGCAGTCCCGTTTCCGGACTTTGCGGATATTGAAGGAGCAGCTTGCCGGAATCAGTACGCTCGTGAAGGAAGGGTATGCCCCCCTGAGCCAGCAGCGTGAGCTTGAAATCAAGATTGCCCAGCACAAGGAGGAGAGCTCCGCACAACTTGCGCAGGTTCAGAATGAGGTGCAGGCTGATGCCGAGAAGTCGAAGGCGCTTTTTAACGAACTTGCTGATACAGAAATCAAGTCACCGTCCGAAGGCCAGGTCGTCGGTTTGCAGGTTCAGACGGTTGGAGCGGTTATTCAGCCGGGGCAGAAAATCATGGACATCGTCCCGAGCAATGAAGGCCTGTTGATTGAGGCAAAAATCGCACCCCACCTGATTGACAAGGTTCATGCCGGACTTCTGGCGAATGTTTCGTTCGCATCATTCGCAAATTCTCCGCAGCTTGTCGTGAGCGGCCGGGTCGAGTCGGTATCCGGCGATCTCATTACCGACATGCAGACGGGAAACGCGCCGGTCCAACCCTATTTCCTTGCGAGAATTGCGGTTACTTCTGACGGCATCAAGATGCTCGGGCAGCATAGATTACAACCAGGCATGCCGGTTCAGGTGATCATCAAGACAGGGGAGCGTTCACTGCTGACTTACATTATGCATCCCCTGATCAAAAGAATGTCTGCATCGCTGAAGGAGGAGTGAGAAAGATGGCTCGTATCTCCCTTATGTCATTGCCGGATATTGCTTACAATGGCAGCGCAGGTTTCAACCGGAAGATTTGTGCTGCCGTGGGGACATTGTTCATCGTTTGCCTGCCCTCATGTGCATTCACGAAGCCACTTGACCTCAGTGAGGCCTATAATCATGCGGTAACCTACGATGCACAGATTCATTCCGCCGAGGCTGATCTGACCATTTCGAAAGAGGAGGTTTCCAAAGCCTATGCGGCATTTCTGCCGAACATCAGAGCCTCGACTTCGAGGGGCAGGAACAGGACTGAAAGTTTTACACCATATCGTCCTGAAGGTGATCGTATCTATTATAACACACTCAGTCACAGTGTCTCTCTCCGGCAACCGCTTCTGAACATGGAGAATATTGCCGCATACAAACAGGCAAAGGCTATCGAGGCAAAAAGCGAGTCGCTGTTTCATGGTGAGAACTCAGGACTTATGGTTCGCACGGCAGAGTCATTCTTTAACGTGCTGTACGCCGAAGATAATGTGAAGTTCACGAACGCCCAGGTCGAGGCGACAAATGAACAGTTGCTGCAGGCCCGCCGACGTAACCAGACCGGCTTCGGTACCATAACCGAGATCAACGAGGCTCAGGCAAGTCTCGATATGGCGTTGGCAGAAAAGGCAAGCAGCATCACAGGATTAGAATACAGCCGACGTGAACTGGAACGGATTACCGGTGTTTATCCGGACTCGCTCTGCAGAATCGTGACGGAAAAAATTCCACTTTCCGGCATCGAGCCTCGTGATGTCAATGCATGGATAAAGCTGGCCGAGACCAATAATCCCAAGGTCGGAGCAGCACGGCAGGACATCCAGATTGCCCGACGTGAGGTGGAAAAAACTCGTGCAATGAAGATTCCCAGCGTTGACCTTGTCGCTGGAAGGAGTTATTCCGTCAGTGAAAACAACTACACGATCGGCTCGACTTATGACACCTGGTCCATCAATGTGCAGGTTAATGTTCCGATATACACAGGCGGATACTCAAGTGCACAGGTTCGTCAGGCCGTTGCGAAAAGGATGAAGGCCAACGATCAGTACAACTGGCAGGAACGTGCCATCGTGTCGGATGTGCGTAAATATTATGATGGAGTTTTGAACGGTATAGTACAGATCAAGGCCTATGAGCAGGCGGTCAAGGCCAATGAAATAGTCCTCGTAGGAACCCGGAAAGGCTTTCTTGTCGGAATGCGGTCGAATGTCGACGTTCTTAACGCCCAGCAGAAACTGTTCGAAAGCAGGCGGAACCTGGCAAAATCGAGATATCAGTACATTTTGAACATGCTCATGCTGAAGGATGTTGCGGGAACTCTTGCTGTCGGAGATATACAGGAGGTAAACAGCTGGCTTGATATGGCTAACCGTTAAGTCAGCAACCGTTTCCTTTCTATGCGGATACTTTTCATACATCAGAACTTTCCCGGCCAGTTCAGGCACCTTGCCCCGGCCTTGCTCAAGCGCGGTCATGACGTGACGGCGATGACCATGATGAAGGCCCCCCCAGCCCAATGGCAAGGGATCAAGCTGATCGGTTACCGGGCCCTCAGGAGCAGTTCCAAGGTGATTCATCCATGGATTGCCGACCTTGAAACCAAGACGATCAGAGGGGAGTCCTGTTACAGGGTAGCCATGCAGCTCAGGGCCAACGGATACAATCCGGACCTGATTGTCGCCCATCCCGGCTGGGGCGAGAGCATGTTTGTCAAGGATGTGTGGCCGGAAGCTAAATTGGGGATCTATTGTGAGTTTTATTACAGTCTCAATGGAACCGATATCGGTTTTGATCCTGAGTTTCCGACCAGGGATCCTCAGAGCGACGCATGCAGGATCAGGATAAAAAACCTCAACAACCAACTCCATTTCACCATAGCGGATGCCGGATTGTCACCGACGAAATGGCAGGCCGACACTTTTCCTGAGACATTCCGTTCGAAGATCTCAGTAGTCCACGACGGAATCCATACAGGCATGGTCACTCCTGAAGTTTCAGTTTCATTTCCCATCGGAGGGGATCGGACGCTTACCCGATCCGATGAGGTCATCACTTTCGTGAACCGGAACCTTGAACCATACCGCGGCTACCACATTTTCATGAGGGCGCTGCCCGAAATCCTGGCGCGCCGGCCCGGGGCTACAGTCCTGATCGTCGGCGGTGACGCAGTGAGCTATGGTTCGAAACCTGTTGACGGCGGCAGCTGGAAAAAGATCTTTGCTGAAGAGGTTCGATCACAAATAAGCGATGCCGACTGGAACAGGGTGCACTATCTCGGCAAGGTCTCATACGACCGGTTTTTGGCCATTTTGCAACTCTCCGCCGTTCATGTCTATCTGACCTATCCATTCGTCCTTTCATGGAGCCTGCTTGAGGCCATGAGCGTCGGATGCGCCATTGTGGCCTCGGATACGCCGCCGGTGAGGGAGGTGATCAGGCATGACGAAACCGGATGCCTTGTCGATTTTTTCGATGTCAAGGCTCTCGCCGAAAATGTCTGTTCGCTTCTCGACGACCCCGACAAGCGCTCTGCCCTCGGCAGTCAGGCGCGTCTTTTCGTTCAGGAGCGATACGATCTCGAGCGTGTCTGTCTACCCGGCCAGATCGCATGGGTCGAGCGAATGATGTCATGAAGAATATGATTCTATTTAGCTGGTATCAAAATCATATACGATTTGCCTGTTATTTCAATTTGTGTTATCATATGAGTTATTGTTCATATGAGGGGATCAACAATGACTGAAAAAGAGGCTGAGCTTTGTCAGCACACCTGCGATCACCCCGATGTGGTCGACGAAGTGCGTAAGGCAATGCCGGGGGAGCGGTTGCAGCAGGACGTCGCCCAGCTTTTCAAGGTGCTCGGTGACCACACCAGGATCCGTATCCTGAATGCGCTGTATCGCTCTGAGCTGTGCGTGTGCGACCTGACCTCGATCCTCGGCATGAACCAGTCGGCCGTATCGCATCAGTTGAGGGTATTGAGAGACGCCAAGATCGTCAGGTCCCGAAAGCAGGGTAAAAATGTTCTCTACAGCCTGGACGACAGCCACATTTCAGACCTTATCCGTCTCGGGTTTGAGCATGTCGAGCATTGAGAACCAATTTTTTTTGTCTCAAGCATGAACGAGTGATCATGTATTAATGTTTAATAGGTAAATAGGTAGTAAAGCTGTTGTAAAGGAGTAAGTATCATGCAAGAAGCATCATTGGTCCTGATCAGTATTATCAAAGCGTCATGGAGTGTACTTCTCGATGCTGCTCCGTTTGTTCTGATCGGTTTTTTCGTGGCTGGCCTCGTAAAGGCATATCTTCCGGGAAACTTTATCGCTACCCATCTTGGCGGCGGCATCGGGAGCATCATCAAGGCTTCTGCGATCGGTGTGCCAATTCCGTTATGCAGCTGCGGAGTCATTCCTGCTGCAGCGGGGTTGAAAAAGCAGGGCGCCGGAAAGGGAGCTGTAGCATCGTTCCTTATCTCTACGCCGGAAACAGGCGTTGATTCCATAGCAGTCACCTATGCGCTGCTCGATCCCGTGATAACGATTTTCAGGCCCATCGCCGCTTTGGTGACGGCTATTGCGACCGGCATTGCAGTCTCTTTTTCTGAAAAATCCGGAGGCGCTGAAGAGCCGGCCGAGCCGGTCGCCGCCAAATCTTCCTGCTCCTGCGGGTGCAGCCATTCAAACGAACCGAAGACGAAACCGGGGGTAGTCGAAAAATTCAGGGAAGGGATGTCCTTCGCATTCGGCGATCTTCTTGGCGATGTGGGATTGTGGCTTTTTGTCGGTGTGCTGCTTGCCGGCCTGATCTCGGTATTCGTTTCACCCCAATTGATCGAGAAGTACCTGTCCAACGAGTTTCTCTCCATGGCCATGATGCTTGCCATTTCGGTGCCGCTGTACGTGTGTGCCACATCATCTACGCCCATCGTCGCGGCGCTCGCTCTCAAAGGGATATCGCCCGGTGCGGCACTGGTGTTCCTGCTCGCCGGACCGGCGACCAACGCAGCCTCGCTGCCGGTAATCTCCAAACTGCTCGGCAAGCGGGCGACCGCGGTCTATCTGGTAGTCATCGTCCTGATGTCCTTTCTCGCAGGCACACTTATCAATGCCCTGTACGGATATCTCGGACTTGATCCCCGGCACTGGGTCAGGACCGGGACACATGAAGAAGGTGGAATTATCGCTGTCGCTTCGGCGATCGTACTCATGGTGCTCGTGCTGAAATCGACCCTTCCTGTCAGTTTCGGCAACAAAGGCGGCCACGATCACGACCATCACCACGATCATGACGAGTGTGGCGATCAACACGATCATCACCATCATCATGCACATTAATTCAATGAGGCTGGCTCATAAGTCAAGATGATGCAGACTGTTGAGATTTGATCACGCATAGCATCGCAAAAGGGCCACCTTCCCGGGTAGCCCTTTTGTGTTGTTGTCTATCCTTTTGAACAGCCTCGTTCAATTAAATGGCCCCACTCTACCCCTTTATTGTGTATTCACTGATAATGTCGTTATATGTGTAGAGTCATTTATACAGAATGATACATTTAAATGTCACAGCTTGTGCCCGACGGGAGCAAGGTAGATGGTGAACTCCTCATCTCCGTCCACATTGAGCAGCATGTCCATCTCTTTCTGGTCGTAAGCTGCGATGGCGCAGGTGCCAGCCCCGATGGCTTCACAGGCAAGGTAAAGGTTCTGGCATACATGGCCGGCGTCGAGGGCGATGACCTTGTGGGCGGCCAGGCCGTATCGCCACTCCATTCGGTAGGGGATCGCAGTCCAGATAAACGTTACGGCGGCGTATCCCGGGTAAGGCTGGCCGAGAGCCGCACTGACGATCTTCCGCTCAAGGTTTTCCACCTCAAATTCGAACAGGAGCTGGTGTTCGAGGGGGAGGTAGCGGTAAATTCCCTTCTCCAGCCCGGTTACATTCAATACACACAGGTAAGTCTCGAACGCGTGACGGCATCCGGCAGAGGGGACAGTTCTCAGCGCGTGGCCGGCATCGAGTTTGAGCTTGACCCCCTGGGTCGCCCAGAGAAGGAAAGAGAGTTCTTCGAGGGAGATCGGATCGTCGCCGTAGACACGGCAGCTTTCACGTTTTGCTATTGCAGTCCGGAGGTCGAAGTGGCCGGTCTCCGTCAGTTGCTCGATTCGCGGAAGGTCAGTCAGCTTCGCGTCAGCCGCGCAGGGCTTTTCGATAGGAGGCGGCGGCATCCTGCGGTTCTGGTCGGTTTGGGAAAAATCAACGGAGGAGCGGATTTCGTCCTTGAGGAATGAACGGTACGTATCGAGGATTTTCTTGTCCATGGCTCAGAGTTTGGCGGTTTTCAGACGCAAGGAGTTGGTTACGACAGAGACGCTGCTGCTTGCCATCGCGATGCCTGAGAAGACCGGGTTCAGGAAGATGCCGAACAGGGGATAGAGAGCTCCGGCGGCAAGCGGGATGCCGATGACGTTGTAGATGAAAGCCCAGAAAAGGTTCTGGCGGATGACCCGCATCGTTTTACGCGACAGTGTGATCGCCTGGGCTACTTTCCGGATGTCGCCGTTGAGGATTGTGATGCCTGCCGATTCGATGGCGACGTCTGTACCTGTGGCCATGGCGATGCCGACCTCGGCAAGGGCGAGCGCCGGAGCGTCGTTGATGCCGTCACCGGCCATGGCCACCTTGTGCCCTTTGGCCTGAAGCTCTTTTATAACGTCGGCTTTGCCAGACGGGAGCACTTCAGCTATTACCTCGTCGATACCTGCCTGGGCGGCCATGTAACCGGCAGCGGCGCGGTTATCTCCGGTGAGCATGATGACCTTGATGCCCTTGCTTTGCAGTGCTGCGACTGCTTCTTGTGACTCCTTCCTGATCGTGTCGGAAAGGGCCATGATTCCCTTTACCAGACCGTCCACTTCGAGTATGACCACCGTTTTGCCCTGTGCCTGCAAAGTTTTCACGTCGGGCAGGGCAGTATCCTCACCAGCCGGTTTGCGGATCCTGACGGAGGACTCTCCGATAGTGCCCTTCACACCGACTCCTTCGAGCGCTTCGAAGGCGGTGACCTCCTGAAACGCCAAGCCTTTTTGCCCGGCGGCCTGCACGATCGCCCTTGCAAGGGGATGTTCGGAACGGTTTTCCACGCTGGCTGCAAGTTGCAGCAGCATATCTGGAGAGATGGAGCCGTCGGCAGGCCTGATGTCGGTGACTTCCGGAGTGCCGTTGGTTATGGTACCGGTTTTGTCGAACACCACGGTATCGACCGTGCTCAGCGATTCGAGGCTCTGGGCGTTCCTGATGAGGATGCCGTATTCGGCCCCTTTGCCGATACCGACGATGATGGCCGTCGGGGTTGCCAGCCCGAGCGCGCAGGGGCAGGCGATAACCAGGATGCCGACCATGCCCATGATGCCGTAGGAGAGGGCAACGGAAAATCCGAGCAGGGAAGTGCCGATGGTGATCCACGCGAAGAACGTGACTCCGGCGAGCACAAGCACGGTCGGAACGAAGACAGCCGCAACCTTGTCGGCGACGTCCTGAATGGGCGCTTTGGAGCCCTGGGCATCTTCGACCATCCTGATGATTCTCGCCAATACGGTGTTGCTGCCGACGTTCGAAGCGGAAAAGGTGAAGGAGCCCTGTTTGTTGATGGTGCCTCCGATTACCGGGTCACCGGTTTTCTTGTCGACCGGCACCGGTTCGCCGGTCACCATCGATTCGTCGATAGAGGAGTACCCCTCCGCTATGGTGCCGTCCACCGGGATCTTGCCACCTGGCCTGACCATGACGACGTCACCCCGCCTGACCTGTTCGACAGGGATCTCGACCTCTTTGCCCTGCCTGACTACTATGGCCGATTTCGCCTGCAAACCGATCAATTTTTCGATCGCTTCGCCGGTTTTCATTTTTGACCTGGCTTCGAGGTATTTACCGAGCAGCACGAATCCGATTACGACGATGGCCGCGTCGAACCATGTGTCGTGCGGGAGTCCGAGGGCGTCCCTGAAGTGTGGAAAGAGGGTGACGAAGGTGCTGTATGACCAGGCTACGAGTGTGCCGATGCCGATGAGCGTGTCCATGCTGGCAGCGCCGCTTCTGACGAACATCACGATACCGTGAATGAACGGCGCCCCCATGCGGAACACCATATATGAGGAGACGAGCAGGGCGATGGCGTCGAACGTCTCCATGTCGATCGGTAGCGGTGGGACTGCGCCGGTCACCTTGGCGGCGATATCCCACATCATGGCAGCGAAGAAGAGAAGCGCAACAGGCAATGCCACCAGCACCCGGTTTTTCTGCTGCCTGAGCTCTTCGAGTTTCTCCTCTTTGCGATGCGAAACGTTCGTTGCAGCCTTTATTTCTGAAGTTGTTTCAGCCTCAGGGGCCACCTCTTCGACCAGACCGTAACCGTATTTGCCGATTACGTCGTTCAGCGCCTGTTCCGTCATGCCGCCGTCGTCGAATTCGAGCTTCGCTTTTTCAGTGGCAAGATTGACATCGACCTTTTCAATCCCCTCGACAGCCGAGAGCTTTTTGGTGATGATGGCCGCACAGCTCGCGCAATGCATGCCCTTGACCGAATAGGTTTTGCTGGTCATGTTCCGGGATAGGTTATCATGTCACTGCAGAATACTACCGGAGCCGGCAGGCAAAGGTTCCCTTTGTCGCGTCTGTATCGTTCCCGAATGGCAGCTGTTAC
>Ga0326726_10007116_pt1 | contig 10010 bp, 8 predicted proteins | sample MHFenrmetagenome_2_FD_207603 | JGI IMG/M metagenome (GOLD analysis project Ga0326726, IMG submission 207603) | Lab enriched peat soil microbial communities from Michigan Hollow, Ithaca, NY, United States - MHF15MN | ecosystem: Environmental > Terrestrial > Soil > Wetlands > Peat | place: USA... | reverse complement strand
AACGCGACTTTGAAGCAATTTCCCGACTGGGCGAAGCAATGCAGGCGGTACATCGGCCGATCCTCAATCGAAGAAGTCGACGATCCCGGTCTCGAGCGAGTACTCGGCGCCGACGACGCGCAGCCCATCGCGCCGGATCAGAAGCTCGAGCACGTCGGAACCGTGCCGCAGCTGATTCACCGACGCGCGCACGTTCGCCCGCACGGCCTGGTCGATGAGCCGCTCGTGGTCGTGCTTGAGCTCGGTCGCGAGCAGACCTTCGACCGACGGCCGGATGCGGCTCACGATCGAGTTCATGTTCCACGACTGATTCGACGCGGGCCGCTGCAGGTCCTCGAGCGTCGCAGTAACTGCGCCGCAGCGCGTGTGCCCGAGCACGACGACGAGGCGCGTGCCGAGCCGCTCGGCCGCGAACTCGACGCTGCCGACCTGCGAGGGCGCGACGATGTTGCCCGCGACACGGATCACGAACAGGTCGCCGAAGCCTTGATCGAATACGACCTCGACGGGCACGCGCGAGTCGGAGCAGCCGAGGATCGTCGCGATCGGCCGCTGGCCGGACACGACGGCCATGCGCCGAATACCGCTCGCGAGCTCGTCGATCGTGTGCTCGCCCGCGACGAAGCGGCGATTGCCGTCGCGCAGACGCTCGAGCGCGTCGCTCGCAGAGATCACGCTTGTCCTTCGCGGCGCAACGGCCGACTCGCTATCGCGGGGCGCTCGAGTATAGCGGCTTCGCGCGGCGGTCAGTGCCGCGCGCTCGCGAGTGCCGTCGCAACGTCGATGGTGAGGTGCACGAAACGGTAGAGCTCCGCCTCGAGTATCCGCTCCTGATCGCTGTGCGCGCCGAAGCCCTTCGGCCCGTCCTCCTCGTCCGCTGCCGGCCCGAAGCCATAGCACTGCACGCCCTTCGCACGCACGAAGGCCATGTCGGTCGCGCCGGTGCCCATCATCGGCAGAACGATGGCTCCGTATTGCTTCTTCAGCGCACCTTCGATCAGCGAGAACGCCTCGTTGTCGATCCGCGAGATGCTCGCGGGTCGTGGCTTCCCTGAGCTCGACGGCGGCCAGCCGTTGAATCGCACCTCGACGGCAGGATCGGCGACGACGCGCGTGAGCTCGGCAAGGAATTGATCGTAATTCTCGCCGGGCCGAAACCGGACATCGAGCGTCGCCTTCGCCTCGGACGGGATCACGTTCTGGCGGTAGCCGCCCTGGATGATGGTCGGCGACACCGATGTGCGGAGCATCGATGCGTAATTCGGCTCGTTCGCGCGCAACCAGGCGTCGGCGTCGGCGACGGCCGCCGGGTCCGCGCTCAGTACGTTGCGGTAGTGTTTCGCGGCCTCGGGCTCCGAGACCTCGGCGAGGCGCTGGAAGAACGCGCGGGTCGTGTCGTTCAGTACGACGGGCGGCTGCCACGCCGCGACGGCCGCGACCGCGCGCGCGAGGTGGACGACCGCGTTCGTCTGCAACGGCCTCGAGCCGTGCCCGGACGGGCCGCGCGCGACCATGTCGATGCCGTTCGGGACCTTCTCGGCCGTCTCCACGCTCGCGTAACGCACCTTGCCGCCCTTGCGCGCCACGCCGCCTCCTTCCGCGAGGCAGTACTCCGCATCGATCGCGTCGAAGTGCTCGTTCACCATGTACTCGGCGCCGAGCAACGGGGTGCCCTCCTCGCCCGCCTCGGCGAGGAAGATCACGTCGCGGTCGAGCGGCACGAGGTCGCGCTTGAGCGTGAGGAGCGCCATCAGTGCCCCGACGACGTGCGGTCTGTCGTCGAGCGTGCCGCGGCCGTAGATGTACCCGCCGTCGCGTTCCGCGCTGAAAGGCGGGTGCGTCCACTTCGCGGGATCCACGTTCACTACGTCGGTGTGACCCATGATCAGCAGCGGCCGCTTGCTGGCGTTGCCCGCGAGGCGCGCGACGAGGTTCGGCCGGCCCGGCTGCTTCACGAAGATCTGCACCGGGATGCCTTCTTTCTCGAGCACTCGCTTCAGGTAGTCGACAGCCGGCTGCTCGTTGCCGGGCGGGTCGCTCGTGTCCATTCGCACGAGCGCCTGGAAGTGCTCGAGCGTCTCCGCATCGAGCCTCGCGCCGCTCGACACAGCTTTCTGCGCTTGCGCCACGCCGGAACCGAGCCCCGCCGCGAGCGCCGAGCAAAGCGCCCAGACGATCTTCTTACGCATGCTCACGCCGCCACGATCTGGACCGGCATGCCCTCGGGATCGCGCACGAAGAAGCCGTAGTCGAGGTTCTCCTCGGCCTTGAGGCCGTGTGCCGCGAGCGCGGCCGTAGTCGCTTGCTTGTCGAAGCCTTCGATCGCGATCGCGAAATGATCGACCTTCGCGAACGGCTCCTTGTGATGCAGCGACACGATGATCTTCGTGTCCGGCCCCATTCGCGAGATCTCGTTCGGCTTGTCCTCGTTGATCACCTTGAGGCCGAAGATCTTCTGATAGAAATCGATCGAGCGCTGCAGGTTGCTGGTCTGAACGCTGATGTGATCGATCCGCGTCGACTTGAACGGCGTCGTCTGCGCCGCGGCGGTCCCCGCGGTGCCCGCAGCGGCGAGCGCTGCGAGGCCTTGCACGAGCTGGCGGCGCGTCAGCGTGCCCGACTCGAAGCTCGTGACGATATCGTTGATGACTCGATTCATTTGTTTCCCCTGTTGTTGATCTGCGGTATCTCTACTCGCCGTGCCAAACGCGATCAAGGCTCAAGGCCGCTCAGCAGCACGATGTCCTCCGTCACGAGCGATTCGAGCACCGCCAGGTGCCTGCCGTCGCGCGACCATGCAAACGCGGCAGGCGAGCGATCCGCCGGCAGCGCGAGCGTCATGATCCGCCGCGTCTCGCCGCCGTTGAGCGGCACGGCGCGGATTTCGCCCTGTTGACGCGGAATGTAAGCGATCGCTCGGCCGTCCGGCGTCCAATGATAGGCGGCACCGACATCGGCGGGGAACGGCACCTCGCGGCGATTCGCGCAGTCCGGCAGATCACATACGACCCACCCTCCGCCCAACGACAAAAACAGCATCCTGGCGCCCTCGGGCGAGAGCCGAACACCCCCGATGTCCACGGACTGATGTGCGATCTCCCTCGGCTCGCCACCCGCGAGCGGCACGATCCAAGGCGCCAGCACACCGCTGCGAAAGGATAGGAAGACCGCGCTCTTGTCGTCCGCGGAGATCGCAGGCCGCATCGCGTCGCCGGTCACGAGCTGGACCGGCCGCCCGCCCGCGACAACCTTCCAGAGCCCGTCCGTGCCCGTCGCGAACACGATCGTGCGGCCATCGGCGGTCGCCACGGCGCTCAGTCCCTTATCCGACACACGCGTCCCTTCGGCGCCGCGCTCGAGGCCGATCGCGAACGGCGCCGACTGACCGTTCGGCGTCGCATCGTACAGCACGCGCTCGCCGGCCCAGGCCACGGAGAACATCACACCGCCGAACGGCGTCGGCGGCACGAGCTCGCGCCCGTTGGCGCCGTCCGCGTCGGCGACCCAGACGGCGAGGCGCGTCTCGCGCTTCGACGTGACGAGATTGCGGCGCGACGCGTCGAGATCGATGCCGACGTAGCTGCTCAAGTCGTTCGTCAGCGGAGTGGCCGAGCCGCCCGGCAGAGCCACGCGCGAGAGCTGCGCGCGCTGCGCGAAGCCGTCTTGTACGCTCAGCACGAGCGAGCCGGGCGCGAGCCACGCGAGACCTTGCGGGAATGCCGTAGTGGCCTGCGTGAGCGCGCTCATGGCGCCCGAATCCGTGTCGAACGCGACGACGCGTGTTCCGCCCGCCGCCGCTATCTCGTAGACCGCGATCGAGCGGCCGTCGGGCGACCAGACGGGGCGCGTGAGCGAGCCGAGCACGAACAACGACCCGAAGAACATCCCCCGACGGGCCATCGCGAGCACGCGCTCGTTCTGGCCGTTCGCATCCGCGACGACGAGCGAAGACCCCTGTGTCGGCACGTCGACGCGGATGAACGCCATCTGCCGGCCGTCGGGCGACCAGCCCAAGGGGCTCCACACGCTCTCGACGAGCAGCCGCGGCGTGCCGCCGAGAAACGGAACGCGCCAGAGCGAGGGCAACGTCCGGCGCTGGATCTGGAGAGCCACGTAGTCGACGTAACCGGAGTCCGGCGTGATCGTCGGCGCGGTGATGTAGACGTCCGGCTGCGGCGGCACGACCGCGACGTTGCTCGCGGTCGAGATCTGGCGTACCCAGAGCCCGTTGCCGATTCCGCCCGATGAAATCGGCGAGCTGCGCGAGTACGCGACGTACTTGCCGTCCGGCGAGATCGCGGGCGCGACCGCGTTGCCCGTGGTCGTGAGCTCAGCGATCTCGTATGCGGGTCGGGTGCTCGCCGCGAGCGCGGCGGGGCGCTGACGCAGGAACGCGAGATAGATGGCGGCGCCGACGAGCAGCGCGAGCGCGACGCCGAGCACCACGGTGGCCGCCGCGTTGCGCTTCACGACGCCGACAACGACTTGCATGTCCGACGGCAGCGCGTCGACGGACTCCGAGCTGCCGGGCTTGCGCGTGACGCGGCGCAGATCGGCGACGAGGTCGCGCATCGTCTGGTAGCGGTCGGCGGGGTCCTTCTCGAGCGCCTTGTCGACCGCGATCCGCAAGATCTCCGGAACCGTCGAGGGCAGCGGCGCGGGCGCCGCGTGCGCGATCGCCTTCAGCGTCTCGAGATCGTTCGCGCCGTCGAACGGGCGGCGGCCCGCGAGCAGCTCATAGAGCACGATGCCGAACGAGAACACGTCGCCGCGCGCGTCGACCGGCTGGCCCGCGGCCTGCTCCGGCGACATGTACGCAACCGTGCCGACGACCACGCCCTCGCGCGTCCTGCGCGACGCTTCGCGCGGCGCGGTCGCGCTCGCAGCGAACGAGCCGACGAGCTTCGCGAGCCCGAAGTCCGCGAGCTTCGCGTAGCCATTCGCGTCGATCAGGATGTTGCTCGGCTTCACGTCGCGATGCAGCACGCCCGCGTTGTGCGCGGCCGCCAGCCCGTCCGCGACGCCGGTCACGAGCTCGACCACCTGGCGCCACGTGCGTTGTCGCATTCCGGTCGCCCAATCCTCGAGCGTACCGCCGTCGACGAGCTCGCTCACGATGAACTCGCGGCCGTCGCTCTCGCCGACGTCGTAGACGGTGACGATGTGAGGGTGATTCAACGCCGAGGCCGTTTGCGCCTCCTGCGCGAAGCGCCGCCGCGCGTCCGCGTCGGCAACCGCGGCCGCCAGGAACTTGATCGCAACCGGCCGCCCGAGCTTCGTATCCGTCGCGCGGTAGACGACGCCCATGCCGCCGCGCGCAATTACGCCATCGATGCGGTATTGGCCGAGCCGCGTACCCGCCGCGAGATCCTGCACCTCGCCGGCGGCTGTGCTCGCACCGACGTCGGTCGCGTCGGTCTGCGCTAGGAGCCGCTCGACTGAGGCGCGGAGCTCGCCGTCGCCGCCTGATAGCTCGGCGACGAACCGCGCGCGCTCCGCGGCGGGTCGCTCCAAAGCGGCGCGGTAAAGGGCACGTATCTGTTGATCGCGCTCGGACGTCACGCGGCGGCACGCTCCCGGAGGACGCGGCTACCTTAGCAGAACGGCTCCGCGCGGAAGAACATCACGCCGTAGGGAACGACACCCGGAACTCCGCGCCCGGCTCGCAGTTGCGAACCTCGACCCGGCCGCCGAGCGCGGCCGTGAGCTGCAGCACGAGCGCGAGCCCGATGCCGGTGCCCGCCGTCGCCCGCGTGAGCTCGTCGGGCGGGCGGTAGAAGAGCTCGAAGATCTTCTTGAGCTGACCTTTCGGAATGCCGGGACCGAAGTCGCGGACCGTGAACAGTACCCAGCCGTCGGTCTCGAGCCGGCTCCCGATCTCGATCTCCTTGCGCTCCGCGCCCGCCGAGAACTTGAGCGCGTTGTCGACGAGGTTGATCAGGATTTGCGCGAACGCGTCGGCATCGAGCGCGAGCTCCGTGCCGGCCGGCACGCCGTCGCGAACCGTGAGCGAAAAGCCCGCACGCTCGGCCTGTGTCGCGCATTTCGAGCGCACCAAGTCGAGGAGCTCCGCGCTCGCGATGCGCTTCACGTCGAGCCGCTGGCTATTGCGCGTGAGCCGCGCGAGCTGCAGCACGTTCTCGATGAGTCGCGAGAGCCGCTCGCTCTCGCTGTGAATGTAGTCGTAGTAGGTCTGCTTCTTCGCGTCGTCGGCCCAGCCCGCCTTCAGCATCTCGCCGTACATCCGGATAGAAGTGAGCGGTGTCTTCAGCTCGTGACTCACAGCCGAGACGAAGTCCTGCTGCTGGCGGGCGAGCCGTAGCTGCCCGACGGCGAAGCGATACATGAAGTAGAAACCGCCGCAGAGCACGGCAGCGAGAGTGAGCGAGATCCACAGCAACAGCAGGCCGCCGGGCGCGCTCGGCAACTGGTTCACGCTGAACGCGAGCTCGAGATCGCCGAACGGCGGCGAGAGGCGCGCGCGGTGCAGCAGGGTGCCAACCAGGCCAGTGACCGGAGAAGACTCGTACGACGCGCCGCCTGTCGCCGCGCGCAGCGTCGCGAGCGGACGGTCGCGATACGTCACCGCGACGTCGCTCATCGCCGCGAGGCTGCTCGCGCGATACGCGCTCGCAAAGCCCTGCTCGACGAATCGCGCGCGGTCGATCAATGCGCCCTGGATGTACCGTTGCCCGCCGTGCCAGACGTTGCGGAACATCACGATCTCGCCGGTATCGAGCAGGCCGACCTCGAGCGGATCCACTTCGCTCTCGAAAGTCTGAACTCGGAACTCGGCGCGCGCGCCGGGCTTGCGGTCGCTCGCGCCAGCGTCCTTGTCACTCTCGTGCTCGGCGGGCTGGGCTTCGGGCACGAGGCTCTGCTCGGAACGCTTGCGGCGCTCGACTTGAGCGCGCGGTTCGCTCGGTGCGACCGCCGCGGCCACCGAGCCGCTCGCCGCCGCGTCCTCGCGCTTGTCGGCGCCGGCGAGCTCGTCGGACCCGGCCTGCCGCAGGGGCGCGACTGCCGAGACCTGCGCTCGCGCTTTCGGCTCCTCGTTGGTTTCCTTCGCAAGCGGCGCACTCGGCGCGAGCCGATCGAACGCGGCCTGCGCCGCTTCGGCTTTGTCGATCTGCGCCTTGAGCTTTTTCGCGTCGTCGCGTGTGAACTCGAGCGAGGGTGCGAACGCCGCATTCGCCGGGTTCGACGCTGCGGACCTCGGCGCGTTCGGCGCTGGGGCGCTGGGCGCAGCCGCCCCTGCAGCGCTCGGTGCGGGCGGCGTGGATGCGGGCGCTCGTGCTTGTGCTTGGGCCGCCGGCGCCCCGGCGGCCGGCGCGTCGAGAGAGCGCAGCACGAGCCGATTCGCGGCGAGCACCTCGCTCAGCGACGCGAACAGCGCGCGCCGCGCGGTCTGCTCGTCCGCGGAGATCCCGTAGGTCGCGGCATCGACATCCGGCCCGGGCAGGAGCGGCGTCGTGAGATTGCCGAGAGCATCGACCTGGAAGTAACCGAGCGTGCCGGGCACCGCGCCCTCGACTGGGAACGCCGACAGCGGTGAGCGCTGCACGAAGTTCGCGGCCGCATCCTTGCCCGCGACCACGAGGAACGAATAGTCGCCGAACGAACGCGCCTCTTCGGCCGCCACGGCGGCGCGCAAACCGGCGTCGACTTGCGCGGAGAGATCCTCGGCGAGCAGCTGGTTGCGCCGGAACGCCTCCCACTTGAGCTGCCCATACGCTTGCGCGATCAGCACCGCGGCCGGTACCGCGAGCGCGAGGAAGAATGCGCCGAGCAGAATTCCGAGCCGGCGCTCGTCGAGCTTGCGGAACCACTTCGCGCCGAGCATCTCAGCCCACCGTGATGAGCCGGTAGCCCGCGCCGCGCACGGTCACGAGATTGCGCGGCTCCTTCGGGTCGGCCTCGATCTTGCGCCGCAGCTTCGCGATGTGGATGTCGACCGTGCGCGTCTCGATGTCGGCGGTGCGGTCGTAACCCCAGACGCGTGTGAGCAGCTCGGCGCGCGACACCGGGCGCTCGGCGTTCGCGCCGAGGTATTGGAGTATCTCGATCTCGCGGCGCGTAAACGCGAGCGTCTCGCTGCCGCGGCGGCCCGACAGATTCTGCGTGTCGATGTCGACGCCGTCGAGCGCGATCCGCGCCGCGTTCTCAGCGCCGACGCGCGAGCGGCGCAGCACCGCCTTCACGCGCAGCACGAGCTGCGCGATCGCGAAAGGTTTGGCGACGTAGTCGTCGGCGCCGAGCGTGAGGCCGTTCACGATGTCCTCGTCGCTCGTCTTCGCGGTCAACATGATGATCGGCTGCGCGCGGTCGACCTTGCGGACCTCGTCGCAGATCGAGAAGCCGTCGCGGCCCGGCAGCATCACGTCGAGGAGCAGCAGGTCGTAGCGGCCGCTGAGCGCCTTCGCGAGGCCTTCCTTGCCGTCCGCGACCGCGTCGACGTCGAAGCCGTGGAAAACGAGCACGTCCGCGAGCCCGGTGCGGATGGCGGCTTCGTCCTCGACGACGAGTATTCGCGGCTTGCGCTGCTCCATTCACGCCGCGCCGCCCGACAAGGGAGCGTGCGCTGCGCGCTAGGCTAGCAGGTCGCCGCGAGCCGCCGTGTAAATGGTTTGTAAATTCGCGGCAGAGTTCTCGCTTCCGCCGCGGCTGTCGGCATTCGGCGGCGGAGAGGCCGCCGCGCTCAGGCGCGCGGGCGCAGCGGATCGTTGCTCGCGAAGCGCTGCTCGTGCGGCGCGCCGTCGGAGCGCAGCGCGTCGGCGAGCGCCGCGCGGACGCTGTCGGCGATCGCATCTGCTGCGACGGACGCCGGCCGCTGCTCGAGCTCGCCGCGCAAGGCGGCGCGGTCGATCTCGTGGATCACCGGTGCGCGCTTGCCGTAGACCACGTACTCGTCCATGGCGATTGCGGAATGGAGCGTCGAGAGTGCGGCGAGGCCGACGGAGACTCGGGCCGCGAAGCCCACGAAAGGAAGTCGAAACGCGTTCATTGGCTGCTCTCCCTGCTTCGAAACGTCCTGGTAACCGGATCTGAGCCCGGTGCGTCGTGGTAGCCATTGCATCTCGTGTGCCACCGGCGACAGCGAGCATTTCAGCGGATCTTTGTGACAATCTTTCGCGACATAACCCCTTTGCAGTGCAAACGATCGCGGACGTGCACCGTGCTGACACAAATGCAGCGAGACGCGCGTCACGCTTTCATGCCGCATAGAGCGCGGAGCTTTGCCCGCGCGGCAGGAATGTAACCGCGATGTAAACCGACGCGCGAAGATTTTTCATTTCTCTGTCTGGAGCGCTCGGCAGCTCGCTTCTAAGCTCCTCACGCGTCGCAATCGACGCACACCGAGGAGACGGCGCTCATGGCCCTGATCAATCGAATGTCGAGACTGTTCACCGCGGACGTTCACGCGGTGCTCGATCGCATAGAGGAACCCGACGTGCTGCTCAAGCACGCGATTCGCGAAATGGACGAAGAGCTCGCGCGATCCGAGCAACGCGTGCGCCAGCTCGAGCAGGAGCGCGAGGCGCTTGCCGAACGGCACGGCAAGGTGCAAGCGGCGCTCGCGGAGCTCGTGTCGCAGCTAGACGTGTGCTTCTCGAACGCGAACGACGAGCTCGCACGCAAGGTCGTGAAGCGAAAGCTCGAGACGGAGAAGCTCGGTCAGCATGTCGCGGAGCGTAGCGCTGCCGTCGCGAAGGAGCTCGCGGAACGGCGCGCGCTCGTCGACGAGCAGCGCGAGCGGCTCGACGTGCTGCGCCAGAAAGCCGAGCTGCTCGCGGCCGCGCCGAGCGGCGGCGGCGACGAATGGGGCCGCGCCGGCTTCACCGTGAGCGAGGACGAGGTCGAGGTCGCGCTGCTGCGCGAGCGCCAAGCGAGGAAGCCGTCATGAGCGCGCGTGAGCGTTCTGCGCGGCGGCCGTCGTTCGGCGCGTCGCTCGGCGTGGGCCTCGTGCTGAGCCTCTGCGGCGCCGCGGCGCTATCCGTGCTCGGGCCGAT
>Ga0326726_10007114_pt1 | contig 10011 bp, 4 predicted proteins | sample MHFenrmetagenome_2_FD_207603 | JGI IMG/M metagenome (GOLD analysis project Ga0326726, IMG submission 207603) | Lab enriched peat soil microbial communities from Michigan Hollow, Ithaca, NY, United States - MHF15MN | ecosystem: Environmental > Terrestrial > Soil > Wetlands > Peat | place: USA... | reverse complement strand
GCATAGTGAATGGGCCGATCCCCATCATTGTCCGGCGCGTTGACGTCGGCCCCGGCGGCCACCAACAGCTCGATGACGTCCGCACGCCCCTCGAAAGCCGCCAGGTGCAAGGGTGTGGCGCCGTCGGCGGTCTTCGCGTTGACGTTCCGGCCCTTGGCCACGAGCAGGTCCACCGTCGCCGCGGGACCATCCGCGATCGCCGCGTGCAGCGGCGTCCGTCCGGCCTCATCCGCGACATCTGTCTGGGCGCTCTTGACGACCAGAAGCTCCGCTATATCCTTGAAACGCCCCGGCGGTTCCGCGCGACCCCCGCGTCCGGCCGCCTCGTGCAGCGGGGTCGTGCCATAAGCGTCCCGGGTATTGACGTCGGCCCCGTGGGCGATGAGCAACTCGACTACATCGTAGTATCCCCCGGCCGCCGCAATCTGCAACGGCGTCTGGCCCTGCCATTCGCTGTCGGGCCGGCCTTTGGGACCGGTCCTGATGCGCGCGTTGACGTCGGCGCCGCGGGCCAGGAGCGGCTCCACGAGGCCGCGATTGCCCAGTCGGGCAGCCCGGTGGAGTGGCGTCGAGCCGGAGGCCGTCTGGCCCACCGCTTTGGCGCCGGCCGCGAGCAACAGCCCGGCAATCTCTTCCTGGTAGTTCGCGAGCGCCTCCATGAGCGGTGTCACGCCGGAGTCGTCGGTCGCGTCGATCTCGGCCCCGCGGGCGATCAGCAGCTTCACGATCTGTGTGCCGGTTCGTGCGGCGGCCAGGTGCAAAGCCGTTCGGCCGTCACCGGTCTTCGCGCGGATATCGGCCCCGCCGGCCAGGAGCAGCTCGATCGTATCCTTGTCGCCTGCCGTGACAATGTCGCGCGGCTGTCCTCCGACCACGGCCTCGTGCAGGGGGGTCCAGCCCTCGGCCGTGCGCGCGTTGACTTCGGCCCCGTGTTCGAGCAGGAGCCGGACGGTTTCTTTGCCGCCCCGCGCGGCGATCACCTCATAGAGCGGCGTGGCGCTCTGGCCATTCCGCGTGTTGACCGGGGTGTGCCGCTCCACCAGCAATCGTACGGCCTCGGCGTTGCCGGCCCGCGCGGCCACGTGCAGCGGCAGCCGGCCCAAGCCGTCCTTCGCGTTGGGATCGGCCCCGTGCGCCAGAAGCACTTCGGTCACCCGTGTAAAGCCCTGGTCGATGGTGTAGCACAGCATGTTCTGCACGGCCGCCTTGTCCATCGCGCCGAGGTCGGCGCCCTTGGCCACCAGCAGCTCGACAACGATGCTGTGCCCCTGGGCGATCGCGTAGGACAGCGGCGTCTGGCCGTTCTTGTCCTTCGCATTGACGTCGGCGCCTTTGGCGAGGAGAGCTTCGACCACCTCCGGGTCCCCGCGGGCGGCAAAGTGCAGGGGCGTGTTGCCGTCCTTGTCCCTGGCATTGACATCCGCACCGCTGGCGATTAGCAACTTGGAGATATTCCTTTGCCGGCGGAAGGCCGCCTGGTGCAGCGGCGTCGCGCCACCCTGGTTGCGGGGACTGACCTCGACGCCCTTGGCGATCAGCAGCTCGGCGATCTCCAGCCGGGCCTGCGCGGCCGCCATGTGCAGCACCGTGTCGCCGTTTGCCGCTTTGGCGTTGATATCGGCCCCGGCGGCCACGAGCATCGTCGCCACCTCGGTGCGGCCCTGGAGCGTTGCCCAGTGCAGCGGCGTCCGCCCCCGGCTATCCCGGGCGTTGACATCGGTCCCGCGCGCCAGCAGCGACTGAATCTGCCCGGCATCTCCATCCTTGGCCGCCTGATGGATCGGCGGCCCACCCCGCCGCGGCCGCTTGTCACACCCGATTCCGACAACTGCAACCGCCAGGATCAGACACGCATATCGACTGAATCTCACCACTCGTTTCCCACCCAAGAACACCATTTCGCGGCGTGATTTTCATCACGTCCGGCAGCGAACGCACCCCCTTAGATTACCATTTATCGTGCGTGTTGTCTCTATGTTCCTGCGGTCCCACCCTCTTATCCTCTCATGGTTTCACATCCAGGTCTTGCCCTCGCTTACCACCGGCGGCCGTGAGGATCGGCACAAGCTCCTTGTGGTTTCTCTCGTACGCAATATCCAGAGGTGTGTCGTCATTGTAGCCCGTCGCATTGACGTTCGCTCCCTGATCGAGGAGCATTCTGACGGCTTCTCTGCATCCGTGTGACACGGCCAGGTGCAGTGCTGTTCTACCCTCGTCCGGATTATCGCAGTGCTTCACCGCATCTATCTGAGCCCCATGTGCCAGCAATATGCGGATAATATCGGCACGGTTCTCATAAGCGGCGATATGCAGCGCCATCTCACCTCGCCCGTTCCTTGCATTCAGATCCGCCCCGTGGGCGATTAGGAGTTCCACTATGTCCCCACGATTTGCTCGCGATGCTGCATGCAAAGGGGTCTCACGCTGCCACGTATTGGATGTATTGACATTCGCGCCGCGTGCGATAAGGAATTCGGCTATCCTTTTCTCTCCCTTCTCACTCGCATAATAGAGCGGCCGTGCGTCTGTCCTGTCTCGCGCAGAGACATTTGCGCCCTGGGACACGAGCGACTGAACCCGTGCGAGGTTGCCGGTCTTGACGGCGTCGTGCAAGGGCGTCGAGCCAAACTTCAGGAGGCTCTCCACGGTCGCATCGGCCTTCGCCCCTTTCGCTACAAGATACTCCACGGTTTCCGTGTTGCCCCGGCGCGCGGCTTCGTGGATTGGTGCGTTGTTCTCACTGTCTTCGGCATCGACATCAACTCCGGCGCTCACGAGCAGTTCCACCATATCCTTACGCTCTTCGGCGACCGCAACGTGCAGAAGCGTGCTGCCACGGTTGTCTGTGGCATTCACATCGGCGCCCTGCGCGAGGAGCATGGTAACCATTTCCCTGGAGCCGTAAGCGACGGCGTAATGCAACGGCGTCCGGCCATCGACCCTCTTGGCGTTGACCTCAGCCCCTCGGGTGACCAGAAGCACCGCAACGTCCAAGAACCGCCCCTCAGGCAGCGGGTCGCGACCAAAGCTGACCGCAGCATGCAGCGGTGTCGTCCCGTCTATGTCCTTGCTGTTGACTCTTGCACCACTGGCCAGAAGCAATTCCGCGATCTCGTAGTCACCCTTATTGGCCGCTATTTGCAGAGGCGTCAGTCCCTCCCGTTCGCGAGCCCACCAGACCTTGTTGTCTGTCCCGGTCCTTGCGTTCACGTCGGCGCCTCTGGTGACGAGCAACTCGACGAGCCTCCTGTCGCCGAGTCCGGCCGCCTTATGCAGTGGAGTCGAGCCTGGGGTAGTTTGGCTTGTTGCCTTCGCTCCTGCGGATAAGAGCAGTAGAGCTATCTGCTTGTCATAGCACTCCAATGCTTCCATGAGCGGGGTCTTTCCCTCGCGGTCTGTCGTGTCGAGCCTGGCCCCATGCGCGATTAGTAATTGTGCGATCTCTGGACCCCCTGAATGGGCGACGAAATGCAGAGGCGTCTGGCCGTCATTCGATTTTGCATTGACATCGGCGCCTCTGGCAATGAGCATCTCGGCTATTTCTCTGTCGCCCGGCCCGATGAGATCGCGCGGGTGTCCCGCTGTGACAGCCTCGTGGAGCGGAGTTCTGCCGTAATCGTCTTTCGCGTTGACATCTACGCCACGAGCGAGAAGAAGCCTGACGATGTCCCTGTGCTTTCCAAAGGAGATGGCGGTGTGGAGGGCTGTTCCGCCTTCGTAGCCTCCTGCATTGGGATCGGCGCCGCAGTCCAGAAGGATCTTCGTCACTTCCGCATAGCCTCGCTGGAGCGCGTGGGAGAAGAGGTTCGGAAGAGGCAGCCCGTCGGCATGGATCTGAGCCCCCTTGGCCATCAACAATTCCGCAACCTCGGCTTTGCCGTGCAGAAGGGCGTACGACAAGGGTCTCCAGCCGCCGGCCGCCTTCGCGCTGATAATTCCCTTGGCCGTATACAACTCTGTCACCACCTGCTCTCGCCATCGGAATTCCCTGGGTTCAGGCGCGTACCCGGGCATACCCTTGGCGTTGATGTTCGCGCCTTTGGCGATCAGCAGTTCCGCCACGTCCCGGTCACCACTTACGGCTGCTTGATGCAGAGGCATGCAGCCCGATACATCCTTGGCCACGACATCGGCGCCATTAGCTATGAGAAGCTTGGCGATGGCCGTGTGCTCACGAGGGATGGCGTAGTGCAGCGCGGTCTGGCCTGTCTCACCTGTGGCGTTTACTTTTGCGCCGTGGCGAATCAGCAGTTCTGCAATCTCCAGATGTCCCCGCATAGCTGCCAAATGCAGCGGTGTGTCTTTGCCTGGTATTGGCACATTTACATCAGCACCAGCGGCTATGAGCGTCTTCACCGCCTCAGTGTGGCCATTCAGTGTTGCCCAGTGCAGAGGTGTCCTGCCGAGTTGGTCCTTCTGATTGATTCGGGCGTGATTGGAGAGGAGTGATTGGATTCGCTGCACGTCGCCGGTCCAAGCTGCCTGGTGCAGTGGTGGCAGGGCCCCGCCCGATCGCTTGCCGCAGCCCGCGCCTATCACTAGGAGCGCCAGGATACCGAGAAGTTGTGTACTTCGTCTCATCTGTTACTCCCTCCAAGAAGGGCGATTCTTCTCGCCCTTGGAGCAAACGGACGGTTCCTGCCTGCAAGGACTACCTCTTTATAATAGGCACACCAGAAGGAGGGAGCAACAGGTGGATGCCTGATGGGCGGGCGAAATCCGGGCGGGAATCTTGGATGTCTTTCTCTTTCGGAACAGCCGGGCGGGACGATGAGGGTCGATGGTGGGTTCAATTGGTCAGCGAGCCGTACTCGCGGCGGGCGCGCGAGCCTTCCCGCGATGCTGGAACATTGGGGAAGGCCGGCGTGCCCGGGGGCTCCCACTCCCCAGCGCGAATCTCACCTGCGTGAGAGCCGCCCCCTGCGCAAGCAAGGGCCGCACTGAGGAGCCCACCCAAACGCGCGTCACCGCGTCGGGCGATGGGTCCCCAATCGCAGAGTTCTGCGATTGGGAGCCCGACCCCACATCACCGCTCCGCATCACCCTTCCCCGTCCCCTCCATCTCCCCTCCGGTGGGGCACCCAAACGCGCTTCCCGCCTCCGCGGGAATGGCCCCCTGCATAGGCAGGGGACCCATTGGGGGTCCCTTCATTCCTCCTCGCCGGGACCGGGATGCGCCGACGCGAATCTCCCAGCTCCCCTTGGAGCAGATGCCGCGCTCGCTGGGCACCTGCGGACATGGCCCATCATGCTCGTTGCCCTCCGTTGCAGACTTCTGGCCGCAACGAGGACGATGGTACTGACGCCGTGCCGCTAATCCTTTACTCTCACAATCTTGCCCGGCCTCGCGCCACCAAGATGGCGACTGTACGCGACTCAGGCTGACCCCTAAAGTGTACGCGCGGGTCGCTGGATTCTGTATAGGGGAAATACTCAATTTCCGCTAAGCATTTCCCTGTACCGCCTGAAGCGCCCGTGTCAAGGCAGTGTTCTTCCCGATCAGCGGGAAAAGGAACTGGGGTCGCAGCGGAGATATAGGTGCAGCGGAATGAGCTTACGGAACCTGCCGCATTCGGTTAACCTGCCGGCTTTCCAACGCTCCTGCGCAGGCGGGAAATAGCGGCATTATGGTCAAAACAGAGCAGATACAGGTGAAGACGCGTGGCGACTGTCACGTGCTCGATATCACGAATGAGGTAGCCGCGGCGGTGGCCCGATCGGGCCTGCAGGCCGGTGTGGTCACCGTATTCAACGTCGGCTCCACGGCGGGTGTCACGACAACGGAGTACGAGCCGGGCCTGGCGGACCACGATCTCAAGGCGGCGTTCGAGCGGATCGCCCCGGAGGCCGGCCACTACGAGCATGAGAACACCTGGCAGGATGATAACGGCCACGCGCACGTGCGGGCTTCACTCCTGGGGCCTTCTCTGGGCGTGCCGTTCGTCGAAGGCCGGTTGACGCTGGGCACCTGGCAGCAAATCATCCTCGTGGATTTCGACACGCGTGCCCGCACCCGAACAATCGTCTGCCAGGTCGTCGGGGAATAGCGCGCCGTGTGGTTCTGCAATGCCACTTCGCGGCGGCCGGTGAAAAAGGGCTGAGGTCTTTCTTGACCAGGAAATTATTCGATTGTAAGATAACTGAGCAACATAATAACGGATCACAGATAAGCCATCATAACTGAAAGAAACAAAGAAAAGCGGAGAACGCATGCAGCCCGGCCGCCCTCGGTTGGGAACCCGTAAGACATAGCCGCTCGGCGGGCGTGCGACATGGCGTCCGTCCCAGGTCTGCGTCTTCTTTCGTGTCCCTGTGGTGAGCCTTCGTGTCAAACGAAGCCCATTTGCCCAGAGCCATGTGCAGGGGACAAGTCCTGTGTGGACAAAGAGTTATCACGAATTCGACCTGGAAAGCACCTCGGAAAAACAAAGCCAATTTGCGCCGGCCAAGCCGGTGCGAGGGATCTGGAATCCAGCCCCGTGTACCGGCTGTACTTCCATCGACGGCAGACTTGACCTGAGTCCTATAAGGCATTATCATTGCAGCGGGTTTGATTCATCCAAATCCTATCGTTATGGCGATAACCGGTAGAGTATGAGATCGCGGTCCAAGATACCCTCGTCGTTCGTGCGGAGGATTGGAAGAATGGAATACTGGAGTATTGGAATATTGGGCAAGGCGGGTCGCTCAGGCGTTATTCCAGCATTCCACCATTCCAACATTCCAATCTTGCAGGGTCCGATACTGTGTCTGGCGGGCCTGCTGTTGGCGGCCGCGGCGGGCGGCTGTCAGAAAGGGCAGCGGGCGCAGGCCGGCTCCGATGCGCTGACGCCCCCGGCCGAGTTGGGCGTTGCCATCGGCTCGCTGGCGGACGTCGTGAAACCTGAGCCCGTCGCGGTCGAGGGTTTTGGGCTGGTCGGGGTGCTGCCCGGCACGGGTTCCGCGTACTGCCCGCCGGAGATTCGTGCGTATTTGCGGCAATACATCGCCACCCAACTGCCCGACAATCGCGTCAACGCCGATGAGCTGATCGACAGCAAGAACACGGCGGTGGTGATGCTGGAGGCCATGATCCCGGCGACACCCTCCAAAGGGGACCATTTCGATGTCCGTGTGGCCCTGTTGCCGGGCTCGGATGCGACATCGATCCAGGGCGGCTGGCTGTATAAGGCGGATCTGGTCGTCCGAGGCACTTTCGGAGCCCATACCAGACCTCTGGCGACGGTCGACGGGCCGGTCTTCATCAACCCGATTGGCACCGCCGACCTCGATCCCAGGAGCGGCTACATCCTGGGCGGCGGCCGGACCCTCTACGAATATACGGCCATGTTGAGGCTGCGAAAGCCCAACTACCGTGCCGCCAGCCTGATCCGCAATCGCTTGAGCGAGCGGTATGGACCGGGGATTGCCCAGGCGGTCTCGCCGGGCGATATCGAGGTGCGCATCCCGGCCGAGTACCGCCGGCGGAAGCTGCGGTTTGTCTCGATGATTCCGGCCACGTTTCTGGAGGCGACCAACGAACTGACCGTCGCCAGGATCAATACTTATATGGACCGGCTGGCCGGCTCCGGCGACAAGGAGAACAGCGAGATCGTTCTGGAGGCGATGGGCCAGGAGAGTGCCGCCGGGCTCGCTGCTCTTCTCCATGCTTCCGACGCAGAGGTCCGTCTGCGGGCGGGCCGGTGCATGTTGGGACTGCGCGACGATCGGGGCCTGGCGCCGCTGCGTGACATGGCCTTCGATGCCCAGTCGGCGTACCGGCTGGAGGCCCTGGAGGCCATCATGGTGTCCGCCCGGCGGGACGATGCGGCGGCCGTGGGGCGGCGGCTGTTGCGGGATGAAGAGGTGCGCGTGGTCCTGGCCGCGTACGACCAGCTTCGCGAGATGGAGGATGCGGCCGTGACACGGGACATTATTGGACGCAGTTTCCTGCTCGAACAGGTGGTCCAGACCAGTCACAAGGCGATCTTTGTCTCGCGCCGCGGCGACCCGCGTGTCGTTCTGTTCGGGGCGCCGCTGCGATGTCGCGACAACCTGTTTGTGGAGACGCCGGGTGGAGCGGTCGTGCTCGATGCCCGTGCCGGGCAAGGATATGTCTCGGTCATTCGCCAGCACCCCAAACGCCCGGGCGTGCTCGGGCCGATTCGAAGCTCGCCCGACGTCGGCGACCTGGTCCGGACCCTCGGCGGCGAGGTGGTGGCCGGACCTTCCGGACAGCTCCTGGGCGCCGGTGTTCCTTATACCCAGGTGATCGCTCTGCTGGAGCGACTGTGTGCCAAAGACGCGGTCACCGCGGCTTTCTGGGCCGGTCCGCTCCCGAGTATCGACCTTCCTGTCAAGAAATGAGACATCTTAGGCCGATAAAAGAGAAGCACGCTGTCCCGGAGCCGCCAGAGGATGGGTATCCCAAGGAACGGATCGTGGCGCGTTCGTCGGTTGTGCGGCTCGTTACGGTTGCCGGCGGACGTCTTGCATGATGCGCGGCACGGCCCGTTGAGGCTGGAAATCAGGATGATTAGGTAGGCCATGCGACTTGAAAAGATCATACTCGACGGATTCAAGAGTTTCGCGGATAGAACAGAATTCGTTTTCAACAGTGACATCACGGGCATTGTCGGACCGAACGGCTGCGGCAAGAGCAACGTGGTCGATGCGGTCAAGTGGGTGCTGGGCGAGCAGAAGGTGAAAAACCTGCGCAGCACCGAGATGGCCGATGTGATCTTCGGGGGCAGCGGCAGTCGCAAGCCGCTGGGCTCGGCCGAAGTGACGCTGGTGCTCTCCAACCCGCAGGGCGCCGCCACCGGCCGCCTGCCCATCGACGCGGAGGAGGTCCAAGTCTCCCGGCGCATCTACCGCAGCGGCGACTGCGAGTATCGCATCAACGGCAAGCTCTGCCGCCTGAAGGACCTGCGCGAGTTGTTCATGGATACCGGCGTCGCCACCCGCGCCTACTCGATCATCGAGCAGGGGCAGGTGGATCAGTTGGTCAGCGCGTCGAAGGTGGACCGGCGTCTTGTCTTCGAGGAGGCGGCCGGCATCAGCAAGTACAAGGCCCACAAGAAGGAAGCCCTCCGCAAGCTGGAACACGCGGAGCAGAACCTGCTGCGCCTGGCGGATATCCTGGAAGAAGTCGCCAAGCGGCTGCGCAGCGTCAAGCTGCAGGCGGGCAAGGCCCGCAATTACCTCGAATACACGCAGCGGCTCAAAGAGCTGCAAGTAAATTTCTCGCTCGTCGAGTACGGCAAGAACAAGGAACAGCTCGATGAGAAGTCGGCCGTGCTGCGGCAGGCTCTGGAGCAGTTCTCCGCGGTGGCGGCCGCCGAGGCGGGCGCCGAGGCGGAAGCGAGCCGGCTGGGAAACGATATCATCGACCGGGAGCACAAGCTCAGCGAGGCCGGCAATTCGCTGGTGGCCGCGCAGAGCAAGATCGATCAGAAGCTGCAGCGGATCGAGTTTCTGCGGGCGCGGACAGTAGAGCTCGAACAACGCCGGAACACGGCGTCGCAGGAGATCGAGCGCTTACGAGCGCAGGGCGAAGCCCTGAAGTCCGATCTGGCGAGCCACCGCGATGCGCTGGACGGCTGCGAGCGCACGGTCGCCCAGAGGAACGAGGCCATCGCCGAGATCCAGAAGGTAGCCCGCGAGGTCGATCTTCAGATTGGATCGCTCCAGGCGGAACTCGAGGACGAGAAGTCCGGCATTATCGACATCGTGCGGCGGACGGCCCAACTCCATAATGAGATCCAGAGCCTCTCCAGTTACCGCGACAACCTGGCGAACCAGAAGCAGCGATTGGCGGGCCGGGCCCAGACGGTCCGGGCCGAGTTGGAACGGTTGTTGACGGAAAAGGCCCAGCACAACGCCCGGCTCGGCGACATCGAGCGGGTGATGGTCGAGCTGGACCAGAATCTGGAGTCCAAGCGGCAGGAAATGGAGAAGACGGAGGCCCAGATCGCGGAGGCCGGCAAACACCTGGCCAGCAGCAAAGAGGCGCGCAGTGCCTTGAGCAGC
>Ga0326726_10007113_pt1 | contig 10011 bp, 4 predicted proteins | sample MHFenrmetagenome_2_FD_207603 | JGI IMG/M metagenome (GOLD analysis project Ga0326726, IMG submission 207603) | Lab enriched peat soil microbial communities from Michigan Hollow, Ithaca, NY, United States - MHF15MN | ecosystem: Environmental > Terrestrial > Soil > Wetlands > Peat | place: USA... | reverse complement strand
TCGCTGTAAATGTTACCAACGGCGGGTTCTGTTCACGCCGTCCCGCACTCGAGTGCCCAAGCTCTGGCAGTGCAACCAGGTTGCACAAACCGAGAGCTCACTGCCCTGCACAACCCTGTTCTACGAACCTCTCAGACCGTTCCTCTACGGCAGCGCGCTCTCCTGTGTCCGTGCACCCGGGGTGCACAAATTCGAGCCTCAATCCACCCTCCCCGAAGGAAGCACCGGTAAAGCGGTGATGTACTGCCGGGGATGGGAAGCGTTCGCACACGTAAACATCGTAGGCGAATATAAGGCGAATGTCAATAAGTTCTTGCAAAACTTAGCCTGTTCGAAAATGCGAACCCTGTGGTCGTGTTCTGCCGAGGATGAACTGGCCAGAATATGAGTAGGGGTAAACCTACTTGTTTTTCTTTGTTCGCTTAACCTTGGCCCAGCGTGCTAGCACCGCCTTGCGCGCAAGTTCTCGCCTCTGTTCTGCGGTCAAGCTATCGGTTCTTGCCTTGCCTCCCTTTAATCCACTGATTCTCGAACGGCAGATTCACGCCGCCAATTCGGGTTGTTGGGCCATGGTAGGGACGACCATCGCTGATCGCCCGACGAGGGGCGCGCCCGGGACTTGTGTAAGGTGTCGTCACAGCGGAGCGTGACCGATGAGGTTTGCGGGGCAATGCTTGAAGTGAGAAGCTGCAAGTAACAACCTGTGGATCGACCGTGCCAGCGTTATCCAAACCCGCGACGGCTGAAGGCCCGCTTGTTTGCCCGAGATGCGGCGCCCAAGCCCTTGTTGATGCTTCGACATGCGATTACTGTGACAGTGCGCTGGGCAGCTCCGAGGCTGACACGGTCGTCTCGTCCAGCGATTCGGCGCCCCCAGGCGCCCCACCTTCGGTCTCCAGCTCTCCTTCCCCATCTTCAGCAACGCTGGAGAGTTCCTGTTCGCCCCAACCGCGAGCGGTGCTATCCGAGCTGTCCAGTAGAGCAGTTCCCGATTTCGGGCCGCGTTACCGCGTGGAAGTCGTCCTGGGAGAAGGCGGCATGGGGAGCGTCTACAAGGCATGGGACAAAGAGCTGGAGCGCATGGTCGCGCTCAAGTTGATCCGCCACGATCTCACGCGCGATCCCGACATTTCTCAGCGCTTCAAGCAGGAGCTGTTGCTTGCCAGCAAGATTTCGCATCGCAATGTGCTGCGCATTCACGATCTCGGCGACGGCCCCGGAGGCACGAAATTCATCTCCATGGCCTGCGTCGAGGGGCACGATCTCCATCGAGTGCTGAAGCAAGAGGGGAAACTGTCGCTGGAGCGTGCGTTGAAGATCGCGCGGCAACTCTGCGCGGCTCTCGACGCCGCCCATGCGGAAGGCGTAGTCCACCGCGACCTGAAACCGCAGAACATCCTGCTCGATCAGAGCGATCACGTCTATGTTTCCGATTTTGGCCTGGCCAAGTCGCTGGAATCGGATCTGGGCATGACGCGGACGGGACAATTCCTCGGCACGCCGCGCTACATGTCGCCCGAGCAGGCGGAAATCAGGCCGGTCGACCACCGCAGCGATCTGTATGCCTTCGGATTGATCCTATGCGAGCTGGTGACCGGTGCACTGCCATTCGAGCGTGCCCAGTCGACGATGCAGATGATGTACCAACGCGTACACGAAATGCCAACGGATCCGAGGCGGCTCAATCCCGATCTGCCGGAGTATTTGGCCCGGATCATTGGGAAATGCCTGGAGCGGGACGTCGCGGAACGGTACCAGAGCGCTGGAGAAATTCTGGCGGATCTGGATGCGGGACGTCCGCCGGAGGTGTCACTCCGATCACGGTATCAACATGCCATCGACGCAATGGGGGGCAGCAGGAGGAAGTGGATACCAGCCTCTGCCATTGTCTTGCTGCTGGCCCTCGGCCTTCTCGCCGTTCCGCACATAAGGAGAATCTTCTTCCCGGCGTCGGGAACGGGTAAGGCAGCCACTGCCACTCCGGCGCTTTCACTCGCCATTGTCCCGTTTCGCAACGCCTCGGGCGATGCTGGCTTGGATTGGCTGGGCCCGATTCTTGCCGACATGCTGAGTACGGACGTGGGACAGTCTTCAAGCTTGCGCGTCGTCCCCACCGACCGCATGCATCAGGTCCTGCACGATCTGCGGATCGCGCCGGACACACTGCTGGACCCGCCCACGCTGCGGCGCTTATCGGAATTTAGCAATGCGGAGGTGCTGGTGTCCGGACAATACGCCAGGTTCGGGGAGCAAATTCGCATTGATGCTTCCGTACGGGACTTGAAGCGGAATCGCACGGCTGGACTCAAGGCAGAAGCGCGAAATGAAAAGGAAGTGGTTGCCGCCGTGGATCACCTGGCGCAGGCGATTCGTGAGAACCTTGCGCTGCCCGGGTCCGCCATCAAGGAACTGCAGGAAAAGTCGCTCCGCCCCTCCACCCAATCGCTGCCCGCTCTCCGTGCTTATTCCCATGGGGTGGAACTGGCGCGCCAGGGGAAGAACCTGGAGGCCGACAAACAGTTCTCGGCCGCAACTCAGGCTGATCCCCAGTTTGCGCTCGCCTATTCGAAACGCGCCCAGGTCAAGTCGAGCCTGGGATATGACGACGAGGCGGAACAACTGGCCCGCAAGGCAATGGATCTAAGCGAGACTCTTCCCCCTCGGGAGAAACTGCTCATCAGCGCGATTCATGCGCAAGTCACGAATGATTATGCGCAGGCCCTCGATTCCTATAACCGGCTCGCCCAACTCCTGCCCGATGATCCGGACGTGGAATTCGCGCTGGCCGGAGTCTACGAAAACTCGGGTTTGTTCGACGAAGCGCGCCACCACCTGGCGAAGGTCTTGGCGCGGGATCCGCGATCGGTCGACGCGTTGCTGACGAGCGCCCGCGTGGAAACCAAGAGCGGCAATCCGCAGGCGGGCCTGGAATTCCTGACACGCGGCTTGGCGCTGGCCATCGAGTTCGAAAACGACGAGGAGAAAGCCGCCATCTTGCAGGGTATGGGCAATGTTTATCGGCGCCTGGGAAAACAGGATGACGCTTTGTGGAATTACCAACAGTCCTTGGAGATCAAGAAGAAACTGGGCGACAAGAGGGGCATGGCGGCCAGCTTCAACCAGATGTCACAAATCCAGGATGAGCTGGGGAAATCCGATGAGGCATTGAAAGGCTATCAGCGGGCGCTGCAGCTGCGGCGTGAAATTGGAGACAAGCGAGGAGTCGGCGATAGCCTGATCGATCTGGGAACTTTCTATCATGATCGCGGCCATTATGACGAGGCATTGAAGTTCTCGAAGGAGGCGTTGCAGATTGAACGCGAGTTAGGCAGCGAGGCCAACCAGGGGCTGTGCCTGAGCAATATCGGCAGCGCATATTTTTTCAAAGGCGAATACGAAGACGCTTTCACCTACTTTCAGCAGGCCTTGCAGTTCCGCGAGAAGTCGCAGGTGCCGGAGGACATCGTTCTCGTCGTCCATAACCTGGCCGAGACAACCGCAAAGATGGGCCAGTACGACCAGGCCTTGCGCTACTACGTGCGCGCTCTCGACCTGTATCGCAACGTGGGCGATCAGCGCGGGGCCGCCATCGAGTCCTACAGCATGGGGACGCTGTATGCGTATCAGGGACGGTATGGCGCAGCGATTAGTGCGAAACAGGAAGCGCTGGCGGCCTTCCAGCAAATGAAAGACCGCAGCTTCTGGATGGCCGAAGTTTTGAGCGGCTACGCTTTGGCCCTGGCCGAGGCGGGGCGTATCGACGAGGCCGAAAAAGGGCTCGGCGAGGCCATGGATCTGGCTCGCGAACTGAAGAGAGATGCCCTCTTGGCGCAGGTCCTCAACTACCAGGGACAGTGCTCCTTCTATCGTGGCGACTTCGTCTCCGCTCGCAGTTCTTATGAGCGTGCCTTGCTACCCGCATCGCGTAGCAAAGACCGGGAGAAGGTATTGCTCTCCCGGTTCAACCTCGCCAAGGCGATGGTCAAGCAAAGCAATCTCCAGCAAGCTGTCAGTTCGCTGCGCCAACTTTCCGGAGAGGCAGACCGGCTGGGGCTGAAGTTTCTGTCGGCGGAGTCTTCTGTGTACCTGGCGGAGGCCCTAGTGCTTTCGAAGAATTATTCGGCGGCCCGGCAGGAACTGGAACGTGCGATGCCCAAGGCCGAGAAGCTGGAATTGAGGACCGTGCTTGCCGAGGATCACTACCTTTTGGGAACGGCCCTGCGCCTGAGCGGCAAACCGGCCGAGGCTTCCGGGCACTACCGCTCGGCGCTGCGCTTGCTGGAGGAGATCCGCAAAGATGTGAACAGCGATGCGGTGCTGCAGCGCGCCGATTTGAGTCACATCTACCGCGAATCGCAGCGCTGGTCCACGATGTGAACAGGCGCGGCTCTCCGCCGCGCCCGTCCCACCTCAACCAACTAATTTGACGTAACCGTGAGTGAGCTGGAGGTAGTGTCCACTACCGCACCACCCACCAAGGTAGACGCGCTTACCGTGTAGGTTCCGGTGCAGATCCTCTTCGGAATCCACAGCGGGAACGTCAACGAGATGGATGTTTTTGGCTTGAGTAGGAAAGTAGGCGTCGTCAGGATTACGGTGCTGTTGCTGGAACAACTGCCGGCGGCGGGCACCGTCCAGGTGAACCGGAGCGCCACCTTTTGCGAGACGTTGGAGCAGGATTGAAGGTTAGCTGTGACCTTCGTCCCGCTGCCCAAGGGCACAGTGGATGGATTGAGCGTGAACCATGCATAGTGGCACGGTTCAACAACGGAGTAGGTGACTGTTTGATCCGCAGTGAATCCTTCGCTCACCGTCGCGTGTGCCGTAAAGGTCTTTGTACCGACAGAGGAAGTGTCGATAGCAGCGCCGTTCGGCACGGTGCCAAGGCAGGCCTTCACAGTGTCTGCGGGCGTGCACGCGTAACTGACGTCGACCACCTGGCCCCGGGTGTAGGTCGCTCCGTCAGCCGGTGTCGTGACTTGAATGTAGTGAAGCGGACCCGCGACGTTGTAGACGAACGCCCAATCCGACCAGCCGCCGTTGGATTTGCCGGAACCGGTGGGATCGGGGCCGCCATCGGTTCGGGTCGGAGAGTACGACACGAAGACGTTCTCCCACGTATTGCCGCCGATCTCGGCCTTCAGGAATCCAGGTTCCGTCCCTGGGTCACCCTTCCAACTCGTCGTAATGGTGTAGGAGAGGTCGGAGTTTGGTGGGCAAGGGTTGCCAAACTGATTCACACAGACCGTTCTGTAGATGATTCCATCACCTCCGAGTCCAGCCACCGGAGCAAGCTGCGTTCCATGATAGGGGTTATCATCCGGCGTGCGGCCGCCCCATGCCGCCTGGGAAGTCTGCAACGGAGTCACGGTCAAGCTGTAGGTGGTGCCGTCGTTAGGGATGTAGCCAGCGGGGTAGTCGAAGACGATGTTGTACAGGTTATTCTGAAAAATGAAGCGTGCGGTGCCGCCGCCTGACGACAGCGTCTGCGTGATCGACTGGGGAGCGTGGTACAAGTCCGCAGAGGCCAGGACGGTGTTGGATGCGTCCTCTCCTCCCGCGATCAGAACTTGGCCGTTCCCCAGCAGGGTAGCCGTGTGGTGGGAGCGAGTCGTGCTCATCGTGCCGGTGACCGGACTGAATTTGCCGGTGAGCGAGGAATACAGTTGGGCTTGGTCGGTAACACCCGTAGGAGTGCCCCAGTCCCCTCCGGCGATCAATACATTCCCGTCGAGCAGGGTAGTGCCGGTGTGATAATAGGCGGTCATGCCGACCATCGAGCTGGTTGCAGTGAAGGTACCGGACGAAGGTTCATAAAGCTCGGCGCTGGCAATAATGGTTCCCTGGTTTCCACCCGCGATCAGGACCGTCCCATCGCTCAGCAATGTTGCAGTATGCCAAGCGTGGACGTCTTGCATCGGGCCGGTCGGTGAGAATGTATTCGCGATTGGGTCATACAGCTCGGCAGTTTTCACGCAGTCCGGGTGGCCACCCGTGCAACCCCCAGTAATGAGAACCCTGCCATCACCGAGCAGAGTGGCTGCGTGGCCATATCGGGGAGAAGACATGGAAACAATGGGCGTGAAGGTTGAGGCCGCCGGGTCGTAGAGCTCAGCACTGGAAAGAGGCGATGCTCCCACGATCCCGCCCGCAATCAGAACCTTGCCGTTATTGAGTAATGTGGCGGTGTGGTTTTGCCGAGCGAAAGACATCCCTCCAGTGGGAACAAAGATGCGTTCAATGGGATCATAGAGTTCCGCGCTCGATAAAAAGCCACCGCCCTGCGTGTCGAAGCCACCCGCGATTAGCACGCTGGAGTTTTTCAGTAGGGTGGCCGTGTGCGCGTATCGTGCGGTGCCCATTTCCTCGGCGAGTGTTGCAAAAGTGCCGGTCGCTACGTCATACGTCTCGGCACTTTTGAGGCTGTCTGTGGAACCGCCAGCCGAACCTCCTGTGATGAGTACAGTGTTTCCACCGCTCAATAGCGTAGCCGCATGCTCAGTTCGCGGCGTTTGCATGTTTCCTGTGCAAACGAAAGCGCCCTCCGAAGCTGGCGTGAGCAGAAAAGCATGTTCTGCGCCATTGTGAAATCCGTAGCCGGTTATTTGGCCGTGATCGTTGATCGATGAGGCCGTCACGAGATCCCACCCCGAGCCACTTGGGAGCACATCATTCAGATTCACAAAGCCTTTCTGTGCGCTGTACAGGAAGGCATGACCGCCCCTTGCTCCTGTGATCTGGCCGCAGGCATTGATGGCCAAACCTTGGCTGCTGGGTCCTGTAGGATCAAGGTCCACGAGTCCGGGGCCCCCGCTGTAAAGGAACACGTGCTCGCCGAGGCTGGTGTTGCCCCGGCCGGTGATCTGCCCAGAAGAATTAATGCCTTGGCCTATGCTGTAAGTGCCGCCGCTAAGCGTTCCGAGGTCTAGTAGCGTACCGTTGCGGTATAGGAATGCGTGGGCGGTTTCGACCGCGCCGTAGTAACCCGTCACCCACCCAGAAGAATTGATGGAGTTACCTACACCGAAGGGGACGTTCGGTGTGAGGTCTGTCACTCCGAGCGTTTCCGGGTTGATTAGAAATGCATGGGTGCCGTCGTTCTCAATGTTCATGGTTCCCGTTATCCAACCGGAATCGTTAATGCTGAACCCATTGCTGTTGCCGAAGCTACCTGAACGGAGGTCGGTCACGGTGCCGTTGTACAGGAATACATGCTCAGCGCCAGTGCCCGGGTCGGCCCATCCCGTTATCTGACCTGAGCCATTGATGCTCTGACCATAACTGAGTAGCCCCCCGGGGAGCGTCCCGAGATCTGCCATGGGCGGGTTTGCACCTGGCACATAAAGGAATGCGTGAGGGTGGCCATCGTCTAACGTGTTGTCAGTGTCGGACCATCCGGTAACCTGTCCGGAGGCATTGATGCCCTGCCCGACGCTTCGGGGGCCGCCGAGCGTTCCGAGGTCGATAATTGTGTATGTCGGCGGAGGTGTTTGAGCTAAGCCAGCCAATGCCAGGCATGGCAGCAATAGGCATGACAACAGGAACATTGTCAAAACTCGGTGCAAACCTAGTTTGCAAGAATCTCTTGTTCTGAACATAGATATTCTCCGTGCTGCCGGAATGCAGACTTCTGCTCACTTGTCCCGCTACTCTGCGACTTTTCGTTGTACCGAAAAAGCAAAAGGCCGACTCACCACCGGTGGGCATAACGCTGCCACCTGCGGTAACTCGGCTCTCTCATGGGGGAAGTTGCTTGCTCTAGAGATCCGTGGCTTTCCGTCCCTCACTCACGTGGGGTTTGGCTTTGTCGGGTTCTTGCGATTGGACAAGCCTATCGGCTTTTTATTGTTCGCCACAACCACAACACAATTCAGTGAGCTGCATCACAAGACCAGGTGACCCCACTTTCTCGAACTCGTTGTCGGTGGCGGCACATCGGGTGGGCAAACCAGACCGTGAATCTGAGTTGCCCCTCCCGCTCACCACGCTGACATGCCGCGAATAGGCGAATAGCCGATCTCTTTGCCTGCCAGATACCTCTTTGACGATGCCCATTTTTACAATATGGTTCAGCGCATTCGCGACGGTTGCCGGGTAATCAAGTAGTCTGCGCGGGCGGCGTCGGCGCATTCCACGAACATGTTATCCGCCGGATCTGCGGTGGCCTGCCTTAACTGAGGAGCGAGGCCAAGTGCGATCCAGCGACAAACTCCGGACCATGACGGTCTTTCTTGGTCCGCAGCTCAGCGAAACAGGGCTGAAAGCGCGCGGAAGAAGTCGGCAGGTGTGGCAATGCGCAGCGCCGTCTTTTCTGCGACGGCCTTCGTAAAGTGATTGGCGTTGTGAGTGAGCAGCCAATCAGGTTTGCTCGCGATGGCCGACAATAACACCGGGACGTCGGCGACGTGCCGGATCAAATGACGACTTGATCGAACCAAGTCTTTGTCGGGGTAGGGAACAAACTCGGGGTTGGTGAGTTTGATCAGCCGGCGATAGTCCTCAATCAGTTGATCCGCGTCGAGTGCAGGCAGACGCTGCGCGTGCAGGAGCAGGTTCTCTTCGACTTCATCACGGACCACCTCAGCCAAAACGAGCCTGCAGACCCGCGCTGCACAAAGCGAGAGGGTGGCCTCGTCGAGTCCCCAAGGCGAGACAATTCCTCCCGTCAGGACGACCATTACCGGTAGCGCTTTCCAGAACTCACACAGCGTCCGTTCTAACGATCGGCAATCGAAACGGGAGCTCGTCGGAGTCGCCTATCCCAGTTCCGTCACGGGCAAAGCTCGGAGTCCGGCAACGATTGGAAAACTGTTCGGCGTGCGGCAGATGATAGCGCCGCTGGTGATCCGCGATTTGCCCACCACATTCCGTACGAAATCGAGGTTCACTGTGTCGCTGGCGGCCGGCACTTCGGTCCACTTCGCTTCGAACAACTCCAGGCGTCCCCCGACATCAACCACAAAGTCCACCTCCCGCGTACGGTCACGCCAGAAAAACAAGCTACCCATGCGTCCGGCGCGGCGCTCGCGCTCGCGCAATTGGGCAAAGACAAAGGTTTCCCAGATGGCGCCTGCCCCCGGTGCTTGACGGAGAGCTTCCTCACTGCGGATGTTCAGTAGAGCACAAAGGAGACCAGTATCCGCCAAGTAGAGTTTGGGACTCTTGGCGATAGACTTGGTGCGGTTCGAGAACCAGGGCTCAAGCAATACGATTTGCCCGGAAGCCTCCAAGGTGGACAGCCAATGGTTCGCAGTGGAGGGCGCGATGCCCACATCACGCGCCAGATCAGCCTTGTTCAGCAAGTTTGCGGAACGGAGGGCACAAGCGCGTAGAAAGCGCTCGAAATCCCGCAAGCTGCCCACGTTGGCAAGCGACCGCACGTCGCGTTCCAGATAAGTAGACAGATAGGAGTTGTAGAAGGCCATCCCGTCGATCTCCGGGTTGGCATGCAGTTCCGGAAAACCGCCCCGCACGATGGCAGGTTCAAGCACGGTTTGCGGCAGCGCCGCACGAATCTCTGTGAAGGATAGTGTTTCTAATTCTGCAATGTCGGCCCGTCCGGCCATGGATTCGGAAACACTCTTCATCAGCGTGAACTTCTGAGAGCCGGTGAGCAGGAACTGTCCATTGCGGGCTCGGGTGGCATCCACTGCCCCCTTAAGGTACCGAAACAAGCCAGGCGCGTATTGCACCTCATCAATGATCACTGGCGGGGCGTGGCGGCGAAGGAAGCTTTGAGGCTCTTTTTCGGCCTGTTCGGCTTCGGTGGGGAGGTCGAGGGATACGAACTCGTGGTTCGGGAAGAGCCGTCGAAAGGTGGAAGTCTTGCCGGTTTGGCGGGCACCGGTCAGCACCACCACGGGACGGGTCCGTGCGGACCGTACCAGGCGTGGTTCAATATCACGCGGTATCCACATTTGCTAAATATACGATAGAAACGTATATTTTGCACGCTCGTGCGCGTTGTCGCCGATCACGAACCAATCGAACGACCGATTATTCCTGGCAGGA
>Ga0326726_10007112_pt1 | contig 10011 bp, 8 predicted proteins | sample MHFenrmetagenome_2_FD_207603 | JGI IMG/M metagenome (GOLD analysis project Ga0326726, IMG submission 207603) | Lab enriched peat soil microbial communities from Michigan Hollow, Ithaca, NY, United States - MHF15MN | ecosystem: Environmental > Terrestrial > Soil > Wetlands > Peat | place: USA... | reverse complement strand
GAAGTCGTAGAGGAACGGGGCGTCGAACTCCCAGCCCTCGGACTGGTGGCGCACCTCGGTGCCCGGCCGCAGGGCCCCGGCCAGGTCGGTCAGGAACAGGACCCGCAGCAGCCGGATGTGATGGGGCGAGATCGTCTCGGCGACGATCCATTCCTTCGCCGACTTGTCGCGATTGACGTCGTAGACGCGCGGGTCACGGACGTAGCCCGGCTTGAGCGCCTGCACCTCGACGTAGCTGTAGTCCACCAGGAAGCAGCCGGCCATGCGCTGCACCGCCTGGAGCCCCCGCGCGAGCTGGGCGTCGTCGGCTCCGGCGGCGGGGAGGGCACCCCCGAGCAGCAGCAGAGCGAAGAAGAGCGGGCGGGCACGCATCGACAGGCCTCGCGCCTAGGGTCCCCCGAGGCGCGAGGCCTGTCAACTGGGCGCCGGCCCCCGCGGCTAGAAGCGCACGCGTACCCGGTAGGCGAGGGTGGTCGCGCCCTCCTTGGGCACCGCGATGGAGAACCGTGCGGTGGAGGCCTGGATCTTGTCGTGGGGATGGGTGGCCCGCAGCATCTCCCAGTCGCCCGGCATGGGCTCGATCACCTCGACGGTCACCGCTTCCTTCTTGTGGTTGCGGAGGGTGATCTCCCACTCGACCTCGTAGAGATTCGAGCCGATCCGCTTCCAGTCCTTCTGGACGCGATCGCCCACCACGTCGAAGGCCTCGCCCATCTTGATCCGCACCCGCTCGTCCTTGGGGGTGTGGTCGATCCAGTCCTCGCCGATGAGCTGCTGGCTGCCCGAGGCGTCGGCCTTGTACACCCGGATCTTGCCCTTGGGCAGCGGGACCCCGAGCCGGTTCTCCTTGCTGTTGCGGAGGTCGAGGAACACGCCGACCTTCTGGCTCGAGAACGGCACCCCGTACTGCGTGCGGTAGTAGCCGGCGGCTCCGTAGTAGATGTAGCGCTTCTCCACCGGAACCTCCGTGGCGGAGAGCAAGGTGAGCTGCTTGGTCTGGTTGTCCTTGATGGTGGTGCGCCCGTCCAGCGTGTAGAGGTGGTACTCGAAGAAACCCTCGGACCGGAGCTCGCGGTCGCCGGCCGGGGACACGGCCGCCTTGGTGGCCATCTCGAGCGCCCGCCGGGCGTCGTCGCGGCTCGGAGCGCGGTTGACGTCGCCGGCCACCAGCTTGAGCGCGGCGTCGCGGTAGGTGGCCCCGCTCTGGTTGGTGATCGTCACCCACCCGGTGAGGTCGCTGCGAGTGTCGTTGGCGTTGATCAGCATCACGTAGTCCGACTTCCAGCTGATCCCGGCGGTGAGGTACGAGGCCTCCACGCGCTGGGACGCGGGGCGAGTGTTGCGGAGCAGCCAGGCCAGGGTCGGCTTGGACACCAGGTTCTCGGGCAGAGCCGGCAGCACCACCTGGCCGGCGTGGCCCATGTGGATCTGCCCGTTGATGTCGTAGACCGGTCCGCGCGTGGAGAGCAGCACCGCCTCCTGATAGGAGCCGTTGCCCTGGTAGAGCCGCACCGTGCGGCCGATGTACTTCTCCATGAGCTTCTCGCTCGACAGCAGGTCGTACTCGTAGTTCTGCTCGAGGATGCGGAGCCCGGCGGGATCGGTGAGCGAGCGCAGGTGCACCGAGGTCGGGTCGATCTGGGCGGCCACGTCGGCGTAGCGCGCCTCCACGAGCCCCGGCTCGAGGCGGACCTCGCGCGTCTCCTTCACGAGACCGAGGTTGCCGTTGTAGACGGTGATCATGACGTCGCGCTGGTCGGCCGCGGTGATGCTGACGGGGGCGGCGGCCGCCGCGTGGGGGAGGCCCAGGAAGCCGGCCAGGGCCAGGGCGATCGAACGGGTGCGTAGCGTGGTCATCGGTGTCCTCCGGTTTCCGGACTCGGTACGGCTATCCGGTTAGACCGGGGACCCCGGGGAAAGTTCCGGGCTACGGAAGGCGCAGGATCACGTGCACCTGGGCGGGCAGGTCGGGACGTTCCGCGTCCACCCGCCACGCCCCGAGGCGCGCCAGGCTCTGGGTGAACTCGGCGTAGCGCGCCTGCGGGATGACCGCCTCCACGAGGGTGGCCTCCTCCTCGCGCCGCCGGCCCGTCTCGCGGCCTCCCACGCGGGTGATCAGCTCGGCGAGGTCGCGCTCCGCCGCGTCGCGGTCCCGCACTGCGATCCCCGCGACCACGTCGGCCGAGGGGGCGGCCCGCTTGACGGCCAGCCGGGGCGCGGCGGGCGCCGCGCGTGCCGGCTCCGCGCCCTGCTCGGCCGGCGGCTGGCGATTCTCCGCCAGGCGCCCCTCGGCCGTTCCCTCGGCCTTCGCGCTCGAGGACGGCGCCGCCGGGGCGGTGGCGGCAGGCGGGGGAGCCGCGGGCGCCGGCTCGGGCCGGGAAGGGGCCGACGGCGGAGCCGTGGTGGCGTCGAGCGCGGGCGAGGCCGGGGCCGGCTGCGCCCCGCTCTGGGCCCCGACCGCGTCGCGGCGCTCCCCCATGCTCCGCGAGATCTCGTAGCTGCGCGTGCCGGACGGCTCCTCCCGCTTCGCCTCGGGGCCCGCCGGCTGCTGTCGCGCCGACTCCCGGAGCGCGGGGGTGCGCTCGAAGACGTAGACCGCGAGCAGCGCGATCATCACGAGGGCGGTGGCCTCCGCGGGGAGCTTGACCGAGAAGGGCAGGAAGATCGCGGCCGCCGCACGCCGGTACCACGGACGCGGGCGCGCCGCCGCGGTGACGCGATCCACGAAGCCCACCGGGGCGCGCGCGGGCTCGACGCGGCGGAGCAGCGCGACCGTCTGCTCGAGACGCGCCAGCTCGCGCCGGCATTCCGCACAGCCCTCGAGGTGCGCGGCCACCTGCCGCCGCTCGTCCGGGTCGAGCGCCTCGTCGAGATAGGCCGAGAGCGATTCGCGCGCGTCGTGGCAGTTCATGGAAGAAAGCGCTCCAGCTTGTCCTTCAGGTCCGCGCGCGCCCGATGCAGGCGCGAGCGGACCGTCCCCAGCTCGAGCTCGAGCACCTCCGCGATCTCCTCGTACGGGAGCCCCTCCAGGTCGCGCAGCACCACCACGATGCGGCGCTCCTCGGGCAGCTCGGCGATGGCCCGGTGCAGCGCCGCCTCGAGCTCGCGCCGCTCGACCGCAGCGTCCGGCCGGTCGTTGTCGGCCAGGCGCAGCAGCGTCTCCTCGCCCTGCCGGCGCAGCCGCCGCTCGCCGGTCGCGAGGCGGTTCAGGCAGAGGCGCGAGGTGATGGCGTAGAGCCAGGTCGAGAGCTTGGCGTCGCCGCGGAACTCGGGCAGGCCACGGTGGGCGCGGAGGAAGGCCTCCTGGGCCACTTCCTGGGCCTCGGCGGCGCTGCCGAGCATCCGCACCGCCACCCCGAACACGCGATGCTGGTACGTGATCACCAGCTCCTCGAAGGCGTCGGTGTCGCCGGCGCGCAGCCGGTCCAGGAAGCGCGGCGCGTCGCCTGCCTCCGCCTCTCGCACGGTAAGACCATACCCCGGCGGGGAAGTTCCCGCGCAAAAATGCGGGCGCCCGGCGGGGCGGGAAGGGCCCGGACCGGCGTGGTAGACTCCGCGGCATCATGACCAAGCGCGAGCGTGTCCTCATGGCGGCCCGCCGAGGGCCGGTGGATCGTCCTCCGGTCTCGTTCTGGCGTCACGTGCCCGACGTCGACCACACCGCCGCCGGGCTGGCCGAGGCGATGCTGGCCTTCCAGCGGCGCTGGGACCTGGACTTCGTCAAGGTGATGTCGAGCGGCGTGTACTGCGTGGAGGACTGGGGCTGCCGGGTGGCCTATCAGGGCTCCCCCAACGGGGCCAAGCAGTGCACGGCGCACGCGGTGCGGACCCTGGCCGACTGGGCCCGCATCGGCCCGCTCGACGTGGGGGCCGGCGCGCTCGGCCGCGAGCTCGAGGCGGTGCGGCTGATCGCCCGGGGACGCGCCGACGATGCCCCGGTGCTGCACACCCTCTTCTCGCCGCTCACGGTGGCCCGCAAGCTCGCGGGCGACCGGCTCGTCGAGGATCTCCGTGCCAAGGCGGCCGCGGTCGAGCCGGCGCTCGACGCCATCACCGACACGATGGCGCGACACGCACAGGCGGCCCTCGACGCGGGCGCCGACGGCCTCTTCTTCGCCACCCAGACCGCGGCCCCGGACGTGGTCACCGCCGAGGAGAGCGCCCGGTTCGATCTGCCGCGCATGCGGCGCATCCTCGACGCGGTGGCCGGGCGCTCGGCCCTGACGCTCCTGCACGTGCACGGGCGCGATGTGTACTTCGACCAGGCGACGACCCTGCCCGTCCACGCGGTCAACTGGCACGACCGGCTGACCGCGCCGCGCCTGGGCGACGGCCACCGGCGCTTCGCGGGGGCGGTGGTGGGGGGGCTCAGCGAGGGCCGGACGCTCCAGGTCGGCCCACCCGACGCGGTGGCCGCCGAGGTGCGTGACGCGATCGCGCAGACCGGCGGGCGCGGGGTGATGATCGGGCCGGGCTGCGTGTTGCCGCTCGCCACGCCGGACGCGCACCTGGCCGCGGTGGTCGCCGCGGTGAAGGCGGCGGCATGAGGCGCGGGGGCGCGCGGGGGATGCACGCCGCCCTGGCAACCCTCCTCGCGCTCGGCCTGGCCTGGGCGGCGCCCGTCCCGGCCCGCGCCCAGGCGCCCGGAGAGCTGCGGGTCGCGCTGCCGTGGACACCCGAGAACCTCGATCCCACCATGAACCTCTCGTCCATCCGCGCCAAGGTGGGCGTGAGCATCTTCGACTCGCTGGTGGGCCGCGACGCCGACAACAAGATCGTCCCCCAGCTCGCGGAGTCCTGGAAGGCGCTCGACGACCTGACGTGGCAGTTCAAGCTGCGCCGGGGCGTGGTGTTCCACGACGGCGAGCCGTTCAACGCCGAGGCGGTGCGCTTCACCTTCGAGCGCGTGCTCGACCCCAACCAGAAGTCGCCCAACCGCGCCAACGTGGGCGAGGTGGCGCGGGTCGAGGTGGTCGACGACTACACGATCAACCTGGTGCTGCGCCAGCCCTACGCGCCGCTCCTCAACCGGCTGATCGACTTCCCGATCGTCCCGCCCAAGTACACCGCCGAGAAGGGCAACCAGGGCCTGGCCCTCCGCCCGGTGGGCACCGGGCCGTTCCGCTTCGTGGAGCTGGTGAAGGACGATCACCTGATCGTGGAGGCCTTCGACCGGCACTGGCGCGGCGCCCCGAAGATCCGCCGCATCGTCTACAAGCCCATCCCGGAGCCCTTCACCCGTGCGGCCGCGCTGCGCAACAACGAGGTCGACCTGATCGACACGGTGCCGCCCAACCTGGCCGCCGAGCTGGAGCGGGCCGGCGGCATCCGAGTGTCGCGCGTGCCCAGCACCTGGATCATCTACCTGGGCCTCAACGCGCTCAGGAAGCCGCTCTCCGACGTGCGGGTGCGGCAGGCCCTCAACTACGCGACCGACGTGGACGCGCTCGTGAAGAGCGTGCTCGACGGCAACGCCCGGCGCATGGACGGCCCGTTCACGCCCCACATGTTCGGGTTCGATCCGTCGGTGAAGGGCTACGGGCCCGATCCCGCGAAGGCGCGGCGCCTGCTCGCGGAAGCCGGGTACCCGGACGGTGTCGAGATCACGCTCGAGGCGCCGGCGGGGCGCTACCAGGGCGACAAGGAGATCGCGGAGGCGCTCGGCGGCCAGTGGCAGAAAGCCGGCTTCAAGCCGCGCGTGCAGGTGGCGGAGTGGGGCGCCTACTTCAAGCGCTACCTCGGCCGGCAGTTCCAGGACGCGTACCTGCTCGGCCTCGGCGGGCCCATGCAGGACGCCGATGAGCTCTACAACCTGGTCTCGTCGAAGGGCCGCGGCCTCTACTACAAGAACGAGAAGGTCGACGCCCTCTTCGACGCGGGCCGCTCCACCATGGATCCGGCGAAGCGGCGGAAGATCTACGCGGACCTCGCGCGGACCATGGTCGAGGACGCCACGTGGGTCTTCCTCATGCAGCAGGTCGACATCTACGCCATGCGCGACCGCGTGACGTGGACGCCGCGCGGTGACCAATGGATGCCGCTCCACGACGTGATCGTCAAGTAGCCGGAGCGATCGACCGGCGAACCGCGGTTCAGGCTCGACTGCTCAGAAACGAGGCGATTCGCTCCTAGTGCGCGAAATTCCGAGCCGGAGCGGCGCGAACCCACCGAGTTATCCACGGGCCGCCCACGAAGATTGTGACTTCGGGCCACGCGGGTTGAGGGCCACGAGACCGGCCAGTGAGCGAGGTCGCCCGTACCCTCGTAGGCCCAAGCAAGCACAGTGCCATGCGGATCGAGGAGCGGCTAGGTGTGCCACCGACCACGCGCGCGTCGGCCCTGGCTGCGTCGTGGTCTAGAGGCGGGGTCCCGCCAACGTTCTCGCTCGGCCCACTGGCGAGCCATGCGCTCTGCCTGGGTCCGCTTGACGAGCCAATCGAGAACGCTCAGCACAATCACGAACGCAACGACCGCGAAGCCGATCAGGAGCGTCCTCACAAGCGGGTCGGATGAGCGGGAAGTACTGCGGTGGGCAACGGGGCGCGCAAGAGTGCCTCCGAGGCCCGTCTGCCTCTCCTCAGCGGGGAGCGCGAGTATACCGTCAACTCCCCAGGCCGAACAAGCGCGCAAGAGAGCCGCTAGCCCATCTAGCCCGCCGGGTATAGATTCGTCCCGCTGGCCGCCCGGAATCAGCCCCTCCTGGCCCTAGGCCAGCCGGAGGACTCGTTGGATCGGCGCAGGTTCATCGGCACCCTGGCTGGCGGCCTTCTCGGGGCGCCGCTCGCCGGCGAAGCTCAAAGCCGGCGGCAAGGTCGCACGCATGCGGCTGTCCGCATTCCCCTCGTCCTGCTCTGCCTCCTTGCCGTCGCCACGTCGGCCTCCGCCGAGTGCGCGTGGGTCTTGTGGGGCCAAACCCAGGACCCCTGGGGGGCCTTGGTGGAAGTCCGGCTGGAAGGCTGGCCGTCCCGCGAGGCGTGCGAGCAGGAGCGCGGCGACCGAGAGAAAGCGCCGCCGGCACTACGGATGGCGTCTTACTCTTGCCTCCCCGACACCGTGGATCCGCGTGGACCGAAGGGAAAGTGAGCCCAGGCCTGGCAGGCCTTACTCGATCACCTGATCCGCTCGCAGCAACACCGATTGCGGGATCGTGAGGCCGAGTGCTTTGGCGGTCTTCAGGTTGAGTACGAGCTCGAACTTGGTCGGCTGTTCCACGGGAAGCTCGGCGGGCTTCGCGCCCTTGAAGATCTTGTCGATGAAGCTCGCGAACCGGTAATAGAGGTCGGGATACCTCACCGCGTAGGCCATCAATCCCCCGGCCTCCACGAACTCGCGAGCCGGATAGGCGGCGGGCAGCCTATTGCGGGCCATCCAGCGAACAATCGGGTGTTGGTGCATTTGGGTGAAACCGTCTGCGCCGATGACCAGCGCGTCGACATGCCGTCGCACCGCCACTTCGAATGCACGGCCCAGATCGTCCTGACTCCGCACGTCAAGAATCTCGGCTTTGAGACCGAGGGATCGCGCCGCCGTCTTCGTCTCTTCCCATTCGGGCGGGGCAGCCGGGTTGCCCATATTGTGAAGCAGCGCAACTCGCGAGAGACGCGGAACCAGCTCCTTGAGGATTTCGATCCGTTTCCCGATCAACTCGGTGCTGAAGGTGGTCACCCCCGTGATGTTGCCGCCGGGCTCCGCGAAGCTGGCCACGATTGCGTGCGGATCGCCCATCGTCGCCATGACCACCGGTATTGTTCCGGCGTTCTTGGCGGCCATGGCGGCCGGCGTTCCTCGGGTCACGATCAGGTCGACCTTGAGCCGCACCAGCTCGGACGTGAGGTCCGGGAACCGCTCGGCGCGACCATCCGCCGACCGATATTCGATGACCAGGTTTCGTCCTTCGACGTAGCCGAGATCCCGCAGCCCCTTGCGCAGGGCGTCGAGATTGGCCGCGTTCTGGGCCGCGGGTACGGCCTCCAGAATCCCGAGGCGATAGACCTTCCCCGCTTGCTGCGCGCGCGCAACGAGCGGCGCGGCGACGAGGCCGGCGGTCAAGTTACCCAGGAATACACGTCGCTTCACGAGAGCCTCCGTTTGGCCTCCCAGTACATGATGGACGGTTCCATTGGCCGGAAATCTATCATCAGGGTTCCGGGCGGCGCGCATGGATCTGAGCCGTGGTGTAAGCTCTGCGGCATCCGGGTGCTACGGCCGCGCCCGGCAGTCGCCCGAAGGGGAGGGGCCGCCCTCGAGAGGCCGCCCCTTCGGGCTTGCTCCCCGAAAGCTCTCCGCCATCGGTCGGAAGAAATACCCGGCACCGAACGATCGGCCGTCGTCCATCTCGTCTTCCGCGCAGCGCGCCACCACTACCGGTAGGGCCAGGATGCAGATGGTTATTTCTGCCGGTCCAGAGCGGGCGTCACCGGAGAATACTCCGCGCGGAGGACCGTGACCCATGCGCTTCCTGTGGACGTACCTGGTGGTGGTCGTGGTGTTTGCCTTCGGATTTCTCTGCGCCTCCGCCTTCACGCTCGGAGACGACTAGCCTCCCGCTCCCGCCGCACCGGCTCGCCCCCGGGTGAGCCCCACACCCCTGTGCTAATATCCGACGGTACGTATGTCTTCGACGAACCTGCTCGATTGCTCGCCCGCCGAGATGGAGGCGCTCGCCGAGTCGCTGGGGGCCCCGCGGTACCGGGGACGGCAGCTCGCCCGCTGGATCTTCGGCCGGGGGGTGGTGGACCTCGAGGCGATGTCGGACCTGCCGCGCGACTTCCGCGCCGCCCTGGCCGCCCGGACGACGGTGGAGCTGCCCGAGGTCGAGCGCCAGACCCCGTCGCAGGACGGCAGCCACAAGCTCGTGCTCCGCTATCCGGACGGGGCGCGCGTCCAGGCGGTGCTGATGCCCGACGGCGACCGGCTCACCCTCTGCGTGTCGACCCAGGTGGGCTGCGGCTTCGGCTGCACCTTCTGCTACACCGGCACCATGGGGCTCGAGCGCAACCTGAGCGCGGGCGAGATCGTCGCGCAGGTGCTGGTGGCCCGGCGCGGGCTCGCGCCGGGCGAGCGGATCACCCACATCGTCTACATGGGCATGGGTGAGCCCCTCGCCAACTACACCGCCACCGTGAAGTCGCTCCGCCTGCTGACCGATCCGCAGGCCTTCGGGTTCTCGCCCCGGCGCATCACGGTGTCCACGGTCGGGCTCGTGAGCGGCATCGAGCGCCTGGCCAAGGAGAACCTCAAGGTCAACCTGGCCATCTCGCTGCACGCCACCAGCAACGAGATCCGCGACCGGATCATGCCGGTCAATCGCGGCTTCGCCATCGAGGAGCTGCTCGCGGCCTGCCGGCGCTTCCCGCTGCCGTTCCGCCAGCGGATGACCTTCGAGTACGTGCTGCTCGACGGAGTCAACGATTCGGTCGACGACGCCCGGCGGCTGGTGCGGCTGCTGAAGGGAATCCGGGGCAAGATCAACCTGATCCCGTTCAACGACTGGGAAGGCTCGGGCTTCGCGCGACCTCCGCTGCCGCGCATCCTCGCGTTCCAGGCGGTCCTCCTCGAGCACGGCATCACCGCGACCATCCGCTGGAGCAAGGGGGAGGACATCGGGGCGGCCTGCGGCCAGCTCCGGGAGGCGCTGCCGGTATGAGCGCGCCGGTGACGGTGGCCCTCACCACACTCGGCTGCCGGCTCAACCAGGTCGAGTCGCAGGAGATGGGCGCGCTGCTCGAGGGGCGCGGCTTCCGGGTGGTGTCCGCGGGCAGCCGCGCGCAGGTCTACGTGGTGAACACCTGCACGGTGACCGGGCGCGCGGACTTCTCCGATCGGCAGGCCATCCGGCGCATCACTCGCGACGACCCGGGCGCCTTCCTGGTGGTCACCGGCTGCTTTGCCCAGACCGATCCGGACGCGGTGGCGGCCCTGCCCGGCGTCGACCTGGTGGTAGGCAACCAGGAGAAGTATCGCCTGCCCGACCTGCTCGACTCGCTCGTCAAGCGCGCGCGGCCCGTGGTG
>Ga0326726_10007111_pt1 | contig 10011 bp, 8 predicted proteins | sample MHFenrmetagenome_2_FD_207603 | JGI IMG/M metagenome (GOLD analysis project Ga0326726, IMG submission 207603) | Lab enriched peat soil microbial communities from Michigan Hollow, Ithaca, NY, United States - MHF15MN | ecosystem: Environmental > Terrestrial > Soil > Wetlands > Peat | place: USA... | reverse complement strand
CTGATGGCGCGTGTCGTGGATCGTCGTCGGCGAGGCCTGCGACACGATGTCGACCGATGCCGAGGTCACGACATCGGCGACGTAGCCGAGCGTGACGGTCGTGTCGGGCGTGACATCGGCGGAGCCCTGCACGAGCGGCGACACCACGGTCGTGTGATCGCTGTCGGAGTAGACCTGGATCTTCGACGTGAAGCCGGTGTCACCCCGTGCGGGCATCGCGATCGCGACGAGCGCGATCACCGCGATGCGGTTCAGTTGCATCCGCAGCCGCCGCCCGACGAGCCGTAGCCGCCGGAGCTGCCCTCGCGAGACTCCTGCATGTGCAGGTCGAGCTCGTCCTCGGCGGGATCGGGGCCGAACTTCATGTTCCGCTTCGCGAGTGTCTCGCGTTGCCGCGGCCGCACGTGCACGCAGCCCGACGCGGCGGCGAGCACGAGCGCGAGCGCGACGAGCTTCTTGCGGCGCCGGAATCGGACGCCAAGCCCGAGCAGGGCGAGCGCGAGGCCGACGCCGGCATCACCACCCGCATTGCAGCCGCCGGTCTGGGTGTTGACGTCCGCGCCCGCCTCGGCGATCGGGACCGCCCCGGCCGCGACATCGTCGCCGACGACGTCGGTGGGGATCGCGAGCGTGCCCTTGCCGCCGTTACCGTCGACCGCGGCGAGGTACGCCGTGACCGGACCGGCGCCGGCATCGGGAGCCGTCCAGCACACGTCCCACGACGTCCCGCCGTTCACGCCGCCCGAGTGCACGACCGCGCTCTTGTCACCGAGGATGTAGACCGCGGTCCCTGTGGCATCGCACTTGTTGGCGAGCACCTGGGTGAAGCCGCCGAGCGAGTTGCCGACGGCATCGTCGATCTCGAGCGCGAAGCCGTTGTCGTTGCACGGCTTGAACGGCATCACGTCGCGCAGCCCGCAGTTATCGCCGTTCGCGTTGTTCGCGACCCCGGCCCATTCGTCGACGAGCACGACGCGCAGGTGGTACTGCATCTTCGGCTTCCAGCCGTCGGTGAACAGCTCGGGATGATCGCTCTCGAGCCGGATGTGGATCAGGCCCGGCGCGTCGACGTGGCAGACGTTGCACGTGTGCCCCGAGAACCGCGGCGCGCCGTCGAACACGATGCCGCCGTTGCCGGCCTGGGTCATCGGATTCTGATCGAACTGGGCTCCGGCCGAGTGCGCGCTGGCAACTCCTGCGAGCGCGGTGATGACGAGCGCGATGCGGATCAGCACGCCTTGCCTCCGGTCAGCCAGCAGTAGATCACGGTGTAGTTGGGGTCGTTCGTGCCGCGCAGGTAGATCACGCCGCCCTTGTGCTCGAAGCCACCGGCGCTCGACGCCAGCGGCTTTCGCAACAGCCAGTTGTCGTCGACGATCGGCGCGGTCGCGCTGAACGCCGCCGCGTTGACGAAGTTCGCGTGCTCTTCTTCCGCCGTGAGCGGCGCCATCGTCTCGTCGATCGTCGGGTAGGCGAGCTGGCGCAGCGTCCCCGGTGCGTAGATCCGCAGGGCCGATCCCGTGTTACCGTGGCACGCGTTGTAGCTGCACTGCTTGACGAGGATCGGCTCGACCTTCGCGCGAAACGCGGTCTCGTCGAGCCCGGTCGTCGGATCCGGAATCGGCCCGTTCTCGACGGTGGTGCAGTGAATACTGGCCATCGCGAGGCTGAACGCCGCGACGTGCTCCCGACGAAACATCGGCGGCACGCTACCCGAAAATCAGGCGGAGATGCACCCCTGAAACAGTCTGTGCGGACACCGTACAGGTGAGGCGCAAAATCTGTTACGTCCGTGAGCACGTGTCAGGAATCGGGGTGAGACAGAAACCCGTGGATCGGCTTCAGTACCCAGCGATGAGACGAGCCTCTGGCCTGAGGTCCCTCGATGCCCCGACGGCGATCGACCTGTCGCGGCGTGAGTTCTGTACGTTCGCGTGCCTCGGCGTCGCGTTCGCCGGCTGCGTCGACGGTGACACCGGCGCGGTCCAGACCGGCGGTCTGAACGGCTCCGACGGCACGTTGCCTCCGGACGCCGCGGGCTCGGGCTCCGGCTCGAACCCCGATGGCGGGACGATGGCCGGCGCGTGCTCGGGCACGAACGTCGACGTCGGGCTCGCGAGCTCGTTTGTCGCGAATGTTCCGAAGGCGTTCGGCAGCCCGAACTACTTCTTCGTGGTGCGCGACTCCAACGGCCTGTACGCGCTCACCTCGAAGTGCTCGCACGAGCACGTCGTGATCAACGTGTCCGGATCGCAGTTTCACTGCCCGGCGCACGGCGCCGACTTCACGTTCAACGGCGCCGTCATCGACGGCCCGACCAACAAGGCCCTGGTGCACTACTCGATGTGCACGCTTCCCAACGGACACGTCGGCGTGCAGACCGCGATCACGGTCTCGGCATCGACGAGATTGGTGGCCTGATGTTGTTCGCTCAGCTCGCGGTCGTATTCGTCGGGATCGCCGGTAACAAGACCGAGGCCGTCGAGCACCAGCTCGCGCCGGTCCTCGATCACGCCGGTGTCACCGAGCTGGCGATTCCGACCGGCGACCTGGGCGCCCTCGCCCGCCACACCGACGTGGCCAAGGAGATCGTCAGGAACCTCCACGTCGATGGCCTGATCGGCGGCGCGTTGATCGCCGCCAAGGGCAAGCTGACGTTTCGGCTCGTCATCTACGATGCCGACGGCAACTTGAAGTCGCTCGGCGAGACGCCGCTCGTCGGCAAGAAGCTGTCGAAGGACGATCTCGAGGTGCTCGGCATGAACCTCGACGACGAGGTCGCCGGGCTCACGAAGAAGCATCACCCCGAACCCGCGCCAGCACCGGCGCCAAAGCCGGTGTCACCGCCGCCCGTCGTGGTGAAGGCCGCACCACCGCCTCCGCCACCGGTCGTCGTGACCAAGGTCGCGCCGGTCACCCAGAAGCCAGCCACCAAGACCGCGACCTCCGCGCCACCTTCGACCGGGCTCGCCGACGCGTTCGGCGACGACAAGGACGCGCCGCCGGCGCTGGGTACGCCAGCGGCCCCAGCGCCACGCGCCGAGACCCACGAGGCCGCCGCGCCCGCGACCGAGGTCGGCGACGCCGTCAGCCTCGACGACATCGAGTCGCTGACCGGTGGCAACGAAGGCCCCACACCGATCGTGGCACAGGCGAGCTCGACGCTCCACCTCCACGCCGGCGTTGGCCTCGGGCTCGCCGGGCGCGTCTTCACCGCACCCGCCGCGGTCACCAGCTACTCGTCGACGCCCGTCGGTGCGGTGCAGTTCGCGGCCGGGCTCGAACCGACCGCGCGGACCGCGCTCGACGTCACGGCCGAGCGCACGCTGACGATGAGCTCGCCGGTCAGCAATGGCATGGCCGCGACCACGATGTCGCGCTGGGAGGTCACCGGCGCGTATCGCGCGGTCCGTGGTGCGATCGAGATCTCGCCGACGATCGGCCTCGGCCATCGCTCGTTCTCGATCGACTCGACCGATCCGTCGCGGTCGCCCGACGGCGACTACAGCTACCTCGTGCTCGGTGCGGCGTTCGCGAAGGCGCTGGGCACGCACGTCGCGCTCCGCGGCCTGGTCGCGTTCGAGCCCGTACTGTCGGGCGTCGAGCCGACCGAGATGGCGTTCGGCGAGGCGACCCGGTGGGCGCTCGATGTCGGCGCGGCGATCGAGCTCCGCCCGATCGCCCACATCTTCGCGCGTGCAGCAGTCGACTATCAGCGCTTCGCGTGGTCGTGGGACCAGGCAGGCGCACGTGGGGCCGGAGGGGCAACTGACAGCTATCCGTCGGGCACGCTGTCGCTCGGCGCGGAGTATTGATCATGAAGCTCGCCATCATCGCCATCCTCACCTGCCTCACCACGACCCCCGCGCTCGCGGAGGTCAAGAAGGGCGACCACTTCGTCGAGCTCGACGCGAAGGCCGCCAACGGCAAGCACTTCCACCTGAAGGACATGGCCGGCAAGTGGGTGCTCTACACGTTCGGCGCCAGCTGGTGCCAGCCGTGCCACAAGGAGCTTCCGGCGTGGGACCGCCTCGCGCCGAAGTTCAAGGGCAAGGTCGTGTTCGTCGCCGTCAACATCAACAACAACATCGATGAAGGCAAGCAGTTCATCGAGTCGCTCAAGCTCAAGCACATCTTCCCGGTGTTCCTGCCCGACGAGGACAGCCCGTGCATGAAGAGCTACGACCCGGATCGCATGCCATCGACGTTCGTGATCGATCCCAAGGGCACCGTGCAGCTCGTCCAGTACGGCTACACCAAGGGCGACGAGGACAAGCTCGCCGCCTCGCTCGCCGAGCTCGTGAAGTAACAACAACGTTGACGTTGACCTCGACGTGAACGTGAACGTCAACCCCACCGTGGTCGTTGACTTCGACCTCTGATCGGAACTCTGCCTTCTGATCAAAGGCCATCGCTACTCGGACGATCGAGTGCCTTGGTGAACACGATCGTCGACGACGACGTCCAAGGTGGCGTTCAGGTTCACGTTCACGTCGAAGTCAACGTCAACGCTAGAACTCGGTGCCGAACCCCGCCTGGATGATCAGCGGGTTCACCCACACGTTCATCTTCGCGGTCCCGACCTCGACGGTGTCGAACAGCGGGATCTCCGGGGTCTTCACCTGGATGTGCTTGACCTCACCGCGTGCTTCCATGAACGCGATGAACTTCACGTCGACGCGCAGGAACCAGTCCTTGTAGACCTTCACGTCGACGCCGCCCTGCAACACGAGGCCGGGCGCCGGTGCGACCGACATCTCGGGCTGGCTGACCTCGGTGAGCATCGGGTTGGTGACGTGGGCGTCGAAGGCGATCAGCACGGCAAGCCCGGCGCCGAGGTACGGCCGCGCCGGTCCGTGATCGAGGATCTGGTAGACCGCCGTGAGCATCGGCGGCGCGGCCTTCGCCTCGCCGAGGTCCTCGCCGAGCGGCTGGACGCCGGTCGGAATGCCGAGCGCCATCGGCGCGATCGACTGGGTCGCGAGCGTGCCGGTCGCCTTGAACTTCACCGTGAACGGGACGCCGAGGATGGTCTCGAGCGACAGCCGCCCGTGCAGGTATGGCAGGCGCATGCCGAGGGTCATCGCGAAGACCGACGCCGAGCCGACGGTCGCGCCCGAGCCCGCGATGGGGCCGTTCTGGACCGCCAGGCTCGCCGGACCGTCGACGTCGGCGAGCTCGAGCGGATCGGAGCTGGACAGCGGATCGACGTACGCCACGCCGGCGTTGATGTAGAACGTCTTCCGCTTCTCCGGCGCGGCCGGATCGGCGTGCGCGAGCGCGGGGATGGCGAGGAGCGCGGCGGCGATCGCGAGCTTCATGGCGCCACTCCGCGCAGCGGGCGCGACAGCAGCTTCAGCTTCATCTCGCCGGTCGGCACCACGAGATCGACGTTCGCGCCACCGAGCGGCGTGCTGATGTTGATCCTGACCGGAACGTCCGCGACGTTCGAGATCGCGATCGCGATGCGGCCGTCGGGCAGGAACGTGACCGGGCCCTTGAGCGTCGCCGAGAGCGGCTTCGAGTGCAGGTCGTGGCTCGACAGCGTGATGCTCATGTCGGGCGCGTCCATGTAGAGGTCGAGCGAGACCACCATCGTCGGCACGCCGTTGTCGTCGTAGATGTAGCCGGTGACCGGCCCACTCGCGGGCTCGCGCACCCGCATGATGCTGGTCTTGGTCTCGGTCGAGATCGTGATGACCGCGCTCGCGTCCATCGCCACCGACGTCGCGTACATGATCTGGGGCGTGAGGGTCACCGGGATGCAGCTCGCCGCCGAGGCGCCGCCCGGCAGCGTGCAGCCCATCTGGAGCGGCTGCATCTCGGCCGGCAGCGCGCCCGCGAGGTAGATGCACCCTTCGTTCGCGGGCGTCGCCGGCAGGCAGTCGGGGCCCGTGAACGTCGCCGAGCTGACGAGCCCGCCGGTGCCACTGATCCGCAACGCGGCGCGGTTGTCATCGTCGGGGACCTCGGAGCCGTCGACCGTGCCGTTGCCGTTGAGGTCGGTGAGCGGGCCGGTCTCGGCGACCAGGTACGTGGCGCCGGTCGGCTTCGCGCCGACGAAGTTCGCGATCAGATCAGGGCCGCCCGAGGCGCCGTTGCCATCCATGCTGTTGAGCACGTCGAAGCTCGCAGCGTCGGAGATGCCGCACAGCTCGCCCGCGGCGCAGCTCGCGTTGTTGCCGGAGATCAGCGTCAGCCGGTACTTCTTGCCCTCGATCCACGGCGTGTCGGGCGTGAACGCGATCGATCGGTCGTGGATGATCAGCGTGCCCTTGACGACCGCCGAGCACGCGCCGCCTGCATCGAGCTCCTCGACGCGCACGCTGCCGCTGTTGCACACCGTCCCGAGCACGACACTGGTCGCGACCGGAGGCTGGTTGAACGTCGCCTCGATCGGCTCGTCGCCGGGGAGCGTGAACGGCTTGTACAGATCGTCGCTGCCGGCGCCGCTCGTGCAGCGCCCGGGGCTCGTGGCGGTCGCGCCGGTAAGCGCGCAACCGACGCCGGGATGAAGCGCCGTGACGGCCATCGGCGAACCGGTGTTCACGACGTTCTCCGTCGAGAAGTTGAGCGGGCTCGCGGTCGCGAGCTTGTTCCCCGCGACGTCGGCGACATCCGGCATCACGACCTTGTAGGTGGTGTTGCGGGTGAGCCGCGCGAGCGGCCGCACCACGATCGCCGAGCCGTGGCTCTCGATCACGCTCGGCACCGGAGCACCGGCGGCGTTCTGCAGCACGACGCCGCCGGCGCGCGCGCGGTCGAGGTCGATCGGCTCGTCGAAGATCAGCTCGACGCCGTGATCCACCGGGAGATCGTGGACGTTCTGCCCCGGGTACGTGGCGACGAGCGTGGGCGCGGTGGTGTCCGGCGGGACCGTGGTCGTCGTATCCGTGATGAGCTCGAGCACCATGTTCGTCGGCGCGCGCGTCACGCCGAGCAGGCCGAGCTCCATCGAGGCGACGGTCTCGATGTCGAGCACGCCATCGGTCGCCTGCACGAGGCCGACGCCCTGCAGGCCGAGCACGGTCTGCGCGAGCACCGCGTTGCCCGTCGGGTCGACCGCGTACACGGCGACGTCCATGCTGAGATCGGCGTACAGCGGCGCGCGATCGTTCTCGGGTCGCTGATCGGCGGCCTGCCACGGGTTGCGATACAGCCGGCCACCACCGTCGGTGAGCAGCTCGATCTCGATGTCGCCGGTCGTGAGGCCCGACGGGATGGCACCACCGAGCTTGACGTCGAGCCCGCTCGCCTTGAGCCGCTGGCCTTTGCGGATCGTGAACGCGATCGGCCCACCGAGCACCTTCGGATCGCCGAGCTCGGTCGCGAGCGAGCTCGGCTTGACGGACGAGGCCTGCGTGCCGATCAGCGGCTTGTCGATCGCGATCACGTTCGGCTTCGCGCCGGTGCGTCCCGACGTGGCCCCCGGGTCACCGGCCTGGCGCGTGCGAAGCACCTGCGCGATCGCCGGCTTGCCGGCGCGGCTGTCGTGCGGCGACAGCTTCGAGGTCGCCGCGGTCACGGGCTGGCCCGAGAGATCGGTCACGTTCGTGCCGACCTTCACCGTGTACGTGGTGCCGGCGACGAGGTCGGTCTTGGGATCGATCGAGACGTGGATGCCGTCGGTGACGATCGACGCCGGCACCGCGGCACCGGTGCCATCGACCAGCTCGAACGCGCCAGCCGCGAGCGTCACGGTGCGCGGATCGAGCGGCTCCGAGAACAGGAGCCGGATCGTCGAGCTCTCGAGCATCGGCCGGAACGACTCCGGGCTCGCCGGATCACCGCCGTTCACCGCCAGGAGGACGGGGGCGAACGACTTCGGCTTGGTCGAGCGGACCTTGAAGTGGAACAGCGGCCCGCCGGGGAGGTTTGTCGCGGTGGGGGCGAGGTCGGATTTTACGTACACCGTGTACGCCCCGCCCTCGTCGAGGGGTGGCGCGGCAAACTGCACGGTTTTGCCGTCGTCGCCGGCGACCGTCGCGGGCGTGTCGACCACGCCGTTCGGGCCGACCAGGCAGAACGCCCCGGTGACCGAGGTGCCGGAGCCCGAGCACGGCCCCAGCGCGGTCGCCTCGACGGGATCGGAGAACGTGACCACGATCCGCGTGCCCTGCGGGACGTCGACCTGCGCGTCGACGGGATACGTGAACACGACGCCCGGCGGCGCGGTCTGGAGCGGCTGGACGGGGTCGGAGCACGCCGCCGCGAATGCGATCCCGACCACACAGACGAAGCGCCGAGACTCCACGACCTACCCTATCAACTCGACGCTACCCCGGTCTACGGCTGTCTCCTAACCGCGGCATAACCGACTCGTCCCACGAAACCGGCTACGGTCAAACCGTGGGAGATACGCGTTCAACCGTCGAGCTGGCACCCTTCAAGGCCCCTGACTTCACCCCCAAGTCGCCGCCGACGCGGTACTCGATGGTGAAGCGAGCGTCGACCGAGGACGAGCGCTCGCAGCTCGTCGAGCGGGTCGCGGCTCCGGCGAGACCCGCCAAGTGGCGCGTCGAGCTCGCCGGCGAGCGCGTGTTCCTGCGCGCCGACGGGATCGAGATCGAGCTGTCCGCCGACGAAGCACGGCGCATGGCCGAGACGATCCTGCGTCGCTAGCCGACGAACGGGATCGTGACCTCGTGTCGCGCCGGACCGTCGAGCCCCAGGAGCTTCACGATCAGCGCGTCGGTCCGGACGTCGATCGTGCCGAACGATTGCAGCCCGGCCCACGGCCCGTACTCGCCTTTCTCCGGCGGCGGCGCCCACACGAACTTCGCCTCGGGCCCGAACGTCGGATCGAGCACGTTCGGGCCGAACGAGCCGGCGTGGATCGGTCCGGCGACGAACTCCCAGAACGGATCGAAGCTCGTGAACGCCGCGCGCGCCGGATCGTAGAAGTGGGCGGCGGCGTAGTGCACGTCGGCGGTGACCCAGACGACGTTCTTCACCGCGCGCGCCTTCATCGCGGCGAGCACGCGCGCCAGCTCGACCTCCCGCCCGCGGATCTCCGGCCCACCGCCGGAGAATCCCTCGGCGCGCTCGTCGTGCGGGCCGTCGCCGATCACCAGGCCGAGCGGCTGATCGCACGCGACGATCTTCCACCGCGCCCGCGAGCTCACCAGCGCGTCGGCAAGCCAGGCGGCCTGCGCGGCGCCGAACATGTCGGCGTCCATCGAGCCGCTGGGGTTCGGCGATCGAAACGTGCGGCAATCGACGACGATGATGTCGACGAGCGGCCCGTAGTGGATCACGCGCTGCACCGGTCCGGCCGGGGTCGGCGTCCACTCGAGCATCGCGCGGCGCGCGAACCCGGCGAGCGTGGACGCGTCGCGCTGGGTGTAGCGATCGTCGTCGAGCTGTTGCCCGGGCCACCAGTTGTTGTGGGTCTCGTGATCGTCCCACTGCGCGACGATCGGCACCTCGGCGGCGAGCGCGCGGACGTGATCGTCGTCGAGCACGTACTCGAACCGGGCGCGGAAGTCGTCGAGCGTCTGCGCGACGCGCGCGACCCGCTCGTTCGAGACGTTCTTCCACACGCGATCGCCGATCGGCTTCTCGGCCAGGATCGGATTGTCGGCATAGATCATGTCGCCCGAGTGCACGAACACGTCGGGCTGCGTCGCGCGCATCGCCGCGTAGCCCCGGAGCCCGCCCCACTCCGGGTTGCGACCGTAGCCTTGGCCGCAGGTATCGCCGGTCCACGCGATCCGACACGTGTCGCGGCCCGGGGTCCTGAACGTGGCCGCGCCCCACGCGCTCTCGCCACGCGCCGCCTCGCGCTCGAACCGCGCGCGCACCGCGATCGTCTGCGCATCGGGGAGGCCTTCGATCGCGACCGTCGCGGCGTGCTCGCTGTTCGGTGTGACGACCGGGCCGCGCACGCGCCGCGGGTTCGCGAACGCCGCGGTCGTGTCCCATTCGATGACGAGCCGCGCCGGCTCGCTGCATCGTGCCCACACGAGCGCGCGCCCGGTCTGGACGTCGCCGACCTGGAGCCCGTGCGTG
>Ga0326726_10007110_pt1 | contig 10011 bp, 9 predicted proteins | sample MHFenrmetagenome_2_FD_207603 | JGI IMG/M metagenome (GOLD analysis project Ga0326726, IMG submission 207603) | Lab enriched peat soil microbial communities from Michigan Hollow, Ithaca, NY, United States - MHF15MN | ecosystem: Environmental > Terrestrial > Soil > Wetlands > Peat | place: USA... | reverse complement strand
CCGCCGCAGCGACGCGTCGATGCCGTCGAAGAGATGTTTGCGCGACAGGCCCTTGTCGTTCGGACCCTCGCCCATCGGCAGGCAGACCTTCGTGGCCACGACGATCTGGTCGCGCCTGGCGAACTCCTTCAGCGCGCGGCCGGTGACCTCCTCGCTGACGCCGCGTGAGTACATATCCGCGGTGTCGAAGAAGGTGATGCCGCGTTCGAGCGCGCGTTTGACGAACGGCCGGCTCGCCGCTTCGTCGAGCGTCCACGGATGCCATTCAGGCGATCCGTACGTCATCATGCCGAGACAGAGGCGGGAGACTTTCAGGCCTGTCGAGCCAAGTCGGACGTATTCCACGACGAAAAGTCTACAACGGTCTGTCGGTGCTCTGCTCTCCGCGCGTCATGGCTTGCTTCAGCGACGGCCAACCACGAAGACGCGAAAGCACGAAACGCGGACGCGTGACTTCGTGGTTCACAGGCGGAGGAATCAGCTGACCACCAGCACGAGCTTGCCGATGTGCGCGCTCGAGTCCATCACCCGATGCGCGTCCGCTGCCGACCGTAACGGGAACGTCGCGTGAATCACCGGCTTGACGACGCCTGATTCGAGAAGCGGCCAGACGTGCTGGCGGAGCGCCGCGGCAATAGCGCCTTTTTCCGCGATGCTTCGCGCCCTCAGCGTGGATCCGGTGATGGTCACGCGGCGCTGCATCATCGCGATCAGATTCAGCTGCGCCTTGTAACCGCCGAGTAACCCGATCTGCACGAGGCGGCCCTCGATCGCCAGCGCCTCGATGTTCCGCGGCAGGTAGTCGCCTCCGACCATGTCGAGGATGAGATCCACGCCGCGGCCGTTCGTCGCCTCTTTGACCGCCGCCACGAAGTCGGACTCGCGATAGTTGATGGCCTTCTCCGCTCCCAGCCGCTCGCAGGCGTCGCATTTGTCGGCCGACCCCGCCGTCGCGAACACACGCGACCCGCGTGCGTGCGCGAGCTGGATGGCCGTCGTGCCGATGCCGCTCGATCCGCCATGCACGAGCATCGACTCGCCTGCCTGCAGACGCCCGCGCTCGAAGACGTTGGTCCACACCGTGAAGAACGTCTCGGGAATCGCGGCGGCCTGGACGAAGTTCATCCCGCGCGGTACGGCCAGGCATTGCGGCGCCGGCGCGACGCAGAACTCCGCGTATCCTCCGCCGGCGACCAGCGCGCAAACGCGATCGCCGATGCGCCATTCGCCCACACCGTGCGCGATCTTGACGATGACACCCGCGACTTCCAGCCCGGGAATGTCGGAGGCACCGGGAGGCGGCGGGTAGTGACCCATCCGCTGCATGACGTCGGGCCGGTTGACGCCGGCGGCCTCGACCTTGATCAACACCTCGCCGGGAGCGAGCTCGGGCTTTGGACGCTCCACCGCCTCGAGAACCTCGGGCCCCCCGGGTTTACTGATTTCAATAGCCAGCACAGTCGCTCATTGTCTCCTGCCGCGCCCTTTTTTGAGAATGAGCCGGTCCGGCTCGCGATTCCGCACTCCCGGTTGAGGACATCCAGCAAGGAGTCGCCATGAAAGCCGCCCTCCCGCTCACGCTGACCGCTTCGCTTCTGGCCTCGGCGCTGCCGGCGCAGGCTCAGCAACGATACTTCCCGCCGCCTCCATCGCAACAATACGTCCCGCCACCGCCATCGTCTGACTGGACGCACGTCAGAGCGATCGCGCCCGGCACGAAGGTCGCCGTCGGTGCCGTCGGCCTCGGCGGGCAGGACGGCCAGTACTTCGTCAGCGCGACGGACAAAGCGCTGACGCTGCTGGTGCTCGGCAACGCCGACCTTCCGAGGCCGGCGAAACGATTCCTGATCAAGCTGGCCGAGGTACATCCTGACATGTTCATGTCTCCGAAGAACTGGATCGAGTTCGCCGATGGAAAAGTGCGGGCGAATCCAGACGGCGTGTTCGTCCGCGGTCGAAAGGTCGCCGACCTCAGCGAGATCTCCAGAACGGTCGATGCCGGAGACGTCGCCGAGGTCACCAAACAGGTCAGGGCGCATCGCCGGCGTGATTTCGGGGCGTCGCCGGCTGAAGGGGTCGCCGCCTTGATACCTTTCCTCGGGCTCAGTTTCCTGGGGTGTCACAACGAATGTGGCCGCGCCGCCGTGGCGGTGGCGGCGATCGGCGGACCCATCATTGCCGGAGCAATCATCACGGCCCGGAAACCGCACTACGAGATGCAGGTCGTGTATCGCGTGCGATGAGTTCTCAGGGCGCCGGCTGATTGAAGGCCGCTTCTGTCGTCGCCGGCTCCATCAGCGTCGTCGACAGCGCAAGACCCACCGCAAACGCGATCGTCAGCATGCCCCATAGCGGACGGATGCCGACGAACGAGGTGCCGTCGACGGCCAGCGCGGCAGCCATCAGCAGGTCGATCGCGACAACGGCTGGACGCACACGCTGCCATTCGTGCGTCAGCCGGGACCGGTTCATACGCCATGTGAAGAGCAGGTGCGCGCGTGAGACACCAGCGATTGTCGCCGCGATACCGATGGCGACAAACGTCCAGAGCGACAGCGGGCTCTTGAACTGTTCCTTGATCCACCAGGCGATCGTCGCCGCGACGACGTACAACGCCATCGACGCCGCCTGATGCACCCGCCACATCGTCTGAAAACGATCGGGGCGCACGGGTTCCACAGCGGCGTTGCCGGACGCCAGCGCCTGCACGATGTCCCCGGCCGTCGCGAACCGTTCGGCCGGTGACTTCCGCAGGCAGCGATCGACCACCGCGGCGACGTGGGGCGGTATGTGACGGCAGCCGTCCGCCACCGGCCGCGCGTCGCCTTCGAGCACACGAGCCGCGAGACCGAGCGGCGTCGACGCCTCGAACGGATGGACGCCGCACGCATACTCGTACAGGACGACGCCGAAGGCAAAAACGTCGGCGCGCGGATCGGCGGGCTGACCGTTCAACTGCTCGGGCGACATGTACGCCGGCGTGCCGACCAGAAGTCCCGGCAGCGTCGCCAGGGCCCCGGCCGGCGACGACGACAGCGGCGTGAGGGCGTGCGAGCTTCTCGCCAGCCCGAAATCGAGCACCTTGAGCCGGCCGGTCCGATCGCGCATGACGTTTTCCGGCTTGAAGTCCCGGTGTGTGATGCCCTTTCCGTGCGCGCTCGCCAGCGCCTCAGCCAGCTCGCGGGCCGTGGCGAGAATCGTGTCGGCTCGCGGCTGCCGATCGCGGACGATTTCCTCGCGGAGCGTATGGCCGTCCACCAGCTCGGAAGCGATGAACAGGTGCCCGTCGATCTCCTCGAGCGCGTAGACGGTGCAGATGCCCGAGTGCGCCAGACCGGCGGCTGCGCGCGCTTCGCGTTTGAGCCGTTCCCGGTGTGAGGCATCACCGGTCAGATGCGGCGCCAGCGCTTTCAGTGCGACCTGACGCCCGAGACGGGAATCCGTCGCGAGGTAGACGCGCCCCATGGCGCCCCGGCCCAACTCGCGCACGACGGTGTAGTGGCCGATCACGGTCCCGGCGGCGACGGCCTCCTCTTCGTCGAGAAGCGCCGGGACGGATTCCGGCACGGGTTCATTCAGGAACGAACCGGCCCGGGAGTGATGGTTCAGCAGCGACTCGACTTCCCGTCGAACCACGGAGTCCGCGGACTGTGCCTCGAGCCACTCGCGCAGATTCGCAGGCGGGGCGTCGAGCGCCACCTCGAACAGCTCCCGAACACGCTGCCACTGCGCAGGCGTCATCGGCCGCCGCTCAACTCGCGAAACAGCCAGGCGCGCGCGAGAGCCCACCGGCGCTTGAGTGTGGCCGGCGAGATGTCGAGCGCCGCCGCGGCCTCCTCGATGCCCAGGCCGACGAAATAGCGAAGCTCGACGATTCTCGCCTGCTCGGGATCGATCTGCTCGAGACGCGTCAGCGCTTCGTCGACGGCGGGCAGCATGGACTCCGGATCGGTTGCGGCGGCGAGCGAGGCCGAGAGCGTCACGCGGTCGAGTTCGGCCCACCGTTTCTGGGCGCCGCGCGCCCGCGCGCGATCCACCAGGATCTGCCGCATCGAGCGCGCCGCAATGCCGACGAAGTGGCGTTCGTCACGCCACGGGGTACCGGCGCCGGCAAGCCGGAGATAGGCTTCGTGCACGAGCGCCGTCGCCTGCAGCGTCTGACCTGGGCGTTCCCGCCTCAGGTACGCCGCGGCAATCTGCCGCAGCTCGCGGTAGACGATCGGCGTCAATTCCCCGGCGTCCGGCTGATTGCCGTCTCGACTGGACGTCATGCGCTGCCGTCCGCCGCATTATGGGCCAAGCGGGCTACGCGAGCCACTGCCGTGGGGTCAGCGCCAGGACCGGGTACCTGTCGCGGATCTCGATCACAAGTTGGTGGTACTCACGCTTCGGAAACTCGCCGCGGACGTACCGGTCGCGCAGCTTTCGCAGCTCGTATTTGTACAGCTCGTTGATGAAGCCGCGGGCGACCTCCGGCGGCGTATGTTCGGTCGGGCGCACGCCGTACTTCCAGAGCGCTGCGAGCACGTCGTCCCGATAGCGGAACGACGGGCGATCAGCCGCCAACCGCTTCCCTGACAGCGGCGAGGGTGGCGTCGAGGCGCATCACCCGCTTCGGCTGGGCCAGCGCGTGGACGAGCGGCGCGGGTTTCTCGACCGGCCGGCCAATGACCGGCTCCACGATTTCCGAAAACTTCGCGGGATGCGCCGTCGCGAGGAAGATGCCCGGCTGGTCCACCCGCGCCCGCTGGCCCTCGCGGCGTTGCGTGCTGATGCCGAGATAGCCGATGGCCGAGTGTGGATCAACGAGATAGCCGGTGCGGTCGTAGACGTGCTTGATCGTGGCGCGCACTTCGCCGTCTTCGAACCGGCATCCGCTGACATCGCGGCGGACGCCGTCCCGGTCGCCGCCATAGAGCCACATGAGCCGCTCGAAGTTGCTGGGATTGCCGACGTCCATCGCATTCGCGATCGTATGAATCGACGCGCGCGGTTCGAACCGCCCGCTGGCCAGGTACGCGGGCACGACGTCGTTGACGTTGGTGGCGGCGATGAATCGTGCAATCGGCGCGCCGGCGCGCTTCGCCATCAGGCCGGCCGTGAGGTTGCCGAAGTTCCCGCTGGGCGTGCAGACCGTGGGGGCCGCCGTCGCACCGCTCAGCCGGCTCAGTTCGGCGGCCGCCTGAAAGTAGTAGATCATCTGCGGCAGCAGCCGGCCCACGTTGATCGAGTTTGCCGACGTCAGCGGCACGCGGCTCCGCAGGGTGCGGTCGGCAAATGCTTCCTTCACGAGCCGCTGGCAGTCGTCGAAGCTGCCGGCGATGGCGTAGCCGCGGACGTTTCCTCCAGCCTCGGCGTTGAACATCGTGAGCTGAGCTTCCTGGGTCGGGCTCACCCGGCCCTCGGGATACAGAATGACGACCCGCGCGCTCGCGATGCCGTGAAAGGCGTTTGCGACCGCGCTGCCCGTGTCGCCGGATGTGGCGGTGAGCACGGTGACGTCACCGCCGATCACGGCCATCAGCCGCGCCATCACACGCGCCCCGACGTCCTTGAACGCCAGCGTCGGACCGTGAAAGAGCTCCAGCGCGTAGACGCCAGGCTCGATTTCGACGAGCGGAATTGGAAAATCGAGCGCGTCGCGAACAAGGGCGAACAGCGTCCGTGCGTCTATCGCGCGGGCAAATGGCCTGAGCGTCCGCACGCCGATCTCGACGAGCGACATCGACGGGAGCGACGCGATCTCATCGGGCGACCAGGGCTCGATCGGGTCGGGCACGTACAGGCCGCCGTCCGGCGCAAGGCCGTCGAACAGCGCCGTTCCGAGCGACGCGTCAGGTGCTCTGCCGCGCGTGGAAACGAACCGCACGGCCGGAAGGTAACCGCCAATCACGAAACCAACTAACCAATCACGCGGGCGCCGCGCGATGAAATAGAAGACACATATGTCCGCGACTCGCCGCCAATCGCGGCCTTGACCGCCGCCGTCATCGCGGGAGCCACCCGGTCGGCCGTCGCGCGATCGCGGCAGAGCGCGAAGATCGAGGGACCGGACCCCGACAGGCTTGATCCCAGGGCCCCCGCGTCGATCGCGGCCTTCTTGATGGACGCCAGGCCCGGCACGAGCGGCGCCCGCCGCGGTTCGGCGATCGAGTCCACGAGCGATCGCGACAGCAGGCCGAAGTCGCTCCGGTGAAGCGCATCGACGAGTGCGCCGAGGTTGGCCCATTGCTTCACGGCATCGGCAATCGGCACGGTCGTTCCCAGCAGCGCGCGCGCCTTTGCCGTTTCGATCTCGAGATCCGGATGAACGACGACGACGGTCAGGCCCTTCGGCACCGGCAGCGGCACGATGTCCGGTGGATCCGGATGACGAACGAGCACAAAGCCACCGCAGATCGCCGGGGCGATGTTGTCCGGATGGGCCGAGCCTGCCCCAAGCCGCTCGCCGTCGAGCGCCGCGGCGACCAGTTGAGCGACGGTCGCGTTGCCGCCAACGAGCGCGTTCACGGCGACCACGGCGGCCGCCGCGCTGGCCGCGCTGCCGCCAAGGCCGCTCGACAGCGGCAGGCCCTTCGTAATCGTGAGCGCAACGCCCCGTTTCTCGCCGAGCCTGTCGAGCAGCGACCGTGCGGCCACACCTGCGGTGTTCTTGTCGGCCTGGCGCGGCAGCCGTCCGCCGTCGTTGACGATGTCGTCGATCGCGACACCCGACGCGATCAGCCGCGCGGACACGATGTCGCCGGGTTCTTCCATCGGAAAGCCGAGGACGTCGAATCCACACGCGACATTCGACACGGTGGCCGGAGCAAACGCAGTGACGACGCGATCTGACATGGAGTGGTTATTGTATCCGTTGCAGTGCAGACCTTCAGGTCCGCCCGCGATAGCGACGGCGGATGGTCGGAATCAGGTACTCACTGAACGCGCGGTGGAAGTCGTGCTCCGGGTTGAAGCCCCAGTCGCGCCGCGCCGCCGAATCATCCACGTCCGCGGGCCACGTATCGATGATGGCCTGCCGCTTCTCGTCGACGTCGTAGGTAATCGTCGCATGAGGAAACTCGCGCAGCGCCACGGCGCGAATCTCGGCGGCGGACCGGCTGAACGCCGCGACGTTGTAGGCCGTCCGTGTCAGCTGCAATCGCGGCGCCTCGGCGAGCGCCAGCAGCGCGCTGATCGCGTCGGGCATCGTCATGAATGGGATGACGGTGTCTGGCCTCACGAAGCACGCATACGACTCCCCTTTCGCCGCCGCGTGGATCATGTACGGGGCAAAATCGGACGTGCCGCCCGACGGCACGGTCTCCGCCGAGATCAGACCGGGAAAACGCGCGCACCGGAAGTCGACGCAACGGGTCGCGGCGCCGGCCGCCAGCTGCTTGTAGTGCAGCGCGTAGTACCGCCCGAGCTGTTCGCAATACAGCTTGTTGCACCCGTACATCGTCGTCGGATGCAGATAGTCGTCCTCGCGTACGCGTCCGGCGCGCGCCTTGGTGGCCGCATCGGGCAGGCCGTAGGCGGCGACCGACGACGGGTAGACAAAGACGACCGGACGGCCATGCGATTCGCCCTGGCGCTGCGCGAATTCCAGCAGGTTCAGCGTGCCCTCGACGTTCACGTGATGCGCCGACATCGGCGTGAACTCCGCTCGCGTCGAGAGCAGCGCCGCGAGGTGAAACACGCGGTCGACCTCGAACTCCGCCAGCATCCGATCGAGCAGCTCGGCGTCGGTGATCGACCCCGTGAACTCGCGGGTCACGAGCGGAGCCAGCGCCTTGTCGAGCGGCGCGACGTCGAGCGTGATGATCGGACGCTCCGGACCCGCCAGCCGCGCCAGAAGGCCGTGCCCGATCTCGCCGCCGGCGCCGGTAATGAGAATGACAGGCTTACGCATTCGGATATGGATGTGATTGCGCGATTTCGTGACCGGGTGATTGAGTGATCGCGACCTAATGTTACACAATCACCCCAGGCGCCAATCACGAGAGCCCCAAGTCACCCGATCACCCGATCACCAAATCACCGATGGTGAACACCCCCGACCCCACCGGCGAGCTGTTTCACGCGCTGGTCGCGAACAGCTCCGATGCCGTCGTCCTCCTCAATGAGGTGGGCGAGATCGCCTTCATCAGCGAGACATCGCGGCGCCTGTTCGGCTACACCACGGAAGAACGCCTCGGCCACAGCGCGTGGGACATGGTGCACGCGGACGACCAGAGGGCCGTGCGGGCGGCATTCAGCGAGTGTCTGCGGAAACCGCGGATGCCCATCACGGCCGAATTCAGAAACCAGCACAAGGACGGGTCGTGGCGGTTCGTCGAAGCCGTGGCGGTGAACCGCCTCGACGAACCGGCGGTGGGCGCGATCGTCGTGAACTATCGCGACATCACGGCCCGGCATCATGCCGAGGAAGCGCTCCGTTCGAGCGAGGAGCGGCTCCGCCATATCGTCGAACACGCGCAGGACCTGATCTACTACTGCGACCCGCGCGGGTTCTTCACCTACGTGAACCCGACGGCCGCCCGGGTGATGAAATACAGCGACAGCGAGCTGATTGGCCGCCATTTCCTGACGCTCATTCGCCCCGACTATCGCGAGCAGGCCGGCAGGGTGTACTCGGCGCAGCTGACGGACGGCACGCCGAGCACGTATTTCGAATTTCCAGCCGTCACCAAGGCGGGCGAGACGATCTGGATCGGCCAGCACGTCCAAATCGTGTACCACTCCGGAGTGATCGTGGCGGTCCACGCGATTGCCCGCGACATCACGCGACAGAAGGAGGCCGAAGAGCGCCTCCGGGCATCGGAGGCGAAGTACCGATCGCTCATCGAGCGCGCGGCGTTCGGGATTTACGTGTCAACGGAGGATGGCCGCATCCTCGAGGCGAACCCCGCCATGGCGCGGATGCTCGGCTACGACAACCCGGCCGAGCTGCTGACGGTCAACATGGCCGATCTGTATCAGTCGTCGGCCGATCGACAGGCGCTCATCGAGCAGAACCGCCGTCAGCCGGGCGGCACCGCCGAGCTACGCTGGAAGCGGAAGGACGGCCACCCGATTCTCGTGCGCGTGACGACGATCAAGATGGACCTGCCTCCCGGCGAGCAGGAGCGATACGAGACGATCGCGGAGGACGTCACGGATCGCCGCGCGCTTGAAGAGCAGCTGCGGCAGGCGCAGAAGATGGAAGCCGTCGGCCGGCTCGCTCGCGGCGTCGCTCACGACTTCAACAACGTCCTGGCGGCCATCGTCGGCGCCAGCGAACTCCTGGGGGAGCAATACCCCAAGGGTCATCCGACGCGAATCGAAGCGGAGGAAATCCAGAAAGCCGCCGAGCGCGGCGCCGCGCTGACGAGGCAGCTGCTCGCGTTCAGCCGGCCGCAGGCCTTCGAACCGCAGGTCTTCGATCTGCACGCGCAGATCGCGAGTCTCGAAACGACTCTCAGGCGCCTCGCGGGCAATACCGTGACGATGACGCTTCGAACGATTGGCGAGCCGACGTACGTCAAGGTGGATCCCAGCCAGTTGCAGCAGGTGCTGATGAATCTCGTCATCAACGCGCGGGACGCCATGCCCGACGGCGGGACGCTCGAGATCCGCGTGGACAGCTTCGACATCGACGAACAGAACGCGGCCAGGTATCCGGGCTTGCCGGCGTATCGCTTCGCGCGGATTGCCGTCCGGGACTCCGGCGTCGGCATGGACGCGGAGTTGCGAAGTCACGTGTTCGAGCCGTTCTTCACGACGAAGGAGGCGAGCAAGGGCACGGGGCTGGGGTTGTCGATCGTGTACAGCATCGCGAAGGAAGCCGGCGGCACGGTGACCTGTGTCAGCCTGCCGGGCAAGGGCACGACGTTCGAAGTGCTGCTGCCGGTGATCCGCTCGCACACATCGGCGACCAACGCTCAATCCCGAACCGCGAGCCTCTAGGACCAGCCCTTCTGGTCCACGACGCTCCGAAGCCCGCCCCATGTTTCGGGGTCCTGGCAGAGCAGCGTGTTCAGGTACAGC
>Ga0326726_10007109_pt1 | contig 10011 bp, 6 predicted proteins | sample MHFenrmetagenome_2_FD_207603 | JGI IMG/M metagenome (GOLD analysis project Ga0326726, IMG submission 207603) | Lab enriched peat soil microbial communities from Michigan Hollow, Ithaca, NY, United States - MHF15MN | ecosystem: Environmental > Terrestrial > Soil > Wetlands > Peat | place: USA... | reverse complement strand
TTTGGAGACGGTACGAATAGACGCCAGAGGCAGCCTGGACGCAATGTTTCAGCCCGACTCGGTGGCCGTGATTGGCGCCACTGACCGTCCTGGCACAGTGGGAAGAACAGTTCTCGAGAACCTGCTGCATCCCTCCTTTCAGGGGAAAGTGTATGCGGTGAACTCGCGTCATTCGGAAATTTGTGGACGCAAGGCATATCCGAGTATCGGCGACATTCCCGAGAAGGTGGATCTGGCCGTCGTGGCCACGCCCGCGAACACGGTTCCCGGCATCATCGGTGAATGCGTGGACGCGGCCGTGAAGGCAGCAGTCGTTATCTCCGCGGGATTTCGCGAAAGAGGAGCGGAAGGCGTCGATCTGGAGCGGCAGATTCAGGAGCAACTGCGTCGCGGCAGCATGCGCGTGATTGGTCCCAACTGTTTGGGAATCATGAACCCAAGCGTCGGCCTGAACGCTACCTTCGCCAAAGGCGCGCCGCAGGCTGGCAACGTGGCCTTTCTAAGCCAGAGTGGAGCTTTGCTGACCGCCATTCTGGATTGGGGCCAGTTGGAGCAAGTTGGCTTCAGCGCCATTGTCTCGACCGGCTCCATGCTGGATGTGGGTTGGGGAGATCTGATTTACCACTTTGGCGATGATCCGAACACTCAAAGCATTCTCATCTATATGGAATCGGTTGGCGATGCCAGATCGTTTCTCTCGGCGGCACGCGAGGTGGCGCTGCGAAAACCCGTCATCGTGATCAAGGCGGGCCGCTCAGAAGCTGCAGCCCGGGCTGCCGCTTCGCACACCGGCGCTCTTACCGGAAGTGACGAAGTTCTTGATGCTGCCTTCCGCCGTTCAGGCGTCTTGCGCGTCCCCGCCATCGCAGACTTGTTCTATATGGCGGAAGTTCTAAGCAAGCAGCCCCGCCCCAAGGGGCCGCGGCTTACGATTCTCACAAACGCCGGCGGGCCCGCCGTCCTGGCCACTGACGCGCTCATCGCGAATGGCGGGCAATTGACGCTTCCCTCGGAAAATACCTTGCAGGCGCTGGACGCATTCTTGCCGCGTCACTGGAGCCACAATAATCCAATTGACATTCTGGGCGATGCCGACTCGGAGCGTTATGCCAAAGCCATCGAAATCGCCTCCAAAGATCCAAACAGCGATGGCCTGCTGGTCATTCTCGCCCCGCAAGGCATGACCGATCCGGCTGCCATTGCCGAACGTTTGAAGCCCTACGCCAAATCGTCCGGGAAACCCGTCCTGACCAGTTGGATGGGAGGCACCAGTATCGCCCCCGGGGTGGCAATCCTTAATGCTGCCGGCATCCCTACATTTCCTTATCCCGACACCGCGGCCCGGGCATTCACCTACATGTGGCGATACAGCTATAACCTGCGCGGCCTCTACGAGACTCCGACGCTGGCGGAAGGCGGCGAGCTCGACCCGCACTCTCGCGGCCAGGCGGAAAACATCATCGCGACCGCCCACAGCCAGGGCCGGGTGTTGCTGAACGAGTTTGAATCGAAACAAATTCTTTCGCACTACGGCATCCCCACGGTTGAAACTCGAATTGCTCGCGGCGAAGACGAAGCAGTGTCCTGCGCGCATGCTCTTGGATATCCAGTCGTGTTGAAGATCTTTTCTGACACCATCACGCATAAGACCGACGTGGGCGGCGTGAAGCTGAATCTGGAAGACGAAGCATCCGTTCGCTCCGCATTTCAGGCGATCAAGACCTCGGTGGAGAAGATCGCCGGGCCTGATCACTTCTCTGGCGTCACGGTGCAGCCCATGGTGCGCCTCGAAGGCTACGAGTTGATTCTCGGCAGCAGCATTGACCCCCAGTTTGGCCCGGTAATCCTGTTCGGTTCCGGTGGCCCGCTGGTCGAGGTCTATCGCGATCGTGCCCTGGCGCTGCCGCCCCTGAACACCACCCTCGCCGAGAGGTTGATGGAGCAAACCCACATTTTCACGGCGCTCAAGGGCGTCCGTGGACGCAAGCCCATTGACATGCCTGCCTTGGAGAGTCTGCTCGTACGCTTCAGTCAACTGGTGATCGAGCAACCCTGGATATCGGAAATCGACATCAACCCCCTGCTGGCTTCACCCGAGCGATTGCTCGCACTTGACGCCCGCGTGATACTGCACCCGCCGGGGACCGATCCTGATCATCTGCCCAGACCAGCAGTTCGACCCTATCCTTTGCAGTACGTTTCTTCGTGGGTGATGAAGAACGGCACCGAGATCACTCTGCGGCCGATTCGACCCGAAGATGAACCGATGATGGCGAAGTTCCACGAGACGCTCTCTGACCGCAGCGTGTACTTGCGCTATTTTTACTCGATCAGCCTGAGTTCGCGGGTGGCGCACGATCGTCTGGTGCGTATTTGCTTTGTGGATTACGACCGCGAGATGGCTATCGTCGCGGATTGTCACGATGCCGGCGGGCATCATCGGATCCTCGGAGTAGGCAGGCTGATCAAGTCCCACGCCAAAAACAATGGGGAAGTTGCCGTGCTCGTATCGGATGAGTGCCAGAACCAGGGCTTGGGTACGGAACTGTTCCGGCGTGTTATCGAGGTCGCGCGGGATGAGAAACTGGCTCGGGTCGATGCGGAGATCTTGCCGGATAACCTGGCAATGAAGAAGATCGCTAAACGCCTGGGCTTTCGGGTGCGCACCGCCGACGATCCAACTTCGATTCGAGCAGTCCTCGACCTCTGAGACGATCCGAGTGCAACAAAAACCTCGATCACGTTTTCGCCGAACCGTGATTCCGACGTCACTCTCGAGCGGCCGCGATCACGGACGGTTCGGCAGTGGCGATGGCTCTGTGTCCTGTATAGTGACCGTACAAACGGAGAGGTTCTCTACGCCTATGCCTGTAGCCCGATCCTTCATTCTCAACCTCGCGCTGAGCGTTGCTGCCCTGCTGTGGCTCGCGGCTAACCCGCGAGTCCTGGCACACCAAGACGCTCCGTCATCTCGGACTCCAGACCAAAACCCAATTCTTCCACTGGACGGAGCCAGGATTTTCCGGAACTATTGTGCCTCGTGCCACGGCGTGGGCGGAAACGGAGATGGCCCGGTCGCGCCCGCCTTGAAGACCAAAGTCCCGCGGCTTACCACCCTGGCGCGAAGGAATCACGGCACGTTTCCCGCGGCCCGGGTGCGCAGCATCATCGCGGGCGACGAGGATCACGCCGCCCATGGTTCGCGCCAGATGCCGGTCTGGGGCCCCATCTTCCACCAGATAGACAATGATCAGGACCTGGGATACGTCCGGCTTAAGAATCTGACGGAATATCTGAACAGTATCCAGCAAAAATAGGGCCTGAGGTTAGAGCTCTATGAGTTCCGTATCCTCGGCATCGGGCCAGAACGCTTTGGTTGGCCTGACCTCGCAAGAGGCCAAGACACGACTCTCTGAATACGGCCGCAACGATCCCACTTCTACCCGCCGTGGTGCACTCGCATTCGAATTGTTGCACCTGTTGCTGAATCCTCTGGTCATCATTCTTCTCGTCGCCAGTGTGATTTCCGCCTTTCTGGGACAGAGGATTGAGGCGGAACTTATCTTTGTCATAGTCGTTTTCAGCATCGCTATCGATTTTGTGCAGACCTATCGCTCGCAGCGCGCCATTCACAGGCTGCAAGAACATGTGAGTTTGACCGCGACGGCACTGCGCGACGGACGCTGGCAGGAAATCAAGCGGCAAGAGATCGTGCCGGGTGACATCGTGCGGTTATCGGCCGGCGACCTGGTTCCCGCGGATGGAAAGCTTATAGATTCGCGGGACCTTTACGTGCAGCAGGCCGCACTTACCGGCGAATCGATGCCTGCAGAGAAGGAAGTACGAGCCGGTGACAAAATAGTAGAGGGAACCCCACAGGCGCTTGATCTGGTTTTTCTGGGGACCTCGGTCGTGAGTGGAACCGGAGTCGCTCGCATCATCGCCACCGGCTCTCACACCGCATTTGGCGCCATCGCGGAGAGACTGGCCGACCGGCCGGAAGAAACGGAATTCCAGCGCGGCCTGCGCCATTTCGGTTTACTCATCACGCGCACTGTCCTTTTCCTGGTGCTGTTCATCCTTGTGGTACGTATCTCGATGCACAAGGACGCCTTCGAGTCCTTCGTCTTTGCCGTAGCCCTGGCCGTGGGCCTGACGCCGGAATTTCTTCCCATGATCACTTCCGTGACCCTCGGAAGGGGCGCCATTCGGATGGCGCGGAACCATGTCATCGTCAAGCATCTGCCCGCCATTCAGAATTTTGGCACTATTGATGTGTTCTGCACCGACAAGACCGGCACCCTGACGACCGGAGAAATGATCCTGGATTCCTCAGTCGATTATCTGGGGCACCCATCTGATCGTCCCCTGGCTCTGGCCTATATCAACAGCAAGTTCGAGACGGGCATCCGCAGTCCGCTCGACATCGCAATTCTGAAAGGCGAGCGGCGGGAGGCAGACGGCTACTTGAAGTGCGATGAAGTCCCTTTCGATTTCGAACGCAGGCGCCTCTCGATCGTCGTTAAGGAGAAGAACAACGCGGCCAACGACAGCTCGGGATTGCTGATCGTGAAGGGAGCTCCGGAGGGAATCCTCGAACTCTCCGACTTTTACGAGAGTGAAGGACGTATCGCTCCGCTCGACCCGAATCTGAGAAATCGCTGCCGGCAAACATTCAATGACCTGAGTAGCCAGGGGTTTCGACTCCTGGCCATCGCCTATCGCGACGTCGACCCCCGGGGCAGATTTTCGGCCACCGATGAACACTCGCTTGTGTTGGCAGGATACCTCGCATTTGCCGACCCACCGAGCCCGGATGCGGCGGCCTCCGTCGCGGCCATGAGGCGCGATGGCGTGGAGGTCAAAATCCTGACCGGCGACAACGAACTTGTGGCGCGGCACGTTTGCGAGCAGGTCGGCATCGAGAATCCCGGCGTCATGCTGGGGGAGGAGCTCGACTCTACCAGTGACACCGCGCTCGAGCACCGGGCGGAAGAGACGACAGTATTCGCACGGGTAACGCCGATGCAAAAACACCGGATCATTCACGCCCTTAAACGCCGCGGGCACGTGGTGGGCTATATGGGCGATGGCATCAACGACGCCCCATCGCTGCACGCCGCCGATGTCGGCATCTCTGTCGCGTCCGCAGCAGACGTGGCTCGTGACGCGGCGGACATCATTCTGCTGAAGCCAGGCCTGGACGTTCTCCATCGCGGGATCATTGAAGGCCGCCGGGCGTCCGCCAATGTGCTCAAGTATCTCTTCATGGGCACCAGTTCCAATTTTGGCAACATGTTCAGCATGGCTGCGGCGTCAGTGTTCTTGCCGTTTCTTCCCATGCTTCCGACCCAGATCCTTCTGAACAATTTTCTCTACGACGCATCGCAGCTAACGATTCCTTCCGACAATGTTGACGACAATTACATGCGCCGCCCACGACCGTGGGACATGAAGATGGTTCGTAATTTCATGCTCATCATCGGGCCGATCAGCTCGATTTATGACTTTCTTACTTTCTACGTGCTTTTGCATTTTTTCCATGCCAGTCAGCCTGAATTTCGCACCGGCTGGTTTGTCGAATCTTTGGCCACGCAGACGCTTGTGATATTCGTGATTCGTACCATGGGGGACCCGTTGAAGAGCCGGCCCAGTCTGCCGCTGGCGATCACCGCCATCCTGATCGTAGCGACAGGCATACTCCTTCCCTATTCGCCGCTTGCCAGGCTATTCGGATTCGTAACTCTGCCAGTGCCATTCTTTGTGTTTCTTGCGATTTCAACTGTGACTTACCTCGTCCTGGTTGAATTTGGCAAGCGCAGGCTGCGCCTGGGATGAAGGTCGTGGATTCCGGTCGCTTTAGCCCCGCACGGTCAGGACTGGACAGGTAGCGTTCAACACCACTTCGTGTGCGGTTTTCCTCCCGACATGGGTCGCGATGCCGGAATGATCGCCGCCGCAGACCCCGAGCACGATTAAGTCAGCGTCACAGCGAGCGGCCGTATCGATAATGTCTTTCGCAGGCTCCCCGTGTTTGATCACCAACTCCGGACGGTTCCACAACCTTGCCTCGGGCGGCACTATTTGGCTCAAGTGGTAGATTGCATCGGCTGAAGTCAGTTCGTTCCATATCTCGTTCTTGTTGAACTGCCGGATAACGTGCAGCAGAACGAGGTGAGCACGGTATTCTCGCGCCATTGACACTGCATGGGGCAGCGCCGCCAGTGACTCTGCTGTGAAATCCGTTACGAAAAGCACACAATGAAGTCGTTCGCTATTGCGGGCGCGGCTCACCCCCGGACCGATTGTGAGCACGGGCACGCTCGCGCGTCTCCAAATCTCTTCAGCCACGGAGCCCAGAAAGAACTTTTGAACGCCCCGGCGGCCATGTGTACCCAGTACCACGAGGTCGATGTCGTTTTTCCGCACTACCCGCTGGAGAGTCGGAAAAACATCGGCCCCCCACTCGATGATGGACTCGTGCGGCAGGCCGTTGAGCCGTGATTCGATCTGCTGCATTTTTGTCTCTGCCGCCTGCTCCAGTCCCGGGGTCACTACATTGCTAAATTCGGGCGCCATACACGTGTACACATCAGGGCGCAACACATGCAGTGCATAGACCTTGGAGCCGTACTCGCGGGCAAGTGCCGTCGCAAACGGCAGAGCTGCGTCCGCTGGTTCCGAAAAATCGGTCAGGTAGAGAATATTATCTAGTTTGATTTCGCTGGCAGCCTCTACGCATCGCATGGCCCACCTCGCGATTACCACGATGAATCATGGCCCCTCGAACCGCAGTGACCAGAATCACAAATAGCCATGATCCCGCTCACTCGGCCAACCGGGGCTGATCCATAGGCGCCGCCTGTAACTCCAAGGGCCAGAGGAAGCTAGAGCTCTTGCGGAGCGAATGAGAAGATGGGCGGACGCCCGCGCCACGGCGAAAGAAGAAATGCAAGAGAAGGGGGCAATGCCGAACCTGCCTTGAACCTCACACCTCTCCCACCAGAGAAGGTTTGAGACGTTTGTCCCGTGCCTTGACATGGAGGACGGGCGTTTCGCCCATCGGGCTCGGGCCAGTACAAGATTGGCGGGGGCGGCCCGCCCTCCACTCCTATTAGAAACAACTCAGGAATAACAGCCGGGGTGTGATCTTGATCACATGGATGGGTGATCCCTGCCATGGCGATTCCACCGTCAACCCTGCGATCCTGACTTCACGAGGTGAGACATGGCACAGGATGAGCGTGAGCTGCTGGAACTCCTTAAGTTTGAGCTGAAATTTCTGGAGGATGGAGGCTACGGGCGTTCGCCTCACACACCGTGGCGCCGCCAGAACGTTTTCGAGGACTCACCAACGTGTCCCAACTTCTGCGATCCTGCCCGGCCTCATGCCTGCAGTGAGTGTCTGTTGATGAGATTCGTTCCTGCCGAGCTCAGAGGCCAGGCGTCACCGTGCCGGCTGATTCCACTCAACTCCAAGGGTGAAACGATCGACTATTTCTATCGTTGCGGGACACAGCTCGAGCTGGAAGAAGCGCTTGGCGGCTGGTTGCGAAATCAAATCAGAGAGATCGAAGAACGCACCGAGTTGGCTTCTAAAACGGAGCATAGCAAACCTGCCCAGAATGGGTCCGATAGCCTTAGTCGGAAGCAGTGGCTGGCGTTCGCAGGGAATCTGTATGTCCTCGCCAACCGCTATCGTGAGAACCACGATTACGTGGAGGCGCACGCACTGTACGCTCGTGCTCTCGAGGCGGCCGAGAAGGTCGTAACCAGCGGAGACGACGAGTTCTCCCTTTCCGCCCGACTCCTTCACGATCAGCTAGCCGAATTCGCGAGGGACGCCGAGATGAAGGCTTGCAGTCAATGATTGTCAGCCTTCCCGATGCCGGGGGGGTGCGGACATGCAGAACATCGACACCAGGCTCGCTCCAATCAATCCAGCAAAGCGACTGGCCTACGCTTTCGTTGGCCTTCTGGCGGGTGACGTGATGCTGCTTTTCCTGCTTCTGAAACATGCATTGCACGCCACCCTGCTCGCAGGAGAATCTGCGCGCCTGATCGGAGACGCGGTTCAGCTGTTCATTCTTTATGCGGCGTTCTCGGTTCTAGGTTGGGTATTGATCGGGCTTCCCACAGCATTGATTTTCCCTGCGGATTTCGTCACTCGCCTATCGTGGCCCTTCGCGCTGATGGTGGGCGCTGGTCTGGGGCCGCCCGCTCTGCTCGTAATCTTCGCACTGCTGGGTCGCAGTCACGTTTACTTCCGCGACTTCGCCGAAACAGGCATGCTGTTTGCCTACTCAGTCGTGGTTTCCGCCATTGCTTTTATGGTGTACCTCGCTTTGCTTCGCAAAGATATGAAGGACCACCCCATCCCTTCACACAGGCTGCCCCATCAGGCCTAGCAGTTGTCGTCGATTCTCTCCCCGGAACTTCAGCGGCTTCAGCGTAATGCCGCAATGGAAGCGGCCGAGGCGATGGCCATGAGGGCCAGCCAGGCTGGCATTAGTATTCGAAATCTTCCCTTTCCAATAGCGACTCCCAACAGCAGTTTCATGATTGTGTTTGACAATATTCCGATGGCAATGGCTTGGGCCGCGACTGGAATCGTGATTTGCCCCTCGGCACTCTTCGCCATGGAGATGGTGAGCACGTCCACATCGGTGAGCCCGAGAACAGCGCCCGAGAATAGTACGCCGGTTTCTCCCCAGTGCGCGCGAACCGCATACACGGCAAACAGGACAACCTGAAACAACGCTGCCATCTGCAGAGCGGACATCACCTGAAGAGGGTTGGATGGAGACTGTACTGAGGCCTTCTCTTCGCGCCGCTTGAATCCGACCAGAACGATGATCGCGCCTACCAGAAAAGGCGCTGCCAGATAGGGGATCAGGGCCAGAGCGAGCGCGGGTCTAAGGACCGCAGTGGCAACCAGTACCCTCAAAGTCATGACGCTGCACGCCGCTACAACTCCCACCGAGAGCGGAAACGTGAAATTGTGATCCTGCCGGCTCAAGCGCGAAAAGGTGAACGCAACCGCTGTGGAAGAAACGAAGCCACCCAGCAGGCCGGCGACTGAGTAACCATGCTCGGTGTCGATAACGCGGCGGGCCACGTAGCCGATGAAGTTCAATCCGGAAAACAACAACACGAAAAGCCAGAGCTGGCGAGGCCGTACTCCTCCAAGAGGACCGTATGGGCCCTCCGGCAACAGTGGAAGGATGACAACTGCCATCACCGCGAATCGGACTCCCGCACGCAAGCCCGCGTCATCGATGCGGGCTATCATCGCGTGCAATCGTGACTTTTCGACCAGAAGGAGCGTAGTGATGGCTGTAATAGCACTGGCCAGGACAAGGTACCCGGTTCCTGCAAGAATACCCGCTGATAGCACCACCAGGGCGGCGACCTCCGTGGTGCCATCAATCACCCGCCGGCTGGCAGCGACATACGCAGCCACCACCAGCGCCGCGGCGCCGGCGAGCAGCACAATCGCCAGGGGCCGGAAGCCGAGGGACCAGAGCCACCCGGCCACGCCCGCCAACCCACCCAGCAGAGTGAAGGTCCGGATGCCCGCAAAGTGCGCCTCCGGGCCGCCGGCATGGCCAGACCACTCGCGTTCCAGGCCCACCGCCGCGCCTCCCAGCGCTGCTATGGCAATGCCGACCACGCTCTGCTGCTCAAGAAACATAACGACGACCGTCCGGAAGGCGGCGCGCCCTTATCCTACACGGTGGCCAATCAATGGCAGGGACGATGTTTATCCCAAGCGCCAGCCCGGCTTTTCGAGGCCAAAAGCAGCCTTTGACGGGACAAACAAATCCCTTGACCCCGCCCCTTTTACCCGCTAAATTACAAGGTTCCACGGACATAGGGACGGTTTTAGGGGCGTTCCCAGTACCTCCGCTGATAAGTGGGATCCGATCCGAATCGAAGAAACTTTCGGGCCCGGCGGAGCATCTATACCAGTAGCCAGGGCATTCCCGTACAACCCATAAGAACTGAAGG
>Ga0326726_10007107_pt1 | contig 10012 bp, 11 predicted proteins | sample MHFenrmetagenome_2_FD_207603 | JGI IMG/M metagenome (GOLD analysis project Ga0326726, IMG submission 207603) | Lab enriched peat soil microbial communities from Michigan Hollow, Ithaca, NY, United States - MHF15MN | ecosystem: Environmental > Terrestrial > Soil > Wetlands > Peat | place: USA... | reverse complement strand
AACGGTTCCGGTTGAATGCGTGGTTTCTCCCAGTTGATCCAGAGTACTATACAAAGAAAGCAGAGTATGCTGATAGTGCTGATCGCCAAAAGGAGCCCTGCGCCTTTTCTGAAAGAGCGTTTTTCGGGTTTTGCTTCAGGTCCGCTTTTCCTCTGCATACATCAACTGATTATGGATGTTTTTTGATGGCTTCGCGCGCCAGCACGTCGCAGCGATTGTTGTACGGGTTGTCGCTGTGGCCTTTCACCTTGTGGAAGGTAACGTCATGCAATCTAATCAACTTCAGGATTTTATGCCACAGATCCGGATTCTCTACATTTTTTTTTGCAGCCGTTTTCCAGTTATTGACCACCCATCGTTTCAGCCAGCCCTCATTGATGGCGTTGACCAGGTAGCTCGAGTCGCTGTAAAGATCAACCCTGCACGGCTCTTTAAGCAGTTCGAGTGCTTCTATTGCAGCTGTAAGCTCCATTCGGTTATTGGTGGTGGCCGGCGAGTATCCCGAGATTTCACGGGTGGAAGAGCCGTACATCAACAGTGCTCCCCAACCGCCAGGGCCGGGATTTCCGCTGCACGCCCCGTCGGTGTAGATGATTATTTTTTTTTGCATCGACAAAAAAAGGCTCAACCGTTGATGATTGAGCCTTTATGAGACATTGAAAAATCTTGTATAGCCTGAGGGGACTGGACTCGCTTAGACCAGTTTGGCCAGCTCGGCAGTTCCGGTTTTTGCGATAATTCTCATGGCTTTTGCAGAAAGCTTAACTTTTACAAAGCGCTTTTCCTCTTCTATCCAGACTTTTTTGGTGTGGAGGTTCGGCTCAAAACGGGTGCGGACGTGGTTGTTCGCATGAGATACCGTATTGCCATATATAGGCTTTTTGCCGGTCAGGAGACAAACTTTTGGCATGGTGCAATCAATTGGTGTTAAAAAAACGAACTGTAATATAACAATAGTTTAATAAACAGGAAACCTATTGTTTACGGGCGTATGCCGACAGCGCATACCATCATCGATAAAACATAGAGGAGGGTGCCGAATGCGTTATACCAGACGGCTTTTTCCCGAGGATTTGCGACAAGGATTTTCTGCATCGGCAACTGTGCAACCAGGAGTGTCAGTGCAATTACAGTTGTGGTCATGGAGCCTTTGAATACAAGAATGGCAATGGCTGCAAGCTGGGCGAGATCCATGAGAATCGCGGCAAGTATCGCGGCTTTTTTCTCCCCGAGCTGTACCGGAATCGAGGCTACCTTGCGGATATTGTCGCCTACAACTGATTTGAAATCATTGAGCGTCATGATGCCGTGCGCACCAAGTGAAAATATAATGGCCAGAGCAATGGTTTCCGTCGATGGCACGCCTTGCGTGATGGCAAAGCTGCCCGTCAGCCAGGCAACGCCCTCGTAGGCAAGGCCGACTATGAGATTGCCGAACCAGCCGTTTCTTTTGGCCCGTATCGGTGGGCCTGAATAGGCGTGTGACATCAGCACACCGACAAACGCGATGGCGACAACATATGGGTGTATGGAGAGTGCGACAAGAAAACCGGTGACTATCAGGCCAAAGGTAATAAGCCAGCTGGCCGATTTTGATATTTTTCCGGCAGGTATCGGTCGTTCAGGTTCATTGATAGCGTCTACTTCACGATCAAAGTAGTCGTTCATGGTCTGCGACATGGCGCACATGAGCGGCCCGGCAAGGAGTACGCCCCGAAGGAGTATGGACCAGTTTTCTGCGACACCTTCACCGGTTGATACCACGCCGCAGGCAAAGGCCCACATTGGAGGGAACCAGGTCACCGGCTTCATGAGAGGCAGAATGGCAGAAGGGTTGATCCTGAATCCAGGTTTGTTGACATTCTCAAGTGCCTGCCGGATGATCTTCTGTCGGGCATCGCTCACTCCTGACAGGCGAAGCTTTTCACTGATGCTTTGCTGCATCTCAGGATTTAGCGTATCACGTCCGTTCATGGGTGTAATGATTCTCGCTTCGGCTTTAAAACAAGGGAGATAGTATACAAGTTTTTCGGCATAAAGATAAGTATTTAGTTTATGCCGGACCTGTATTTCTGTGAGAGTTCAGCGTTTATTTTCAGAATCTCCTTGAATTTATTCTCAGTACGGCCGCTTATCAGGGCTTCCCGGGCCATAATGAACCCTTCATCGATGTTTGATGCTTTTCCTGAAACAAAGCAGGCCATCGCTGTGGTGTACAGACTCGCATCAATATGAGCCTGGGGTGCGGAGCCGTCAAGTATATTGCGGATAATGCGTGCATTTTCATCCCTGGTTCCACCCTTGATCTCCGAAAGGGTATGGCGGGCAAGACCGAAATTTTCAGGATGGAGAGTGTAGCGCCGAACAGAGTGGTGCAGAATTTCGATTACATAGGTCGGCCCGTTGAGGCTTGGCTCATCAAGCGCAATGCCCTCTTCGGTCATTGAGTGCACTATCAGGGCATGCCGGGTGCCTGTCTGCATCAGCACTTCGGTATAGAGCTCCATCAGTTCCTGGTTGAAAACACCCACAAGCTGACGTTTTGCTTTTGCCGGGTTGATCAGGGGACCGAGAATGTTGAATATTGTTCTGATGCCCATTTCCTTTCGAATAGCGGCCACTCTTTTCATGGACGGATGGTAAAGAGGAGCAAACAGAAAGGCAAAACCGGTCTCTTTAAACAACTCTGTTGTCGCTTCGGGCGGCAGATCGATTGCGAAACCCAGTGCTTCGAGCACATCGGCACTTCCGCAACTGCTGGTTACTGAACGGTTTCCATGCTTGGCAATAAGGACACCGGCACTGTTGGCTATAATCGAAGCGGTCGTTGAAATATTGAAGGTACCGGCATGATCACCCCCGGTGCCGCATGTATCGACAGCATCTTCATCAAGGCAGATGCTGTTGGCTTTTGCCATAAGACTGTAATATGCACCGACAGCTTCGGCCGGCGTTACCCCCTTTTTTTGAAGAAGAGCAAGCAGTGCCGATATGACGATATCGGAAAAAGCACCGTCCATGATGCTGTTCATGCAGAAAGTCATCTCTTCCTGCGAAAAATCATCTCCAGTGAGTAACTTTTGAAGTAACTTCTTTTGCGGCATAAGACGGATTGATTGGCAAATAAGATCGAATATTCGTAAATGTAAATAATAATGAGAATTGATATAAAAATATTTGCTCTCTCAGTCAATTGTCGTCAGTCCCGGCGCGCTGGCTTTAATAAATTGATCGAGAGAACCATAATCTGGAGTTAACTTGAGTGTTTCGGATGACAGGCAGCCTATGTCGGCCCGGGATGCAGCTCTGCGGCTGGTTCTGGGAAAAATGATGAGTCAGGCTCTCGATGCCTGCATAATAACCGATCTCTCCGTTATCCGCTGGCTTACCGGCTTCAGCGGCTCCAGCGCCAGAATGATCGTTACCAGAGAAAAAAGCTGGTTGTTTACCGATTTTCGCTACAGGGAGCAGGCGCTGCGTGAAGTGCAGATTGCCGAAACGGTTATTGCGGCAGACGGATTTAATGCGGAACTTGGTTCGGGGCGCTATCCCCTGGGTGAAACCGTTGCCCTGCAGGCGGATAACATTACCTGGCATGAAGCCACCAGGCTTATTGAACAGCTTCATGGCAGACAGCGGGTGATCCCGGTCGACTCTTTTTTTGACGAGTTCAGGATGATCAAACATGAAACCGAACTCACAAAATTGCGCCGTGCCGCCCAAATCAGTGAATCAGTATTTGAAGCAGTGCTTCCCCTGATTTCGCATAGCGCATCGGAGCTCGACATTGCGGCTGAAATTTCCTACCAGCATAAAAAACTCGGAGCTGAAAAAGACTCCTTTGATCCTATTGTTGCCAGTGGTCCCCGGTCCGCCATGCCCCATGCAAAACCTTCGGCGGATCGGTTCCTGCCGGGTGAACTGATTGTTATCGATATGGGATGCGTTTATGAGGGGTATGCATCCGACCAGACAAGGACTGTTGCGCTCGGCCGGGTTTCACAGGAGGCCCGCCAGGTTTATCGGATTGTCCAGGAAGCTCAGGAGCTCGGTATTGCAGCGGCAAAATGCGGTATGACCGGTAAAGAGCTTGACGCCATAGTCCGGGGCTATATCGCAGATCACGGCTACGTAGATGAGTTCGGCCATGGTCTTGGCCATGGCGTTGGTTTCGAGGTGCATGAAGAGCCCCGAATCAGCCCGAAAGGGGAGCTGGTGCTGCGGGAAAACATGGTCTTTACCATTGAGCCGGGAATTTATCTGCCCGGTAAATTCGGAGTACGAATTGAGGACACGGTGATACTCGGAGTGCACGGCGCTGAACCGCTCCAGCGGTTCAGCAAAGAACTGATTGAACTGTAACAATCCGTCTGATAGTAACAATTAAACATGCCGCAGATAATGAATAGCTCTTACTGCATGGTCATTACAACGACTCCGGACAGGGAAGAAGCCGAAAATCTTGCGGAAGGTATTCTGCAGAACAGTCTCGCAGCCTGTGTACAGATGGCCGATATCCGAAGCTTCTTTCTCTGGGAGGGAGCGCTGCAGAAAGAGGATGAAGTCGTACTGTCCATTAAAACCACCGAAGCCCGATACAGCGCCCTTGAAGCCTATATTCAGGAGTACCATCCTTACGATGTTCCCGAAATCATAAAGCTTCCCGTAACCGGAGGATTGCCAGGCTACCTCAACTGGCTCGACTCGACCACCAAAGATCGAGTGAAAGGAAACGATACCAAGGACTCAAACAACCCCAAGGACCAGGAGATGCTGTAGTACCTCTTTTTATAAGTCCTTGCTGTCCCTGCCGTCCTTTTGGTCCTTTTCTCACTAAAAGAAGTTCAGCTTTTCGTTTTATAAAAAAGTAATCCCACTGAGGCAAGCCCAGCGAAAATGGCTCCGGCAATGAAGGTTGCTGATGCTCCGTAAATGCTCCAGAGCGTACCGGCTATGACGCTTGAGAGCAGGAGTGCACAGCCGCTGATGAGGTTGAAGAGGCCGAAAGCGGTTCCTCGGAGCTCTTCCGGGGCAGTATCGGCGATGAGTTTTGAGAGCAGTCCCTGAGTAAGCGCCATGTGTGCACCCCAAAGCCCGGCTCCGGACAGCGCAACCAGCGGCGTTCTTGCAATGGCCAGCACAATATCGGCAGCAATAAGCACTGCGGTTCCGGGAATGAGGAGCTGCCGGGGATGGAACCGGTCGGCCGCACGACCTGCAGGATAGGAGAGCGCTGCGTACACGACATTCATCACAACCATTATCAGTGGGACGTATCCGGCAGTCAACCCGATATCACGGGCACGGAGCAGGAGGAACGCATCACTGAAACGGGCGAGGGTCAGTACGCTGCCGAGCGCCACAACACGCCAGTAACTACGAGACAGGAGTCCTGAATCGGCAAGCGTGAGGCGGTTATGCGGATCGGCACTTTTCCCGCTTTTCACTGGTTCGTTAACTCCCAGCACCAGCAGCAGAACCGAAATGCAGGCAGGTAAAACCGCCACCCAGAGTACCGCTTTTATGTCGTTTGCGAACAAAGCCATGAAGGTGAGTGCAAGCATGGGTCCCGCAAATGCTCCAATGGAGTCCAGAGACTGGCGCAGTCCATAGGCAGCCCCTCTTGATTCCTCGGCCACAAGTTCAGCGATGAGTGCATCGCGCGGCGCGTCACGGATTCCCTTGCCGATGCGGTCGATAAAACGTGCGGCAAATACCCATCCGATTGCTGTAGCGAGGGGAAAGAGGGGTTTGGTGAGTGCACTCAGTCCATAGCCGAGAACGGCAGGCAGTTTGCGTTTACCGAAGTAGTCGCTTATAGCGCCCGAGAACACTTTTGTTACGGAGGCTGTAGCTTCTGCGAAGCCCTCAAACATTCCGATCGTGATAATTGATGCTCCGAGAACAGTGGTCATGAAGAGAGGAAGCAGGCTGTGAACAAGCTCCGAAGAAGTGTCCATGAACATGGATACAAGACCGAGCACCCAGATGCCTGACGGCAGTGATCGACGGCTGCTGCTTGAGTGCGTACGTTCTGGACTGTCTGAAGATGATGCAGTCATCGGGCTGTATGCTCAAAACGGGTGTAAAGTGTAGCGAAGCCGCGTCTTTATTGCATTGGCTTCATACGATACTTCAGTTGTACAAAACCGAAATTGAACGCTCTGGTCTCAACATGAATGAGCGGAATATCGCGCTTTGTCGGACCGAAAAGCGGTATCCCCCGACCAAGAATAATCGGGATCAGGGTGATGGTGATATCGGTGATAAGCTTCGCATTGAGGAAGCTCTGAATAGTTTTACCGCCATCGACATAGAGGTGACGGACTTCTTCGGAGGCCAGTCGTTCAACAAGTGATATCGGTGAATCGGAAGAGTGCGAGAGATTCCCCGCCAGAGCGTCCGGAACAGTGAGCGCCCTGTGGCTCATCACGATTACTTTTTTGCTCTTGTATGGCCAGAGGTCAAACGTTGCGATCTGATCAAACGTATTTCTTCCCATGACGATTGCATCCACGGTCGACATAAATTCGCGGTATCCGCAATCCTCACCTTCCGGCATAAGGGTGTTTGCCGCAATGAGCCAGTCGATGTTTCCATTTTCTCTGGCAATGAACCCGTCCAGACTGGTTGCCACGAATGCAGAGACCTTCGGTTTCAAGCCTGATTACTCCTTGACACATAATTGCTCATTACAGCCGGCGTTCAATCAACAGTGCATGTAACCTTCTCTTGATAACAACCGAAACAGGCGGGTAAAAAATTTCCGGGCTCTTTAGGCAGAGTGCCGGTAAGTTCGGGCGGCTGGGGTGTCAGACTCTTTGCAGAAGGCGGCGAATTTCGGAGGTATAGGAGGCCATGACGAGCAAGGGGCTGGCGTTACGCTCAATGGTGCGGATGGCCTCTTCGGTGAGGGTTGAGATAGCGAAAAAATCCGCATGAGGGAAGTTTCTGGCAAAACGGTCGATCGAATCGGTAATATCGGGATTGTTCAATTCCTGGAAGTCCGGCACGATCCGCCGGTGATTGATGTCCTGAAAGAAGAGCAGCAGAGCAGCAAGAAAGAGGGTGAGCTCGCTGCGCGAGAGGTTTCTCGAGCACTCCTCAGAGGAGAGTATTGCTTCGTGGAAACGGCCGGGAGTGAGAACCTTGCGCAGATAATCCAGAGCTTGATTGCGCAGTACGATTGTGGGTGTTTCTGCCTCTTCGCTGTCGCGGTTGATGATGAGTTCCCATGCAAGCCGGAGGTTCCCCCTGGAAAAACTGACGATAAAGCTCAGTTCGGGCTCCATGATTTCCGGCCGGTTTTCCTGCAGCCAGAGTCGCAGTTCCCGGGAGGTCACTTTTGAGAACCGGACAGCCTGGCATCGTGAACGGATGGTCGGCAGCAGGGAATCGGGTCTTGAGGTTACAAGAATAAAAACGACATGCGCGGGCGGCTCCTCAAGAAGTTTCAGGAGCTTGTTGGCTGCCGAGGGGTGCAACCGGTCAGCCTGCGAAATAATGAAAATCTTTTTACTTCCCTCGCCAGGCATAAATGAAGCCTTATGCTGTAGAGCGATAATCTGTTCAGTCAGAATGCCCATGGAGCGTTCCATGGCTGGAGAGAAATAGGGATTCAGTTTTTTTTGTTCGAGCAGTGCTTCGTAGCGTTCCCTCGACTCGCTGAATTTTTTATTCTCTTTTTTTGCGCTTTCACCGCCTTCAAGCAGGGCTGATTCCACCGGAAAAATATACTCTACGTTCTGATGCATGAAGGCTTGCACCTGCAGGCAGTCAGGACAGGTTCCGCATGCTCCGGCTGCGCTTTGTAACGAAGTGGCGCGGCAGTTGAGAATCGAGGCGATTTCAAAGGCAACAGACTCTTTTCCCGACCCTTCCGGGCCGGTAAAAAGATAGGCATGAGCAAAGCGATCTGTTTCAAGAGCTTTTTGCAGAACACGGATCTGCTGTTTGTGGCCGATGATGTTTTTCCAGCTCATGCCTTCCCTGTCGCCATCAGATAAAGGTCAGCCAGTTATACGGGTCTTCGCCGGTCTGGACTATTTTAAGGTAGTTATGCTGCAAAGCTTCGGTTATCGGCCCGCGTTTCTCATTGCCGATCGGGTATTTGTCGATACTCCTGACCGGGGTGATCTCTGCAGCTGTGCCGGTCAGAAAGACCTCATCGGCAACATAGAGAGCTTCTCTGGGGATGAGCGTTTCGCGAACTTCATAGCCGAGCTCTTTGGCGATGTGCATGACCGCATAGCGGGTAAATCCGGGCAGAATCGACTGAGCCGACATCGGTGTGTAAAGTACGCCGTCGCGGACAACGAAAATATTCTCGCCGCTTCCTTCTGAGACATAGCCGTTGACGTCGAGCGCCAGCCCTTCGGCATAGTCGTCCATCAGAGCTTCCATTTTGATGAGCTGCGAGTTCAGGTAGTTGCCGCCTGCCTTTGCCCATGCCGGAAGAGTGTTCGGAGCCGGACGGTTCCATGAAGAGACGCGAACGTCTACGCCGGTTTCCAGAACATCTTCACCAAGGTAGGTGCCCCACTCCCAGGTTGCGATGGCGACTTCGATGGAGGCCCTGTGAGGGTTGACTCCGAATGCGCCCTGTCCGCGGTAGACCAGCGGACGTATGTAGCAGGATTTGTGACTGTTTGCATGTATGGTGCTGATGACAGCGTCTTTCAGCTCCTTTTCGGAATAGGGAATTTCAATACGGTAAATTTTTGACGAGTCCCTAAGCCGTTTGATATGTTCGTCCAGAAAGAGAACCGCTGAACCTTTAAGGGTTTCATAGCATCGAATCCCTTCAAAGGTGGATGAACCATAGTGGACTACGTGAGACAGAATATGGATTTTAGCGTCATTCCAGTCGATCAGTTCGCCATTCATCCAGATTTTAGCAGACTTGTTCATGATGCAGGTATTGGATGTTAAATCGTTACGGGTATACAACTCAAAGATATATTCTTTTCCAAAACCTTCGCATACTTTTTATCTCTTTGCAGATTTCAATGCTGACCAAGGCCTTACGGAAAAATTGATATCAGGTGCAGCCGGTTCTTCACCCGATTACGGGGAAGCCTGTCAGCAGGGAAGTCTTCCAAGATAGAAATTATTGTGTATCTGTACGCATCATTCTGCCGGCAGAGCATCACAGGAGAAGCGGTAAGAGCCGGACTAACCTTTCACGGCATACCTGAAGCGGCCGGAACCTTGAGAACGGTACCTGTAGCTGCATACGGTTGACCAATGCAAAACGGTAGACGGAAATTTTCTCAATACTCATAACTTCTTGTAAAAAGTAGGGATAATTACATATTTTATGGCATTTCAAAACCATAAACAAGAGAAGTTATGAAGTTCAGGGCAGTATTTGTCATGCTGTTAATGATGCTGGCGTCGCAACTGGCAACAGCTATGGATCGAACAGGGGAGTATGATGTAAAAACGATTGAGGACAGGGCTCGAGTGAGCGATTTCAGGTATGAGTCTTATGAACAGAGTTATTCGGACGCAGAAGAGCAGGCACGAAACGAACTTCTTTCTGTGAAAGAGACAGCACAACTGCTGAAATCCATACCAAAGGGCGGAGTGTTGATTATAAGTACGCTTGGCACCGACTGGAGGATTGCCAACGGACCGAACTGGACCTATGTTGTTACTGATGAATCCGGTAATGAACTGTTCCGATCAAAGGGGAATTATTATAGCGAACCGGCTCCGGCATATGAGACTCAAGAAATCGTGACGCGCGGCAGACATGGAAGAACAACTTACAGCCGCAGAGAAGTTCAGGTGGCGCCGCAAAAAACAGCGTTCGGTGTTCCGGTCTATGTAGCTAAAGACCGAATCGATATCCCCGTTAAATTACCGTCAATATTCAAAGTCTATATCGCAGATGGAATCAACAAGAAAAGGTGTGTTTATGTATTGAGCAGAAAGATTGACGAGTTCCATTGATAACATTTTGTTCATCAAACTAAAAAAGGCCGCCTCATAATCTGATATGTGAGGC
>Ga0326726_10007105_pt1 | contig 10015 bp, 6 predicted proteins | sample MHFenrmetagenome_2_FD_207603 | JGI IMG/M metagenome (GOLD analysis project Ga0326726, IMG submission 207603) | Lab enriched peat soil microbial communities from Michigan Hollow, Ithaca, NY, United States - MHF15MN | ecosystem: Environmental > Terrestrial > Soil > Wetlands > Peat | place: USA... | reverse complement strand
ACTGAAATGGCGCCAGATTTGGTGATTATACCTTTTTCATAACTGGTTAATCCTGGTTTTGTCTCTTCAGCAAAGAGAGTGTTATAGGAAGGATTATAGAGTATCTCAGTTACGTCTTCAATTCCGTATTTTTTCAGATCATCAGCAGTAACCATAAAAAGGTTTTTTGTATAATAGATTGAATTTTCAAATGTATCAAATATTATTTATTTTTCTTTTGGAAAAAATAGGGTAAACTGGTCCTCATGGGTCTTTATGCTGGTTAGACACATAAACATAGTTTAGGGGCAGGTATGAAAAGTAAAAGGGCACCGTTAAGATGCCCTTTTTTATATTTGCAGAAGAATACTGATTTATTTTCCGTATTTTACAGATGCCTGTGCTGCAGCCAGCCTGGCAATCGGTACCCTGAATGGGGAACAGCTTACATAGGTCAGGCCTGTCTTAAAACAGAACTCAACTGAAGCCGGATCTCCACCCTGTTCGCCACATATACCAACTTTTAGATTTGGTCTTGTAGCACGTCCTTTTTCAACCGACATTTTAATCAGTTGTCCGACACCCGCCTGGTCAATAGTCTGAAACGGATCAGCTGCCAGCATCTTCTTGTCAAGGTAGTCATTCAGGAATCCGCCGATATCATCACGGCTGAATCCAAAAGTCATCTGAGTAAGGTCATTTGTTCCGAATGAGAAGAACTCAGCAGTTTTTGCCATCTGGTCGGAGAGAAGAGTAGCCCGGGGTATTTCAATCATAGTACCATATTTGTAATCGATCTTTTTAATGCCGGATTTTTTGCATACCTCAGCATAAATTTCGTCAACTACTTTTTTGGTAACATCAAGTTCAGAAACATCGCAGGTAACAGGAACCATCAATTCAGGTTTCGGATTCTTTTTCTCTTTAAGAAGTTCGGCTGTTGCTTCAAACATAGCACGAACCTGCATTTCGGTTATCTCAGGAAAGGTAATGCCAAGGCGAACGCCACGGTGACCCATCATAGGATTGCTTTCGTGAAGTGCTTCACCGCGTTTTGCAACATCTGATTTCTTAATACCCAAAGCTTTTGCAAGTTCGGCTTGTTTTTCAGCTCCCTGGGGAACAAACTCATGAAGAGGAGGATCCATCAGGCGGAATGTAACAGGCAATCCATCCATAGCCATGAGAGTGGCTTTCATATCTTTCTTTACATATTTGAACAATTCATTGAGCGCTTTGCGACGTTCCGCTTCATTTGCACTAAGGATCATTTTACGCAGGAGGAATAAAGGCTGTTCCGATCCTTTTCCGTAAAACATATGCTCAATACGGAACAGACCGATGCCTTCAGCTCCGAAATCGCGAGCAATCTTTGCATCTTCTGCAGTATCGGCATTGGTACGGACTCCCATAGTCCGGTATTTATCAACGATCTTCATAAATGCCTGGAAACGTGGATTTTCGGAAGCATCCATCAGTGCTATTGCACCTGAGTAAACATTTCCTTTTGTCCCGTTAATTGTGATTATATCACCCTCTTTAAGCACTATGTCGGATCCGGTAACTTTTATTTTTTTAGCTGATGCATCAACGTGGAGAGCTCCTGCACCTACAACACAGCACTTACCCCAGCCGCGGGCAACGAGGGCAGCATGAGATGTCATACCGCCACGTGCAGTCAATATACCAACGGCAGCGCGCATACCTTCAACATCCTCCGGGTTGGTTTCTTCACGGACCATAATGACTTTTTGTCCTTTCCGGTTCCATGCGACAGCATCTTCAGCAGTGAACACAATTTTACCAACTGCCGCACCAGGTCCTGCAGGCAAACCTTTAGCTATTGGTTTGACCTTCTTCTCGGCATCAGGATCGCATATGGGGTGTAGCAGCTCATCAAGCTGTGCCGGTTCAACACGGCTAACGACTGTTTTTTCTTCGATGAGTTTTTCTTTCAGCATATCCATTGCCATGTTGAGGGCGGCTGTTCCAGTCCTCTTTCCCACACGGCATTGCAGCATAAAAAGTTTGTTTTCCTGTATTGTAAATTCTATATCAAGCATATCGTGGAATGACTTCTCCAGGATCTGACGGATCTCGACAAGTTCTTTGTACGTCTTTGGCATTGCCTCCTGCATGCTTTTCAGGTGCTTGTTCTGTTCATTCTTGGTTTCATTGTTCAGAGGGCTAGGTGTGCGGATACCAGCTACAACATCTTCTCCCTGTGCATTTACAAGCCATTCACCATAGAAAAGGTTATCGCCGGTAGCAGGATTACGGGTAAAAGCAACACCAGTCGCTGATGAATCGCCCATGTTCCCAAATACCATAGCCTGAACGTTTACTGCAGTACCCCAGTTGTCAGGAATTCCTTCAATACGACGATATGAAACAGCCTTCTTGCCATTCCAGCTTTTAAACACAGCCTTGATACTTCCTTCGAGCTGTTCCTTAGCATCATCAGGGAAGGGTTTGCCAAGCACCTGTTTTACTTTTTTCTTGAATTTTTCCGAGAGATCCTTAAGTTCATCAGCAGATATCTCGGTATCAGATTTGTAACCATTCTTTTTCTTAAATTCATCAAGCATTTCGTCAAGCTGTTTGCGAATACTTTTTCCTTCGCCAAGATCAATACCTTCAGCTTTTTCCATTACAACGTCAGCGTACATCATTATCAGACGACGGTAAGAGTCCCATACAAAGCGGGGATTATTGGTTTTTTTCAGGAAACCAGGAATAGTCTCTGTGCAAAGTCCTATATTCAGCACAGTGTCCATCATACCCGGCATGGATTTCCTTGCACCTGAACGGCACGACACAAGCAGTGCATTTTTAGGATCTCCGTATTTCATACCCATAGTCTCTTCAGTCAGCTTCATGGCTGCCCAGACTTCAGGTATAAGTTCTTTGGGAAGAGTGCAATCGTTAGCGTAATATTCATTACAGGCATCGGTTGTAATTGTAAAACCGGCGGGTACGGGAAGTCCAAGAAGACACATTTCAGCAAGGTTGGCTCCTTTACCTCCAAGAAGATTTTTCATATCTGCTTTACCCTCTGCAGTCTTCCTGCCAAAGGAATAAACTCTTTTTACTTTCGACATACTTTTATGAATTTATAATAAACTTAAATTATTGATTTCAAAAAATAAGGTGCAAAGTTAATATATAAAATTGAATTTCTGAATAGTGTTTAAAATTCATGATCTGGGGTGAAACATAATCAGTGTGTCGCGCAGAAAACTCCTGTCGATATGGGTATAAATCTCAGTTGTAAGGATCGACTCATGCCCCAGCATTTCCTGCACTGCCCTGAGGTCGGCTCCTGCCTCGATCATGTGGGTCGCAAAAGAATGGCGGAAGGTATGTGGACTGATCTTTTTCATTATGCCTGCCTTACCGGCAAGATCCCTGGTGATTGTAAAAATCATCGCTCTTGTAAGTTTCCTGCCCCTCCGGTTCAGAAAAACTACGTTTTCATCATAAATTACTGGCAGTCTTTTCCTGTCAATCTTGTACAGATCAATCTCCTTCAAAGCTTTATTGCTTATCGGGACAAGTCTTTGCTTGTTGCCTTTGCCTGTAACGCTTACAAATCCCTCACCATAATGAATATTTGTAAGCCGGAGATTGACAAGCTCAGAGACCCTTAGCCCGCATCCGTACAGAGTTTCTATAATTGCCTTGTTCCTGTGTCCTTCCGGTTTGCTGAGGTCGATTACTTCGACTATCCTGTCTATTTCAGCAACTGACAGAACCTCAGGGAGCTTCAGTCCGATCTTTGGGGATTCAAGCAGAGAAGACGGATTCTCATTGATCTCACCGTCAATTAACAGGAATTTATAAAATGCCCTTATGCCCGAAAGAACCCTTGACTGGGTTCTGGCATTCAGGTTGTCTGAGCCAAACCAGTTTATGAACTTTTTCAGGTCGGGATAAGTGACGAAAGAGGGTCCGGAATCATTTCCTGATACTGTGATAAATTCCTCAAGCTTCCTGATGTCATTCAAATATGCTTCAATACTGTTTTCCGACAAAGCTTTTTCGAGCCTCAGATAGTTTTCGAAATTATTGAATGATGCTTTCCAGGAGAGACTCATTTTGGTATAATAAATTTGAAAGTCTAAAATTATTATTTGAATCCGGGAATTCCACTACAAACATGCTAAAATTGTGGAGAATGTTTTTTTAAATGTTCGATATTCAGCACCATCCTGAAGTAATCTCAGTAAAAATCAGCCTCATCCCCCGACCCCTTCTCCCAGGAGAGAAGGGGCGAAAAACATTAAGAATCAGAAGATAAGCCCCTCCCTCTCGGGGGAGGGGTTGGGGAGAGGTTAAAAATCATATATTTTAGTTATTTTTACGGTTTATTGAAAGCTTAAACAATTGGGATGAAAATTCAAATAGTAAACGGGCCTAATCTTAACCTGCTTGGTAAAAGGGAACCTGAGAAATATGGCATTACTTCACTCGATGAGTATCTGGGTAAGCTTAAAATGCTCTTTCCGGCAATATCATTTGATTATTTTCAATCGAATATTGAAGGTAAGATAATCGACAAAATCCATGAGACAGGATTTTCATACGATGGCATTGTGCTCAATCCGGGAGGATATACTCACACTTCGGTTTCGATTGCCGATGCAGTAGCTTCGGTAAAGACTCCGGTAATTGAGGTTCATATAACAAATATTGCTGCACGGGAGGAGTTCCGGCATAATAGTCTGGTGGGCAGGTATTGTGCCGGAAGTATTATCGGACTCGGGCTTGATGGCTACAGGCTTGCTGTTGAAGCGTTGATTGAAATCAGTGAAAAATCCAGGAAGACAGAATGATTAAGAAAAGGACAAAGATTGTTGCCACAATCTCTGATAAAAGGTGCGATATTGAGTTTATTAGAGAACTCTACCAGGAGGGAATGGACGTTATCAGGATCAACTCAGCCCATCTGAACATCGAAGGCGCCCTTCAAATCATGAGAAATGCCCGCGAAGTATCCGATAAGATTGCGATTCTGCTTGATACAAAAGGTCCTGAGATAAGGACCACTATCTGTGATGCCCCGATACAGCTCAAAAAAGGTTCAACGATTCTAATTGCCGGGAATCCCGGGGAAAAGACCTCGGAAAAGATAGTCAACGTATCTTACACGTCATTCGTTTCTGAAGTTCCCGAAGGGACTGCGATTCTCATAGATGATGGTGACCTGGAGCTCAGGGCTGTCAAAAGGAATGGTGATTTCCTTGAGTGCCTGATTGAAAATGATGGTATCCTGGGATCAAGAAAAAGTGTAAATCTGCCCGGGGTAAAGATATGTCTTCCTTCATTAACAGATAAGGACAGGACTTTTATTAAAATGGCTGTTGATAACGGTGTTGATTTCATTGCTCATTCTTTTGTAAGATCAAAACAGGATGTTCTTGATGTCCAGGCTGTTCTTAATGAATATAAAAGCAGTATCAAGATAATTGCCAAGATTGAAAACGAAGAGGGGGTTGAAAACATCGATGAAATACTTGAAAATGTTTATGGCATTATGGTTGCAAGGGGCGATCTGGGAATTGAAATACCTTATGAAAAGATCCCAGGCATCCAGAAAATGATAATTTCAAAGTGCATAAACAGCAGAAAGCCGGTTATCGTGGCTACCCAGATGCTTCATTCAATGATTACGAATCCCCGTCCCACCCGGGCTGAAGTAAGCGATGTTGCAAATGCAATTTATTCTCAGACAGATGCAGTAATGCTGAGCGGTGAGACTGCCAATGGAAAATATCCTGTTGAAGCAGTGAAAACAATGACTAAAGTTGCTCTTGAAGTTGAAGATAATAAGGAAAAGTTCCTCGATCTTCCTTCAGCTAATATTACAGGTGAGATCTCAGCCTACCTTGCAAAAGTTGCGGTAAAAACTTCCGTAAGGATAGGGGCAAAGGCGATTATTGCCGATACTACAGGCGGAAGAACGATAAGGGACATGGCTGCTTACAGAGGTTATAACCTTATTCTTGCACAATGCTACCTGACAAGTACAATGAGAGAGATGGCTCTCTCGTACGGTGTTTATGCAAACTACCAGGAAAGGAGGAAATCAGTAGACGATTTTCTGAAAATTGCCCTTATGGACCTGACAACACGGCATGACCTTAAAAATGATGATGTTATTGTTGTGCTTGCAGGTAATTTCTCAGGACGGTCGGGTTTTTCATTTATAGAGGTTGGAACCGTTGAGTACCTGAAGGACCGGGTCGATATTGTAGATTGACTTTTGCTAATTATTAATGGTCTGATTTTTGCGGATATTTTTAATGCCATAAACCGAAATATTAATGGTCAGATTACTGTTTTTTTCATTGTGGCTGGCAACCCATCCTGTTCATGTTTCTCTGATGAGCATTGATTATGCACCGGATCAGAAATTATTTAATGTGTTCTTAAGAATTTATTTTGATGATTTTCTTCTTGATTCAGGAATTAAAACTGCTGATCAGAAAAATCTTGATTTTTCCGTGAATAACCCATATACACGGGAAGTTATGGCCAGCTATGTCAATAACAGGATCATGATCAGTGTTAACAAAAGGCAGATCCCGGCAGAGCTGGGAGAGATGAGTCTTTCTGATAATGAATTAAGAATGAATTTGTTTTTCAGCTCAGCCAAAAAAGTAAGTTCCATCACTGTGAAAAATCTTATTATGACTTCACTTTATAGCGACCAGGCAAACATGATCATTGTAAAGGTGAATGATTTTGAGGAAGGAGTTAAGCTAACGGCTGAAGAACCTGAAAAGACATTTGAAATTAATTAACTTAAAGGTTGAGAGGAGATTACGCAAAGTGAAGAGTCTGAAAATAAAGAAACTGATAGTTATTGCGCTTCTGTTTTTCTTTTACTGCAATGGCTGGGCAACCCATAACCGGGCCGGCGAGATCACTTATGTTCAGTTGTCGGATCTTTCATTTGAGATCACGATAACAACTTATACTTACACGCTGAGCTATGCCGACAGACCTCAGCTTGAAATAAGCTGGGGCGACAATACATCTTCAATTGCCGATCGGATAAGCATACTTTATCTTCCGAATTATTACAAGAGGAATATTTACAAGATAACCCATACTTTTCCGGGACCGGGAGTTTATAAACTTGTTGTCCAGGATCCCAACAGAAACGCAAATATCGTTAACATTCCAAATTCAGTAAACGTTGTTTTCTCAATTTCAACGACCCTTATCGTCAACCCTGCGATAGGACGAAACAACACACCTGTTCTGCTTAATCCTCCATATGATAAGGCAGCACGTGGATATGTCTTTATACATAATCCCGGCGCTTATGACCCCGATGGCGACAGTCTTTCATATGCCCTTACAGTTTGTACCCGGGAGGATGGTAAACCAATTGAAAACTATAAGCTGCCTGCTGCTTCGCATTTCCTACGGGTTGATTCAATAAGCGGAGATCTTATATGGGATTCTCCTGTCGATACAGGAGCATATAATGTAGCGATGGAAATACGGGAGTGGCGTTACGGGAAAAAAATTGGTGTGGTCGTAAGAGATATTCAGATAAATGTTTATGATACCAGGAATAAACCTCCTGTAAATGGACCACTTCATGACAGGTGCGTGGAGGTCGGAGATGTCATTGATTTTAAAGCCACTGCCACCGACCCTGATAATGATTTCATAAGCCTTTTTTCCACATCAGGAATTTATAGCCTAACTAAATGTCCCGCCACATTTACTAAAGTAGATTCTATAGCCGGTTATGCATCCTCAAGGTTCCGATGGACTCCATGCTATGAGGCAGTAAGGAATCAGCCTTATAATGTTATTATCAAAGCTGATGACTACAGCGGGGAAAAGAAACTCTCGGATATTGATAATTTCAATATAAAGGTTCTGGGGCCGCCTCCCGTGATTACCGGTGCATCTCCTGAAGGCAAATTTATGCGTCTGGTCTGGAATAATTACGGGACCACCGCAATATCAGGCTTTAGTATTTACCGGAAGGAGGGTGCCTCGTCTTTTGTTCCGGATTCATGCACCTCAGGAATTCCTTCCTCAACAGGATTTGTAAAAGTAGGATATATTGCAGGTAGTTCGACGGTTTCTTTTCTCGATACCGACAACGGACAGGGTCTCCAGTTCAGCAGGGAATATACCTACAGGATAGTTGCAGTTTATACTAATGGTACAGAAAGCAAAGCTTCAAATGAGATCTCATCATCACTTGTTTCAGGGGTCCCGGTTATCACAAATGTAAGTGTAAGAACTACTTCAGCCACAAATGGCTCCATAGTTGTGAGATGGAAAAAACCTGACAAGCTCGACACCATCCCTGCACTAGGCCCTTATGAATACCTTATCTTCAGGGCGAATGGAATAACAGGTACTAATTATACTCAGGTAAGATCGATTCAGACTGCAACCCTCAATGAAACGACCTTTGTCGATACGCTTATAAACACTCAGGCGGGTGGATTTATCTATAAAATTGAACTTTACAATAACGCGACTGGCAACAGGTTCCTTATCGGAGATCCGGGATATGCATCATCAGTTTTTCTTTCGACAGCTCCGGGTGACAGAAAGATCCGTTTTGTTATAACCCGCAATGTTCCATGGATAAATACAAGGTACGATTTCTTCAGGTTGAATGAGGCCACGATGAAATATGATTCAATTGGCACCACAAATGTACTGAATTTTGTCGATGAAGGGCTGGTTAACGGCAGGCAGTACTGCTACAAAGTACGATCTGCCGGTGGATACACGGCTATTGATATGCCCAAAAACCTTATAAATTTTTCTCAGGAGACTTGTGCGGCACCCATTGACAATGAGGCTCCGTGTCAGCCTGGAATTAATGTCACTAGTCAGTGCGACAGCCTTTACAATAACGTCCGTTGGACGATAGCCGATAATAATTGCCTGCAGGATGTAGCTGGCTACAACATATACTATAAACTAATAACTGAGGAAAACCTTTCTCTTCATACAGTCATAAATGATAAGAACACCTTCAGTTACAAGCATTATCCGGGTGAGGTTATTGCAGGATGCTATGCAGTTTCAGCCTTTGATCTGATCGGCAATGAGAGCCTGAAGTCTGTAATGATTTGTGTCGATTCATGCAACTTTTATGAGATCCCGAATGTATTTACTCCCAACGGTGATGATATCAATGACTGGCTGAAGGCAAAAACTTCAGGACTGGTTGAAAAGGTGGATTTTAAGCTGTTCAACCGTTACGGTGTGCTTATATTTCAGACTGACGAACCCAAGCTCAACTGGGATGGGACTTACAAAGGCAAGATTGTTTCACCGGGAGTCTATTTCTATCAATGCGATGTATTTGAAAGAAGAATTTCGGGACTTGAACAGTTCCACCTTTCAGGATTTATCCATGTAATCACTGAAGCTGGGGCAACTGTAACAAAGCCAGAATTGTAACTAAAATGAGATTTTCAACCATGAAAAATATATTATTGTTCATTTCATTTTTTGGAATTTCCCTGATAATGACAGGACAAAAGCCGGTTGATTATCTGATGAAGGGGAAAGCACTTGTTGAGGCCGGCAAGCCTGACGATGCAGTAACTATCCTGTCGAAGGCACTGGAAAGCTACCCTGAAAGCTCCATTTATCTTGGGCGTGCCGAAGCATTTATGGCAAAGGGCGACTATTCGCAGGCCATAAATGATTATAATTCTGCAAATGAGATCTCTCCATCATCGGGAGAATATGGTCTGGCCCGCATATATGCGCTGAAAGGCGATGCAGCCACAGCTGTTTATCATCTTGAATCGTGCCTGAAATCCTCCTTCAGGAGAAGTGAAAAGGAGATTCTGCTTGATCCATCTTTCAGTGTCATTGAAAACCGGCCTGAATGGCGTCAGTTCTGGAAGAAGGACTGGTACGGAGCTCTCGAAAAAGGCATTTCAGAAATTGAATATGATCTTTCAACCGGCAACACTGCTGAAGCCAGGATTACCTTATCTGATCTTTCCGGAAATTATCCTGGCCATGATGA